>VFQP010001641.1_pt1 | contig 28729 bp, 36 predicted proteins | sample 3512351 | NCBI WGS metagenome assembly VFQP01 (sample SAMN10412372, study PRJNA504923) | tailings metagenome | isolation source: Relicate 1 Philex TSF1 revegetated site | place: Philippines: Tuba, Benguet | collected 2017-08-29
AGCAAGCCGTGCCGGTGGAGGACGCTGGCGATCGGCGGCGGCCACGCGCTGGACCCCAACCTGCCGGCGCTGCACAGCCTGGAGCGCGTGGTGCTCCTGCCGCCGCTGACGCTGCCGCTGCGCCTGGGCCGCGACGGGCCTCCCGCCACCGTGGAGCAGCTGGAGCAGCGGCTGGGGCGCGGCTTGCGGGCGGCGGTGGATGCGCCGCCCGGCAGCGTGGACTTGCACTACTGGGCCGTGCACGAGGAGGAGGAGGAGGCGAGCGCGGGCTGGTGCTCTCTCGGCGTCCAAGTGCAGCACGACAGCGAGGTCGAGTTGACAACGCTGCAGGCGCAGCGCTTGGTGCTTCTGCCCGGCGGTGGGCCGCGCACATTGGTTCTGGTGAGCGACGACATGCCCTTTGGGACGGTGGACCGTAAAGGCACTGTACCAGTCCTTCCAGGGACTGCTGCCTCTGCTCTCAGGCACCCGCGTCCGCAGCCTCTTCCTGCCAGTCGGCTTTGCGGGTGAGACGGGCGTGTTGGCCCTGCTGCCCCCTAGCGTCACGCACCTGCGGATCATGGTGCCACGCGGGCCGTGGGCCGGGGAGGCGCTCGCCCAGCTGCCGGCCCACGCCGCCATGACGCTGACCCTGGTGGGCTTCGGCGAGTGGCTCGGTGACTTGCCTGAGGAGCAGGAGAGAGTGATGGGGAAGCTGAGGCGGCGGCGCGCCGCGCGCGCGCCGGGTGTGGCGCTGCGCTTTGCCTGGGAGCAGGTGGACGAGCTGGGTGTGGAGCAGGAGGAGCGCGTGCCAGCGCGCTGCCGCTGGTTCATTGTGCGGCGGTGACGGCAAACGGCAACCTGTTGACCTGTTGTGCAAGACGTGCACGGAAGGCGCGAAAGCCTTCCGCGATGACTCGTGCGTCCAGCGCAGACTGCGCACGTAATCGATAGATGCCGCACAACGGCAGGCCGCAGGTCAGAAAGCTTGGCGCAGAGTTGAACGCACACTCGCACACTCCACGAGCACATTCGCCCGCTCGACACGCACCGTCGACAAGCGCCGAAGGGAGAGAACCATGGTGGGCATCCGCACCGAGGTGGAGATCCGAGCCTCGCCAGAGAGGTGAGAGGCGCAGGTTGCGCATTGCAGCAGCGCGCGCATTGGCACCTACGCACGGCGGCTGCTGGGCTCAGTGGGCCAGTGAGCCGGAGTTGAAGGCCATTGGTCTGCGCGCCACCTCCCCGCGGCTGCGCGCAGGGTGTGGACGACGTTCTCGGACTTTGAGGGCCTCAAGCAGTGGCAGACGTGGCTCACCATTCACGCGCCCAGCAACGCGGCGGCTGCGCCCGTGGGCAGCAGGCTAGACGTCACGCTGCAACCGGAGGGAGGGAACCCGTTCCACGTCAAGCCAGAGGTGCGCCAGCATGGTGCAGAGTCAGGGCGGTGAACGCTGTTGCAGCAATGGACTCAAGCACCGGTGTTGGCACGAGGGGGCGAGGCGGGGGCGATCACGGCGCGAGCAGGCGCTCCCCGCTCACGGCTGTACGAGATTTGTTCCAGTCTACGCCAGGTACGCCAGGTACGAGAACTGTTTCTGCGCCTCACCGCTTGGGCCGGCCGCAGGTGCTCACCAACACGCCCCAGGGCGAGTTCAAGTGGCGCGGCAAGCTGTGGGGCAGCAGCCTGTTCTTCGTCGGCGAGCACTACTTCCAGGTCAAGCCCACGCCCGGCGGCACGGTGTTTGTTCACGGGGAGGAGTTCCGGGGCTGCCTGGTGCCGCTGCTGGGCGGCGTCGTCAAGCAGGTGCGGCCTGCTCACCAGTGGGGCAGTGGGGTCACGGGCGTGGTGTGGGATACGGCGTGCACGGCACGCTGACCGTGGCACGCCACCACGCCGCCGCTCTGTGCAGGCAGAGGCCGAGTTCGCCAAGTTCAACGCCAACCTCAAGAAGCAGGTGGAGGGCGGCAAGTGATCGCTCGCGGATGCGGCGTGCCAAAGCTGCCAAGGCTGCAGTTCTCCTCCCCCCCTGTACATACACTGCAGTCATCCCTCCACAGACGTTGCGCTGTTCGTGGACTTTCCCCGTTGGCGCCGATGTTTAGTTGCAAAAGGCCACGAAACCACGCAGGGCGCATGCAGCGCGGGGCTCAGTGCAGCACGTGCTTGTCCAGGAAGGCCCGCAGCGCGCTCCAGTACAGGTCTGGCGAGTGGTCGTACGCGTCCATGTGGTGTGCGCCCGGCACCCTGAGCAGCGCCAGGTCCTTGACGGCGCCCTTGGCCAGCGCGTGCAGCTCGTACATTTGCGACGGGGGAACCATCTCGTCCTGCGACCACGCCGCACCCAGACACACACCAGGGCACTGTATGCCGCATGGGCGCGCGGCTTTTCTCCCCTGCGCCATCACCAAAAGCAAGGGCCCGCACCCGCTCCGAGACGACGAGCATCAGCGGCACGTCGCGCAGCCGCACGATGGCCTGGCGGTTGTGCCACTTGTTGGTGACGAGGAAGTTGAGCGGCTTGCCGGCGCCGATGACGGCGCCCAGCGCCGGCACCACGCGCGACACCATGTCCTCCACCGACGTAAAGGTGTTTTCCACCACCAGCGCCGACACCTGCGCCGCGAGTGTACACACGACGTCAAGCACACGACGACGATCAAGTGCCACCGCGTCTGCGCTCTGATGGAGTTGACATGCTGCTGCTGCACGCTGCTAGAAAGGCGCGGGCGGCTCGCCTTGTCGGTGTTGGCGGCCACCAGGTGCAGCGCCACGGCGCCGCCCAACGAGCGGCCGTACACCACCACGCGCGAGGCGTCCACGTCCCGGCGCTGCGTGGTCAGGTACGTCAGCGCCGCCTGCGCGTCCCGCTGCAGACCCGCCTCGTTGGGCTTGCCCGAGCTCAGGCCGTAGCCGCGGTAGCTGCGTTTGTTTGGGGGGCGCGGCCGACAGGCGAGAGTTGTTGGGGGGTTGCACAGCGTCACGCCGCCACCAGCAAGCAGAAAACTGGGCGCCGCTGCTGCGCGCGTGGCAAGCCGCCGCCACACCTGACGGCAAAGATTGGGCAGTCGAGGCGCACGGCCATTTGGCGCAGGAAGGGCAGGCGGAAGGACATGTTGCCGGCGTTCTCCTGGAAGAAGAGGATGACGGGCCGCAACTGCACAAACTCGGGCGTCCAGTGGCGCAGCGTCAGCAGCCAGGCGTGGATCTTGACCCCGTCGCTGGTGGTGATTGTGATGTCCTGCGGCGGAGGGCAGGACACAGGAGGCCGGGGGTGGGTGGAAGAAACGCGCGTCCTCATGCTGTGTCGCTCCACCCGCCGTGCGCACCTCGGAGTTGAAGCCGTAGCGCTCAGGCGGGTAGCTGAAGTCGTCCGGCACGCCGGGAATCTTGGGCACGTAGAGCTGCGCACGGTCGCACGCGGGCAGGCCTGGCTCACAGGCGCAGCGACGGGCCCACAGCGTGCTGCGCAGATCACCTCCTCTGTGATCCCCCTGCTGGGCCGCAGGGCTCACCAGCTTCTCCTGGAAGAGGTAGAGCAGCCCCAGCGCCAGGCCCGCCACACCGCCCGCCTGCGTTCGGGCGATGAGCAGCAGAGGGCGGCTTGCAGGACTAGGAGGTGGTGTCCTGCACGCTGCCCTCAACAGCTGTTGCGTTCGCAGACACGGGAGAGCTGAAGACCTACCCCGACCGCCAGGCGGATCAGCCACTTGACGAGCCCCATCGCCCCTGATCGCCTCCCGTGGGGCGTACAGGCTTCAACGAGCGCGCTCCAGCTCAGGCGTGGAGCCAGTTCGAAGGAGCCCTCACCCAAGCCCCAGCCCAAGCCCCCGTCGAAGAAAAGAGCAACTTCGCGAGCGTTCAGGACCACAGAACGCTTGTGGATTTCCTGTCGTCCAGCTCCCAGCCCCTTCTCCCTGTGATTTCACAGCTCGGGAGCAGCGAGCAGGAGCAAGAGCGGGAGAACGCGGAGGGGCCAGCGAGTTGGCGACGGAGATGGCGGACGAGGTGAGTTCCAAGCGGTCATTGCTGTGGCCCACGCGGTGGCGCTCGAGGTGCTGCCCGCGACCCCCTCTGCATCACTGTGCCGTGCATGCGCCTCCCCGCGACGCGCGCAGGAGCCCTCTGCGGCCACCGAGCAGGGAGAGGTGCAGGCGGAGGAGCCTTCGCAGCAGTACGACGGGGAGGCGGGGCCCCAGGGAGAGGTCGAGGGCGACGCTCCCGACGGTGCAGAGGTGCGAGACCACCACGCTTCAGCATGAGAGCTCTGTGGGTCTTCTGTCTCCTTGCTTGACCCGGTGTGGTGGATGGCTCTGGCGTGAGCGCAGGAGGAGGGCGGCGAGGGCGGGGAGGACGAGGAGGATGAGGACGAGGAGGGCGAAGAAGGGGACGCAGGCGGCGAGGAGGGCGGAGAGGACGCAGCAGCCGACGAAGAGCGGCAAGGCATGGGCAGCAGAGGATCAGGGGAGGGCTCCACGCTAGGTGAGGTGCTGCGTGTGGGGCTGGCTCCTCTGCGCTGTGGCGCATCGCGCACTGTCTGCCGCCGGCGCATCTGCGCCTGCACGTCGCCTGCGTCGTGCCAAACGTGGCCCTGGTGCAGGCACGCCCTACGACGCCAACCTGGACAACGACGACGACATGCCCATGCCGAACCGGCTAGAGATGCTGTCGGCCAACTCGCGCACGAGCAGCTCGCAGCCGTCGCGGCCGCCATCCGCAGTCATGAACCTGCGGGGCTCCCGGCCCAACTCAGCAGCCATCGCGCAGGAGATTGAGGGCTTTGAGGACGACTTCATGGTGCGTGTGTGCGGGCCGCTGCTCCAAATTGGCATGTGGTGTGCCGTCTCTGCGCTCATCTGATCAGTGCCGCCCCGCGCTCACCCACTCGCTTGCAGGAGCGCGTGGAGGAGGAGGAGGAGGACGACCTGGACCAGGTGGAGGAGGAGGAAGAGGAGGACCTGGGGCCCAGCGTGGAGGAGCTCATCGAGCGCGCGCGCATGGAGCAGCAGCGGCTCCAGGAGCTCAACGAGATGCTGCAGAAAAAGGTGGGAAGCGACAACGCTGCCTGTGCCTGTGTCGTCGTCACGCATAGCCCAGCATCCGTGGCGACGCATGGCTCAACCACGTGTGCACCTCCACCGCACACCTTGTGGTGACGCAACGCAGGCTCGGTTGGCCATGGACTTTAGGAACAAGGGGCGGCCCGTCGTGAACCGGGACGTGACGCGGCTGGACGGCGTCAACGTGCGGTACAAGTCGAGCCTCAAGCAGTGGGTGGAGATCCTGGAGGACCGGGACCGCGTGGAGAGCCACTACCAGACGACGGTGTTTGACATGAAGAGCGCGCTGGAGGAGCGCATCAAGCGGGCGGACGACATCAGCAAGGCGTACAAGCACTTCAGGCTCGAAGTGGCCAAGAGCTCGGAGCACAGCAAGACGGGGCGGCCCATCAACGAGCGGCTGCTGGCGCACCTGGAGCAGGAAGGTGCGTCGGCGGCGCCAGCGTCAGTGCTGCAGGCGCCCGCGCCGTGGGCGTGAGGCGCACGCTGCTATGCAGAGGCTGCGGTCAGGGGAGCCCGTGGGCGCGTCCACTGCTGCCACTCCCGCAGCGCGTCGCGTCACGCTGAGCGTGTGGCGTGCGTGCCGCGCCTGCTCCCCCGCCCGCGGCCGCAGACCAAGAGAAGGAGGAGGAGGTGCAGCGCGTGCGGCTCAAGAACATCCACTTGACCAACCAGCTCAAGCGCATCGAGCAGACGCTGCGGCAGAAGGAGGAGCTGGCCGAAGGGCTGCACCTGATCGACTTTGAGCAGCTCAAGATCGAGAACCAGAGCCTCAACGAGAAGATCGAGGAGCGCAACGAGGAGCTGCTCAAGCTGCGCAAGAAGACGACGACCACGGTGCAGATCCTGACGCACATCCGCGAGAAGCTCCAGTTCGTGGAGAAGGAGAACCTGAGCCTGGCGGCGCAGCTCGAGGAGCTCGACACGCAGCTGAGCGAGAAGCGCGACCGGCTCGGCAAGGCCAAGAACACGCGCGACACGCTCCGGCAAAAGACGCGCAAGATCAAGGAGACGAGCGTCTTCATCACCAACCCCAACCTGCTCGACGACATCGAGGTGCGCCTTGGCCTGTTGCCAACCCTACCCCCTGACCTAGCGCGCACAGGTGCTCGCGCCGCGCACACCGGGGTGGACTGACGGCCCGCCTCTGCGCTGCCTCGCCTGCGCCCCTTGCACGTGTGCGTGCGTGCGTGGCGCAGGCGCAGAAGGAGAAGCGCGAGCACCTCTCGTACCAGATCGAGGAGCTCAAGCGCGAGCACGCGCTGCTCTCCGAGGTCATCTCAAAGGCCAACTCCAAGATCATGACCATGACGGAGGACGTGAGTGAGCCTTCTCTCTCCCGTCTGGAGCACGCACAGCTTTGCACGCCCGCGCACGCACGCATTCCCTCACGGCAAGAGAAATCACGCTCAGCGCGTCCACCTCATCCGCCTCGCGCTCGCGCTCGCTCCTCACACTGCAGTTGGCGTCCGCCGGCGTGCCCAACGTCGCCAACATCCTGCGCAACCTGCAGAGCCAAAAGAGCCACAACGTGTCCATGCGGTCACGCGCAGAGAGTGTCAAGTGATTGCCCTGCTGCTCCCTTGCGTGCTGAGAGCCTGCAAAGCCCCAACGCACCTTGCGCCACCCTCTCTCCCCATGTCACTCCTCCGTCAGCTGCCCGCTCCGCCCTCCTCCAAAGGCGCGCGGCGCTCCTTCAGCCACGACGCTGCGGCGCTGCGCCACGCCTGGTGAAGCGGGCAGAGCCAGGCTGCTAGGGCGCTGCGCGGCGCCACCTCCGTGGAGCAGCAGGTCGCCGCACAAAAAGCCCAGGCCGCTGTGGTAGCGCACGCCGCCGTCGGAGAAGGCCATGCCGCTGCCGCGGGGCGCTGGCAGCAGCTGGCTCGAGCTGAAGCTGGGGCGCCGCGCGCCGCTGGCGGCGCCAGACGCTGCGGCTGCCCCCGACGCCGCCCCCGCCGCTGCGACGGCCTCCTCGGCGCACGCCACGGACACGCGGCCGGCCTGCGCCTGTGGCAGCAGCATGGACCAGGCCGGCACGCTGGGCCGAGAGCTCACGCGCAGCACCGGGCTGGCGCCGTGCAGAGCCGCTGCATCCTCCCGCCAAGGGTGGTGCGCGGGGGTGCGCGTCTTGCCGGTCCTGGCGCCGTGGCCGTCGCCGTCATCGCCGTCGTCAGAGTCCACCAGGTGGAAGGTGCCTGCCGCCTGCAGCTGGCCGCTGCGAGCAGGCTGCTCCCCGCCGCTGGGAGACGAGGTGCGGCCGCTGCTCGGCAGGAAGAGCGACCCCGGGGCCTCCCCTTGCCCGTCGCCTCCTTGCGCGCCCTCGTCCCGCTGCGGCAGCGTGCGCGGGCTCTCCTCAGCCGGCGCTGCGTGGATGCTGGGGCGCGCCTGCTGAGCGCGAGCGGCTGGAGCGCCATCGTGCCGCAAGGTGCGGTCGTCCTCCTCCTTGCGGTCGCCCTCGTTCCGCGGGACCTGCTCTCGCAGGTGAGCGAGCTTGGCCGTCAGCGCCGCAGACACGCGCATCCGCTTGCTCTGCGGCTGCGTGATGGAGGAGGCCATTTGCGCCTGAGGTGCCCCCTGGGGCAAGCTGGAGATGGTGCTGGAGGTGCAGCTCCAGCGGAGGAGGACAGCAGCAGCAGGGGTGGCGCAGGAATGCTGAAGCTGCAGGGCTGTGGGCACGACGTGCTGCTGCGCTCCACCGCTCTCCAGCCGCAAAGCCCGATGTCAGGGCGCCAGGTTCGGTAGCGTGATTCCAGAGCGTCGGCAGCAGCAGCCGATCGCGTGCGCCATGTCGCTCAAGGTCTCGGCGCCAGATGGCGTCAAGGTGATGACGATTGCCGCTTGGATGGCTTGCCGCCGCGCCGACGACGTCGAGGAGCAGAAGCAGCATCTCCTCGTGGCGTGGCGGCATCATCATCAGCACAGCACTCTCTTGCTGCTGGGCGTCACCCTGGAAGCGCATTTGCTCAGCCGCGGCGCTTGGGGCCGCGCATCCCCGACGCCCCGGGGCAGCGTGCAGAGGTGCGCGTGGCTCTCCACACCCGCGCGCAGGTCTACAACATCGCCAGCACAAAGACGGTGCCTCAGTGGCTGTCAGAGAGCAAGAAGAAGTCCCTCAAGCGCAACGAGGAGTACCGACGGCGCCTGGAGCTGCTGCAGGACTTTCGCTTCCCCGCCGCCTGCCAGCGCCTCAAGGTCACGCCGGACCAGCAGTTCATCTTCGCCACGGGCTACCACCCGCCACAGGTTGGCTTGCTGGCGTGCAGCGGCGCCTGGCGGGGCAGCATCGCGCGATGCGGGGGCGCCAGCGGCGTGTGCTCACGGCAGGACGGATGCCGCACGGGGCTGCGCTGGGTGCAGGTCAAGGTCTTCGACCTCGCGCAGCTGTCGCTCAAGTTTGACCGGCACCTGGACGCCGAAATCGTCGACTTCCAGGTCAGAGAGCCGCTCTCGCGTTGTTGGCGACGCCCGGCACCTCCGCCTCCTGAAAGCACGCAGCCATCAGTTGGGGGCCCCTAAATGTTGTTGCCGCTTGCGCAGATCCTGAGCGAGGACTACAGCAAGGCCGTGTTCCTGTGCGCCGACCGCACGCTCTGCTTCCACGCGCGCTTCGGCTCCTACCACAAGACGCGCGTGCCCAGGTGTGACGAGCCCACCACCGCATGCGTCTGCGGGGTCGCCTGCGAGGCGTATGCGCTGCACCAACTGCACTCCATGTGGTCATGGAACGGACGTGTGGCGTGGGCAGGTTTGGGCGGGACCTGGCGTACTGCCCCTTCACGGCCGAGCTGCTCGTGGTGGGCAGCGCGCCCGAGGTGTGGCGCCTCAGCCTGGAGGAGGGGCGCTTCATGAGCCCGCTGGCCGCCCGCGCGCCCGCCATCAACGCGGCAGGTACGTGCGATTGCCCCGCCTCCGCCTCGCGCGCCTGCGCGCGGCACGCACGCCCTGGCCGGGTGCACTGCGGGGCGACAGTGCGTTGTGCCGCGCTTGGGGTGTTGGTCGCCTGCAGGCATCAGCCCGGTGCACGGGCTGCTGGCGTGCGCCGGTGAGGACGGCTCGCTCGAGTGCTTTGACCTGAGGGCCAAGCAGGCGGTGGGGTACCTTGACGCCGCCGCCAGCTGCGGCTCCCCAGGTGCGGTGCGCCGGTGGGAAGGGGGACCTACGGGCCCTTGCTTGCTTGCGCTCGCTTTGCTTGCGGCAAGCAGAGCATCCAGGGCACGCCGGCCTGTGCCGAGTGCGGCTTGGGGCCGTTGTTGAGGGCTCACGCGACGCGCCAGCGTGTTCGGCGCGACTGCTCATTCCCTGCCGCTGCGCAGGCGAGCAGCTGACGGCGCTGCGGTTCGACGACCTGGGCCTGCACGTGGCGGTGGGCACGCGCAACGGCGTGGTGGCCGTCTACGACCTGCGCTCCCAGGTGCGCGCCGCCGCGCCCCCTCATGCTGGCGCACCTCACCCTCACTGGTGGAGTCCCGCCAGGCCCGGCGCTCGCGCCCAGCAGCACTGCAACGTGCTTACTCGTTCCTTCCTGCCCACAGAAGCCCTTGGTGGTCAAGGACCACATGTACGGCAGCCCCATCGTGGACATCAAGTTCCTCGCCAGCCCCGGCGACGCCACGGGCGCCACCCGCAGGTGACGGCCACTACAGCCTCATAGCCCCAGCGATCGCGTGGTGGCCATGGCAAATGCGCCCATGCTGCAGTTGCTGTTGACAAGCTGGGCGGCGGCTGCTGACGAACGATTCGTCGGATGCGTTGCAGGGTGGCGAGCGCCGACCGGCACATTGTCAAGATCTGGGACCTGGCCAGCGGCAAGGGCTACACCAGCATCGAGCCCACCGAGGGGGACATCAACGACGTGTGCATCTGGCCCAACTCGGGTGCGATGACGACCCCCCTCCCCTGCACCTGCCCTGCTTGGCCGCGTGCACGTGCCGGCCTGTGGCACCCGCTCACACTGCCTTGGACGCGCTCTCTCGTGGCCTTGCGGTGCGCAGGTCTCGTCATGGTGGCGTGCGACCACGCCGTGGTGCAAGGCTACTTCATCCCGTCCATCGGGCCGGCGCCGCGCTGGTGCTCGCACCTCGAGGGGCTCACCGAGGAGCTGGAGGAGGCGGCGCCCAGCGCATACGACGACTACAGGTGCGCGCGCAGTGCAGCGCACCGCGTGCCGCGCTCGTCGCCTGGCAGTGGCCGCCGTCTGTCGCGCCTGGCAGCTCCCGCGCCGTTCCCGGCGAGCTGCCGCGCCCGTGCTGCGCACGTGAGGCTGAACGAAGTGGTGTGCGTTCAGTGGCGTGGGCGGGGCGCGTACGCTGCTGCGACGCGGCGGCGTTGCGCAGGTTTGTCACGTCGGAGGACTTGGTGCGCCTGGGGCTGGACCACCTGGTGGGCACGCCCATGCTGCGCGCCTACATGCACGGCTTCTTCGTGGACAACCGCCTGTACAACAAGGCCAAGAACCTCACGCAGCCATTCGCCTACGAGGCCTACCGGCAGCAGCGCCTGACGCAAAAGATGGAGGAGGAGCGCAAGTCGCGCATCGCCGTCGTCAAGAAGCTGCCAAAGGTGCGCCGCGCCGCTGAAGGACGCAGGCCGCCCCCCTGCCCTGGGGCTAGCGACGCCTGACCTACTCCCACCTGGCAGCGAGCCATGAGCCGTGCCTTGCTCCTGCTCCGAGCGGGCCAGCCAGGCACGAACAGGGGCAAGCAGCAAACTGCGAAGCGCTTGCCGTTGCTGCGCCAACTGCCGCCGCTGCCGCAACGTTGCGCAGGTGAACGCCAAGGTGGCGGCCAAGCTGCTGGCTCAGGACGCCGAGGTGGCGGCGGCCGAGGCGGGCGACCAGGCGGCGCGTTCGGCGCTCAAGAAGAAGGGCCTGCTGGCGCCCGACGGCAAGGCGGCCGTCACCAACCCCATGGCAGACGACCGCTTCAAGTGAGCGCCTGCCTCCCTCTTTCTCCCTCCTTGTCCCCGTCCGGCGGGGCCACGCAGGCGACTGCGCGCGCCCTGCACACTCTGGTGGCTCCCTCTGCTGGAGCGCGTGCTCTGACGCGTGCGCGTGGGACGGCCACCGGTGCACCGAGCTAGGCTGAGCGTGTGCTGCGGGCGTGTGGTGACACCGTACCACGTGCAGGGCCATGTTCGAGGACCCCGAGTTTGTTGTGGACGAGACGGCGGACGAGTACAAGCTGCTGCACCCCAACGCTGGGCTCGAGTCGGGCAAGAGGAAGCGGCGGGGCGGCGAGCAGGAGGAGGAGGAGGGCGAGGAGGACGAGGACGAGGGCCGGCGGTTGCTGCGCGAGCACTTTGAGCAGGTGCGGCCCACGTTGAGCGGAGCATTGTTGTGTGGCGCTGCCCGCCGCTGACAGGAGCAGCGGAGCCAGGTTCACACTGATTCGCATGTCCTCGCTGGCGATGTGGCGTGGGGGTTCGTTGCGCAGGTGGACAGCGAGGAGGAGAGCGGCAGCGAGGAGGATGATGAGGAGGACGACGACGCGCTGCTGGGGTTGCGGCGGGCGGATCACGGCGGCAGGAGCGGCGGCAAGCCAGCCGGCAGGGGGGGGCGGCACGCAGCGGGCAAGCCGGACGCGGCGTTGCGGGGCCCCGCCGGCGGCGGCGTGCGCAAGCCGGAGGCGGCGGCGGCGGGCGGCAAGGGGCGGAGCGTGGCCATGTTTGCGGCGCGCGAGGCTGGCGCGCTCGAGGCGTTGCAGCGGCGCGAGAGCCGGGCGCACGTGGCAAGTCAGCCGCTGGCCGAGCGGGTGGCGGCGGCGGCGGCAAGGCCGGCGGCCGCGCGGCGCGTCGGCGGCAGCAGGGAGATCACCTTTATCCCACGCAGCGGCGGCGGCGGGCGCGGAGGTGGCGGGCGCGGCGGGGGCCGTGGGGCAGGAGGCGGGCGGGGGGCGGGAGGAGGAGGCCGGGGGGCAGGAGGAGGGCGGGGAGCGAGCGGAGGGCGGGGCGGGAGAGGTCGAGGCGGAGGCTCGGGGCGAGGGCGGGGCCGGCGGTAGCCACCGCGCACACGCTCACTTCTGCTCTTATTCATGTTGCCGCGGACAGAGGGAGAAAGAATGAATGTTCACCTTCACATTCGTGCGCAAGCGAGTGTGGTGGCATGGCGCGCCTCAGGCCTTGACGAGCGCCAGCCAGCCAATGGACGCGTACATGAGGATGACCGGGTACACGGCCAGCGCCTTTCGCCTGCGCACACGTCAGCAGCAGCGCCGCGTCACTAGTCACCCGCAACGCCCGCCGCAGAGCACTGCGGCCCGCCGCCAGGCCCCGGGCGAGGTGACAGGGGCTCACTCACCCCTGCGGGACGGCGTTGCCTACAAAGGGGAGCGTGGCCGCCGACGACCAGAGCAGCGCCACGATGAGCGCCAGCGTCCGCACCAGCTGCACGCACACACAGCATGCACCGCAACCATCAGTGCAAGCGCTGGGCGGCGGCGCTGTCACTGGTTGCCTGTGCAGCCTGATATCACCGGAGGAGGTCCCGCACCTTGATGTCCGTGTACGCGCACACGACAGACGCCACGCAGAGCGGGAAGAGGCAGTAGCCCAGCAGGCACAGCGCCTGGAAGAAGATGATCTCGCCGCCCAGCAGGATGACGTTGAAGGTGAGGATGATGGAGCCGATGCCGCACTCGGCAAATACCATCTGCGCCGGCACCGCAGCGCAGAGCGTGAGCATATGATGTCATGCCGGCCAGGGCCCCTGCCTCTAAAGCTCCACCAAGGTGTGCAGGCCCCGAGGGCGTCACGGTCAGCCGTTGGAGCTTCGAGAGCGGGCTCCGCGCCACGCACACGCACCGCGAACACCTGCGACGGGTCCTTCTCGCCTAATGAGAGCATGGTGGCCAGCCACAGCATGAAGATCTGCACGCGGAGTTAGACGGCACGCGCGTGGGAGCAGCACCGTGCCTCGGTCAGCTGCGGCGCTCGCCGTCGTGCGGCGTGCGATGCCCGGGGCGCCTCTCCCCCGCCCGCCCTCCCCCCTGCCCCACTGCGCCGCTCACGAGTGGTCCCCATAGGTCCCAGTTTCTCAGCGCCTGCTCCTGGTTGCTGAAGCGCCAGTTGATGGGGATGAGCACGGAGAGCAGGTTGCGGCCGATCGCCTTGAAGTCGCGCAGGATGGTTTTGCACACCGACTCGTCGATGGTGCTCTCCTCCGGGACGACGGCCGAGCTGCTAGTGGCCGCCGCTGCAGCTGCTGCCATGGCGCCCGCGAACCACCTGCGGAAGGGAACTTCGCGCCACCTGCCTGCTGGCGCCTGTGGGTCGTCAACAAGCCGCGGACGCCTGAGAAAGCTCTAGCGGGTGCTGCTGGTGCTGGTGCTGCTACTTGGGCTTCGCCGTCTCGCTTCTTTCTCACGGCATGGACTCCGGGCTTGGGAATCGACGATTTGCGAACGCTCCAGGACGCCAGCGAGCTCGCCAGGGACCCAGCAACCTTGAGCGCCGCTTTACCGCCACCTGTAGAGCTTGATAGGAGCCCTTCTTCAGCAGCTCTCGGCAGGCGACTTCTGCGCTAGTTCCTCTCTCTTGAGCCAGGAGCGCGAGAGACCAGGTGCGCGCACGCTGCAATTGCGGCTGATGCGAGCACTGCTCAGCGTTCTGGCGTGACAGCGTCGCAGACAGGAGCGCGCGCAGGAGGCGACTCGTCTGGCCCACCTGTCGGGAAGAGCGTCTCGAGCGCTCCAGGCGGCCTCTTCAGGCCATCTCAAGCATCACTCAGGGTGCTCATTGGCACGCAGGGGCCGTGCCACCTACCTCTTCTCCTCTGCGCGCGCCGAGGGGGCGAGCGGATCTGCGGTCGTGGTGCGCGCCTGCCCAGCGAAGAGGCAGCCATGGGCAGCACCGACCCTCTGGACGAGATTGGCGACCTGGTGGGCCGCACGCTTGACATCCTCGGCACCGCCGCGTCCGGCGACCCCTACACGGCGCTCAGCGGCGCCGCGCCCGCCGCCCGTCCCGGCCGCGTCGACTCTGAGGACCTCGACATCCTGTCGGGCAGCCGCGGCGCCTCGGCGGCGCCACCACCTCTAGGCGACGCCGCCGGCGGCGCCGGCGCGTCGCAGCAGCGCGGCACGCTGAGCGGCTTTGTGGAGGAGGACCTGCTCCTTGACGTGGGCGGCGGCGGCGGCAGCAACGGCCACCCGCAGGCCTCCTCCTTGGACGCCAGCGGCGCCAACCCTCTGGTGGACGACAAGGCGGCAACGCTCTCTGAGGACCTGCTGGCGGGAGGTGAGGCGAACAGTCCTGCGTGGGTCTCGTGGCCGTGCGCACGCGCCTCCCCCCACGCGCTGGCGGACCAGGCAGCACACACAGCGGCGGCGGCTGTGCGTGGTGTGTGTGGTGATGCGTATGGCGGTCGTGGTGGGTGCAGGTCTGGCCAAGTACGGCTACCAGGACTTGAGCCGGGGCACCTCGGCGGCGGACGAGCTGGCGTCCTCCTCGCTGCACCAGGGCGCCGGCTCCGCGCTGCTGCAGCACCACGGCGCGGCGGGCTCGGACGGCAGCACCACGCCGCTGGCGTCCAACGCCGCCGTGGCCGCGTCCACCCGCTCGCCCAGCATCAGCTCGCTGGCGCCCTCGCAGCACCAGGCGGGGGGAGGGGCGGCGGGGCCCTCGTCGTCGGCGGCGGCGGCGCCGCTGGGGCCGCCGCCGCCGTACGTGGCGGCGGCGGCGCCGGGCGCGCAGCAGCAGCAGGAGCCCATCCGCGTGACCATCAAGGAGCCGGAAAAGGTGTTTGTGGGGGGGGGGGCGGTGGACGCCGCGGCGGGGCCGGAGCCCAACTGGAGGGCGTGCCCGGTAGCGAGCTAATCGCCTGCATGGGCGCGAAGGATTGGAGTGAGTGCTGCGCGCCCTAAAACCCCCCCTGGTCCTTCCTCCTTGCTCCCTGTGCAGGTGGAGACGACGAGCTCCCTTGGCATCAAGACACACTACGTTCAGTACGTGGTGCGCACCGACAGCGTGGTGCCGGGCATGCTGGCAGAGGGGCTCGAGGTCAAGCGGCGCTTCTCCGACTTTGACGTGAGGAGTGCGGCCCCTGGGTGGTGCTTGTGGGGAAGGGGGGCAGAGGGGCTCGAGGTCAAGCGGCGCTTCTCCGACTTTGACGTGAGCGTGACCCCTTCTTCTGCCCTGGGGGCCTGGGGGCGAGGCACGGTGGAAGCGTTGGTGGGGGATGGGGAGGAGGTCAAGCGCCGCTTCTCCGACTTTGACGTGACAGGAGCGCGGCCCCCTTGCTCCTCTGGTCCTGGGGGCTGGGGGCGCGAGGCAGGAGCGCGAGGTGGCGGCGGGTGGTGACGGGCCGGTACGGCCAGCGTGGGCGCCGTGGCGGCGGGGGCTTGCTCCCTCGCTGAGCAGCCACGCGAGCACGCGGGACTGCAGCGAGCGGGCTGCCTTCGCACCAGGTCGCCACCAAGGTGGCGAACAGGACGCAACAGCGGAGGGCAACTGGGTGGTGCTGCCGCCGCCACGGCCGCCGTCCCACGCACCCCGCGCACACTCGCTCTCTTTGTGTGCACACGCGTGGTGGCGCGTGCGCGCGTGCAGACGCTGCACAAGCACCTCAAGCAGGAGTACCGCGGCTACTTTGTGCCGCCGCTGCCGGAAAAGAGCTTCATCCAGGGCAAGATCCCGCAGGACGACTTCATCCGGCTGCGGCGAGCAGACCTGCAGGTGGGTGCGTGTGGGGTGGTGGTTGGGGTGTGGGGGGGCCTGCGTGGCGCCTTGCTTGGGTCAGGGGTGCCGCATCACGAGTTGGGTGAGGGAGGCGGCTGCGTGGGCAGCACGGCGGGGCTGGGGCGGTTTGCGCACGCCAGGGCCTGCAGGCGAGGATCGCTGGGCATGCATCGCGCGCGTGCGTCGGCGGTACGCTGCCGTGGTGTCCGCGCGCACGCGACAGGCCGTTCATCACGACCGTCCCCCGGCCCCGCCTCCCGCCCTCGAGATGTTCCTTGCACGGCCACACACACACGCCTCGTAGGCCTTGATCACAAGCATGACGCACCCTGCCCCTCTTCATGGTGCTCTATGTGCTGGTCGCGCCTCCCCCGCAAACACACCTCGCAGGCCTTCATCAAGAGCATGACGGCGCACCCGGTGCTGCGCGCCAGCGAGGCGCTCAAGATCTTTCTGCTGCACCCGGGCGACCTGGCGCGCAACCCCGCGTGGACGCTGCTCGTCAACCCGCCCGCCTCGTTCAAGCAGCAACGCGCAGGTCAGGACACTCCCCCCACCCACACACACCACCCACTTCCTCCTCGTGCACAGTCTTCCTCTCTGCGTAAACGGGGCCTGCGCCTCCAGCGCAAAGCCGCGGTTCACTGGACGACTGCCAGCCCACCAATCTGAATGCGTTCCAGCGGTCCGGCGCCACAGCGCGCCAAGTCGCGCTCGACTCAGGCGCCCACTTTGCGCCTCACAGAGGACGGGCTTGGCTGTCGCCTGCGTCCGCCACCATGGCGAGCCCACCCTCGCTTTGCTTGCGCGTGCATGACGCGCGGCGCACATGCAGGCAGCGCGGGCGTGGGCGGCAGCAGCGTGGGCTACACCTCGCTTGACTTGGACGCGGGCGGCGCAGGCATGAACGCCGTGATGGGCGCGGCGGGCGTGGCGGCGGTGAAGGCGGGCTTGGGCAGCTGGTACTCGTGGATGAAGCAGAGCGTGGCGCAGCTGCAGCCGCCCAAGCGAGAGCTGTCGGAGGAGGAGGTGACGCTGCGGCAGGTGCGTGTGTGCGGGGGGAGGGCAGGGCGGCGCTGCGGTGGGCGTGGGAGAGGGCGGGGTGGTGCTGAGGCAGGTGCACGGGGAGGAGGAGGAGGAGGTGACGCTGCGGCAGATGCGCTGTGGCGCGGAGCAGGGCAGCAGCGTCGCTGGGCGGTGCGGGGTGGGGAGCGAGCACAGGGTGGCGCGGCTCCGCTCGTCGTGTGAGGGGCGCGCGGCTGGTTTTGCTTCGCCGGCACGGCGGTCGGGGGCGGGCGGCGCGATGCGCTGCAACCGTGGCGCTGTCCACCATGCGCATGCGTGCGCGTGCGGTGCGGTGTGGTGCGCAGTTCAAGGAGTTGATGCAGGACCTTGAGAAGCTGCTCGAGCTGGCGGTGGAGAGCGCGCGGTCGTTGTGCGCGCACCAGGAGGCGCTGTGCGCCGACGTCAAGGAGCTGGGCCGCACGTTCGCCATGCTCTCGCGCTTCGAGGAGGCGGTGCAGGCCAAGGTGAGGCGCTTGCTCCTGTGCTGCGGAGCTTTGCTTGCCAGCATGAGCCTGCGAGTTCTCCCTCAAAAGCAGAGCTTGCCTGTTGCCTGCGCTGGCTGCACGACGTGTGGGGCGGCACCGACACCGCGCTCGAGCGTGCGTGAACGATTGGGGACGTGCGCGCGCGCCGCCTCGTGCTGCGGTGCAGGTGGGCCAGTACACGCCGGCGGGTCAGAGCGCGGGCAACCGCGCCAACGACCTCAACAAGGTGGCGCACGGCAGCGTCAAGCAGCACGGCGTGTGGAAGACGCTCTCCATCAAGACGGCAGCAAGCCTGGTGAGGGGGAGCGAGAGAGCCACTGCGCACAAGACGCCCCACGCTTCGCTCGCTGGGAGCGTTGGCTTTCCGACTGGCCCCGCAACGCCCGGCCGCCCGGCGCTTGCCAGCGCTGCCATCACGTGATGGTCGTGCGCGCTCGCGGGCACGTGCGCGTGTGCGTGCGCAGGTGACGCTGCACGACTACTGGGTGCTTGTGCCCGAGGCCATCACGGCGCTGGAGCTGCGCGAGCAGGCGCTCACGCACCTGCACCTGCTGCAGGACGACCTGGTGGTCAAGCAGCAGGCGCAGGAGCAGGCCAACGTCGCCGCCAACAAGGTGCGCTGGCTGCTTAGAGGGGACTCACACTACGGGTGCAGGAGCAGGCCAACGTCGCAGCCAACAAGGTGCGCGCGAGTGCGCGCTGGCTTCCTGGCCGCAAGGTGTTGGCCCGGCAGGGGCGACCGAGGATCAGCTCCTCGGACACGAGGCCCAGGCCAGGCCTGAGCAGCAGGTGCCTGCAGAGCGCGGCGCCTCTGTTGTGCTGAGAGGGCAGGTCGCCGCGTGAGCCTGGCCGCGCTCTGCTTTGCGTGCGCGCGCAGCTGCGACCGCTGGCGGGGGCGTCGGCGGGGCCCAGCGCCGCCGAGAAGAAGGCGTACCAGCTCACCACGGCCATCGCGCAGCTGGAGGAGCAGATAAAGCAGGCGCAGGCGGACTACGAGCTGCTCAAGCAGCGCAACCAGGTGCGGGCACGCAGCTGGCACGTTCCCTTCCCGCCCATGCCGGAGTGTGTGCGCTCGCGCTCACCATGGGTGGGACGTGCCCGATGCCGCGCAGTCCGAGCTGGCGCGGCTCAACCTGGAGCGGGAGAGCGACTTCCGGCGCATGATGGTGCAGTTCGCGCAGACGCAGGCGGAGCTGGTGCAGGCCTCGGCAGGTGAGGCGCGTGGACGGGTGCGCTGGGGACGTGCTGCGCCTTGCATCGTGGCCGTCACGTGCTGGCTCGACGCTGGTGCTGTGTGCTGCATGCAGACATGTGGGCGTCGCTGGCCAAGCAGTACGACGCGCCGACATCTTGACCCGTTATCCCTGATCTTGACCATGCGAACCGCTGCCCCCGCACGAGTCGGCCGCACAAGCGCAGCGAGCGAAAGCAGCGAAAAGCACGAATCGAACACACAGTTGTGACGAGAGATGCAGAGCCTCCTTCGAGCGGCGGCGCGGAGCGGAGGCGCGCGGCCAGCGACGAGCGCTGGTCGGCGAGCGGCTGTGCGCTGCCTGGTGCGCGGCACACGCAGGGGATCGCGGCAGCAACAGCGCGTAGCACAGCTCCCTTGATGCTGCCCACCATGCGCCAAAGGGCATCATCCAGCTTGTGGGGGGGAGCGCACCCGATTGCGCCGACGGCGCGCACCTGCAGGCATCTGCCGCACCTCCAGCGCCGCTCAAGTACCACATCCTCGAGTACAAGTGCGGGTGGCGATGATGATGCAGCCCCATCGCTGCTGCATCAGCGGGTCGCCTCCACCGGAGATGGAGGGCCGCCGCGCGCAGTGGCGGCTCGTGGCCCCCGTGAAGCAGCTCATTGAGATGGATGAGGCGCCCAACGCGCGCACAAACATGCATGCAGGTACGTGCCTGACATCCTGGAGAAGCGCGGGCCGTACCGGGCAGCGCATCTCGAAGCGGCCGGCAAGCTGGTGCGCAGTAGACGCAGAGCTCCTCGCGTCCATCTGATGCGCACCCTCGAAGATCTGCACCCTGTAAGCTGCAGGTGGGGGATGGTGCGTGCGTGACGCGCAGCTGCGAGCGGGCAAGCTCGTGCTGGGCGGCGCGGTGGGCGAGACGCCCGAGGGCGCCGTCTTCATCCTCAAGGACATCACCAAGGAGGAGGTGCGTGGTCCTGGTGGGGAGATGAAGGCCTACCAAGCAAATTGGCCAAGCTCTCGCTGAGCACGCCGCTGGCACGCCTCTGCGCCCGCAGGTCGAGGCGTTCGTGCAGGCGGACCCATACATCAAGGCAGGGCTGGTGCCCAGCTACACGCTCAAACCTTACGCCGTCGTGGTGGGGCCCTAAGCCTGAGAGCTGCGGCTTGGAGCTGCGGCCACCCTCGTGCCATGCGCGCTGACGCCGCTGCGCCACGCCTGACGCAGGACGCTGCACCTGGGGTTCAGTAGTATATACTGCAACGTCCGCACACCTCTTTGCAGCTGTTCGTGGGGCGCTTCAACAGGAGGGCTTCACAGACAGATCAACGCGAAGAGCAGGCCCGCAGGCACAGAGCGCAGCGCAGCCAGAGGAGCGCGCCAGAGATGGGTTCGAACGCTGGCGGCTTCGACTTCAGCCTGGTGAAGCGCAATGCCGTGCTCCAGGCCAAGGGCATGATGGGCGCCAAGGCGTGGAAGACGGGCACCACCATCGCGGGCGTCGTGTACAAGGCGAGGAGGGGCCCCAGATCGCTGGGTGCTCGCGCTTTGCCGGGCGCCAGGGGGTCGACTCGACGCCTGGGCGCGCCCTTCTGCTAATGACAATCTGCGCAGGATGGAGTGGTGCTGGGCGCGGACACCCGCTCCACGTCGGGCTCCACCGTGGCCGACAAGAACTGCGAGAAGATCCACTTCATCGCCGACAACATCCGGTGCTGCGGCGCCGGCACGGCGGCCGACACCGAGGCCGTGACCAGTTGCGCGATCTCCCTGCGGGGCGCATGACACGATCCCTGGGTGTGCAGCAGGCCAGCAGCAGCAGCTGAGGGCCGTGCGCGTGGGCGCCGTCGTGGTGCGCGCAGACATGGTGGCGGCCGCGTTGGAGCTGCACAAGTACGGCACGGGGCGCCAGTCGCGCGTGATCACGGCGCTCACCATGCTCAAGCAGCACCTCTTCAGGTGCGCGATCGCGTCGGGGCGAGACGTGGCTGGGGGTGAGGAGCGCCTGCATGATGGCCAGGCGTCACAGGCGGTGTCGCTGCTGGCCCGCCGCGACCGGGGCGCCGCAGGTACCAAGGGCACGTCAGCGCGGCGCTGGTGCTGGGCGGCGTGGACATCAACGGGCCCCACCTATTCACGGTCAGTGCAGGCGCTCTCTATGTGCTAGCGCAGCAACGGGTGCAGCGCGGAGGAGGGGGCGACGTCGTCGTTGCGACGCGTGCCTTGGGGGCCGCAGGTGTACCCGCACGGCTCGACGGACTCGCTGCCCTTCGCCACCATGGGCAGCGGCAGCCTCAACGCCATGGCCGTGTTTGAGGCCGAGTACAAGGACGACATGACGCGGGAAGAGGCCATGGCGCTCGTGGCCAAGTGCGTGCTGGGGGGCACGCGGCAGCTGTGTGCACGGGCATGGGAGGCCGTCTTGCTCACTCACACCCCCGTGGCACTGTGGGGAAGGGCCCTGCCGTGACGTGGCAGGCAGCAGCACCAGCGGCGTGCTGTAGGCGCGTGCGCCAGGCAGGCGCGATCCTCGAGGTGGGCTGCAGCGTTGGGGATTGTTGTCGCCGTCGCGCGCTGCAGGGCCATCCGGAGCGGCGTGTACAACGACCTGGGCAGCGGCTCCAACGTGGACCTCTGCGTCATCACCAAGGACGGCGCCGACTACCTGCGCAACTACGAGTTCCTCATGGGCAAGACGTACGAGAGGGTCTTCCCCGTCATCTACCCGCCCGGCACCACGCGTGAGTCGGCGTGGGGTCCTCTCTGATTCATGCTGTGCGCGGACGGCAGGACAGGGAGGTTGACGTCCACACCTCATCCTGCGCCGCACTGCCTCGCCTGGGCCCGTGCCCCCACGCAGCCATCATCAAGGAGCGGGTGCAGCCCATCATCAAGCTGTCCGAGGTGGTGGTGCAGGACGTGGCCATGGACACGAGCTGAGGCGCTGTCACCGAGACCAGCGTGTGGCCTCCTTTGCTCGCTTCCCCTGCTATTTGTATTCATTCGCCGCGCTTCTAGGCAAAGCACCTCTGCAGCGCTTGGGTTTGCACAGGCGCCGTCCGGCAGAAGAGCAGCAGAGGCACCAACCTCCATCAAGAAGAAACAGCTCATTGCTAAACCAGAGCAGTCGTTCGTCAAGTTGCGTCGCGTCATGTCGCAAACCTCACGCTCTCAACACGCATGCACTCGCTGCGCTCCCCCTCGTCATCGTCTAGGGCAACGCAGCTCCACCTCAGTTGCGCCGCTGCCGCCCGCTGTCATCCTCCTGCTCCCGCCGCAAGACCACCGCCACCGCCACCACCACCACACCCGCCTCAATCATCATTCCCCGGCCACCACGCCAAAGCCAAACTTGTAGTTGCTGTGCCAGTGGTCGAGCTCGGCCGACAGCACAAAGTTGATGCCCGGGCTGAAGCGCTCCTCCAGGTAGGCCGTCACCACGCCGTTGGTGTCAATCTTGCCGCGCAGCCGGCACTGCCGCAGCGTGGCGTCGTACCCCACGGTGGCCGTCGCCTCGCGCGTGCCCCAGTGCCAGAGCAGGTCCGTCGCCAGCGTGATCTTGTCGCTGACCTTGTGCGCGTACTGCGCCGACAGGATGCCCGTGGTGGCCACCTGCAGCGTGGCCACGTGCTTGTCGCCCTGGTGCCGCAGCGCGGCGCCCACGCCCGACTTGAGGTTGCTGTGCAGCCAGAAGAACTCGCCGCCCGCCGACAGCTTGGGCGTGAGCGACTGGAAGTAGTTGAGGCCCAGGAAGGCCGGGCTGCCCAGCTTGAGCTGAGAGTTCCAGTCGCCGCCCTTGAGGTCGGCGTCCATCATGACCTGGCTCTGCCCCGGGTCGTTGGCCAGCTGGAGGTGCACCTTGAGCGCCAGCCAGCTCGCCAGGTCGTACTTGACGCGCCCAGACAGCCTGCAATGGGGGGCCCGGGGGTGCGGGGCGAAACCGGCGTCAGCGTGCAGGGTGGAGACGCGTGGGGAAAGAGAGCCCAGCGGGTTGCGAGTGCGGCATCGGTGTCCCCCTCTCAGGTAGAATGCTGCGCCACTGCACAAGTGCGCCCGCACTCGCGCCGGGCGTGACCGGCAGTGCAGGGCGCAGCGCCGGCCCGCTGCGCGTGCCGGCGGCGGCCCCAGCAGGCTGCGAGCGAGGCGGCACGCCCCCCAGGATGCTGAGCCACTGCGTACGTGCCCCCACGCCCCCGCCAAGTGCGCACCTGCCGTCGGTGGTGATGCGACCGAGCATCATGAAGCGCTCGTTGATGACATTGGCGCCAAACTCGTAGTTGCCCATGGGCGTCTTGAGCGTCTGCCGCCCGCCGGTGGAGAGGTCCATGTTGCCCATGAAGAGCGAGTGCGAGAGGAAGAAGTTGGGGTTGAGCGGCTTGTTGATCTCAAACCGCATGCCCTCGAAGACGTCCGGCTTGAGCGCCATGAGCACCTCCCGCTGGATCTCCTCATACTTGACGGGGGCCGGCAGGGCCAGGTAGTCTGGCTTGTCCGCCTTGAGGGCCGCCGCTGCGGCCTGCCCGATGTTGGTGAAGGTCGGGAGCGGCGGGGGCGCCGAGTCCGCCGACACCTTGCTCACGAGCAACCCCATGATCGCCGCTGACCAGTGCAGGGGACGACGCGCACGCGCTCGGCCTGCGCGCGGGGAGACGGGCGCGCGCACGGGGGCGAGAAGCGGGAGATCTTCCGCCGTGTGCTGCGTCGGGCGGCCTGCTAGCTGCTCAATTGACGACGGCGATGCGCTGCGCCACTTCTGATGCTGCTGCATCGCAGCCGCTGCCGCGCTGCATCGTGGTGCGGGGGTGCGCCATCGCCATCACGCGGTCAGAGGGCGCTCCGCTGCGTGGGAGACGCCGCTGCGCCTCTGCCGCCGTGTGCAACGTGATGCGCTCGGCTGTGCAGCAGGCTGCCGCCGCGCGCAGCCTGGCTGCTCCTCCTCCTCCTGCTGCTCGTCGCGGCGATCGCACGCCGCTGGGGTGCACCCTTCGCGGCTCCCGTGTGCGGCTCACCTTACGCTCTCCTGAGCCCCGACGCCAAGCTACACCGGCTGCTGGTCTCGCTTCACAGCTGCTCCGGCCACAAAGCCCTCAGCATGCAGGAGCACAGAGAAGAGCAGGGGACCGCCAGCTTTGCTGCAGGATGGAGGCGGCGTGGCGCAGCGTGCTGGGCGCGGTGCAGCACGGCGCTGGTCTGCGTGCGTCCTTCGGGATGACTCCTTGGACCTGCAATTGCGCCAAGAGCCTGGGCGTGGTGGCGCAGCTCATGGGGGAGCACCTGCCAGCTCTGCGGGCGCAGCTGCTGGAGGGCGGTGCGGTCCCTGCCGTGGAGCACAGGCCATCGTTGAGAGCGCCCGCGCGGGAGCGCGCCACATCGCCCTTGGCCGCTGCAGCAGCTCCAGCACGAGCCATGCCCACTAGCAGCAGCGGCAGGAACAGCAGCGCCAGCAGCACCATCACGCCGAGCTTGGACGTGGACGTGGAGGTGCACGGCTTTGCGGGCGCGCATGAGCTCCACCAGCTCCGGCGCATGGCGCTGCACGGCTTCGGTGGGGACCACTGAGCACCTATGCACCGTGGTGCAGCCCTCCCTCAAGTTCAAGGGACTACCAGCAGTGCCGTCCTGGGCGTGCTCCAGGCCACAGCGAACGTGCACGATCTGCGCCTGCATCTGGCTTGTTGTCCCGCATCCATTCTTTCCATTCTTATGCATCACAGTCGTGGAGTGGCCCTCGGGTGTGGACCGAACGCATGCCCAACGTGCCCCCGCCCTGCTGCTTGCTCGTTTGTGGCTCTGCCAGGCAAAAGGCTCTCCCTCGTTGCACTACAGCGGCGCAGAGGAAAAGTGGACCAAAGGCATGGGGGGGGGGGGGGAGCGCGAAGAAGAACAAAGGAGGACAAGAGGGGTACAAGCCATTCGCTGCGGCCGCCAGCGGGAACCTGCAGCAACGCCCAAAAAAGAGAGCTAGCTGGGGAACCTGCTCAAGCCGTGCGCCGCAGCGTCTCGCCCAAAACCGTCCTGCAGCAGAGCAGCAGCACAGCCGCCTCGCGCTAAGCAGATCTCCACCCCGCAGCCTAAGCAGACCTCCAGACCTCCTCACCCCACAGCCTCGCTCTCGTTGCCCTGGATGCACTGAGAAGCAGCTCTCTCATCCGCCGCGCGCGCCGTCCACAACGCGCCCGCTCAGCCCGTGTTCCTCATGCCGGCAGCGATGCCGTTAATGCTGATGAGCAGCGCGTCGCGCAGCTTCTGGCTGTTGGGGTCCTGCCTCAGGCGGCGTAGCACCTCCACCTGCGGCGTGAGCGTGAGCGCAACGCGACGGCGTTCCCAGTGAGCACCGGGACCACCACACCACCTTCACGCACGACAAGGTGGGCAGGAGAGCGCCGCCCGCACTACCAGGGCGCGCACCTGCATGATGTTGATGGGGTCGATGTACGGGTTGCGCATCTTGATGAGCGCCCTCAGCGTGGGGTTGTGCTCCAGCAGCACCTTGTGGCCGCTCACTGCCAGCACCGCCTGCGGTGTGGGGAGCACGCAGGGAGGCGGTGCCGCAGCAGGGCTACCAGGTGAACGCAGGCTCACACAGCCACAGCGCCCTCGCTGTCTCTGAAGGCAGCGGCGCGAAACACGCACGAGCGGAGGCCGACGTGCACCCTGGTGGTCCTCCTGCGCGCCTGCCCAACTTCCTTGCCACCCGAATGCTGACCCTGCCCTGACCCTCAGCGCACGCACCTTGATGGTCTCCTGCAGCTTGTTCCTGAGCTCCTTGCCCAGCGCCTGCTCGGTGGGGTCCGTCACCAGCACGTCCTCGTACAGGCTGGCGATGCGCCCGTCGCTCTTGGCCAGAATCATCTCAATCAGGTCCACCGTGGCGGCAAAGAAGGGCCAGTCGCGGTACATGGCGCGCAGCTCGGGGAGGTAACCCTGCACACACGCACGCACACACCGCCACCCACGCCACGTATGCGTCGTCAGCCCCCTCGTGCGCCAGGGGAGAGCTCTGTGGAGCCCTCTAGTGAGCTCCTGGTCCCACAGGGCGGCAGGGGCAGGTGTGTGGGCACACCGACCCACCTGCTGGATGGCGGTGCTGATGGCCTCGCCGATGCCCAGCCACGAGGGCAGGATGAGCCGCGTCTGCGTCCAGGCAAACTGCCAGGGGATGGCGCGCAGCGTGTTGATGCCGGCGTTGTCGGCGCGGCGGCGCGACGGGCGCGAGCCTGCGCGCACACACAGGGAGGTCCTCAGCACGCATGTCCCCTGCGCTGCGGCTCTCAGCTCACGGCTGCCACAGGTACGCCTTCACAGGCCCCAGCAAAGGGGCACAGCTGAGGTGAGCTGATGAGAAGGCGCTGCAGCCGCGGCGCACCAATGTTGAGGTTGCCGAGCTCGCTCTCGGGCGTGGCGTTGCGGAAGAACGAGATGAAGTTGGGGTTCTCGTACACCTGCAGGCACGCCACCGTGTCACCACACAGGGCGCCGGTCAGACAGCCTGCTCACAGCCCTCCTCGCCGGCCTAGCAAGGGTGTCGGGCCGCTGTGCTACGCAGTGCCCCGTGAAGGCATGCGTAGGCAAACGCGCACCACGTGGCGGTAGGCGGCGCATGAGAGCTCGGCCATCTGGTCCATGAGCGTGCGCCACGACTGCGCGGCAGCAGCAAGCGGCAACCCACGCGCGCACCGCGCCTGGTTGAGGCAAGCGGACACGTGCTGGGCACGCTGCGGCTCTCGGCACCGCAGGCACAGGTGCGCCCGGCGGCTGGTTGCTGGTGTGGAGGAGCGCGCCGCACCTCGCTCTTGGGCGGCGAGGGCGGCTTGAGCGTGGCGGTGAGCACGGCGCTCAGGTAAATTTCCAGCTGATACTGCGCAACGGCGCTGATGCCAAACTTGGCCTGCGCAAAGCAAAGCAAGGAGCGGCGACGCGTCGCGAGCCATGCGCAGCATTGACAGGTCAGCCTGAGCGTCAGCGCGTGGTGTGGTGAGGAGGTGCGTGGCGGCGGGCAGGCCGGAGCCCTGGCAAGGACTGACGAGTGCACTCGCCTGCACCATCTCTCCCTGCTCGGTGATGCGGAAGGAGCCCTCGACGCTGCCGGGCGGCTGCGACTGGATGGCCAGGTACGTGGGCCCGCCGCCGCGCCCCACCGTGCCGCCGCGGCCGTGGAAGAGCGTCAGCTTGACTCCGGCCGCCTTGGTGATGCTCACCAGCTGCTCCTGCGGGCGTCCAAGACCGGAGGAGACGAGGGGCGTGGCAACGGCAACGGCACACGACTCTTGTCGGGGAGCGGTGCGGTCGGCGTGCCAAGTGAGGAAGGACGAGGCTGCCGCGCCGTCATCAAAGCGAGGACGAGGCGGTCGTGGCCTGACCTGGCAGCGGTAGAGCGCCCAGTTAGCCGACAGGCGCCCGGCGTCCTTGCCCGAGTCCGAGTAGCCCAGCATCACCTGTGCAGGGGCAGTGCGCCACAGCACCAGCACCAGCACCACGTCAGTGCACCGCACGCGCAGAGGAGCACCCAGGGCACCAGCGAGGCCCGCGGCGCGACAGCCCGGAGGCATATGGCACCCCAGCACGATGCTCACCTCTTGGTGGTTGCCGTGGTTCTTGCGCAGGTGCTCGCGGTACCTGCAGGCACACATACGGCGCGCGGCGGGAATGGCACCACGTGCGAGTCAGCCCCCTTCGCAGCGCTGCACGCGCCAGGCCGCTCGGCAGCGACGCCTGGCAGCGGAGAGTGGAGCGCGTGGCGGCGCCGCTGGCAGGCGGCGCACGGCGGGCTGCCTCACCAGGGCAGGCTGAAGAGCGTGGTCATGACGGGCCCGCCGTTGTCCAGGTCCTCCAAGGTCTCGAACAGGGGCACCACGCGCAGCGTGCTGTACTTGTCCAGCGTGCGGCCCTCCTCACCCGCCACCTGCGCCAAACGTGCGCGCCGCACAGGGCAACCCAAGGGCGTGCAACACGGGTGAGGACATTGCAGCTGCTGCCCAGCGCGGTCCGCACACCCTCAACTGCAGATGCGCGAAGCGTGGATTCATTCGTCGTCCACGGCCCTTGGCGGTTGGGCCACGGCATCCGTGAACCGCAACTACGACGGCAGCGCAGAGCACGCAACGCACCTGGAAGACGGCCTCCCTCTGCAGCAGCTCGACGGCCAGCACGTCCGAGGCGCCCCTGGCCATGCTGATGACGTAGGCGCCGAGCGAGCTGGGCCCCAGCTGCGCCACCACGCGGCACGTGTCCATCACCTCGCGCACCTCGGGCGTCATGGGCATGTCGGGGGGCAGCAGCGGGCGCCGGCCCTGCGGGCAGCGTAGGGGGAGGAGTGTGGCAAGAGCGGCGCGCAACGTGAGGGAGAGGCGGTGGGAGCACTTTGCCGGGGTCGTCGCATGCAGCGACGTTTTTCCCGTGAGCGCGATGGGGCTGGAGAGATGGCGGCGGAGAGGGAGAAAAGTCCGGGAGGGGCACCCGCAGGTGCCTCCGGCCACGCACCTGCAGCTCCTTGACCAGGAAGTCGATGCGCTCCTGCTCGCTCCACTCCTCGTACGACCCGTAGCCCAGGTACGTGGTGATGGCGTCCAGCGCCTCGGTGTGGCGCGTGCTCTCCTGCGCAGGAGCGAGGGGAGGGGGGGGCAGCAGGCCAAAGCACACGCAGGCGGCACGGTAGCGGCACCTTCGCTGCACTGTGACCGCCTCCAGCCGCAGGCACGCCAGGAACGCCCTGCCAGCAGTCCCGGCTGCTTGTGCAGAAGCTTCGCAAAAGCATCTGTGCAAAAGCACCAGGAGGAGCAGGGGAACGAGGGGTGGGCGGCAGGGGGGCCAGCGCGCACCTGGCGGATGTCGAGCTTCATCATGCACATGCCAAAGGTGGAGGCGCAGCGGATGAGGTCGAGCAGGCGCCCGTCGGCGATGTGGCCGCCGCCGCACTGGTACAGGGACCTGCGCCACCACGCACGCACGCACGGCGGCAGCATGCGCACGACCTGCTTGCTTCCTGGCTGGGGTCGCCTCGCCGCCGCAGCCTGGCCCGGAAGCCTGCAAACCCGCAGAGGCTCAGCACCAGCGTGGCACCGCTGCTGCAGCCCTGGCGCCAGCACCTGCGGACCTGGGCGGCTCAGCGAAACCCCACGGTGCGCCTCACCAGTAGATGGCCCTGAGCGGCTTCTCCAGCTCCTCCACGTCGTCGAACCACGGGTCGCTGCCCGAGGGCTCCACGCCCGTCAGCACGTCCTCCATGCGCTTGCGCGTGTTCATCAGCTTCTGCCGCACCTGCAGCAG
>VFQP010001643.1_pt1 | contig 28689 bp, 19 predicted proteins | sample 3512351 | NCBI WGS metagenome assembly VFQP01 (sample SAMN10412372, study PRJNA504923) | tailings metagenome | isolation source: Relicate 1 Philex TSF1 revegetated site | place: Philippines: Tuba, Benguet | collected 2017-08-29
AGGACACCTCCCTTTCACGGAGGCGACCGGGGTTCGAATCCCCGTGGGGACGCCATGAAAATGGTAGGCACAAAGGCTCTGCTGCGATGCAGGGCCTTTGTTCTTTTGGCGAATCGTGTCTGGCCATACTGTCCCGTTGCACAAGCGCTCCGCAGTACCCGGCCATGCGAACAGGTCCTGCCGAAGCTCAGAGGACGGAGCGTTGACCCGATACCCAGGTGCTCACCGCTCGGAGATCGGGGGACAACTGCACCAGATCGGCGCGCGTGCCCACTTCGATCCGACCGCGGTCACCTGCACCGATGAAGTCGGCAGGGTAGGTGGATGCCATGCGCAACACTTCCTCAAGGGGCAGTCCCGATTGCTCAAGGCAGACGCGCACCGCAGTGCCCATGTCGAGATAGGCGCCGGCCAGCACGCCGTCCTCGGTTTCGAGGCGCCCATCGCGCACCAGGATGCGGCGTCCATCCAGGGAGAATTCGTCCTGCTCTGAGCCGACCGGGGGCATCGCATCCGATACCAGAAAGCATCGGCCGGGCTTCATCCGCAGCGCGAGCTGCAAGGTGGCCGCGTGCAGGTGATGACCATCGACAATCAAGCCGCAGTAGATGCGTTCGTCCAGCAATGCGGCGCCCACAAGGCCTGGCGCCCGGCCGGCCCAGGGTTGCATGGCATTGAACAGATGGGTTACGCCTCGCACCCCATGATTGAACGCTGCCACCGCCTGATCGTAGTTTGCAGCGGTATGTCCGGCAGACACTCGAATGCCCGCGGACTGCAACCGAGTGAGCGTTGCTGCACTGATTCGCTCCGGTGCGACGGTCAACAGTAGATGCGGAAGCCCATGGGTGACGAGTTGTTCGACTTCAGACGCATCGGGTGTGCGGAAGTGCGCCTCACAGTGCACGCCACGGCGCTCCTGGGCCAGATATGGGCCTTCCAGATGCAGGCCCAGCACACCGGGTGTCTTCAGCGTCACCGCTTCGCGTGCTGCAGCCAATGCCCGCTGCATAGCCTGCGGGGTGTCGCTGATCAAGGTGGGCAGCAGGCTGGTCGTACCGAAACGACGATGTGCGGTGGCGATGCGTTGCATCGCCTCCACCGTTGGCGTGTCGTTCAACAGCACCCCCCCGCCGCCATTGACCTGCAGATCGATAAATCCCGGCGCCAACAGGTCCGAACCCAGATCGATGCTCTCGGCTCCGGCCCCGCCAGGCGCTTCAGCGGCTGACCCCACCCAGGCGATCCGCCCATTCGCGATGCCCACAGCGCCGCGCTCAAGCCATCCCGACGGTGTCAATACGCGTGCAGCGCGAATGAGCTGGTCCATCACACGGTTTCCGTGATCTTTTGCAGATGAGGAGGCCGATCCGGGTCGCGCCCTCGCGCGATCGAGAGCGCATTTGCTGCCCGATAGAAGCTCTGAATCTGCAGCAGCGGCGCGCAGTATGGATGGGCAGATGCGTGCACGGGGAGAGGACAGGGGCCCTCGGGGTCCGCGCAGAGCACGCGCGCGCCACGTTCTGCGAACTCGTGAGCGAGCGCAAGCGTGCCTTGCCGGCTGGCATCGTTCTGGGCAAACACCAACACCGGAAACGAAGGTACGACCAGGGTCATCGGACCGTGCTTGACCTCGGCGGCGCTATAGGCCTCGCCATGAATGCCGCAGGTTTCCTTGAGTTTGAGGGCAGCTTCCTGAGCGATCGCGAGCCCGGGTCCGCGGCCGAGGACAAACAGGTTGCTCGCCTCAGTCAGTGTCGACACCAGCGCCGACCAGTCCAGCTCGAAGGCCTCCGTGAGCTGGTCCGGAAGACGCTCGACTGCCTGCAGCAGCTCGGTCTGTTGCGACCAGTGGGCACAGATCTGCAGCACACCAGCCAGCGCGCAGAGATAGCTCTTGGTGGCGGCCACACTGCGTTCGGGCCCGGCATGCAAGGGCAGGAGCAGATCCGCCTGCCGGGCCAGCGGCGAGTTCTCATCGTTCACCAGCGCGACGATTTCAGCCCCGCCACGGCGCGCCGCTTCAGCTTGGGCCAACAGATCGGGGCTGCGTCCGGACTGGCTGATGGCCAGGAACACCGCACCCTGCATGCGCAGGTCGGTCGCGTATACCGAGTTCACTGAGGGCGAGGCGGACATCGTCAGCGTGGCGGTCGCGGTTTCAAACACGAACTTGGCATAGGTCGCGGCGTGGTCGGAGCTGCCGCGCGCGCCGGTCACCACGGCAGTGGGAGGCTTGGAGCGGAGTCTTTCTGTCCATCGTGAGACATTCGCCTCGTTGCGCTCCAGCAGGCGCTTGACTGCCTCAGGCGCTTCGCGTGCTTCGGAGTGCATCAGACTGCTTGTAGGCATGATCGTGGCTCCCTCAGGGCTGAATCCAAGGCTCAGACACTACCACAACAAAACCAGAGCCCAAGAAATGGCCGGAAGTCGAGCGATTGGTGTTGTGTTGGTATCTCTTGTATGGATTCTCCTGCAGCTTGAACGAGGGTGGGGTCGTCTGGATTTCTTAGCGCCTGAATTGTGCTGCAAGGCAACAGTATGTGCGGCCTGTGATATGAATCACAGAAGAATGGCGCTTTGATGCTAACGTTGTCACGTCGCGACGTAGGGGCGTCTCGGCGAGGCATTCACCGCGCTTGTACGCTGCGCTCGCACCCCATGGATGGGATCGACGCAGGTGCGCGCGATTCGATCCGGCCAGACACCCCAAGGTGGGGCGATGGCTACATCCATCGGGGAGACATCCGCATGAACCTGAAGCTCAGGGGGCTGGCGTCAGCCGGCCTGCTGCTGGCCTTCGCCAGCCTGTCGCCTGCATCCGCGCAAACCGTCAGTTGTGACGGTGTCGCGGCCTGGCAGGCGAGCACCATCTATCAACCAGGTAATCGTCTGGTCTACGAGGGGCGACTCTACGAGGCCGCTATCGCGATCTGGAATGCGCCGCCCACGCATTGTCCGAGCTGTGGCTGGTACCGCGATCTCGGCACCTGCTCCAGCGGCGGCGCGAACGTGCCGCCCTCCGTCAACCTGACCTCGCCCAGCAATGGCGCCAGCTTCGCCGTGGGCAGCACCGTCTCGATCGCCGCAAACGCCAGCGACACGGACGGACAAGTGGTGTCAGTGGAGTTCTTCCGCGGCAGTGTCGCGCTGGGTGTGGACACCGCGGCTCCCTACACCGCGACCTGGTCGAATGCGACGGCAGGCAGCCACACGCTGACGGCCATCGCCCAGGACAACCGTGGCGCGCGCACCACCTCGGCTGCCGTCAACATCACCGTGACTGCATCCCCCGACGTGATCGCGCCTTCAGTGCCGACCGGCCTTGCCTCACCCAGTCAGACCAGCAGCAGCATCGCACTGGCCTGGAACGCTTCAACCGATAACGCCGGCGGCAGCGGGGTCGCGGGTTACGAAGTCTGGCGCAACGGTGCGCGCATCGGGCAGCCGACCTCAACGAGCTATAGCGACACCGGACTCAGCGCGAACACCAGCTACAGCTATCAGGTCCGCGCGCGCGACGCCGCCGGCAATCTCTCCGCCTTGTCGTCAGCCGTGAGCGTGCGTACGCAGACGGTCGCCCAGTGCGCAGCAGCGCCTGCCGTGCCGAGTGGGCTGACTTCGCCGGCACAGACCAGCAGCAGCATCAGCCTGAGCTGGAACGCCGTCAGCCCGCCGGCGAACTGCACCGTGCAGTACCGCGTCTATCGCGGCGGCAGCCTGGTCACGACAGTCAGCAGCACCAGCCACACTGTCACCGGCCTGAGCCCCGACACCGCCTACAGCTTCACCGTGGCGGCAGTGACTTCAGCGGGCAGCTCGAATCAAAGCTCCGCGATCACCGTGCGCACACGTCCGGCCGTTGCGGGCGGTCAGCGCATCACGGCTTATTTCGCGCAGTGGGGCATCTACGGTCGCAACTACCTGGTCAACAACATCGCGACGAGCGGTACGGCCGCACGCATTACCCACATCAACTACGCCTTCGGCAATGTGCGCAACAACCGCTGCGAAGTCGGCGTGACCCAGCCAGCCGATCCCAACACGGGCGCGGGTGGCGATGCCTGGGCCGACTATGGGCGGAGCTTCAATGCAGCGCAGAGTGTCGACGGAGTGGCGGACACGTGGGACCAGCCGTTGCGCGGCAACTGGAACCAGTTGCGCAAGCTCAAGCGGCGCAACCCGGGCTTGAAGGTACTGATCTCGCTTGGCGGCTGGACCTGGTCGCGCGGCTTCTCGGAAGCGGCTCGACCGGAGAATCGCGTCGCGTTCGTGCGCTCCTGCATCGATGCCTACATCCTCGGCAACCTGCCGATGACCGATGGCGCGGGTGGGCCGGGTGCTGCAGCGGGCGTGTTCGATGGTATCGACATCGACTGGGAGTATCCGGTTGCCTGTGGCCTCTCCTGCGGCCGTCCGGAAGACCGTGAGAACTTCACGGCACTGCTGGCCGAGTTCCGCCGTCAGCTCAACGCGGTGCGTCCGGGACTTGAGCTCACGGTCGCCGTGGGGGCGGGAATCGACAAGATCCGCGTCACCGATCCGGGCCAGTATCACCAGTATCTCGACTCGATCCTGGTGATGACCTACGACTTCAACGGCGCATGGGACCCGCGCACCAACCACCATTCGGCTCTGTTCCGTTCGCCTGCCGACCCCAACACCGGTGACCAAGCGAGCTACAACACCGATGACGCTCTGAACGCCTTCATCCAGCGTGGTGTGCCGGCCAGCAAGCTGAGCATCGGGATCGGCTTCTATGGACGTGGCTGGACAGGCGTCGCGAACGTCAACAACGGTCTGTATCAGAACGGGCGACCGGCTGCAGGCACCTACGAGGCTGGCAACGAAGATTACAAGGTGCTGAAGAACCTGAACTGGCCCAGCTTCCGCGACAACCAGGCCGGCGCGCATTGGATCTTCAACGGCACCACGTTCTGGAGCTTCGACGACCCGCAGATGATCCGCGACAAGATGAGTTATGCGCGGCAAATGGGTCTCGGCGGCGCGTTCTTCTGGGAGCTCTCCGGCGACGACGCCGAGGGCACGCTTTCGCGCGCCGTGCACGAAGGTCTGCGTCGTTAGTCCACGCTTGACCACGACCACCCCCGCCGCGCCCAGCGCGGCGGGGGTTCCCATCTCGGGTGCGCTCAGCTCTGAGTGCGCGCGTCTTGTTCGTCCGGCGCGGCGAAGTCGTTCCAGGAGTCCCCCATGACCAGATTCAGTTCAATCCCTCTCGTCGCGGCCGCGAGCGTGCTTGGCCTTGGCCTGCTGGCCCTCGGGTCCAGCACGGCACAGGCACATGGCTCGATGTCGGTGCCGCCCAGCCGCGTCTACCATTGTGCCCAGGGCAATATCGAGAACCCCAGCGATCCGGCCTGTCGCGCCCATGTGCAGCAGTTCGGCACCCAGGCCTTCTACAACTGGAATGGCGTCAACCAGGCCAACGCGGCGGGCAACCACCGCGCTGTGGTACCCGACGGCAAGCTGTGCAGCGGCAACAATGCGATGTTCCAGGGCCTCGATGCGGTGCGCGACTGGCATGCCCAGCCGATCGCGCCTGATGCCAACGGCCGCTTCCGCTTCGAGTTCCGTGCGCCGGCGGCGCACTCCACCCGCGATTGGATCTTCTACATCACGCGCAACGGCTGGGACGGCTCGCGGGCCCTGCGCTGGGACGATCTCGAGGAATTCTGCCGGCTCGGCAATGTGCCGCTCTCGCCTGGCAACATCTATCGCATGGACTGCCCCTTGCCCCAGCGCAGCGGGCGCCATGTGATCTACAACGTATGGCAGCGCTCCGACAGCCCGGAGGCCTTCTACACCTGCGTGGACGTGCAGTTCACTGGGGGCGTCAACAACACCTGGGCCGAGCTCGGCAGCGTGGTTGCCCAGAACGCCCTGCCCGAGGGCAGCGTGGTCAGCCTGCGTCTGTTCAATGGCGCGGGTAGCGATGCCGGCCGGGTCGATCACACCGTCGCTGCAGGGCAGGGCGCCGCCGCCGACTGGCCCTTCCACTTTGCGCAAACAGTGAGCGCCCGCTCGGCCGATGCCCGCGTCGGCGTGTTGCAGGCCAGTGGCGAGGTAGTGCCCCAGCGCGGCGCCAGCGCCAATCGCGTTTACGCACGCCGCGCGCTCAACCTGAGCCATCAGATCGACATCCGCCTGCCCGATAGCAGCGTGCTACCGCCACTGCCGCGGATCAGCGCCAGCGCCACGCAAGTTGTGGGAGCCGCGATGGTTCAACTGTCGGCGGCAAACTCCAGCGACCCGGCGGGGCGTCCGCTGACTTTTGAATGGCGATTGATCGGGGGCAGCGGACGGCTCAGCAGCAGCACCGGTGTGAGCACCGCGCTGGAGCTGAACAACCCTGCGGCCGCACAGACCCTGCAAGTGCAACTGCGCGCCTCGAACGGCGTCGCCAGCGCGGAGACCACGTTGGCGATCAGCCACGCGCCCGCCAGTGGCGGCGGCTACGACCACGTCTACCCGCAGGGGATTGGCAGCTACCAGCCCGGCCAGACCGTGGTGCTGGGTTCGGATGGCTTGCGCTATCGGTGCCGGCCTTTCCCGAACGGAGGCTGGTGCAATGTGGCGGGAACGGCCTACGTGCCCGGCACCGGTTGGGCCTGGCAGGACGCTTGGACGCGCGAGTAGCTTTCGGTAGAAACAGCAGAGGGGCGGAGCGCCGGCTCCGCCCCTCTGCTGTGTTCAGGCGTCGAACGGTGCGGATGAGACGAGCGGCTTGATCAGCCCTCGCGTCCCGGCCGCACCGGTGTCGTCGAGCCGCGTGCCACCAGGCTCGGCACGAAGCCGCAGTTGCGCGGCGGTGGCGCACTTTCATCGCGATCGACGTCCTCGATCAGCATGCGACCGGCAGTGCGGGCGATTTCCTGCGTATCCTGGCGCGCGGTGGTCAGCGCCGGCCACGACTGCTTGGAGAATGGGCTGTCCTCGAAACCCGCGATCGACAGATCGAAAGGCACGTTGACGCCGATCGACCGTGCTGCGGCCAGCACGCCTGCGGCGATTTCGTCGTTCGAACCGAAAATCGCAGTCGGCGGACTTGGCAGGGCCAGCAGCCTGCGCGCGGCCCGAAAGCCTTCATCGAAGTTGTAATCACCCTGCACGATCAGATCGGGATCCAGCGCCACGCCATAGTCGCGCAATGCTTCCTCGTAGCCCTTGTAACGCTCGGGGCTGGAGCGGTGCTGCTGTCCGCCCCAGATGAAACCAATGCGCTGATGTCCCAATTGGATCAGATGGGTGGTGATCTCACGCGCTGCACTGCGGTCGTCCACATAGACACTGAGGTAACCGTCCTGCGGGTCGCTGCTGGCAGAAATCAGGCGCACGAAAGGCACCTTCGACTCCGCCAGAAAGCGGATCAGCTCCTCACGCTCGGACATGGGCGGTGCCAGCACCAGGCCGGCCAGCCGGTTCTGGCGGACGACTTGCACAAGTTCCTCGGCAAGCGTGGGCGACGAGGAGTCGCAGGGGTGGATCTGCAGGGCGTATCCAAACTCGCGGCAGACCGCGAGCAGGCCATTCTGGATGGCGATGACGTAGTAGGGATTGGGGTTGTCATAGACCACGCCCATCGCGTACGAACGCATGCCGCGCAGGCTGCGTGCCGACACGTCCGGCCGGTAGCGCAAGGCCTCGATGGCGGCTTCAACGCGCTGGCGTGTGCTGGGCTGCACGGAGGCTTCGCGGTTGATGACGCGTGAGACGGTCTTGACCGAAACGCCAGCCTTGGCGGCGACGTCCTTGATGGTGGCGATTCGCAAATCCGGTGATCCTGGGCGGTGCGCCTCGCTCGCTGGCACGACGAGGCGGATTCGAAGCGGATGATGCTAGCAGAGGGCAGTGCGCAGCCGGTTGTCCAAAGCACCAGGGTACTCAGTGCGTGTGAGAGGCCCAGCAGCCGTGGCGAGGACCTGCAGCGACGGTCGCGCAAGCTGGATGGCTCTCACAAGCACTCACTGGAAGACTGAAGGAGCCGGGGTGATGTCGGCGAAGCGGCGTGGTTCTCCACCACGTCGCCCCGCAGCGCGCGCACGGAGTCTCGCTGAAGCAATTCGGCAAGCCCGCGTTGTTGCGCGCACCTCTGTCGTCCTCAGGACGCTGCCTCGCCCGCGGCCGCTGCGGCCAGTGGCCTCCGATCCAGGCCCACGCGGCAGCCGGCCAAGGCGTAGAACAGGATGTACAGGTAGCAGGGCACGGTGATCGCCACGAACATCCACTGGAAGTCGTAGTGGTCCTTCAGATAGGCATAGGCACTCGGTATCAACGCACCACCGGCGATACCCATGATCAAGATCGCCGAGCCCCGCTCGGTAAGCGCACCGAGGCCGCGAATCGCCAGCGGGAAGATCGCCGGCCACATCAGTGCGTTGGCCAGCCCCAGCAGGGCGACGCAGGCGACCGAGGCATAGCCTTGGGTGAGCAGGGCGGCAATGCTGAAGAACACGCCAAGTACCGCTGAGACCGCGAGCGCTCGCTCCTGGCTGATCACTCGCGGGATGGCGAACACGCCGACCACATAGCCCACCAACATCGCGCCGAGGGTGAGTGAGGTGAAGTACTTGGCCTGGTCCGCAGGTATTCCATGGGCGCGTCCGTAGGTGCCGATGGCATCGCCAGCCAACACTTCAACGCCTACGTAGAGGAACAGGCAGAGCGCACCCAGCCACAGATGCGGATAGCCGCCAAGGCCACGTTGGCTGCCGCCCGCTGCCGCATTGGCCGTGGCTGGCTGCAGGTCAGGTAAGGGCGAGTACAGGATGCCGATCGACAGCAGGCCGAGCAGTGCGGCCATGCCCATGTAGGGCCAGTAGATCTGCGCCGCGAAGCGATCCAGCAGAGCCTCGCGTTCGGCTGCGGCAGGGCCGGCAGCGAGCTGCGTCTGGATGTCATCCAGGCCCTGCAGGGCCACGGCGCCGAGCACGATCGGCGCCAGCACACCGGCCAGCTTGTTGCAGATCCCCATGATGCTGATGCGACTGGCCGCGCTTTCGAGCGGGCCGATGATGCTGATATAGGGGTTCACCGCGGTCTGCAGCAGGGCGAGGCCAGAGCCGATCGTGAACAGACCAGCCAGCGCGGCAGGGTAGTCGCGGGCGGTGGCGAAGTGACCGAAGACCACACTGCCCACCGCCATCACCAGCAGGCCCAGGGCCATGCCGCGCTTCATGCCGGTGCGCTTCAGGATCGAACTGGCGGGCAGGGCCAGTACGAAGTAGGCGATGTAGAAGGCGAAGGTGACCATGAAGGCCTTCCAGTCCGCATCCAGATCGAAGGCCAGCTTGACGAACTCGATCAACGGGCCGTTCAGCCACGTGACAAAACCGAAGATGAAAAACAAGGTGCCGATGATCACCATGGCGCCGCCGTAGCGCGCGCCGGCCTGTGCTGTATTCACGCCTTGAGCCCTCCCGTATCTGGCGATGCCGACCGCTTCCGCCGCGTGGCGGTCCCCCGGTCGGCCCCAGCGATCATGCCTAACGATGTCACCGTTGTCGATGCGAGGACGCAAGATTCACCATTCGGCGCCAGGTGCTGCTGATTCGGCGCTTGCCGCTCGATCCGCAAACCCCTCCTTCGCCTCGATCTGGCTGCGTGCGCAGAGAAGCCAGACGAGATGGACAAGGTGTTGACAACGTCGTCATCTGTTCTACAGACTCACTCCCGCGTCTGGCAGGAACCGGGGGAACGGGGCCCAGGCAGGCGAGGGGAGGGCAGCCCGAAGGGCATCGCCGCCGGCGTGCAGCCGCGGCCGCTGTCGCGAGGCGTCCGCGAGTCTTGACGGCTCGACCGTCATTCATCCAAGGCGCAGGGGCGACCGCGAGTCGGCGCCATCCGGCACGCGCGACACCCATCAGTGGGAGCAGATCAATGAGCAAACGCAGAACCATCCTCGCAATCAGTATCGCCAGTGCGCTGGTCATGGCCGCGGGCACGCAGGCGCAGGCACAGAGCAGCGGCGAACGTGAGGAAGCCACCGAACTCGATGCCATCACTGTCACCGGCATTCGCGGCAGCCTGCAGCGTTCGCTGGATACCAAGCGTGAGTCCGAGTCACTGGTCGAGGTGATCACGGCCGAAGACATCGGCAAAATGCCCGACAAGAACATCGCAGACACCCTGCAGCGCGTGCCCGGCATCAACATCAGCTCGGCCAGTGCCACCGAGGGCGGATTCGATGAGAACGATCGCGTCAGCATGCGCGGCACCAGCCCGAGCCTGACCCAGACCCTGATCAACGGCCACTTCGTGTCCTCGGGCGACTGGTTCGTGCTGAATCAGACCGGCAGCGTCGGCCGCAGCGTCAGCTACTCCCTCCTGCCATCCGAACTGGTCGGCGAGATCGTCGTCTACAAGACCGCGCAGGCCAGCCAGGTCGAAGGTGGTGTGGTCGGCTCGATCGACATCCGCACCCGCAAGCCGCTGGACTTCAGCAAGAATCTGAGCCTCGAAGCGTCGGTCGGTACCGTGTACGCTGACCTGCCGGACGAGTACTCGCCCCAACTCTCGGCCCTGCTGAACTGGAAGAACCCGCAGGGCAACTTCGGCGTGATGGTGCAGGGCTTCTCGGAAGAGCGGCATCTGCGGCGTGATGGGCAGGAGATGCTGGGCTACGACCGCATCGTCCCGGGCAGCCCAATCGCGCTCAGCAATCCGGACCTTTCCGGCGTGTGGTATCCGGTGCTGATCGGCTCGGCACATTTCGAACAGGAACGTAAGCGCACCGGTGGCTTGGTCACCTTCGACCTGCGCCCCAACGACGATCTGTCGCTGAGTCTCACCGCGTTCACCTCAAAACTCGACGCCGACAACTACAACCGCAATCTGCTGCTGTGGAACAGTCGCATCCTGGCGGCGGGCGCAGGTCAAGCACCACGCCCAGGGTATGTCGTGCGCAACGGCACACTGGTGCAGGCGGAGTTCGATCCCATTGCCGGCAACGCCTACGGCGTCTACGACCAGATCTCCCGCCCGGGCTCGGGCTCATCCAGCCGTTTCGTCAACTTCGACGCAGCCTTCCGCGCCAGCGATGCACTGAGCTTCGAAGGCAAGGTCGGGCAGTCACGTGGGCGCGGCAAAACGCCGACCCAGGATGTGGCCGAATGGGATATGGGCATCGGTAGCGGCGCCAGCTACCGTTTGAACGGACTGAGCGGGGCCGCGGACTGGGCCTTGGGCAACTGGAACGTCAGCTCCCCCAACAACACGCCGCTGGACTGGATCTTCGGCGCGCAGAACGTCAACGTGCGCGACGAGTCCACCTGGGCTCAGGTCGATGGCGACTTTGTATTTGTCAGCGACACGCTGCGCCAGCTGCAGTTCGGTCTGCGCTGGAACGACTCCGAGCGCAGCGCGTTCGGGGCGATCGGCCAGGGCCCGGCCTGTTCGAACGGCGATGCCTTCAACTGGGATCCTGCCACATTCAACTGCCCCGATCCGGCAACCTCGCCCTTCAATCCCGCCAATTTTCCGCAGGGTTTCACCCTGTTCCCGAGCGACTATGCGCAGGGCATCGGCGGTACCTTTCCGCGGGCGATCTGGCAGTACTCGCCCGAACAACTGGCCGAGTACAACCGTCGCTTCACCACCCGCGATCCGGTCAGTCGCGCCTTCTGGCAGGGCGACTACGGCCTGCAGGAAGACAGCAAGGCAGCCTATGTGCAGCTCGACTTCGGTGGCGCGCGCTGGAGTGGTGATGTCGGTCTGCGCTATGTGCGCACGAACTCCGAGGCTTTGGTGAATGTTGCAGCCAGCGCCAACACGCCAGGGGCCGTTACCAGCTCGGCCTTCGGGCCGTACCTGCCGACTCTCTACAGCCGCAGCTACAACGATCTGCTGCCAAGCACGAATCTTCGCTTCGATGTGGGTGATGACGGCGTGCTGCGCCTCGCGGCCTCGCGGACGATGGCGCGGCCGGATTACTCGGCCCTCGCCGGCCCGATCAATCTGAGCCCACCCGCAGACCTCAATGCCCCGAATGCGGTTGGCTCGGGCAGCGGCAGCAATCCATTTCTTGATCCGGTCCGCTCCAACAACCTTGATCTGGCGTACGAGTGGTACTACGCACCGCGAGCTGTGCTGAGCGCGGCGGTCTACTACATGGACCTGACCAACTACATCTCGGTTGGGCGCGTACGCCAGCAGTACCTCAGCTTCAACCAGCAGAACCCGAGCGGCATCCTTGTCCCCTATGACCTGACGATTCCTGTCAACAGCAGCGGATCGGTCAAGGGACTTGAGCTGGCCTGGCAGCAACCTCTGGGCGAGAACTTCGGCTTCTTCGCCAACTACACCTATGCGGACGGCAAGGAAGACCGTGGCAGCGAGCTGGTGGGTACCTCGAAGAACACCGCCAACCTCGGTGGCTACTTCGAGAACGAGCGCTTCAATGTTCGGCTGAACTACAACTACCGCTCGGAGTTCTACAGCGGCCTGGACCGCGCCAGCGCGTTCAGTCAGGACTCGGTGGGCAATGTCTCGGCCTCGTTCGGTTACAAGATCAACGACATGCTGAGCCTCAGCCTCGACGGACTGAACTTGAACGACCCGACGCTGAAGTATTACGCCGGCTCGCCGGATCAGCCGCGCGCATTCCTCAAGAACGGTCGCCAGTACTATCTCAACCTGCGCTTCAGCTTCTGAGCATGGATTGAGTCCGATGCGACTGGCGGTCGTAGCGCCGCCAGTCGCGCCGGGAGTTCCGAAAACCCGACTGCGAAAGCCGTGTGCTGACGCTGGCAGGCAGTATGGGATCTACGCGCACTCGCCAGTGCAGTGTCCGTCTCTGCTAGGCACGCTCCGGGGGGTCGTCGCGTCGCTGAACCTGATGCGGTGCCTGGCTTCGCATGGGCGAGTCAGTGCCTCGTTGCGCTCTATGTTCTCTGCAGCCCCAGTCCCCTCGGGGCTTTGGGCCCGGGCTTCCCCGGGCTTTTTTTCGAAAGGCCCGCGGGTTCGTTCCGAGCCCGCGGTTGCTACCAGGATTCACACATGACGTCGAAACCGACTCTTCGATTCGGGCTGTGCAAGTTGGGTTGCATGGCACTTGCCGGCGCGATGCTGCTCGCGCTGGCTGGGTGCAGCGGCTCAGATCGACCCGTGCCCGCGGCGACGGCGACGGCGGATCTTGCCGCTGCGCCACGCTTGAGCCTGATTCCCGCACCGACACGGTGGGAAGCGCGCGAGGGGCAGCTCAGATTGGCGGCAGGAGCACGCATCCACGCCGACGGCAGCAGCGCAGCAGAAGCGGCCGCCCTGCGCATCGAACAGCTCAGCGGGCGCCTGCACGGCTTCAATCCTTTGCGTGCCGAAAGTACCCAAGATGCCAGCATCATCTTGCGTCTGGATGAAGCCGCCGGCTTGCCCCTCGAAGCCTATCGCCTGGAGATCGACGCTGAGCGCGTCGAAGCGGTGGCCAGCACCGCTTCCGGTCTGTTCCATGCTGCGACATCGCTTGTGCTGCTGATGGAGGCTGACGCGCAAGGCGCCGTGGAGCTGCCGCAACTGCGCATCGACGATGCCCCACGTTTCGGCTGGCGCGGCTTGATGCTCGACTCCGCCAGACATGCGCAGTCAGTCAGTGAGATCAAGCACCTGATCGATGCCATGGCACTGCACAAACTCAACGTGCTGCACTGGCACCTCACCGACGATCAAGGCTGGCGCATCGAGATCAAGCGCCACCCGCGCTTGACCGGGGTCGGCGGCTGTCGGGTGCCGGCAGGCGCAGCGGGGCAGGGGCCTGAGGGGATCGTGAAGCCCTACTGCGCCCACTACACCCAGGACGAAGTCCGCGAGCTGGTGGCCTACGCACAGGCACGGCATATCGAGATCGTCCCGGAGATCGACATGCCCGGACATGCACAGGCAGCAGTCGCTGCCTATCCCGAGCTGGGATTGATGGATCCGCCACCACCCGTGTCGGCGGACTGGGGCGTGCATCGCGTGTTGTTCAATGTGGAAGAGCCGACGCTGCGTGTGCTTGAAGACGTGATGGAGGAGGTCGTCGAACTCTTTCCCGGTCGATTCGTACACATCGGCGGCGACGAGGCGGTCAAGGATCAATGGGAGCAGTCGCCTACCGTCCAGGCGCGCATGCGCGAACTGGGAGTCGACAGCGAAACCGCTCTGCAGGCCTGGCTGATCGCGCGCATGCGCAGCTTCCTCGGCGAGCGCCAGCGCCGCATGATCGGATGGGACGAAATCCTGGACGGCGAGCTGCCGCAGGACGCTATCGTGATGTCCTGGCGCGGCACGGAAGGAGGCTTGGTTGCCGCGCGCCGTGGCCACGATGTGGTGATGAGCCCCAGCACTGATTTGTACTTCGACTTCCTGCAGTCGGCCTCCGAGGCTGAAGTGCCGGGTCGACCCAGCATGATTCCGCTGTCGAAGGTATACGCGTACGAGCCCATCCCAGAGGGGCTGGAGGCCGCACACCACGCGCACATACTCGGCCTGCAGGCCAATATCTGGACTGAGCACCTGCGCCGCTACGATCGCGTGCAGCACGCTGCATTTCCACGCCTTGCAGCGCTGGCCGAGCGCGGTTGGAGTCGCCCGGACCGCCGCGATTTCGGCGAGTTTCTGGTCCGTCTCGGAGTGCTGCAGTCGGCGTACAGCGCGCTCGATATTCGTGCCGCCCAGACCCCCTTCGAGGTGTTGGCCGAGCTGCGTGCTCACAGTGGAGTGCAGGGTAGTGAGACCTTTCAACTCAGCCTTGTCAGCGCGCTCGATGGCACACGCATCCACTACACCTTGGATGGCAGCGCCCCCACGGCGCAATCGCCGCTCTACTCCGTGCCGATTGAAGTCCAGCTACCGGCGCATCTCAGCGCCCAGCCGTTCGTTGGTGACACACCGGTAGGCACGGTCACGCGGCGTGATCTGGGCGTCGCAGGGACACGCGTGCGCAGCAGCCGCCAGCTTGCACCCGCAACCGGGGGGCTGGTGCTGAGGTTGGAGGACGACACGCCTGCAGCGAATGGCGACGACACGCGCACACGCTTCGATGTGGAGATCTTCAATCCGCGCTGGATCTGGCAGCAGCCGGCACTGAACGCATCCACACGCCTTCGCGTTCGCGCCGGGCGGATCCCCTACAATTTCCAGCTGCACAAGGAAGAATCCTTGCGTCGCTTCGTGCCAGCCCGCACGCCTCACGGCGAGCTGCGCGTGGAAGCCGGGTGCGATGGTGTCCTGCTGGCCGAAGTGCCGTTGCCGGCAGACACCGACGAATCGGGCTTCCTCGAACTGGAATTCGAACTGGCGCCCGCCCCAGCGTCAATGGAAGCGGCTCGTGACCACACCATCGACGCGTTGTGCCTGCGCTTCAGTGGCGACACGCGTCCGCACATGTGGGTGCTGGACCAGGCGGAGTTGATTCTCGCCGCAGCCCCAGGCAAGGAGAACTGAGCCCATGTTGGATCACCCCCAGGCCCGCGCCGCCCGCGCTGGCGCCTTGGCTTCGCGCTTCATCGCAGCCGACGTCGGCGGCACCCATGCGCGCGTCGCGCTGGTGGAAACAGTCGAAGGGTCTGGGCCGAGGCTGCACGGCTTCCGCCGCTTTACCTGTGCCGAACATGCCGATCTCGGCGCCTTGCTCGGCCAGTTCATGCATGAGCTGCCGGCTGAGCTGCGCGGCGCCGAGCGTCCGCAGCAGGCCACCATCGCCTGCGCTGGCTACGTACTCGATCGTCGCCTGGTACATGCCAACCTGCCGTGGTCGGTGGATCTCGATCAGATCGAGTCCGACACCGGTCTGCGCGAGGTGCGATTCGTCAACGACTTCGAGGCGGTGGCTATAGCGGTCTCGCGCTTGCAGCCCGCCGCCATGGAGACTGTGCTGGCTGTGGAGACGCAGGCCGAAAGCAGGGCACCGCTGCTGGTGCTGGGCGCTGGCACGGGTTTCGGCGCCGCGCTTTGTGTGCCGATGGGCGATGGCCTGCGCGTGCTCGCCACCGAAGCCGGTCAGGCTGGGTTTGCCCCCAGCAGCGCCTTGGGTCTGGAACTGCTCAGCCGGTTCCGCCGTGAGCAACGTCAGGTCAATATCGAGCACCTTCTGTCTGGCCCCGGCCTGCTGCGCATCTACCGCGGCCTGTGCAGCCAGCACGACGAAGCGGTTGAGCTGACCACACCCGCCGACATCAGCGCGGCCGGGCCGGAACACCCGCGCGCCCAGCAGGCGGTGGAGCTGTTCTGCGCCGAGCTCGGTAGCGTCTGCGCAAATCTGGTCCTGAGCACCGGCGCGCTCGGTGGCGTACGACTTGCCGGCGGCGTGCTGCCGCATCTGCGGCCCGGCCTGCTGCGACAGGGCTTTCGCGACCACTTTCTCGACAAGGGAGCCATGCGCGCCCAGCTTGAGCGAGTGCCGGTGCATCTGGTGGAGCACGGCGAACTGGGCGTTCTGGGTGCAGCACGCTGGCATCTGGAGCAGCCACAGGCGGGCTGAAGCTGCAGGCTATGTCGAGCATCTCGATTCGGCTGCGTCGAAGGCATAGCGTCATGGTCTCTCGTAGGGTGCGCGTGCCGCGCACCACCACTCACGAGAGACGCCTTGCCAGGCCCGAAGCCGAACGCGATTGTCGCGCCGTTCTCCACCGCGCCGTTGAATGGCGCGGGCACCCACCCCGCAGAGGCACTTCGCTTTTGTACGTTTCCAAGGGCGTGTGGTCATCTGCGCTCCAGCACGTGGCCGGCCGACTCAGCCCAGCAGCGGCAAATCACTCGATGTGCGTCGCGCGCTGCAACCGGTCATGCACGGCCGCCCAAGACGCGTCCGAAGGTGGCGCTTCGACAGCGATCCAGTCGAGGCCGGCGTCGTCCAGCGCGTGCAGTTCCGCGTACAGCCGCTGCGCATAGCGTGTAGCCTCGTTCGGCATCTGGATGCGCTGCGTCGCATCAGCGCCGGTTGAGGTCAGCGCCAACACGGCACCGCGTCCGGGAGGCAGGGCCTGGCCGGGCAACCACAGAAACAGCGGACTGCGAGGTGCATAGTGGCGTTGATGCAGGCCGGGGGAGTCCTGCGTCGCGCCGGCCTGGGTATCGACCGAAGCGAACGTGCGCAGCGGAGCACCAAGCACCTGCTCGATCAAGGCGGCGGGAATGGCGCCGGGGCGGAGCAGGGTGGCGCTGTCCGGATCCAGACGCACCACGCTGGACTCGATGCCATAGGCACAGTCGCCACCATCAAGAATCAGGTCCACCGCATCACCGAGCCCGATCTCGACGTGTGCAGCGCGTGTGGGCGAGAGCTGCATGAAGCGGTTGGCGCTGGGCGCGGCGATAGGTTCACCCAAAGCGCGGATCAGGGCTTGGGCCACCGGATGCGCTGGCAAGCGCACACCCAGACGCGGACCGCCGCCAGTCAAGGCATCGGGCACGTGCGGGGCCTTCGGCAGCACCAGGGTCAAGGGGCCTGGCCAAAACGCAGCGGCCAACTTCTGTGCCGCCGCGGGCCAGTCCAGCAACAGGCCTCGCGCTTGTTCGATCGATTCGACGTGGGCGATCAACGCGCTGCTCGCGGGCCGCTGCTTGGCCGCGTACACGCGCCGCACCGCGTCCGCGTCCAGTGCGCGCGCACCCAGCCCATAGACCGTCTCGGTCGGCATCGCAACGAGACCACCTGCGCTCAGCAAAGTAGCCGCTTCGGCAATTGCAATGGGCGTAGCGGGCAGGATGCGGCTCATCGATTCCGTCGGGGAAGCGCAGGGGGCGCAGAGTGTAGCGTCTGGCATGCGTTGCCTTATCGGCTGCAGTTTCGGAGTGGTGATGTGCGAGGAATTTAGCTTGACAGGTTGTTTAGGCGGGGCAGGCAGCCAATGTCGGCGTGCGACTTGGGATGCGTTGAGATTTCGTGCGGGGTAGAGCGCGATTCGTGCGAAGGGAAGCCAAAGGCGGTGGCCTGACACGAGGCGTTTTGGCTGGTAGCGGCTTAGGGTGTCGTATTTGACATAATATACATTATACGCGTATAATCGACGGGGTGCAGCGGTGTTCTTGTCTCCGTAAGCTCCGCTAAATGAACCTGGGACATCCTGCTGCTTCTCCTCCGAGAAGCCCCCATTCGCCAGCGCCCTACGTGTGGATAGCCGCACTCGCGTCCATGATCCTGTTCGCGGTCGACACCTGGTGGCCACAGCTCGGCTGGATCGCGCGGCCGCTCGTCTGGTTGGGCACGCTGTTTCACGAGCTCGGCCACGGCATCGCCGCGATCGCGCTGGGCGGCGAGTTCGTGCAGCTGGCGATCTACGCGGATGGTTCGGGCGTCGCTGTGCATCGCGGTGCGTATTCGGGGCTCGATCGGGCTCTGATCGCTGCCGCCGGGCCGCTGGGAGCGCCGCTGGCCGGGCTGGCCTTCTTCCTGGCGCTCGGGCATCGGCACGCAGCGCGTTTGCTGCTGGCGGTCCTCGCGATGTTTCTTGCGTTGGCGATTCTGCTCTGGGTGCGGAACCTGTTCGCACTCGGCTTCGTGGCCGCGCTGACGCTCGGACTGGCGTGGGTGGCGTGGCGTGGCGATGACCGGGTGGTGCTCGCCGTGACAGCGTTCGTTGCCGTGGAGATGAGCCTGTCGGCGTTCACCCGCATCGACTATCTCTTCAGCGCGGGCGCAAGCACTGGCGCTGGCGCCCTGCCCTCCGACACTGCGCAGATCGCGCAGGCACTCGGCTTGACCTATTGGATCTGGGGGGCGCTGCTGGCGCTGGTATCGCTTGGAATCGTCGCACTCGGCCTCTGGCGCGCGATTCGGCTGGGGCGCGGAGATGCGGTGGCGCAGTCAAGTTCGCCACTACTGCAGTAATCCTCGGCGTGGATACACCGCGGGTTTCCCGCTGTGCGTGTCAAGTTGACCGGAGCCTTGCCCCACGCACGGGAGCCTTACAGGCTGATAACCGGATGGGAGCTCGGGCGTGCTGCGCATGGGCGGGGCCTCGCTTCCCAGACCGTGGATCTGCTGACTACTGCTGCGCCGCGCGCTTGCGGCGGGCGTCCTTTGGATCGATCAGCAACGGTCGGTAGATTTCGACCCGGTCGCCATCGCGCAACGGACGATCGGGTGCTACGGGATGGGCGAATACGCCGAGGTCCGGCTCGGCTGACGCAAGCTCGGCGACCCGTCCGCGCAGGCCTGACGCTTCGAAAGCCTGCAATGCGGTGGATCCAGGCGCGAGACGCAGGCTCACTCGCCAGGCGCGCTCGGGACGGGCGTAGACGACCTCAATGGCTAGCAGCGTGGGCTCGATTGATGCGACTGCCACAGACTCCTCGGAAGTCTGGGTGGCGGCATCACAGACCTGCTGATCCGCCACACCCACCCTCGCCTCCTTGTCCTCAGCCACCGCGCTGCGCCTCACGAACGAAGTCGTCCACCATGCGATCGGCCAAGCCTTGAAACCCGATCGCCAGTGCGCTGCCCACCAGGCGACCAGCGGTCTCGAAGTTGAGGTTCAGCGCTACTTTGCTGGCGTCTTCCGCAAGCTCCGTGAAGATCCAGGAGCCGCTGAGCCTGGTAAAAGGCCCTTCGACCAGCTTCAGCTCGATGCGCTGCGGACGCTCGAATCGGTTGCGGGTCGTGAAGGCTGTGCGCAGGCCGCCCATCTTCAGCTCCAGGCGGGCCAGCATTTCGATGTCGGAGCGCTCCAGAATCCTCGCGCCCTCGCACCAGCCGAAGCGCTGCGGGTAGGCCTCGACCTCGTTGACCAGGTCGAACATATGCGAGGCGGGCCGGCGCACGAGTGCACTGCGGGCGATCTGGGTCATGAAGGCGGGTGCAGAACTCGGTAGGCGTGGGGCTCGCCGTGGCCGTCCGCCTGAGCCACAATCGCGGGTTCGAGCGTTGGACCAAGCCATGAGCAAGAAGAAGAGCAAGGATAGCGGAACCGGCACGATCGCCCTCAACAAGAAGGCGCGCTTCGAATACTCGCTGGAGGACCGCTACGAAGCCGGCGTCGAGCTGCAGGGCTGGGAGGTCAAGGCCCTGCGCGCCGGGCGCATCAGCTTCAACGAGAGCTATGCCATCGTCCGCGGCGGCGAGATCTTCCTGTTTGGTGCCCAGATCACGCCGCTCAACTCGGCATCGACGCATGTCCTGGCCGATGACCGCCGCACCCGCAAACTGCTGCTGCACAAGCGCGAGATCAACAAGCTGGTGGGGGCGGTCGAGCGCGAAGGCTACACACTCATCCCCACCGCGCTGTACTGGAAGAACAACCGGGTGAAGTGCGAAATCGCGCTGGCTGAAGGCAAGAAGGAACACGACAAGCGTGCGGCCAGCAAGGAGCGCGACTGGCAGCGTGACAAGCAGCGGGTGATGCGTCGTCACAATCCCAGCGCCTGAGGAAACGCTGAGTAATTCGAGGTTGTCGCGCACCATGGAGGTCGCGCCCGCGGATCCAGCGCGTAAGGGCTAGATCCAGCGCAAGCAAGTCCGGACATGTGCCGGGCTCGCGACCAAGGATCAAGGCCAGGAGGGACTTGATCCGTGCTCCCCCAAGCCTGCTGCCCCCCTCCTCCCCCAGACCGGCTGGGAAGTCTCTCCCGCCTGACAGGCCGGGCCTCATGGAGACGCATGGAGACGGCTCGTCCAGCGCAGCCACAGACGTCTGCCCGCACTCATCACAGCTTCGCAGCTGGTCGCTGTCGGCAAGCGCTCGTACGTCCGATCCTGCCGACCGCATGCGTCAGCGCGTTCTGTACAACGGACCGCAGCTGTACCTGCGCTGCGCGCCGCGAGAGCCTCCGAGCCCCCGGAATTCGCCGGCAGGCATCGGCCCTGCCTTGCGGTGGTGGTTGCTCGGCTCGAACAGGGTGCGATGGACGCGAGAAAGAGCTTTCGCGTCCCAATCGCTCCCGGGAATCCGGTTCCTTCAGCTGGCCCGTCTTGCAAGGTTGCCGCTCACAGGCCGCTGGCTTGCCGCCAGCTCGTTCCCATTCCATCCCGGTCAGACCCTTTGCCCGCTGGATGTTCCACCGGGTGGATTGTGCAGAGCTGGTACGGGCGCTTGCCGGTCATTGGCGGCCGATCCGGGTTGATCGTTCTGAAGAGTGACGACGATCACTATGTAACGAACTGTGACGCGATAGCGTGCGCACCGGGCTGACATCGCTGTCAGACGTCGCCGCGGGGATGCCATCACGACTCGGAAGGCTCAAGGACGACCCGATGCCCCTGTGCATCCGATCCTGTTGGCACCGGTGTCATTGAGAGATTTTCATCACATTTTGAAAGGCCCGGTGTTGCAGGAGCAAAATCCGCCGTGTAACAGTTTGTTACATCCGAGCTTGGGGTGCTCGACCCTCACCCGCTGCGCCTGAAGCCTGCGCAGGCGGTCCATCTGAGATGCACCAGTAATGATTGAACACAGTCCACTGGCCGCGCGCCGAGTGGAACGGTGGGTTTTTGCCCGAACTACCACGAGCGCGCGAAAACGATTTCCACGCCAAGCAATAAGAACTTGCGAGCGGCTATATGCACACTCTCATTGTCTACGCACATCTGATCGCAGCCTGCGTGGCCGTCGGGATACTGCTCACTCAGGATCTCATGCTTTCCAAGACGGGCGGAAAGCGGCTCAGCCTCGGCGCTGTCAAGGAACTGCAGCGCGCTGCAAAGACCATCAGTCTGGCGCTGATCATACTGTGGATTACCGGCCTGGCGTTGGTGACCATCGGAAGATACAACGACCCCAATTACCTGTTGAACCAGAAGCTCTGGGCCAAATTCGCTGTTGTCGCCGTGCTGACAGTCAACGGAACACTACTGCACCACTTCAGCTTCCCGCGAGTCACCTCCAGCACCGGCGTAGTTGGATTGAGAGCGCTGGAGCAGATCGTAGTTGTCTCGACCGGTGCCACTTCGACAGTGTCCTGGCTGTTTGCATGCTACCTCGGCGTGGCAAGGCCTTGGAACCACAGCGTCGCTTTCGACTGGGTTCTATTTGTCTACCTCAGTCTTCTGCTGCCAGCCTGTGTGATCGGCTGCGCCTACATGCTCGGGCTTTCGGCTGCCAGCGCCCCGCGCGGCAGCGCTGGACCACGCATGAGCAGCGCCCTTCCGACCTTCAATCGATCCCTCAGCGAATCGGTCGTACGACCCGCGCTCACCTGGATGAAACGCACGCGAGGCCTACCCCGAGCGAGTGAGCTGCCACACACCCATCGCGACGCCGTCAAGAGCGCCCGAATCAGACCCGCTTGAATCCACTGCAGGAGGAGTCATCCATGAAAAGCCGAACAGCGAGTGTTCAGGCCCAAGCAAGACCGAAACCCCGGTTCCGCGCTCTGCAGAACTGGGCGCTCGCAATTGGCGGACTGATCGCGTCAGGCAGCGCGCTTGCCCGGTGCGAGTACGTCATTACCAGCCAATGGAACGGTGGTTATGTTGCCGTTGTTCGCATCACCAACACTGGCAGCTCGCCAGTGAACGGGTGGAACGTCGCCTGGCGCTACAGTGGTGACAACCGGATCACGGGACACTGGAGCGCGAACATATCTGGCAGCAATCCCTATTCCGCGGCGAACCTGAGCTGGAACCAGACCATCCTGCCGAATCAAACGATCGAGTTCGGCATGCAGGGCGGCAAGGGGGCGGCAGCCGCTGAAGTGCCACAGGTCACCGGAGGGGTCTGCGGAGCAGCGACATCCTCCTCATCGTCGTCGTCTTCCTCGTCTTCCTCATCTTCCTCGTCGTCTTCCTCTTCTTCGTCTTCCTCGAGCGTTTCCAGCTCCAGCTCCAGCTCCAACTCCAGTTCGAGTAGCAGCAGCTCCTCCTCAACGCCCGCGCAAGCAGCTTGGATTCTGGATGCGAGCGCCTCCTATCTGAACTTCGTCACCACCAAGAACCTGCACATCGTTGAAGTCCACACCTTCAATACACTGAGTGGGTCGATTGGGATCAACGGCACGGCGCAAGTCAACATCGACCTGAACAGCATCAACTCCGGCGTGGTGCTGCGCGACCAGCGCATGCGCGAAATGCTGTTCGAAACCGCGACGCACCCGACTGCATCCATCGAAGTCGCAGTGCCATCCGCCCTACTCAATTCGCTGTCTGCGGGCCAGTCCACGCAGGCCGACATCACCGCAAACGTCAACCTCCATGGCGTTCAGAAAGCGGTGACGGCGCGGGTCCTCATCCAGCGACTCAGCAACTCGCGAGTGTTGGTGCAAAGCATCTCGCCGCCCCTGACCCGTGCCGCTGATTTCAATCTGGTCGACGGTGTCGAGCGGCTTCGCTCGGTCGTCAATCTGGTGTCGATCAGCACGACCGTCCCGGTTGATTTCGCATTCGCGTTCGACGCGCGCTAAGGACGAGGCCCAAGAACATCATGAGAAACTCAACAAAGACTTGGTCTGGCCTTGCGCTGGCGTCGTTGCTCGGTGTGCTCGGCGCCTCTGATGCAATCGCGCAGACCGCGTGCAGCGTAGACTATCGAACCGTCAACAACTGGAACTCGGGCGCGCAGGTAGCGGTAAGTGCGACCAACCATGGTGCTCCGATGAGCACTTGGGAAGTCTGCTGGAACTTTGCCGGCAATGAAGTCATCAGTGATCTGTGGGACGGTGTCTTCACCACCAGCGGGCGCCGCGTTTGCGTACGCAATGCGGGCTACAACGGCCAGGTAGCCACGGGTGCGAACGCCAGCTTCGGCTTCATCGTCCAGAACCCGGGGTCGCAAAATCCGACTGGATTCACCGTGAATGGTGTGTCCTGCGGCGGCAATGCCGCCCAGTGGCTGATCGATGGCAGCGCCTCAAGCCTGCACTTCGTGTCGAAGAAGAATATTGACAACGCCGAGACGCACACCTTCACGCAGATGCGCGGCACCGTCTCTGCAGCAGGCGAGGCGGTTCTGACCATTCCACTGGCCAGCATTTCGACCGGCATCGACATTCGCAATACGCGAATGCAGAACCTGCTTTTCGAGTCGGGCTACCTGCCGAATCTGCACTTCACGACGCAGCTGAATCTGGTGTCTGTCGATGCGCTGCCAGTCGGTGGCATCGCCGTGCAGCCGGTCTCGGGCACGCTCATGCTGCATGGCGTCAGCCGTGCGGTGAACTTCGACGCTTTGATCGTCAAGCACGGCAGTGGGCGCATCAGCGTGTCGCCGCGGCGGCCGATCATCGTCAACAGTGCCGACTACGAAATGGACGCCGGGATCGAAGCCCTGCGTGCGGTCGCCAACCTGGGGGCGATCGGCGAGCGTGTGCCGGTCTACTTCAAGGTCTTCCTGACGCGCGACAACCCGAGCAACGAGCCGAACATCGTGTTGCCGGCTCAGCCGTCGGCGCCCACGGGCCTGACCGGCACGGTGGCTCAGGCCAGTGGTGATGTGGCGCTCGCCTGGACGGGTTCAGGCAGCGCCGAGACCGGCATCCTCGTGCGCCGCAAAGGCCCGGACATGCGCTGGACGACGCAAGCGAACCTGGGGCCGAACGCACGGGCCTACCTCGAGCGATTGCTCGCCACAGGCGGCAGCTACGACTACAAGCTGATCGGCTATTCGGGCAGCGTGCCTTCGCCTGCGTCGAGCTCGGCAATCATCGTCTACAGCGGCAGCTCCAGTTCGTCGAGCAGCTCCAGTTCGTCCAGCTCAAGTTCAAGCTCAAGTTCGTCCTCCAGCTCGAGCTCTTCGAGCGGCAACGGCAACGTCGAGCGGGGCGCGGCCCTTTACAACTCGCAGGCCTGCGTCGCCTGTCACGGTGTGGACGGCGAGCGCGATGCGAGTGGCGCGCTGGTCATCGCCCGATTGAATCCGAACCGTTCGGCCTATCGCCACAGCCAGGACTCGCAGGAGCGTCCGCTCAAGGAGTTCATCGAGATGTGGATGCCGCAGGGCAATCCGGCGTCCTGTGTGGGCCAGTGCGCGGAGGACATCGCGGCCTACATCCTCAGCTGGCGCCGCCCCTCGGACGGCATTCCGGATCACCCGGTGTCCTATTTCACCTGCCCGACGCCGAATGAAGCCTACGGACAGCGCACGCTGCGCCTGCTGACCAAGGCCGAATACCAGCGTTCGGTGGGGGATCTGGTCGGCTACACCGAGGACGTGACCTCGCGTCTGCCAGACGACTTCAACGCGGGCGTGTTCCTCAACAACAACACCCTGCTGGTCGACCGCACCCGCTACACCAGCTACATCACCACAGCCGAGCGTATCGCCGACAACGTGGCGACGCGCTGGAATGCGGTGCTGGCGTGCAGCCCCGATCTGAACTGCGCAAACCGTCTGGTCACCGAGCTCGCGCCGCGCATCTTCCGTCGTCCGCTGACCAATGACGAACGCACGCTGTACCTGGGCGTCGCCCAAGGCACCTCGGGTGGACGTACTCCAGCTGAAGGCATGAAGGTGGCGCTGGCAGGCATGCTGTCTTCGCCCCAGTACCTGTACCGCTCCGAGCTCGGCGAGCGGGTCGGCAATGTCTACAAGCTGACCGGCTACGAGATGGCGACTTATCTCAGCTACACCTTCCTCGGCACGACGCCCAGCGCATCCCTGCTGGCGGCCGCCGGGCGCGGCGAACTGGATACGCCGGCGGGTGTGCGTCAACACGCGTCCGCCCTGCTTGGCACCCAGCAGGCGCGCTCGATGCTGACCAACTTCGTGAACCGCTGGATCGGCACCGACCAGCTGGAGATAAAGGAGAAGACGGGCTTCCCGAATTTTGCCACGCTGGCGAACGACATGAAGCTGGAGCTGGGCAAGAACTTCGCACACAGCATGCTGGACCCGGCATCCACCTACGAAACGGTGTATCGGCCGGCGCACACGCATGTGAACCAGCGCCTTGCCGGCCTGTACGGTCTGCCCTACTCCGGCCTGGGTGCTGATGCCGACGGCTTCGTTCGCACGGCTACCAACGAGCGCGGCGGCATCGTGATGTCGGGCGCCTTCCTGTCGCGCTATGCCACAGCCACCGAGTCGAACCTGGTGACGCGCGCTGTGGCCCTGCGCCGCCGACTGATGTGCCAGGACATTCCGGAGCCGCCGTCCGGGGTCAGCCTGGACCGCGATGCACTGGCGCAGCAGGACCGCGACTTCTTCAACGCGCCCACCACCACGCAGCGCATGATCTACGACCGCATCACGATGGGCACCAGTTGCTCGGAGTGCCACGCCGAGATCATCAATCCGCTGGGCGGTGGCCTGGAGAACTTCGATGCCGTTGGCCGGGTGCGGACCACCGACGTCCGCAACAATCCGATCAATGCCACCGGCACCTTCTTCTCGCCCTTCCCGCAGCTGCAGTTCCTGGGCGATCCGGACCGCGTGATCCACTCGCCGCCGATCACCTTCAATGGCGGTGTCAGCCTGATCTCGAAGATCGTCGAGGATCCGAAGGTGTCGGGTCTGGCGCAGACCTGCCTTGCCACGCAGTTCGTGAGCTACAGCTCGGGCATCCACACGATCTTCCTGATCGACTCCGAGCGTGACGTGGGCTACGCCCGCATCAGCCGCCAGGAAGAGGAAGCCTATCGCTGCGACGTGGGCACGCTCACCGGCGTGCTCACCAGCCGCGGTCCGCGCGCGATGCTGGAAGAGATCCCTGCCCTGCAATCCGTGATGTATCGCAAGGAGTGGGCGCGCTGAGCGCGCCCTCTCCCTTGGCACATCCCCACAAGAATCTGGAGTCAGCAGAATGAAACACACGGACTGCTTCGACAAAGAGCGCCGCGGCTTCCTTCGCCTGATCGGACAGGCGGGCATCTCCGCCAGCCTGATCAAGGCGTCCAGCGTGCTGGCGGGCGTCATGCTTGCCCGCACCTCGGAAGCGCAGTCGGCGGTACCCAGCAAGCACTGCCTGGTGTTCTCGGGTGGTGGCTGTCATCCCACCCGATGGTTCCCCAATGGCTCGACGCTGCCGATCCAGTCGGCACCGCTGCAGAACCACTTCGGCCGGATCGCCATGCTCCGCAATGCATCGCTCAGCGGCGCCGGCCATGGCGTGATGTTCCACCGCTTCAACAACGGCAGCTGGTCGCAGGACAGCTTCGACGTGAATCTCGGCCGCACCATCGGCGCGAACTACCCGGTGCGCTACCTCAACCTGGGCACGACGTCGGAATCCAACTTGAGCCGCGAGGGCAACAACGGCAAGCCGATCATCACCAGCCCGCGGGCCGCGCTCGACGTCCTGTTCGCGGGTGGCGGCAGCAACACCGGTGGCGGAACGCCCCCGCGCAAGTCCGTCGTTGACCTTCACTATGCGGCAGTCAACAGCTTGCGCACCAAACTCGGCCAACACGAGCTGCAGAAGCTGGACAGCCACTTCACCGCGATCCGCGAGATCGAGCAGGCGATCGACACGGGCGGCGGCAACCCACCGGGCGGTTCCTGCCCGCAGCCGCCGAACACCGCAGTGACCGGTTTCGACGCCACCGCCAAGCTGCACACCGAGATCGCCGCGCTGGCGCTCAGCTGCAACCTCACGGCCTCGGTGTCGATCGCATTCGGGACGGATGCACACACCCATTTCCTCGATGTGCTCGGTCGCGAATCGCATCAATCGCACCACAACCAGGGCAACCAGCCGCAGGCCTATCACGACGACATCATTTACATGCAGGGGCTGACCCGCAACCTGCTCGATCGCTTTGATGCACGCGGTCTGTTCGCGACGACCATCGTGACCCAGGTGTCCGACATGGGCGACGCCGACTCTCACGGCAACAGCAACGTGCCGATGTTGATCGCGGGCGCCGGAATCACTGGTGGGCGCGTGGTCGATGCCGGTGGCCGCACCCAGTCCGAGCTGTACCAGACGATCGGTCTCAAGCTGCGCGCTGATCAGAGCCCCAACGGTGCCGCGTATCGCACCTGGTCCAACGCGACGATCGCCGGCCTGTAATCCGCTACGTGTCCTTCTTCGCTTAAGCGTATCCGCCCGCGACCGTCCTTCCAGGCCGGTCGCGGGCCTGTTTCCTGAGCGATACCGTGCGCCCCTACGCACTTCGCGACCACTTGCCGAGGGCGGGTGCAGGCCGGTCGACACTGGGCGATCTGGGTCGATCGCGCAGAAGAGTGACCAGAATCACGCTGTTACGAATTGTAAATCGCTAATGTGCCGCTGCCGGTGACATCGCTGTCAGAAAGTGTCACGTCCAGCCGCCATCGGGTCACATGCCGCGGCGACGCGCACTGGACGTGCCCGCTGCGCGCTCTGCTCGAATGCGCGTCGACACGTGGCGTCATCGGAGTCGCTAGTGGTCTGGGGCAAGCGACAAACGTGGGGATACGGGGGATCTGAAGTTCGCAATCGAGCGCGCTGGCCATCGGCCGTGCGATGACCGCTTGCGGCCAAACTCCGCCCGCTCCCAAAGGCTCGATGTTCTCGCAAAGCGGACCTGCGTCCGCGAGCGACCTGTCCGCTTCTCAACGCAACAAGAGGGATTGTCGATGCACTCATTCCACATCGGGCTGCGCGCCCTGGGACTGCTAGCACTGTGCTTCAGCGCTGCGGCTGCCGCCCAGGGCGTGAAGATCGTTCCGGCTTCAGCCTATGGCAGCACCAATCTGCAGCCGGCGGCCAACGCCATCGACAACAACCCTGCCACGCGCTGGGAGTCGAACTACGGCGTCTCGCCCAGCAGCCTGACGTTAGATCTCGGCCGGCAGCAGGCGCTGTCGCAGATCGTCATCGACTGGGAGGCCGCCAACGCTTCCGACT
>VFQP010001644.1_pt1 | contig 28651 bp, 23 predicted proteins | sample 3512351 | NCBI WGS metagenome assembly VFQP01 (sample SAMN10412372, study PRJNA504923) | tailings metagenome | isolation source: Relicate 1 Philex TSF1 revegetated site | place: Philippines: Tuba, Benguet | collected 2017-08-29
ACCTGCGCATCAGCGTGACCGACCGCTGCAACTTCCGCTGCAGCTACTGCATGCCCAAGGACATCTTCGACAAGGACTACCCTTACCTGCCCCACAGCTCCCTGCTCACCTTCGAGGAAATCACGCGGGTGGCGCGCCAGTTCGTCGCGCACGGCGTGCAGAAGATCCGCCTGACCGGTGGCGAGCCCCTGTTGCGCAAGAACCTGGAAATCCTCATCGAACAACTGGCCGCGTTGCGCACGGTGGAAGGCCAGCCGCTGGACATCACGCTCACCACCAACGGCTCGCTGCTCGCGCGCAAGGCCGCTGCGCTCAAGGCCGCAGGCCTGCAGCGCGTCACGGTCAGCCTGGATGGCCTGGACGACCGCATCTTCCGCTCCATGAACGACGTCGACTTCCCGGTTGCCGACGTGCTGCACGGCGTCGAGGCCGCGCAGGCCGCAGGACTGGGGCCGATCAAGGTCAACATGGTGGTCAAGCGCGGCACCAACGACCACGAAATCCTGCCCATGGCGCGCCATTTCAAGGGCACCGGCATCGTGCTGCGTTTCATCGAATACATGGACGTGGGCGCCACCAATGGCTGGCGCATGGACGAAGTGCTGCCCAGCCGCGAGGTGATCCAGCGCATCCAACGCGAGTTGCCGCTGGTGCAGCTCGAACCCTCCGCCCCGGGCGAAACCGCCGAGCGCTGGGGTTACGCCGATGGCTCGGGGGAGATCGGCGTGATCAGCAGCGTCACGCAGGCGTTCTGTGGCGACTGCAACCGCGCCCGCCTGTCCACCGAAGGCCAGCTCTACCTGTGCCTTTTCGCCAGCCAGGGACACGACCTGCGGCACCTGATCCGCGGCGATGCGACCGACGAACAACTGGCCAGCGCGATCGCCGCCATCTGGCAGGGCCGCAGCGACCGGTATTCGGCGTTGCGCGCAAGCCTGCCTGACGATAAATCCACTGGAAAACGCCGCGTCGAAATGAGCTACATCGGCGGATGACCCGAAGTCCATGATCCACTCTCAAGAAATCACCGGCATCGTGCTCGCAGGTGGGCGCGGCTCCCGCATGGGCGGGATCGACAAGGGCCTGCAGAACTTCAACGGCACGCCGCTGGCGCTGCACACGCTGCTGCGGCTGCAGATGCAGCAAGGCCACCTGCTGAGCGAGCAGATGATCAATGCGAACCGCAACCTGGGCGCCTACGAGGCGTTCGGCGTGCCGGTCTGGCCGGACACGCTGACCGACTACGCCGGCCCGCTCGCGGGCTTCATGACCGGCCTGGAGCGCTGTGAATCGCCCTACCTGCTCACCGTGCCCTGCGACACGCCCCTGTTCCCGCTCGACCTGGCCGAGCGGCTCGCGCAGGCGTTCGATGACGAACGCACCGAGATCGCCATGGCCACCGCGCCGGAGGAAGACGGCCAGCTGCGTCCCCAGCCGGTGTTCTGCCTGCTGAGGCGCGAACTGCTGGAGAGCCTGGTGGAATTCACCCAGGCCGGGGGCCGCAAGATCGACCAATGGACCGCCCGGCACCGCACCGTACTGGTGGCGTTCGACCAGCCGGCCGATGACCGGCGCGCCTTTTACAACACCAACACCCTGGCCGAGCTGCACGCGCTGGAAAAGGGTTGACCCATCCCTTTGTCCGCCCCATGAAATCCATTGAGCAGATCGCCGCCGAACTGCAGGGTTACGACCCCAAGGCGCTGAGCGCCACCAGCGTCAACGCCTTTCTCTCCCGCCTGGTCGAGCCGGTCTCGCAGACCGAGGACATCGGGGTGTTCGAGGCGCTGGGGCGGGTGCTCGCCGAAGACGTGGTCTCGCCCATCAGCGTGCCACCCCACGACAACTCGGCCATGGACGGCTTTGCGCTGGACAGCCGCCTGCTTGAAGGTGGTGGGCCTGTGCGCCTGCGCGTGGTCGGCACGGCCTTTGCCGGCAAGGCCTGGAGCGGCCAGGTGGGACCGGGCGACTGCGTGAAGATCATGACCGGCGCCATCATGCCCACGGGAATGGACACGGTGGTGCCGCTGGAATTCGTGCGCGTGGAAGGCGAGCACATCGAGATGCCGCCGGGCGTGGTGCAGGCGGGCGACAACCGCCGCCTGCTCGGCGAGGATTTGATGGCGGGCCAGCATGCCCTGCGCCAGGGCCAGACGCTGGGCCCTGCCGCACTGGGTCTCATCGCCAGCCTGGGCCTGTCCACGGTTCGCGTGTTCCGCCGCGTGCGCGTGGCGTATTTCTCCACCGGCGACGAGATTCTCAGCCTGGGCGAGCCACCGCGCGAAGGCGCGGTGTACGACAGCAACCGCTACACCGTCTTCGGCCTGCTCACGCGCCTGGGCGTGGAGGTGATCGACATGGGCGTGGTGGGCGACGAACCCGCACTGCTCGAAGCCGCGTTCCGCGACGCCGCGGCACGCGCCGACGCCATCATCACCAGCGGCGGCGTGAGCATGGGTGAAGCCGACCACACCAAGGCCATGATGAAACAACTGGGCGACGTGGCTTTCTGGCGCGTGGCCATGCGCCCTGGCCGGCCCATGGCCGTCGGCCGCATCCAGGAAGGCGACCGATCTTCGTTGCTCTTCGGGCTGCCCGGCAATCCGGTGGCGGTCATGGTGACCTTTCTCGCCTTCGTGCGCCCTGCCCTGCAGAAACTCATGGGCGGCGTGGCCGGTGAGCCGGTGCTGCTGCAGGCGCACAGCGCGGAAGCGCTGCGCAAGAAGCCCGGCCGCACCGAGTACCAACGGGGCATTGTCACGCGTGGAGCCGACGGGCGATTGAGCGTGCGCATCACCGGCAACCAGGGCTCGGGAGTCCTGAGTTCCATGGTCGAGGCCAACGGCCTCATCGTGTTGGACCACGAGCAGGGCAATGTGGCGATAGGCGACCCCGTGGACGTCATGATGTTCGACGGTGTGGTCTGAAAGAAAGGCCCCCACGCTCCGCCGCTGCGCGGGTCGCTGCCCCCCGAGGGGGCTGATCTCTGACCTTATTTCGCGGGAATCGCGCCCACAGGCTCTTCGTGCGCGGGTTTCTCCGCCGGCTGCTGCGTCTTGCGGCGCGACAGCAGCGTGTACATGGTCGGCACCACGAAGATGGTGAGCAGGGTGCCCACCGACATGCCACCGACGATCACCCAGCCGATCTGCTGGCGGCTCTCGGCACCGGCACCGGTGGCCAGCGCCAGCGGCAGCGCGCCCAGCACCATGGCGCCCGTGGTCATCATGATCGGGCGCAGGCGCAGGCCCGCAGCCTGCCGAACGGCCTCGAACTTGTCCAGGCCGGTGGCACGAAGCTGGTTGGTGAACTCCACGATCAGGATGCCGTGTTTGGTGATCAGGCCCACAAGGGTAATCAGCCCGATCTGACTGAACACGTTGAGCGTGCCTCCCGTGAACTTGAGCGCCAGCAAGGCGCCGAGCATGGACAAGGGCACCGACAGCATGATGATCAGCGGGTCGATGAAGCTCTCGAACTGGGCGGAGAGCACCAGGTAGATGAACAGCAGCGAGAGCACGAAGACCAGCGCCAGCGAGCCCGACGAATTGCGGAACTCCCGGCTCTGCCCGTTGAGGTCGGTGGCGTAGCCGGCGGGCAGGATTTCGGCCGCCGTCTGCTCCATGAAGGTCAGCGCCTCGCCGAGCGAATAAGTGGGCGCAATGTTGGCCGTGATCGACGCACTGCGGCGCTGGCCGAAGTGGTTGAGCTCGCGCGGCACCACCACCTCGCGCGTGGTCACGAGCGAGGCCAGCGGGATCATGGCGTCGCCGCGGCCGCGCACGAACAGGCGGTCGATGTCTTCGGGCGTGCTGCGGTTGGCCGAGACGGTCTGCACCACCACGTCGTACTGCTCGCCGTCGCGCTTGTAGCGCGTCACGGTGCGTCCGCCCAGCATGGTCTCCACGGTGCGCGCGATGGCGTCCACGCTCACGCCCATGTCGGCCGCGCGCTCGCGGTCCACGTCGAGCCGGATCTCGGGCTTGTTCAGGCGCAGGTCGGTGTCGACCTGCACGAAGCCCGGGTTCTGCGCCAGCCGCTCCTGGAACTTGCGCACCACGCCGGCGAGGTTCTCGTAGCTGTCGCCGGTGATGATCACGTAGTTGATGGGCCGCTCGCGAAAGCCCTGGCCCAGCGAGGGCGGCGTGATCGCGAAGGCGCTCACGCCCGGCAGGGCCGCGAGCTTGGGCGCGATCTCGCGCGCGATCTGCAGCGTGGAGCGCGTGCGCTCCTCCCAGGGCGTGGCGCGCAGGAACACACTGCCTTGCGCCACCGAGGGGTTGCCGGTGTTGCTGAAGATGCGGTCGAACTCGGGGTACTGCGCGCCGATCTTCTCGATCGCCTCGGCGTAGCGGCGCGTGTAGGCCAGGGTCGCGCCGTCGGGGCCGTTGATGGACGCGAGGATCACGCCGCGGTCTTCGAGCGGCGCCAGTTCGGAGCGGATGTGCTGCAGCATCCACCAGCTGCCGAAGGCGCTCGCCGCCATCACGCCCACCACCAGCCAGCGCACCTGGAGCGACAGCGCGAGCACACGCTCGTAGCCGCGGTTGATGCCGCCCAGCACCCGCTCCATGAAGCGGTCGAAGCGGCCGGGCTGATCGACGTGCCTGAGCAGCTTGGAGCACATCATGGGCGAGAGCGTGAGCGCCACGAAGCCCGACACCACCACCGCGCCCGCGAGCGCCAGTGCGAACTCGGCGAACAGGCGGCCGGTGCGGCCCGGCGTGAAGGCCAGCGGCGCGTACACCGCGGCCAGCGTGAGCGTCATGGCCACGATGGCGAAGCCGATCTCGCGCGCGCCTTGGATCGCGGCCTCGAAGGGCTTCATGCCCTCTTCGATGTGGCGGTAGATGTTCTCCAGCATCACGATGGCGTCGTCCACCACCAGGCCGATGGCCAGCACCAGCGCCAGCAGCGTGAGCGTGTTGATCGAGAAGCCGAACAGGCCCATCAGCGCGAAGGAGCCGATCAGGCTCACCGGGATGGTGATCAGCGGGATGACCGAGGCGCGCAGCGTGCGCAGGAAAAGGAAGATGACCAGGGCCACCAGCACCACGGCCTCGGCGATGGTGGTGTAGACGGCCTTGATGGAGCGGTCGATGAAGATCGAGTTGTCGTTGGCGACCTCGATGCTCACGCCCTTGGGCAGCTCGGCGGTGATGCTGGGCAGCATGGTCTGCACGGCGGCCGACAGCTCCAGCGGGTTGGCCGTGGCCTGGCGGATCACGCCCAGCGAGACGGCGTCGCGGCCGTTGTAGCGCACCGAGGTGCGCTCGTCCTGCGGCGCCTGCTCCACGCGCGCCACGTCGCCGATGCGGATGGTCTGCCCGTTCACGTTCCGGATGCCGATGGCGCGGAACTGATCCGGCGTCTGCACGTCGGTGGCCGCGGTCACGTTGAATTCGCGCAGCGAACTCTCGATGCGTCCAGCCGGCACCTCAAGGTTGGAGCGGCGCAGTGCGTCTTCCACATCCTGCACCGTCAGGCTGTAGGCCGCGAGGCGGTCCGGATCGATCCAGATGCGCATGGAATAGCGGCGCTCGCCCCACACGCGCACGTCGGCCGCGCCGGGTGCGGTCTGCAACCGGGGCTTGATCAGCCGGTTGGCCAGGTCGCTGAGCTGCAGCGGGGAAATGGTGTCGGAGTTGAGCGCGAGCCAGATCACGGGCGTGGCGTCGGCCTCCACCTTGGCAATCGTCGGTTCGTCCACGTCGTTCGGCAAGCGCTGGCGCACGCGGCTGACCTTGTCGCGCACGTCCGCGGCGGCGGAATCGGGGTCGCGCTCCAGCTTGAAGCGCACCGTGATCTGGCTCTGCTCCTGCCGGCTGATGGAAGTGATGATGTCCACGCCTTCGATGCCGGCAAGCGAGTCTTCCAGCACCTTGGTGACCTGCGACTCGATGACCTCGCTGGAAGCGCCGGCGAATCGTGTGGTGACGGTGACGGTGGGCTCGTCGATGCGTGGGTACTCGCGCACCGTGAGGCCGTTGAACGACACGATGCCCACCAGCAGGATGAGCAAGGACAGCACCGATGCGAAGACCGGGCGTCGAATGGCAATTTCAGGCAGTTGCACGGGGACTCCTGAGCGGATTCAAGTCATCAAGGCGCGGGGGCCGGCTTGCCCGCAGCCGACGGCGGCTGGCCCGCGCGGGCCATGTCCACCACCTTCACCACGGTGCCGTCGCGCTGCAGGCGTTGCTGGCCCGCCACCACCACGGTGGTGCCGGCCGACAGGCCCTTGACGACCTCGACGTCGGAACCCCGGCGCACGCCGACTTCCACTTCGACGCGGCGCGAGGCCAGCTTCTTCGCATCGCCCTGGCCCTGCTCCTCAACCACATAGACGAACTGCTTGCCGGCCTGCGGCACCATGGCCTCTTCCGGCACCACCAGGGCGCGATCGTTCACCGAGAACACGATCAGCACGCGGGCGAACATGCCCGGGCGCAGGTCCACGTTCGACGTGCGGGGCATGGCCGCGCGAACCGAGATGGAGCGGCCGTTCGCATCGAGCAGCGGATCGACCGCCAGCACCTTGGCCTCGAAGTTCTTACCGGGCAGCGCATCGAGTTGCACCTGCACACCCTGCCCTGGGGCGATGCGGCTCTGGTAACGCTCCGGCAGGCGGAAGTCCACAGTGAGCTGCGAGGTGTCCTCCAGGTTCACCAGGCTGTCGCCCACACCCACGTACTGGCCGAGGGTGATGCTGCGCAGGCCGAGCGTGCCATCGAAAGGCGCGGCAATGCGCATGCGCTGCATGCGCGCGTCCGCCAGCGCCACCTGGGCCTCAGCCACCTGAAGGTTGGCCTGGCTTTCCTCCACCACGCGCTGCGCCACGAAGTTCTGGGCCACCAGTTCCTGATTGCGCTTGAGGTTGGCCCGGGCGATGGACAGCTGCGCCTGCGCCTGGCTGAGCTCGGCGCGCTGCAGCGTGTCGTCCAGTTGCACCAGCAACTGGCCACGGCGCACCTGGGCGCCATCGGCGAAGGCGATGCGCGCCACGCGCCCGGCGGTTTCCGGCTTGATGGTCACACTCTGCCGCGACTTGAGGGAGCCGACGGCCTGGGCATCGTCCTGCAAAGGCATCGTCTTGACCCGCGTCACTTCCACACTGGGAGGGCCTCCCGCATTGCCGAGACGGGGCGCCGGGGCCGCAGCCGATGCGCCCTGGGCCGGCGCGCCGGATGAGCGGTTCTGAAACCACCAACCCGCACCCGAAGCCAGGCCGATGCCGGCCACGGCCACCAACACATAAAGCGCTCTGTTCGCCATGGGTGAATTCGCCTGGGGGATGGTGTCAATACCCAAAAGGGTGTTGACCAATCAAAGAACAAGAAACGAAATGTAGCAGCGCTGAGTAAAAACGGCGCTCACAAGTTCCGCTTCCCGGTCCTCAGGACGCTACATATCTCACGTCGGAACGCCCCGGTTGGCCAGCGCGTCGGCCCGTTCGTTGCCGGGGTCCCCGGCGTGACCTCTCACCCAGTGCCACTCGATCTGGTGTGCGCCGCCGTGCACCAGCGCGTCGAGCTTCTGCCACAGCTCGGCGTTCTTGACCGGCTGCCTGGTGGCGGTCACCCAACCCTTGCGCTTCCAGCCATGGATCCACTCGGTGATGCCCTTGCGCACGTACTCGCTGTCGAGGTACAGCGAGACCTTGCAAGGCCTCTTGAGGGCGGTCAGCGCCTCGATCACGGCCGTGAGTTCCATGCGGTTGTTGGTGGTGTTGCGCTCACCGCCCCAGAGCTCCTTCTCGAAGCCCTCCGACTTCAGGTAAACGCCCCAGCCGCCCGGGCCCGGATTGCCCTTGCAGGCGCCATCGGTGTAGATCACCACGTGGTTCAAAACGACTCCTCTCTCGACAATGCAAAGACGGGGTTGAGCGCGGGCATCAACGCCGGTTGGCCACCTGCACCGGCGCCGCCGCTGGCGCGCGGCGCGGCTTCCAGGCCGGGCCCAGCAGGCGCATGCCACGCACGCGCTTGACCGCCACCACGAAGTACACCGCACCAAAGATGGGCCACCAGCGTGCGCCGGCGCGGTCCAGCCAGGCGTTGCGTTGCAGCCATTTTTCGGAGCGCACGGCCGGCCGGTAGCAGCCGTAGCGGTCCGACTCCAGGTCAAAGCTGAGCAAGCGCAGCCAGTCGCGCAGGCGCCAGGGTCCGATGAACTCGCCCGCGTCGGGCAGGTACAGGTCCGGCCCGCCGGCCGAGTGAAAGCCGATCCGCTCCCAGAACCGGCTGCGACCCTGGCGAAAACCCCAGAGGCTGGCGGGATTGAAGCCCGAGATGACCACGCGCCCCTCGGGCACGAGCACGCGCTCCACCTCACGCAGCACATGGTGCGGGTCGGCGCTGAACTCCAGGGTATGCGGCAGCACCACGAGGTCCAGGCTGGCCGGTGGAAACGGCAGCGCTGCGGCGTCGGTGATCAGGGCCACGCGCAGTCCGGTTTCATCGGCCGCCGCGTCACCCACGGACTCGGACCGCGCAGGCAGCACCTCGGGCAAGGCCAGCCAGCGGTGCGGCATGCGGTTGTTGCGCAGGGCATCGAGTTCCGGCAGGCCGAGCTGCAGGGCATTGAAGCCAAAGAGGTCGGCCGCCGCCAGGTCGAACTGGGCCTGTTCCCACTCGAGCAGGTAGCGGCCCGGCGCGGTGCCGAACCAGTCGGTCAACCCTATAATTTTTGCGGTCATGGTTTGTAAAGCAGGCTGCGGCCCCAGCTGGAAGTCTGCGACACTGCGGGACGCCTAACGGCCAGCCCGCACTCTACACGCCCTCACCCCGATTCCGCTCCATGCGCCTCACCCCCATCCCCGCCTTCAGCGACAACTACATCTGGGCCCTGCACGACACCGAGCAGGCTCTGGTGGTGGATCCGGGCGAGGCCGATGGCGTGGCGCAATGGCTGGCCGATGAAGGGCTGCGCCTGGACACCATCCTCATCACCCACCACCACCCTGACCACACCGGCGGCGTGGCCACCCTGCGCGAAGCAACCGGTGCGCGCGTGATCGGCCCGGCCCGCGAGCGCATGCCCGAGCCGCTGCACCGCGTGGGTGCGGGCGACGAGGTGCAGGCCCTTGGCCTGCGCTTCAAGGTGATGGAGGTGCCAGGCCACACCGCCGGTCACATCGCCTACCACGCGGCCGATGTCGACGGCGCACCCTTGCTGTTCTGCGGTGACACGCTGTTCTCGGGCGGTTGCGGACGACTGTTCGAAGGCACGCCCGCCCAGATGCTGGACTCGCTCACCCGCCTGGCCGCCCTGCCCGACCCCACGCGCGTCTGCTGCACGCACGAGTACACGCTGTCGAACCTGCGCTTTGCCATGGCGGTGGAACCGCACAACGCGGACCTGGCCGCCTACCAGTTGCACTGCCAGGCGCAACGCGCGAAGAACTTTCCCACACTGCCCAGCTCCATCGGGCTGGAAAAACGCATCAACCCTTTCCTGCGCACCGACCAGGACGAAGTGATGCGGTCCGCCCAGGCACGATCGCCGGGCCAACCCACCGATCCCGTGGCGGTCTTCGCCACGCTTCGGGAATGGAAGAACGTTTTCTGATGACCCTTTCCTCGCTACCCGGGATCTACCGCCGCCGGCTGGCTTTCGCCGGCACCGCTCTGGTCCTGCTGCTCTCCGGCTGCGCCACCACCCTGCCCCCCGAGCCCGCCGCCGCTCCCACCACCCCCCAGGCCTCCACCGCTCCCGCGCCCACCCCTGCGCCCAGGAGCCTGCCTTCGTACCGCCTGCCCAGCGACGTCCCGTTGAGCGCCATCGGCATCTCTGACACCACCGGGGGCAGCGTGGCCAGCCTGGACGCCCCCGCCGATCTCTGGGACCGCATTCGCCGCGGTTTTGCCATGCCCGACCTGCAGGGCGATCTGGTGCGAGACCGTGAGCAGTGGTACGCCACCCGGCCCGACTACATCCAGCGCATGACCGAACGCTCCAGCCGCTACCTGTTCCACATCGTCGAAGAGATCGAACGGCGCAACCTGCCCATGGAGCTCGCGCTGCTGCCTTTCATCGAAAGCGCATTCAACCCGCAGGCCGTCTCCAGCGCGCGGGCGGCCGGCATGTGGCAGTTCATGCCAGCCACCGGCGAATCTTTTGCGCTCCGGCAGAACGTCTTCCGCGACGACCGGCGCGACGTGCTGGCCTCCACCCGCGCGGCGCTGGACTACCTGCAGCAGCTGTACGCGCGCTTCGGCGACTGGCACCTGGCGCTGGCGGCCTACAACTGGGGCCAGGGCAACGTGAACCGCGCCATCACCCGCAACCAGCGTCTGGGCGAGCCGACCGGTTACACCGACCTGACCATGCCGGCCGAAACGCGCCAGTACGTGCCGAAGCTGCAGGCGGTGAAGAACATCATCGCGCGGCCCGAGGCCTACAACACCACCCTGCCGCTGATCGGCAACCACCCCTTCTTCGACACCGTCACGCTCCAGCGCGACATGGATGTGGCCGTCATTTCGCGCCTGGCCGGTATCAGCGAAGCCGACTTTCGCGTGCTCAACCCTTCGCTGAAACAGCCCATGGTGATGGCCGCAGGCACGCCCAACATCCTGCTGCCGTGGGACAACGCGGTGATCTTCGAGGACAACCTGGGCAAGCACACCGGCGCACTGGCCAGCTGGACCGCCTGGGTCGTGCCCACCACCATGTCGGTGGCGCAAGCCGCTGCGCGCGTGGGCATGAGCGAATCCGAGCTGCGCAGCGTGAACAACATCCCGCCGCGCATGCAGGTGCGCGCCGGCTCCAGCCTGCTGGTGCCGCGCACCGACAAGCGCAGCGGCGACGTGCCCGGCCACGTGGCAGACAACGCACGCCTGAGCCTGCAGCCCGACGTGGTGCTCACGCGCACCACGGTGCGCGCGCGCCAGGGCGAAAACCTGGCCCGTCTGGCGCGGCGCTACGGGGTGAATGCGGTGAGCGTGGCGGACTGGAACAACATCGCGGTGAACGCGCCGCTCAAAGCCGGCCAGCGCATCACCTTGCTGCTGCCCAAGCGGGCGGCGGTGGCCAAGGCGGGCAGCGGCAGCAAGGTCACGAAAAGCGCGGCCACCAGCTCCCAGCGCAAGGCCACCACAGCCAGCCGCAAGCCCGTCAAGGCCAAGGCGGCCAGCTCGTCGAGCAAGACGAAGGTGGCCGAGAAGAAGCGCTAGACCGCGGGGTCAAGCGCTGGAACCAGCGGCGTGCGTGACGCCGCCCGGAAAGGAAACCGATGATGACCTACAACATGGGCCTGCTGGTGGGCAGCTTGCGACGCGAATCGATCAACAAGCGCCTGGCAGACGCTCTGGTCAGACTCGCGCCTGCGGCGCTGGTCTTTCACCCGATCAGGCTGGACGAGCTGCCCATGTACAACGGCGATCTGGAAGCCGCTCGGCCTGAAGCGGTGAACCGCTTCACCGCCGAGTGCGCCGGGATGGACGGCATGCTGTTCGTGACACCTGAGTTCAACCGTTCGCTGCCTGCCGTGCTCAAGAACGCCATTGACTGGGGGTCCAAGCCCATGGACAAGAACGTCTGGCGTGACAAGACCATTGCCCTGGCGGGCGCCTCGCCGGGTGCCATCGGTACGTCTGCCGTGCAACTGCATTTGCGACAGGTAATGGGCGCCCTCAATGCTTCGGTGGTCGGCGGAGAGTGCTATATCACGATGAAACCCGGCCTCATTGCCGATGACGGTACGGTGACCGACGAATCGACACGCAAGTTCCTGCAGGCTTACATGGATCGCTTCGCGTCCTTTACAGCCAAGCTCGCGCAGCGATGAAGGTGGCAGCGGCTGCTTTCAAGGCCTTCATTGTTGCGAATGCCGCAATGCAGCATGCTGGCCCAGGTGATTTTTCTTCCGCGCCTTGAAGTTCAAACTTCTCCCCATGCACTTTCGCATGAACATCTGGAGAAATCTCATGAACCGCAAGTCCACCATCGCCGCCTTGATCGCCATCGCCGCCACCACGGGCAGCGCCTTCGCCGGCACCACGCTGGCCGGCGACATCAGCGTCGACGACACCGCCTTCACGTCCACCCGCACCCGCGCCGAAGTCCAGGCCGAACTGGCCCAGTTCAAGCAGGCCGGCGTGAACCCCTGGTCGACCTCGTACAACCCCACGCGCGACTTCCGCAGCGAGAAGACCCGCGAGCAAGTCATTGCTGAGTACCAGGCTTCGCGCGACAGCGTGGCCGCGATCACCAGCGAAGACAGCGGCGCGGCCTTCGCCGCCGCACGCAAGAACGTCGAAGTGACCCCGCATTTCGCCGTCGGCGCCACCCCGACCCTGCGCTGATCTCAGGCCCGGAAACGGGCCTTGGCCTTGCGCGCGAAGTCGTTGGTGAAGGTGCGGGCGAGGTCCACTCGCTGGACCGAACCCGCGTCTTCGAACAGCGCCAGCATGCGCGCTGCCGTGGCGGGCCCGGCATCCGGCATCAGCCCATCCACCGTCCAGGCTTCGCGCACACGGGCGAAGGCCGCGAGGTACAAAGCGCGGTCGCCCTGGAAATGCCGCTCCGGCACGGCCTTGATGAGGTCTGACGGCCCCGCCGTCTGCAACCACTTCAAGGCGTGCACCATGGCATCGGCCAGGCCCTGGCTGGCCCGGGGATTCTGGGCCAGGAAATCCGCCGGCGCGCAGAGGCAGCCCGAAGGCATTGGTCCGCCAAACACGTCGGCGGTGCCACGCGTGCTGCGCGTATCGACCACCACCCGCAATTCCCCGCTCTGCTCGAGTTCGGTCACTGTGGGATCGTTGTAGCTGATGGCATCCAGCTGCCCGCGCCGGAAGGCCTGCAAGGCCAGCACCGGTGAAGGCTGGGCAACATACTGCACCTCGCCCGGCCGCAGGCCCGCCTTGCCGAGCACCAGGCTGGCCACGCGGTGCGAGGCCGATCCATCGGACACCACTCCCACCCGCCGACCACGCAGGTCCCTTAGCTGGCGGTAATGGCCCATGGTCTTGAGGGACACGCCCAGCACGATCTGCGGCGCGCGCCCCTGCAACACGAACGACTGGAAACTCTGGCCCCTGGTCTGCAGGCTGATGGTGCTGCTGTAGGGCGCCGACAGAACGTTCGCCCCATTGGAGAGCACCGCCTGTGCCGCCAGCTGGGCATCGGCGTATTCGCGCACCTCGACGTCCAGACCCTCTTGCGCGAAGTAGCCAAGCCGTTCGGCGATGGTGAGGGGCAGGTAGCAAAAGGACGCGCGTTCGTAGGCCGCGATCACCAGGCGAGGCACCGCAGGGCGTTGCGGGGCGGCAGCGGGCGCCGGAGGGGTCTGGGCGTGCAGGGGCGGCAGCGCCGCAGCGACCACTCCCAGCGCACAGACACGACCCCACTCACGGCGACTCCACATGACCCGGCTTCCTCTCTTGACTCACACTTCTTGGTGAGCCTTGAGACTAGGGGCGATGGATGAAGACCGCATCAGGACGAATCCCGAGCGGGTTTGTACCGAGCGCAAATGCAAGCCGATGTAACGGGCGCGCGGTCATCGCGCGAGTGGCATCAGGTGAACAGGATCGCAATGTTCACCGCCAGCGCCACCGTCCAGATCAGGCTGCGAGCGGTGGCCATGTCGGCCACATACATCGCGATGTAGAGCAGGCGCAGCACCACGAACAGGAACGCCAGCACGTCGATGCGGATCTGCGTGCCACCGAGCTGGTGCGCAATGATCACCGCACCGATGAAGAAGGGCAGTGCCTCAAAGCTGTTGGACTGCGCCGCGTTGGCTCGGGCGCGCCAGTCGGTCTGGCGGGCCAGCCATTCGCGCGGGTGGTGGTTGTCGTAACCCCCGTTGCGCCGGGACTTGCCGAAGCTGCCCGACTTGGCCAGCCAGCCGCACGCCAGTGGCAGGAGGGACGCCACCAACACCGCCCAGTACGCCACCGTCAATCCCGCGAGCTTCATGTCGTGCTTCTTCCGTGCAGAAAAAAGGCGCTGGTCAGCGCCGGTCCACCAGGGCATGGGCAATCGTGCCCAGGTCCACGTATTCGAGTTCACTGCCCACCGGCACCCCACGCGCCAGCCGCGTCACCTGCACACTTCGCCCTTTGAGCGCCTGCGCGATCACGTGCGCCGTGGTTTCGCCCTCGGCCGTGAAATTGGTGGCCAGGATCACCTCTCGCAGATCGGCCTCGCTGGCGATGCGGTCGAAGAGCTTTTCAAGTCCGATGTCGCGCGGCCCCACGCCGTCGAGCGGGCTGAGCTTGCCCATGAGCACGAAGTACAGGCCCTTGTAGGCACCGGTGCGCTCCATGGCCGCCTGATCTGCGGGCGTTTCCACCACGCAGAGCTGGCCATGGTCGCGCCGCGGGTCGCGGCAGGTGGGGCAAAGATCGTCCTCGGTGAAGGTGTGGCAGAGTGAGCAGTGCTTCACCGAGGCCGCCGCGTGTTCGAGCGAGCGCGCCAGCTGCACCGCGCCTTCGCGGTCGTGCTGCAGCAGGTGGAACGCCATGCGCTGCGCCGATTTCACGCCCACGCCAGGCAGCCGCCGAAGCGACTGGATCAACAGCTCCAGCGAATGGTTGTCGGCCATGAGGCTCCCGGGGTGCGTGCGGCGCTCGGGCGTTCGTTCAGAAGGGGAACTTCATGCCCGGGGGCAGGCCCGGCATGCCGGCGGTGATCTTGCCCATTTTCTCGGCCGAGGTTTCCTCGGCCTTGCGCACGGCGGCATTGAAGGCGGCCGCCACCAGGTCTTCGAGCATGTCCTTGTCGTCGGCCAGCAGGCTGGGATCGATGGTCACGCGCTTGACGTCGTGCTTGCAGGTCATGACCACCTTCACCAGCCCGGCGCCGGACTCGCCCGAAACCTCGATGTTGGCCAGTTCGTCCTGGGCCTTCTTCATGTTGTCCTGCATGGCCTGCGCCTGCTTCATGAGGCCGGCGAGTTGTCCTTTGTTGAACATGGGTGTCCTTGTGTCTGAAAGAAAGAATGACTGTGAAGCCGCTCAGGCGCTGGTGGCCTTGAGCGAACCTGGCACGATTTTGCCGCCAAAGTCGCGCATCATGGATTGCACGAACGGGTCCCCCAGGATCAGCGCCTCGGCGGCCTGCTGGCGCTGCTGCGCCGCAAAGGCCAGGCGCCGCGCCGGCGAATCGGTGACGCTGCCGATCTCCACCACCAGGCGCACGTCGTGGCCCAGGGTCTGCAGCGCTGTGGCGAGGCGCTCGCGCGCGTTGCCCTGGTTGAGCGAACTCCGATCCACCCGCAACATCCACTGGCCGGCGTCGCGCGCCACCAGTTGCGACTGCAGGCCGAGTTCGCGAACCAGCGCGGTGATGGCTTCTGCGCGCGCCAGTTGCATCACGGTGTCGAACCAGAAATCGCCCTCTTCACTGCCGCCCGGGGCCAGCAGCGGTTCGGGCGCGCGCGTCTGGGGCTGGTCCAGCCGGCCCGGCTCGCCCGCGTCGCGCACCGGGATCGCCAGCACGCGGCTGGGCGCCGGTGCGGCTTCTTCCCAGGGCGGGCCGTCGTCCTCGGGCCAGGGCGCGTCATCGATTTCATCGGCCTGGGGCTGAGCGACTGGTTGTGACCGGACCGGTGCCGGCGCCGCGACCGGGCGCTGCGCCGGCATGGGCGGCGGTACCTGCGCAGCCAGTGGCTTGACCACGGGCGGCGGCGGTGACACCGCGACAGGCGCTGGTGCCGCGCGCTCCGGCGTTGGCACCGGCTCAGCGGTTTTCAGTGTTTTTTTTTCCGCGTTGCCCGCAGGCTTGAAGGCCAGCAAGCGCAGCAGCACCATGGTCAGCGCGGCGTATTCGTCAGGTGCCAGGCCGAGTTCGCCACGGCCGTGCAGGCACAGGCTGTAAAGGAGCTGCGTTTCGTCGGCCGGCAGGCTCTGCGCCAATTGCGCGATGTGCGCTTCATCGGGGTCGTCCTGGCCTTCGGCCTGCGCATGGCCGGGCACCGCCTGCAGCACGGCCATGCGTTGCAGCACGCCGGTCATTTCCTCCAGCGTGGACGCCGCGCTCAGGCCATTGAGGCGCAGCGCATCCACCGTTTCCACCACCTGCGCGCCATCGGCGCGCGCGAGCGCATCGATCAGCCGCAGCACGTAGGATCGGTCCACCGCGCCGAGCATCTGGCGCACCGTGGCTTCCTGCAACTGGCCGCCACCGAAGGCGATGGCCTGGTCGGTGAGCGAGAGCGCATCGCGCATGGAGCCGCGCGCGGCGCGCGAGATGAGCCGCAGCGACTGCACATCGGCCGCCACCTGCTCGGCCTGCAGCACCAGCTGAAGGTGTTCCAGCACGGTCTCTGGCGCCATGGGGCGCAGGTTGAACTGCAGGCAGCGCGAGAGCACCGTGACCGGCACCTTCTGCGGATCGGTCGTGGCCAGCACGAACTTCAGGTATTCGGGTGGCTCTTCCAGCGTCTTCAACATGGCGTTGAACGCCGTGTTGGTCAGCATGTGCACCTCGTCGATCATGAAGACCTTGAAGCGGCCCTGCACCGGCTTGTAGACCGCCTGCTCCAGCAAGGCCTGCACCTCGTCCACGCCGCGGTTGGAAGCGGCATCCAGCTCGGTGTAGTCGACGAAACGGCCGCTGTCGATGTCGGTGCAGGCCTGGCACACGCCGCAGGGCTCGGCGGTGATGCCGCCCTGCCCGTCGCTGCCCAGGCAGTTGAGCGACTTGGCCAGGATGCGCGAGACCGTGGTCTTGCCCACGCCGCGCGTGCCGGTGAACAGGTAGGCGTGGTGCAGGCGCTGGGTGGTGAGCGCGTTCGAGAGTGCCTGCACCACGTGCGCCTGGCCCACCATTTCGGCAAAGGTCTTGGGGCGGTACTTGCGGGCGAGCACGAGGTAGGACATTCCCCGCATTCTACGGGCGCCCCCTCCGCGGGTCGGCCTGCCGATCCCGGATAATCCCCGCCATGTCTTCCCCCACCTCCCCTGCCGCCACCGACACGCTGAGCTACGAACAAGCCGGCGTGAACTACGACCTGATCGACCCCCTGAAAGTGGCCGCGCAACGCGCCGCCGCGGCCACCGGCGCCCACCTGGGCGCTCATGGTTTCAGCGAAATCGCCGCCTCGCGGGGCGAATCGGCCTACGTGGTCGACGTCGGTCCGTTCTACCTGGCCAGCATCGTCGAATGCCTGGGCAGCAAGGCCCTGGTGGCCGACGAGATGGCGCGCCTGACCGGCAAGAGCTACTACGAAGGCATCGCGCAGGACACCATCGCCATGGCGATCAACGACCTCATCACCGTGGGTGCGACGCCCCTGGTGGTGCAGGCCTACTGGGCCGCTGGCGGCAGCGACTGGTTCGGCGACGCGCAGCGCGCCCAGGCCCTGGTGGCCGGCTGGAAGAAGGCCTGTGACATCTGCGGCGTGGCCTGGGGCGGGGGCGAGACGCCCGCACTGGCCGGCATCGTCGAAGCCGGCCGCATCGACCTGGCGGCCTCGTGCACCGGCCTCATCAACCCCAAGGAACGCCTCTCGGTCGGCGACCGCCTCGGCGCGGGCGACGCCATCGTGCTGCTGGCCTCCAGCGGCATCCACGCCAACGGCCTGAGCCTGGCCCGCAAGCTCGCCGAACGTCTGCCCCAGGGCTACCTCACCGAGGTGTCGCCCGGCCTGAGCTTCGGCGATGCACTGCTCGCGCCCACCGTGCTCTACTCGCCGGTCACCGAAGCGCTCTACCGCGCCGGCATCACGCCGCACTACTGCGCCAACATCACCGGCCACGGGTGGCGCAAGCTGTTGCGCCACCCGGCCGAACTCACCTACCGCATCGACCAGGTGCCCGAAGTCACCCCGGTGCTGAAGTTCATCCAGCAACACGCGAAGCAGGACGACCGCGAGGCCTACAGCACGCTCAACATGGGCGCGGGCTTCGCCATCTTCGTGCCGGCCGACCAGGCCGAGCGCACGGTGGAAGTGGCCCAGGCGCAAGGTGTGCACGCGCTGGTGGCCGGCCGGGTGGAAGCGGGCCCCAAGCAACTGGTCATCGAGCCGCTGTCCATCACGTTCGGAAACGAGGACTTGCAACTGCGCTGAGCGCAGTGCCATCACCCGTCGCCTACAATAGCCCTCGACGGGCCTTCCCGCATGGTGAAGCGGCCAACCGGGTCAGGTGGGGAACCAAGCAGCCCTAACTGTGAATCCAGTGCCGGGGTCAAGGCTCGTCACCCTCTTCTCGAAATCCCCAGCAAGCGTGGTTCAGACCGAAGGCTCAAGCCTCCGGTCGTCACGCATTCAGCTCGCCCTTCGACGCTTCACGACCCATGACCCGCTGCCTGACCACCCTCGTCCTCGTTGGCACCCTCGTCCTGAGCGGCTGTGCCGCCACCGTCAGCAAACCTACCGCCGGTGCAGGCGCGCAGGCCAGCGGGCCCACCATGGCCGCGCCATCGGTGCCCACCACGCGTGTGGCGGTCCTCATCCAGGGAGCGCCGGCCATTCAGACGTCGAAAGACTGGAACACTTTCCGCGCGGAATGGCGCACCGCCTTCGAGGCATCGGCTGCGTCCGCGGGTCTTGCCTTCGCTTACTTCGAGAGCGAACCGCCGACGCAGCCCACGGGCACGACGCTGGTGCGGATCACCGTGAAGGACTACCGGTACCTGACTTCGGGCGCGCGTTATGGCTTCGGCATCATGACGGGCAACGCGTTCATCGACGCGTCGGCGGACTTCATCGAACTGCCCTCGAAACGCCGCCTCGGCACCGGGCAGTACGCCACCAGCTCCAGCGCCTGGCAGGGCATCTTCTCGGCCATGACCGACAAGCAGGTGGCCGCACTCTCCAACGAGATCGTTCAGGACATCCGGCGCAAGTGATGCCGTGCCGCCGTGCGGCCACCAGCCTGTTAGCATGACCACCATGTCTGTGCGCGACCCCGCCTCCATCTCCAGCTGGCACGCCCACGTGTACTTCGGTGCCGACACGCGGGACGCGGCCTGGGCCTTGCGCGAGCTCGTCACCGCCGAGCTCGGGCCCCGCGTCCAGGTCGGGCGCTTCCATGAAAAGCCGGTCGGGCCGCATCCGGCCTGGACGTTTCAGGTGGCCTTCGATGCCGCCGAATTCGCCCACGTCGCCAGTTGGCTCTCGCTCAACCACGGCACGCTCGACGTGCTCCTTCATCCGAACACGGGCGACGCGCTGAGCGACCATCGGGATGGCGCGCTCTGGATCGGCAAGTCCTACGGCTTGATCCTCGAAGCGCTGATCGACTGAGCGTCGGCGCGCAATCGGGCCACTGCGCCTTCCCCCGCGCGCACGCCGCTGGCCAGACAGGCCGTGAGCAGGTAGCCACCGGTCGGGGCTTCCCAGTCCAGCATTTCGCCAGCGCAAAACAGCCCGGGCCGCGCGCGCACCATGAGCGATTCGTCAAGCGCCGTCCACGCCACGCCACCGGCACTGCTGATGGCTTCATCCATGGGCCGCGGCTGCGCCAGCGTGATCGGCAGCGCCTTGAGCAGCACGGCCAGGCGCGCGGGATCGTGCAGCGTCGGCTTGTCCACGCGTTCGTTGACGATGGCCATCTTGATGCCCTCCAGGCCCAGGCGGCTCTTGAGGTGGCTGGAGACGCTGCGCGAACCGCGCGGATGGGCCACCTGGGCCAGCACCTGTTCGGCCGATCGGTCGGGCAGCAGGTCGAGTTCGAACGTCGCGGACCCGTGCCGCTGAATCTGATCGCGCAGCAGGCTGGAAGCGGCGTAGATCAGGCTGCCTTCGACGCCGGTGGCGGTGGCGACGAATTCGCCCTTGCGCTGGAACACCTGGCCCCCGCTGTCCGTGGCCCGAATCGCCACCGACTTGAAGGGCTGGCCCGCGAACCGGTCGCGAAAGAACGTCGACCAGCCGTTCGAGACGTCGAAGCCGCAATTGCTCGGGCGCAGCGGCGCCACCTCGACACCGGCCGCCTGCAGCCAGGGCACCCAGGCGCCGTCCGACCCCAGGCGTGCCCAGCTCGCGCCACCGAGCGCCAGCACGGTCGCGCGGGCCTGCACGCGCAGGCGGCCCGATGGCGTGTCGAACAGCAAGCCCTGGCCTGCATCCCAGCCGCACCAGCGGTGCCGCATGTGAAAGCCCACGGGCACACCGTCGGCGGGCGGATGGCGCAGCCGTTGCAACCAGGCGCGCAGCAGGGGTGCGGCCTTCATGTCGGTGGGAAACACGCGCTGCGAGCTGCCGACGAAGGTGGAAATGCCCAGGCCGCTGGCCCAGTCGCGCACGGCCTGCGGACCGAATGCGTCGAGCAGCGGGCGCAGGCGCTCAGCCTGCGCGCCATACCGGCCCACGAAAGCCGGCAGGGGTTCGGCGTGCGTGAGATTCATGCCCCCCTTGCCGGCCAGCAGGAATTTGCGGCCGACCGAGGGCATGGCGTCGAACACCTGCACCGCCAGGCCGGCACGCGCCATCACCTCGGCGGCCATGAGGCCTGCGGGTCCACCGCCGATGACGGCGGCGTCGATGTTCATTTCAGGGTTCACAAGACGTCCGGTGCGGCCGGCAACTCGATGAGCCGGCCCTGTGCGTTGATGAAGGCCAGGCGCACCGTTTCGCCAGGCCGCGCAGCGGCCATGGCCGCACGGTAGCGCTGCATCTGCGCCAGCAGCTCGGGCTGGCGTTCGGGGTGCGCGGCGCTCTTGTAGTCCAGCACCCACCAGTCGCCGCTGTCGCGCCGACGCACCAGCCGGTCCAGCCGCCACAGCGCGCCCTGGTGGAACAGCTCGACTTCATTGCCCCAGTGGTCAAGTTGCCCGGCGTCCCAGGCCCAGGCGGCTTCACCGCCGACGATGCGCCGCGCCATGGCCAGGACCTCGCGCGCCTGCGCGGCGTCCAGATCGAATTCGCGCGCCACGGCCTGGGTGTGGTCGTTGCCCCAGTCGAAGGTGCGGGTGGGCGTGGGCCGCCATTGCAGCAGCCGGTGCAGCGCCAGGCCGAAGCGGTTGGCGCTGTCGTCGACCGCGGGCGCAGCCGGTGGCGCTGGCGTGGCGACAGGCGGCACAGTGACGGCGGGCAGGCAAGGCAGTTCGGCAGCGAGATCCTGCACGTCACCCGCCATCAGTGCCGTGGCGGGCTCGGCCGCGCCCTCGGGCTGGGCCAGCGGCTGCAGCCGCTGGAACCAGGTGGCAGAAGCTTCCCGGCGGTGCGGCTCGAAGCTGGAGACCACCAACCGCCGCTCGGCGCGCGTGATGGCCACGTACAGCGCGTTGAGCTCTTCCAGCGAGCGCGCCTGCTGCTCGATGGCGAGCGCATCCACGGCACAGGCGGGCGGGTTCTTTTCGCTCGCCAGGAACACGAAGCGGCGCGGCACCGCGTCCTCCCCCGGCCAGTCCACCAGCACGCCCATGCTTTCGGGGCGCGAGCCGCCCGTGTCGGTGTCGAGCAGCAGCACGGTGTGCGCCTCCAGGCCTTTGGCGCCGTGGATGGTGAGCAGCCGCACGGCGCCAGGCGTGTGCACCGGCGTGGCCTTGATGCCACCGGCCTTGAGCGCACGCACCAGCCGGTACGGCGTGAGGAACCGCCCGCCTTCGTGCGCCAGCGACTGCGCCAGCAGATCGCGCAACTGCGCCAGCACGGCCGGCCGCTGGGGCGACGGCACGGCCTCGGCAAAGCGGGCGAGCACGTCGCCATGGTCGTAGATGGCAGAGAGGGCATCGTGCGGCGGCAGCGCGTTCACCCACTGGTGGTAGCGGGATAGGCGTTGCGCGGCGTCGTGCAGGCGCGCGGCCTGTGCGCCGTCCTGCGCCAGGCGATCTTGCTCGTCGGTGTCGAGCTGGCCGAACCGTTGCAGCACGCTCCACCACGACGGCCGCGCCGCCGCGGTGCCATCGGCCGCGCGTGGCGGTGCCCACAACAACCGCCAGCGGGCCAACTGCGCCAGATCGTCGTCGCTGCACAAGAACAGCGGCGATTTCAGCGCGCGCGCCAGGCTCAGGTCGTGGCCGTTCGAGACCAGTGCGTCGAGCAACGCGATCACGTCCTGCACCGCCGGTGCGTCGCCGAGTTCGAGTTTCTCCGGCTGCTCGCTGGCGATGCCGCGCTCGCGCAGGGCATCGAACATCCAGGCCAGGCGCTCGCGGCGGCGCGACAGCACCATGAGGTCGTCGGGCGCGACACGCCCGGAAGCGATCTCGGCGGCCACCCAGTTGGCGGCCTGCCGGGCTTCCAGCGCGGACATGGTGTCTTCCGGCAGCACCCGCGGCGTGGACAGGCTGTCGCGCCATGCGTCGAGGTCGATCGGACCGTCGTCGCTCTCGCGCAGGCTGCGAGGCAGCTGCGGCAGGCAGAGCACGGCCCCCGAGGCCGTGCTTTCGGTGGTGTGGGGCCGGAAATCGCTGCCGTACTCACCAGCCTGCACGGCGGTGGTCATGGCCTGGTTGAGCACGTCCACCACGGCCGGCGCGCAGCGGCGCGTGTGGTCGCAACTGAGCAGCGCGCCCGCGAGGCCCTGCACCACGAAGGCCTGCGCGGCCTTGAACACCTGCGGCTCGGCGCGGCGGAAGCGGTAGATGGATTGTTTGGGATCGCCCACGAGGAACACGCAGGGCGCCTCGCCCGAACCCGCGCCCGCGTAGGCCGAGAGCCAGCCATACAGGGTTTGCCATTGCAGCGGGTTGGTGTCCTGGAACTCGTCGATGAGCACGTGGCGAACGCGCGCGTCCAGCCGCTGCTGCAACCAGCCGGAGAGCTCGGCATCGCCCAGCAGGCGCCGCGCCGCGCCTTCCACATCGTTCATGTCGACCCAGCCGCGTTCGCGCTTGAGGTCGGCAAAGCTGGCGAGCAGCACGCGAGACAGGCGCGCCATGCGCTGGTGGTGCTGCCAGGCCGCCTGCTGCGCCTGGGCGGCCCGGGCGCGCAGCGCCAGCGCCTGGGCGGTGCGCACGGCCTCGATGCCGGTGATCTTCTCGCCGAACTTTCGCGCCTCGCCTTTCTGCGTGAGCAAGGCGTCCAGCGCCTGGTCGGCCTGGCCATCGTCCAGCGCCTTCGCCAGCTCCGCGCCCTTGGCCGCAAAGGTGACGGCGCTGGCGCGACCCAGGCATTGCGCGGCCTCGCGCAGCAGGGTGACGGCGCGCGCGTCGAGCACCAGCCACTGCAAGGGGTCGTCGAAACCCTGGAACTCCGGGAACAGCGCCGCCACGGGATCGACCGATGTCTCGACCACGCCGGCGGCATCGGCCAGCGCGAACTCCACGCGCTTCTGCAACGCCTTCTTCAAGGCGTTGGCGGTCTGGGAGCGGCCATGCTGGGCCACGCTGTCCATGAAGTCCTGCCGATCCTCGGGCTTCGCCGCCAGCGCCGCATAGAAGCGTGGCCACACCTGGGACACGGCCTTTTCGTCGTCCTCGAGCAGCTCGTACTGCACCGGCAGTTGCAGTTCCTGCAGCACGGTCAGCGGCGCGCCCCGCAGCAGGGCTGCGAACCAGCCGTGGAAGGTGCGCACCTGCACGGGTCGGCCCTGCGCGGTCACGCTGGCATGCAGGCTGCGCGCCTCGGCCGCACGCCGGTGCGCATCGCTCTCGCTCAGGCCGCGCGCGCGCAGCTCCACCGCCAGTTGTTCGTCTGGCAGATGGGCCCATCGACGCAGTTCGGCATCCAGACGGTCGCGCATTTCGCCAGCGGCTTTGCGGGTGAAGGTGATGGCCAGGATGTCCTGGGCCGCGCAGCCGTCCAGCAAGGCACGCAGGATGCGCGAGACCAGCATCCAGGTCTTGCCAGCGCCGGCGCACGCCTCCACCGCCACGCTGCGGGCCGGGTCGCAAGCCAGCGCATAGAACGCTTCGCGGCTGGCTTGCGCGCCGTTGATGCGGTAGGCGGCTGCTTTCATGCCGCCGCCCAGAAATCCTTGCGGCACAGGCCACGCGCGGCACAGTGCTCGCACACGCGCCCCTCGCCGAGCGCGGGCATGGGCACGCCGGCGGCCACGCGCGCGAGGTCGTGCACCAGGCCCTCGCGCAGGCGTTCACGCGCCATCAACACCTCGGGCTGCTCGATCAGCCGGGTGGGTGCGTCCTTGGCGCTGTCGCCGCGCCGGTCGGTGATGCTGAGGTAGGCCGCGCGCAGGTTCTCGTCGGGCAGCAGCGCGGCGTAGAACGCCAGCTGGGTGTCTTCCAGGGGCTCTTTCACGCGGGCCTGGGTCTTGTCGCGGGCTTCGGTCTTGTAGTCGATCACGAAAGGAATCGGGCCTTCGGGACTGTCCTGGTGGTCGATGCGGTCAAGCTTGCCGAACAAGGCCCACGGCCCGGCGCTGGCCCGGAGTTCGGCCTCCGCTTCGACGAACCGCGGGCCCGGCCGGCCGTCGCCGGCCTCGAAATCCCCGAGCCAGTCCAGGTAGCCTTCGCGCATTGCCGGCCAGACCGCCTGGTAGGGCAGGAAGCCGGCACCGCCCTCGCCTGTCTGCAGTCCCATGGCGGCGGCGGTGTCGTCGGCCAGTCGATCCAGGGCCGCTCGGTCCGCGTCGCGCCCAGGCCTTGCGTCGCCGCGCTGCTCATGAAAGGCGCGCAACACCGCGTGCAGCCAGTTGCCCATGTCGCGCTGGTCGGGCTCGGTGTCGAGTTCGGCGGACTCCACCAGGCGCAACTGGCGCAGAGCGAAGAACCGGTACGGGCAGTCGCGCAGGTCCTGGTAGGCGCTGGCGGAGAGCGACTCGGGCAGCACCTCTTTTGCCGAGGGGGCCGGACGGGGCGCCACCCGCTCCAGCAAAGGCCGCCGCCCGCGAGGATCGGCCGCGGGCGAATCCCCCAGCGCCTGCACCCACGCACTGGGCAACACCGATTCGCCACGTTCCTGGGTGCGCCACAGCAGATCGACCTCCGGCATCGTCAATGTGTACTGCCACGAAGCCAGCGCCGCCTGAGCCAGTGCCTCGCGCGAGGGCAGGCCCAGCAGTGTTCGCTGCGCGGCGGTCCAGTCGCCCGGTGGCTCGGGACTGGGGCTGAGGTGGATCTCGTCGCAACCCGGCACCACCGTGGCGGCGAACGCCCGGCCCAGCAACTGCGCCATCGGCAGCACCACCACGGCAGACTCGCCTTCGCCGCGCGGCGTGAAGCTCGCGCCTTCGAGCACCTCGCGCACCCAGGCCGTGAACGCCGCCAGCGACAGCCGCGCGCCGCCCCGCGCCCGCGATCCTGGTGCATCGAAGGCCTCGGCCAGCCCGGCGAGTTCGTTCGCCGCACCTTCGCCCAGCCGCAGCACACCGAGCATCTGCTGGCCCGCCGGATCATCGGAAAACCGATCCCACTGCCCGATGGCGCGCAGCCCGGCGGCCAGATCGCTCAGCCAGTTCGCCAACGGACGGTTCGCCTGCAGGCCGGCCAGCAAAGGTGCCAGCGCTTCAGGCAATGCGGGCGCCAGGCTTCGGCTGCCTAGCGCCGCTCTCCAGCGCGAGACGCCCAGCTCGCGCGCGTGCTTCTCCAGCGACTGCACGGCGGCATCGGGCCAGTACCTGGCCTGCTTGAGGAAATCGAGCACGTCGTCCATCGAGGCGCGCGCATCCGCCGCGCGCAACAGGCTCATGAGCACGGCGGCGGCGTGAGTGGTGGACAGCTTCCAGCCGGTCTCGTCGCGCACGGCCAGACCTGCGCCATTCAGCATGGCACTGACACGGCGCGTGAGCAGGCGGTCGTTGGCCACCAGGGCCACCGGGGCGCGGCCGGCATTGACCTGCGCGATCACGCAGGCGGCCGCCCTCTGAGCTTCGTCCTCGGCATCGCCGCAGGCGTGCACGCGGGCCGTTGTCGGCAACAGGGTTGCCTCATGGAACGACAGCACCAGCGCCCGCTCGCCCCAATGCACAGCCAAGGCATCGGCCAAGGGGTCCTGATGGAAGCCTCGCAGCAGCACCAGCAGATCGGCATCGGCCCCTGGCCCGGCAGCCTCGCCCCACAGCACATCGGTGGGATAGGACGAGGTGCTGGCCCAGGTGAGGGCCAGGGAAGCCAGCAGGCCTTCCCACTGCAAAGCCTGCTGGCTCGGTGCCAGCGCCTGGCGCAAGGGTTCGGCCCACGCCAGCCGCCGGGCTGGCGGCACCGCCGCCGCCAGCGGGGCGAGTTGCCTGGCGGACTCGACCAGGCGCGAGACCATGGCCGCGCGCAGGGCGGCATCGGCACGCGCAGGTGTGACACGGTCGATGAAGGCGGCGGCCACGAGGCTGTCGCGCGCCATGTCCATGCCCAGATCGCCTGGTCCGGGTGCAAAAGGTTGCAGGGCCGAAGCCCAGTTCCGGCTCGATTCGAACCGGGGGGCAAACCCGCTGGGATGAGCGGCCGCCCAGGCTCGCCGGCCGGCCTCCATCAACTGCGCATACGGCACCAGAACCACGGCGCGACCCGCTTCCACGCCGCGCTCACGCAACGCCGCATCGATGCGCTCCACGAGCCCCGACCACCCTTGCACGGCCGGGTGTGCCGCCTCTGCGGGCAGGTCTTCCCGGTATGGGCTTGCTGGCGTCATGAAATAGGGGTTTCTGTCACAATGGTGCGAACCGTGCGCGCAGAGGGTGTTCCGTCACCGTTTCCCCTCTCTGGCCTGGGCTCAAACTGTAACCTCCCCGTTCAACGCTTTTTAGGATGAATCATGGCCAGCGACCTGATCAAACACGTTTCCGATGCAAGCTTCCAGGCCGATGTGCTGGAAGCCAAGGCGCCGGTGCTGGTGGACTTCTGGGCCGAGTGGTGCGGTCCCTGCAAGATGATCGCGCCCATCCTCGATGAAGTGGCGGGCTCCTACGACGGCAAGCTCAAGATCGCCAAGCTCAACGTGGACGACAACCGCGACGTGCCCGCCAAGTTCGGCATCCGCGGCATTCCCACGCTCATGCTCTTCAAGGATGGCCAATTGGCCGCCACGAAGGTCGGCGCGCTGAGCAAGGCACAGCTCACCGCTTTCCTCGACCAGCAACTGGCCTGAAAGCGGCCCCATGAGGCCCGGGTGCAACGCCCGGGTTTCGGTTCTCTTCCTCCCCCCGCATTTCCTGTCATAATTTGCGCCAGCGGGCCTGACAGACGCCTGCTCTCCATCTAGCGCACCGTCCGCCACCCGGACGCCAGCGCCCCCTCCCCCGCTACTGACTCAACTCCCTTCCGGAGTGAATTCCATGCACCTCAACGAACTCAAGGCACTGCATGTGTCTGAAGTCCTCAAGCAAGCCGAAGCGCTCGAAATCGAGAACACCGGCCGCATGCGCAAGCAGGAACTCATGTTTGCCATCATCAAGAAGCGCGCCAAGGGCGGCGAACTGGTGAATGCCGACGGCGTGCTCGAAGTGCTGCCCGACGGTTTCGGCTTCCTGCGTGCACCCGACACGAGCTACACGGCCAGCACCGACGACATCTACATTTCGCCCAGCCAGATCCGGCGCTTCAACCTGCACACCGGCGACATGATCGAGGGCGAGGTCCGGATCCCGAAGGACGGCGAGCGCTACTTCGCGCTCAACAAGCTTGACAAGATCAACGGCCTGCCGCCGGAGGACAACAAGCACAAGATCATGTTCGAGAACCTGACGCCGCTGTTCCCCAAGGAGCAGATGCGCCTGGAACGCGACATCAAGAGCGACGAGAACATCACCGGCCGCGTGATCGACATCATCTCGCCCATCGGCCGTGGTCAGCGCGCGCTGATCGTGGCGCCGCCCAAGAGCGGCAAGACGGTGATGATGCAGCACATCTGCCACGCGATCACCGCCAACCACCCGGACGTGGAACTCATGGTGCTGCTGGTCGACGAGCGCCCCGAGGAAGTGACCGAAATGCAGCGCACCGTGCGCGGCGAGGTCATCGCCTCCACCTTCGACGAACCTGCCGCCCGCCACGTCCATGTGGCCGAGATGGTGATCGAACGGGCCAAGCGCCTGGTCGAGCTCAAGAAAGACGTGGTGATCATGCTCGACTCGATCACGCGCCTCGCACGCGCCTACAACAACGTGCTGCCCTCCAGCGGCAAGGTGCTCACCGGCGGCGTGGACGCCAATGCCCTGCAGCGCCCCAAGCGCTTCTTCGGCGCGGCCCGCAAGATCGAGGAAGGCGGCTCGCTCACCATCATCGCCACGGCGCTGGTCGACACCGGCAGCCGCATGGACGAGGTGATCTTTGAAGAATTCAAGGGCACCGGCAACTGCGAAATCCATCTGGACCGCCGCCTGTATGAAAAGCGCGTGTTCCCCTCAATCCAGCTCAACCGAAGTGGCACGCGCCGCGAAGAATTGCTCCTGCAGCCCGAGATCCTGCAGAAGACCCGCATCCTGCGCCAGTTCATGTACAACATGGACGAAATCGAAGCCATGGAAATGGTGCTCAAGAGCATGAAATCGACCAAGAACAACTCCGAGTTCTTCGACATGATGAGGCGTGGGGGCTAACGGCCCGTTTCCTGCTAGAATCGCAGGCTTTGCACATTGCGAGAAGTACGGGGAAATGGTTTCCCTGCGGCTGCCGCACCTGACCTGAAGGAACCGCCATGAAAGAAGGCATTCACCCCAACTACCGCGAAGTCTGCTTCCAGGACCTCTCCAACGGCTTCAAATTCGTGACCCGCTCCTGCGCGAACACGAAAGAGACGATCAAGATGGAAGACGGCCGCGAGCTCCCGCTGTACAAGCTGGACACCTCCAGCGAATCGCACCCGTTCTACACCGGCACGCAGAAGAGCGTGGACAACATGGGTGGCCGCGTGGAG
>VFQP010001645.1_pt1 | contig 28642 bp, 19 predicted proteins | sample 3512351 | NCBI WGS metagenome assembly VFQP01 (sample SAMN10412372, study PRJNA504923) | tailings metagenome | isolation source: Relicate 1 Philex TSF1 revegetated site | place: Philippines: Tuba, Benguet | collected 2017-08-29
TAACTCTTGTTCTGGGCTGTTTCCCTTTCGACATACAACCTTATCATTCTATGTCTGATAGTTTAAGATATATCTTTGCCATTCCGAGTCTACATACTCACTGATAAAATCTTCATGATCCCCCAATTTGTACAATATAAAACATTGAAATGTCTTGTCTGAGATTAAATTCTGTACCTGCTAAGATATTTACTTAAACTGCCTACTATTATAGGTTTCGCAGAAAACCAGCTATCCTAGTCAGTGTTGTCTTTCACTACACCTACCACAGTTCTTCCGAGATTTTTGCTACAATCACCGGTTCGGACTTTTATAATCCTGACCATGGTAAAATCACCAGGCTTCGGGTCTAACTTTAGATACTATATCGTTATTTTAACGTTCGGTTTAACTACGTATTATCTCGCATCTAACGTTAACTTGGTGACCCATTATGCAAAAGGTACGTTCTTTATTTCGAACTGCTTATAAAACTACTATTTTTATTTTATTTCCCTCATGGTACTTTTCACTATCGCTTATGTATTATATTTAGCCTTTGAGGAAGGTTCCCCATAATATTCAAACAGTTTTAAACCGTTTTACTTGTTAGGCTTCTCTACTTTCGCTCACGCTATTCATAGAATCTCTTTTGATTTATTTTCCTAAAGTTACTAAGATATTTCAATTCACTTCGTTTATTACAAAATTTCTCTTAGAGTTCATATAATTATAGGATAAATATCCTATATATATAAATAATTCTCTTTAATACATAGCTTAAATTCCATAATAGTTTCTTTATATACTTATATATTTATAAGTAATAGTTATATATCATTTATTTTTGTAACCTAAGCTCTTATTTTAATATTACACCTCCTTTTACCGCATGGTATTAAGAAGAGAAAAATAAAATATATTGAACTCCGTATCTAAATTGATACGTGTGGTTAATTATACTATATTTCTAATAGTTCTAAAATTCGGATTATTATGATTCGAACATAACTGGTTCCCGACCCAAACGAGATGCCTATCCTCCCGGCCCTAATCCGGTATTATCTTCATTTTATACGCTATTATTAATAATTATAATTAATAATTATTACAAGAGTACTTGGATTTGAACCAAGAATTTGAAGGTTGAAGCTTCCTATTTTGCCAATTAAACTATACTCTTATATTAGACAGAGAATATCCGATTCGAACGGATGTAGCTATTAAAAACCTAGTAAAACTCAAACTTACCGCCTTAAACCACTCGGCCAATTCTCTTTTTTTCTAATAAACTACTTTAATTCCTCAGCGGATCGAACGCTGATAATATTCTTATCAAAAATACACTTTACCTGTTAAGTTAAGGAATTTTATATAAAAACGTACTTACATACTTATTAATCTTTATATTAATAAACATTTAAACTATTCAGTTCTAAGCTTTTATTACCTTTTGATGGTAGTTTAAAAGATTAGCTATTACATTTTACCAATAATACAGCTTATTTGGTATTACTTCCCATATTAGTAATTGAATTGTCCCGCATATTTCATAGCAAAATTGAAATTATTTCAAAATCTGTCATGTTATTTCGGAATAATTTTTGTCATATTTTTTGGAATAATTTTTGTCATATTTTTCTGAGTATTTTTTGGTTTGGGTTGTTTCCCTTTCGACATACAACCTTATCCTTCTTTATAGCTTTTGTGTATAAGGTATAAAACTAACATTTTATGAATATAATTAAATAATTTTGAGCAATAAAGGACTTGAACCTTTAACATTTTGTGTGTAAAACAAACGTTCTACCATTGAACTAATTCCTCTATTACGTTCTTGTTTTATAGTAATAATTATGGCACCTACCATTGCTAATAGTAAAATAAAACTAGCAATAAATAATCACATATTATAAGAAGTGTACAATATGTTACCAATTGTAGAAATATGACTAGTTTCAGCCATGTTTCCATCTCAACTATTACTTGTTACGAACATAACGTTAGCGGTATTTATATCTGAATTTTTACTTATATGAGTAATTATATCATTATATTTACTTGTTGGTAAATAATATATTATATTACTTAATTTATTGTTATAACTATTTATAATAGCTATAGAATAAGGTAATAGTTGGAATAATGCATAGTTTAATAATATTGTTATAAATAATGCTAAAGGAATACTATTTATATTGTTACTTTGTAATTCACTTGTTCTTATATTAAGTAACATTAGAATAAACAGGAATAATATAGATACGGCTCCTATATAAACTATTAAGTAAGAAAAACCTATAAAAGTTAATCCAGATAATATTAAATAAACAGATATAGAAGCAAATAATCCTATTAATGATAATAAAGAAGCTATAGGGTTTTTGTTTACTATAACTGCTATACCAAATAATAATGCTATTACACTTAAAATATCTAAATATTCAATTGTATATCCATTAGATAAAATATCATAAATGGCAAATAATTGATTCATTATTTTTTTTTTATTAACCTAATAATAGGGAGAATTTTAAGAATATCGAATAATATATATAACTAATTTACTAGCTTACTGAGGAAACCCCCAATAAGTAAATTACGAATACGGATAGTCAGACTTGAACTGACACACGCCGAGTGGAAATCGGAAAGTCTACCATTAACCTATGTCCGTTTTTATAGCCTTTATGTAGTATTAAATAAATAGATTACAATCTGGCTATAATTTTTATTTAATTAAGATCCTCAATAATACATAGATACGTATAAGAATAATCAAACAACATCTACAAAATGTCAGTATAATATTCCAGCTTCGTAACCAAGATGATGGTGATCTGTTAAATGGTATGCCATTATTCTTCATAGTGCAACAGATAAGAAAATAGTACCTATTATAACGTGGACAAAAATATTATCAATAACTCTCATTATTGTTTAGACTATGTAATCTTATTAGTTCTTATCAAATTAATGATAATTAATAAGTAGAGTTTTGTGCTATTCTTTTACTTAAAAATAAGTAACATAATATTTATTAGCTAGTCGTTGAACCTTTATATATGTTTATATACAATATATACTTGGCAGCAAGTTTTCTTTTCATTAAAGACCTTCTTGCTTTTAACTCTATTGATTTTTAATACATTAATAAATTAACTTAATACAAAAGTGTAATCTTTATAAGATTTACCTGAAATTAAACATTCTTTGATATATTTACGTGAGATACTAATATCTTTTGCACATTCAGATATACTGTTATACACTTTACTTTGGTTATCTTTAATTGCTATAATTTTTGTTGATTCACTTACTAGTTTATCAGTGTTTCTATAAAATCTATTATTATCTTTTATTTCATAAGGACTATCTGTCAAATAAAGCTTAGATATTAGATTATCTATTTCTACCATAGAAATCAACTTTTTATCTTTAAGTAAATTACTATTAGTTGTTAATCTATATTTATTTATATGCAGCTTTATAGCATCAAATATAAATTTACCTTCTAAAATAGTATGATAACCATTATAATAAAGATCTACTAATTTTAATCATAGTAAGAAATCTTTATGTTTTAAAGTTTTTAGTATAACATTACCGTCATGATACATTAAAGGTATTAAATTACCTTTTAAATCTTGAATTTTATTTAATTCTAATACTATAGTAGGATTCTTATCCTCTCTAGATGAAGTATATAAAACTCTTCCTGTATTTAAGAATTCTCTTATTTTATTATATAATTCTAATTCTTTTATATTATTTTCTAACTTAAATCTAGGTATATATTTGTTTGTAGAAAAAGTAGCTTCGCCATCTATAAATCCAGCTAGTCAAAATTTTGTTATTTGTATTTTATCGCTAATAGAATTAGGTATTCATTTACCAGACATGTTTTGCATTTCCTTTTGAAGTTTTATTATTTCTAACTTCTTAGCATCTGATAATTTTTTATTATCTCTTTTAAATTCTACTGCTTTTTCAAATAATACAAAATGATGATACTTTGAACTATTAAGATTAACGTAGTTAAATATAGGAATTATTATGTATAACAAAGAGTTTAAATCATTAACAAAGTAATTAGCTTTACCTTTTGATCTGGAAATATGTCCGCATTTTAAGGTATTCATAATATATTCTAATACTTCAATGTCGTCTTCATGAAGACATATTTGATATGTATATTGAACATATTTAAACGTATTATCTTTTAGATCTGTAAGTTTAATGTTGAAATTACCCTCTGCATCTGTAAATCCTACTAATCATTCTATAAACTGTTTATCTATAGAATAATTATCTTTAGATTCAGGTAAAGTAATTAATAGTTTATCTATGGCCTGTATATTGTGGGCTAAAGATTTAACTGTATATGTTTTTTTTGTATTAAATAATGTATTAACGTATATAAAAAGGGCTACCAAAATTAACCCGTGGAAACCTGTTCCAAAGAAGAAACATGTTCCAAATACACCGTCACTTATTGTGAATGAAGAAACGCTATACTCTACTCCTTGGAATAAAGTGAATATTAAAGCTAATCCTACTGTGAATATAGTTCCGTATAATGCTCCTGATCTATCACCTTTTATTAAACTGTGGTGAGCAAAAGTAATTGTAGCACCACTAGATAATAATATAACTGTGTTCAATAAAGGTAATTCGAAAGGATTTATAGGTTCTATACCCATAGGTGGTCATTGAGCACCTAATTCAACTGTAGGTGTTAGAGCACTGTGGAAAAAGGCTCAGAATATAGCTAAGAAGAATAAAGCTTCAGATACTATAAATAATATTACACCTAAGTTTAATCCTTTTTGAACTGCAAGAGTATGATTACCTAAGTAAGTACCTTCTGATACTATATCTCTAAATCATAAAGACATTGATGCGATTAATGTAGCTAAAGCTATAAAAAAGAATATATAGCTATTATTGAAAAGATGCATAGATAATGCTCCATTTACAGTTAAATTAAATAAAGATATACTTGTGTATAAAGGTCACGGTGAAGGTGACACTAAATGGAAAGGATGATCTTGAAAATTACTTCTAGTTAAAGTTGTCATTTATATCAATAAAAAAAAATATACAGCTTCATACATTTATTTAAAAGCCCCTAAGGTGAATCGAACATCTATTAACGCTATTAACAGTAGCGCGCTTTACCATTAAGCTATAGGGGCAATTCGGAAAAGAGGTGATTTGAACACCTAAATGTTAAAAACATAGCACGTAGCAAGTGCCTTACCCTACCAAATGGAAGACTTTTCCTATAACGAATTAGATCAGAATCGAACCGACATCTATTTCCGTGACAAGGAAATCCTTTACCTAATTAAGTTACTAATTCTAATAGCCTTCACTCCTAAAGTACTAGATAAATAAAGTACTAAATTCGGAGCAATAATATAATAAATTTACTTATTTTAATAATAAGTAATTAGGAGACAAGAGATTCGAACTCTTAAAAGCAATAGCTATTGAGTTTACAGCTCAACCCTTCTTACCAATAAAGGAACCCTCCTTTATATAATATATTAGTATATATTATATTAAATTATTGTTAAAATTAATCAATCCCGTGCAACTTCCACTACACGAACCGTATTTCGACTTAACACTAATTAGAGCCACACATACGAAGATCCCCAATAATAGAATAAAACCTACTTGTTTTTTTTACTAATTACTGAGAAAGCAAACTTATTGCGCATGCTCTTTTCAGCATGTGACGAGTGGTTAGTACCAATCCAAGGTTAATTCACCGTGACATGGTGATTCACGATTACTAGTAATTACTTATTCATATAGTCGAATTTCAGACTATAATCCTTAAAATTTATATCCTGTTTTTTGAGATTAGCTTAAATTCACATTTTTGCATCTCTTTGTCCAGGTGTATGTGGCACGTCTATAGCCCACAATATCAAGGCCATGATGACTTGTCTTTGTCCCCTTTTTCTTTCCAAATTCTAGGATCAAATGCTTTATCGTAAAAATAAAAAAATAAAGCCAGGGATTACGTTAATTACATGGAAACCACAGTTTCACAACATTAACTGAAAACAGCCGTGCAACTCCTGTAATATAATTATACAAATTGTGGTAAGGTTTTTCGTGGATCATCGAATTAAACAACATACTTCACTACTGGTGTCAGAAACGGTCTAGTGATTTCAGTTCCTGCGTTGCCACATTACTCTTGAGGTGGAATGCTTACACTTTCATTTATAGACCAAATAACGTTTAATGTCTAGTCCCTCATCTACATTAATCTGACCTATGGCATTCATCATTTACTGCAAAGACTACTTGGGTATCTAATCCTGTTTGTGCTCTGTGCCTTCGTCCTTTAACGTCAGTTTCTACATAGAGGGCTGCCTTCGCCTTTACCGAGTCCCTTTGGTATCATAGAATTTCATCTCTCCTCCTCAAGTACTGCCCTCTTACATAAAACTCTAGTCAAGTACTAACATTATAGAAGCTATATTGACCGTCTAGGTACCCTTTAAACCTAATTAAGATGAATAACACTAGTCTCTTACGTATTACCGCGACTGCTGGCACGCAATTAGTCAAGACACGATATATATACTGTCATTATCAATATATAAACAAAGCTTTATTCAATTTTAATACAATCCTATAGATCATATTCAAAGATATGATCAAAATAGGACTTGCCACTTCTCCAAGTTGCCAGTTCAGCCGTTAGGCCATTGACCAAAATTCCTCACTGCTGTACTAACTTGCATTGGGGTTTTTTCAGACCCAATGTGGTCGATCAACCTTTCAGCTTCGACTACGAGAGTTTTAGGCTAGTTAAGCCATCACCTTAACTACTACCTATCCCGAAGATATTTATTATCCTCTTAAAGCGGGAATTTTTAGTTTCCCTTTATTTATTATGAAGGATTTACCTCCACTTTAAGGCCGGCGAAGAATATCCATATACTCACCTGTACACCACTTTTTAATTAAAAAATTAAAACGTTCGATTAGCATGTGTCAAGCACTTGGACAGCATTCAATCAGAGCCATCACCAAACTCAACTATTAATTTGATGTAAAATTTATTTACATCACTATAAGATCTAAAATTATATGATGATAAATTTTATAATATAAGGATAGTAATAAACTATATAATGTTATATTTTTTTTTACTATTCTAATTTAAATTATAACTGTTCGCTATTTTTTTTTTAATAATTAACTATTTTTCTTTAATTTCTATAATTCTATTTTATAATTTTCATTATTCCATCGATAACACATCGGTGCTATAAAAGGATAGATTTTTATTGTTTATATAATTTTCCTTAATTACTATTTACTTTCACTTAGTATTTATATGAAATTTTTATTTATGCCCTTGCTACTAAGTAACAAATCCATCCCACCCTAACAATTTAATTTAAATTGCTATGCTAAATAAAAAGTTTAATAACTTTAATTGTATTTAATTATTATTGAATTCTATATGAATTCATGAATAAATTACTGATTTATTTCTATTTTCTTTTATAACTAGATCTTTATTTTGATCTGGGGTTATTCTAAGTTATAGTCAGTACAGTCCTAATTGTTGGCATTAGTCTTTCTGTAAATAAATATTATTTCTCTTAGTCTATAAATTAATGTAAGTCTAATCCATCTTTTATGTAAGAACTAGATAATACTACAAAAACTTGAGCTTGAATAAATGCTATTGCAAATTCAAGACCTGAGAAGGCTATAATAAATACTAATGGTAATAAACCTAATACAAAGAAGATTATACCTGAATTCATTATGTTATAAACAAATCCACTTAATATACTTAATAGCATGTGACCTGCAGTAATATTAGCAGCTAATCTTAAACCTAAAGATACATTTCTAGCAAGATATGAGATAAGCTCGATTGTAACTAATAAAGGTAAAAGAGCTAAAGGACAACCAGCTGGTACTAATAATGAAAAGAATTTTAATCCATGTTTTTGGAAACCTAAAATTGTAGCACCTAAAACTATTGTGAAACTAAGAGCAAATGTTAAAGCAAAGTGCCCTGTAGATGCAAAGCTGTAAGGTATCATACCAATTAAATTATTTATTAATATAAATACAAATAATGTGTAAATAAATGGGAAGTATATTTGTCCACTTCTAGCATTTATTTGATTTGTAACTATATTGTGTATTGTTACATATAAAGATTCTTGAGCTATAGATCAGTTGTTACTTACTAATTTGTTATAGTTAGTAGCTACTAAGCTTAATATTAATGTTATTAAGGCACCTAGGCTTAAATAGAATCCAATATTAGTTAAAGAAAGGTGTAAATTACCACCTAAAACTTCTAAGTTTAATATGTCTCTTATTTCGAATTGATCTAAGGGACTTCTTATTTCTGTGAATAAATTTGTGTTAGAAAACATTTAGTAGTATATAAACTACTATTATATATATATCTTTAAAGAACTGAATATCTGCAAATAAGAATAAATAAATTACTCTTTTACATTAAAATATTTACAATATAATTAGATAATTATATTATATTTTATTAATAAACATACGTGATAAAAATAAACGTACTATTCTTGGTAGTATGTATTTAGATAGTATGAATAATAATATTACTATTATTGAAAAAGCGAATACTATTTCGTTCATATAATAAAAAGGTGTTAATTGTGGCATATTTATCTTTCTTTATTATTATGTAATACGTGTTTTTTATTTAAAATAATAACCGTAATTTAGTAAAAATCATGTAATATATATTATACACTATATATTAAACTATTCATAGAATAATTTAACGCGTTCAAAATTAAAGATGGATATACACCAAATACTATAGTGAAAGCAACTAATATAAATAATAAGATGAATTCTCTTTCATTTACATCATATACACTTTCTTCTAAGAATCTAATGAAATATTCACCAAAAGCTGTTCTATTAAATAAATAGATAGTATAAGCTGTAAAAAATACTAATAATTTAATAGTTTCATGAATTTATTTAAATTCCATCTAAGATGAGTTGAACATCTGCTTCGTTTTTTTTTTTATTAACGTACTCTACCATTAAGTTATAGACGTTTATAGACATTTATGTTGTCTATAATTATTAGTATTGCTAATAAATCTAATTAAATATTTTTAGTTTTTTAAAAACTATACTATTATACACTGTAAAGTACGTTAGTTACAGGGTAATCTAATACGTTTAAGATTAAACTAGGGTATATACCAAGCACTATAGTGAAAGCAACTAATATAAATAATATTAAGAATTCTCTTTTATTTACATCATATACACTTTCTTCTAAGAATCTAGTAAATGAACCACCGAATGATACACGATTAAATAGATAAACTGAATAAGCTGCAGAGAATACTATTGAAGTACAGGCGAACACTCCTAATACTGGTAATCTTTCCACAATACTGTATAATGACATAAACTCTCCTATGAAATTTAAAGTCAATGGTGTACCACAATTACCTAAAGTTAAAATAAAGAACAGTATTGCTAATATAGGCATTAATTGTGCCATACCTCTGTAGAAATAGATAGATCTAGTACCAGTTCTATCGTATAAAACTCCTCCAGCGCAAATAAATAGACCACTAGAAACAAATCCATGTGCTAATCCTAATACTACAGAACCTTCCAGACCCTGAAGAGTATTACTGAATACTCCTATTAAATATACAGCAGCATGACATACAGAACTATAGGCTATTAATTCTTTTACATCAGTTGTTCTTATTGTACTAAAACTAGCATATATTATTGTTATAACAGCTATAGTATATACTACAAAAGTAAAATCTAAACTAGCTTTAGGTAAGATAGGTAAAATTAATCTAAATATACCATATAAACTTAATTTTAACACAATACCAGCTAAAACTATACTTCCACCTAAAGGTGATTCAACGTGAGCTTTTAATAATCAACCATTTAAAAAGATTGTAGGTGTTTTTACAGCAAAAGCTATAAATATACCTATAAATAAGAATATTTGAGTTTTATATTCAAAATTAAGTTTAAACAATGTATCAAAGTCTGTACTTCCCATAGTAGATGAAGTACTTAAAATAGATAATAATAAGAATAAAGATCCTCACAAAGTATATAAGAAGAAATAATAACTAGCATTTACTTTGTTATCTGAACCAAATATACCTATTAATATAAATAAAGGAGGTAATATACTTTCGAAGAATATATAGAATACCATTATATCTAACGCTAAGAATACAGCTAATAACAATGTTTCTAGTAATAACATTATTATTAAATAAGATTTAACATTTTCCTTTATAGAATCTCAGTTAGATAATAATGCTATAGGCATTATTATTGTTGTTAATAATACAAAATATATTGATATACCATCTACTCCCAGATAGATATCAAAAGATTGTACGTTATAATGCTCTTGTACAAATTGAAATTGATTAGTACTACTATTAAATAATATAAATATAACTAAAGATATAATTAAATTTATTATACTAGTAACTAATGCTATAGTTTTTGTATAAACCACTGAACTTTTTTTATATGAGTCTATACTAGAAACTATAATTGTACCAATTACAGGTACAGTTAATAATGAAGATAATAACATCTTGTATAAGATATTATTTTAAAACTTTAAATTATAAAATGACACCTATGGACATGCGTTTCATGGCTATAATAGATAAAAAGAGTGTATTTTTATAAAAATTAGAGAGTGAATTACCCTCTTACTATAAAAACCTATAAACACTCCGTATTATATTGTTTATAATAAATACCTATTTAGAATAAACTTATATTTATAAAGAATATTCCAAACATGTATAATAAAGATGGAATTAATATTATAAATGCGAATAAAATAGGTAATAATACAGTTCAACAGAATGACATTAATTGATCAAAACGTATTCTAGGGAAAGATGCTCTTACTCAAATAAATACAAACACCATTATTGAACTTTTTATTCCTAAAGTTACACCAGATAATAATCCATCTACAGAAGAGCTAGTTAATAATTCTCTTAATGCAAAATATTCTGATGATACAATTCATTCTATATTAAACACATTGGCATAAATAGAATTTAATAGATCAAATCAATAAATATGATCAAATTGTAATAAATAACCACCTAAGAATAAAATACTTATTAAAATACACATTAATAAAATACTTGCATATTCAGCCAAGAAGAAGAATACAAATATAACCGCTGCGTGTTCTGTCATGAATCCACTAACTAGTTCAGATTCCGCCTCTGCTAAGTCAAATGGAGCTCTATTAGTTTCTGCTACAGAACCTATAAAGAATATTATTAGGATACAAAATAGTGGTAAAGCTAATCATACTATTTTTTGGAATTGAACATTTATATTTAAATTTAAACTATTTGTTATCATTACAATAATTAATAATACAGAACTTAAAACTAATTCGTAACTAATTAATTGAGCTGTACTTCTTAAAGATCCTAAGAAAGCATATTTACTATTAGCACTTCATCCGGCTAATAATATACCATATGTGGCTAAAGATGATACTGCTAACATAAATAATATACCTAATTCCATATCACCTATAGATAATCCAGGTCCATATGGAATAACAGCATAACCTAATAAAGCAAATACTAATGTTATAACTGGTCCTAAAAAGAATAAAATAATATTAGCTTGTGTAGGTGCTACATATTCTTTTAATATTAATTTTAAAGCATCTGCAAATGCTTGTAATAAACCATAGTAACCTACAGCATTTGGACCTAATCTTCTTTGCATACTAGCCATGGTTTTTCTTTCTGCTACAGTTATGTAAGCTACTGCTAATAATGCAGGTAGTAGTAATAATAAATTTTCAATAAGTGAAATAACTGTTATTGGTAATTTCATTTCATTATTAATTTTACTTATTCTATTAACAATGTTCCCATTTTAATCATAGAAAGTTAATAATACTTTGATTGCGTAGCATAAAAACAAAGATTAAAAATCGTTCAATATTAGGTCCCATAAGGCCATAAATTGATTAACTTTGTCTAGTATATGTGAAGCATATTTAGGATTTTGTTCCTTACTTCTTATTTCTAATCTTTTATAAATTAAATTGTTTATTTGTAGAGCTATAACTATAAGTTATGCCTCAAATTATATTAGTATTAAACTTTTTATTTATAGATGCAAAAATAGCCAGAAATATTTTATAATTAATAGACTATTTATTATTTGGGAATTTAGTCTCATCTTAGAGTCGAACTAAGATACAGATATTAGAAGTATCATGCTCTGCCATTGAGCTAATGAGACTTGAAATACCTTATTTATAATTATAGTATAAAAAAGGATATTTCGGTTATAGCAATAAAACTATCTTTTTAAATATTATTTATTATTGGTTATAATATTTAACTTTGTAAAGGTAAACTCACAAATGCGTGAGGTTTAGGTGGGCTTGATAATCCTCATTCTAAACTACTATAACTTCTATTTAAATTAGCTTGTAATATATCTGTATAGAATCCAGGAGTTAATCAAGGATTTCTGCTTGCTACTTTACCTTCTACTAATTGTCTGTAGATAATGTATAAGAATAATCAAGCGGCTACTACACTTACGATAGATCCAAAACTACTAATTAAATTTCATCCTGCAAAAGCGTCAGGGTAATCACTTATTCTTCTAGGCATACCTTGTAATCCTAAGAAATGTTGAGGGAAGAATGTAGCATTAACTCCTATGAATAATAATCAGAATTGCACTTTAGCTAGATTTAAATCGTAATTGAAACCTAACATTTTTGGTGATCAGAAGTATCATCCAGCAAACATTGCAAATACAGCACCCATACTTAAAACGTAGTGGAAATGAGCTACAACGTAGTAAGTATCGTGGAATGCTATATCAAGAGATGCATTAGCTAATACAACACCACTTAATCCCCCAATTGTGAATAAGAATACAAATCCTAATGAGAATAACATTACTGGTGTCATTTTTATAGATCCTCCATAGCAAGTAGCTAATCATGAGAATATTTTAATTCCTGTAGGTACAGCAATAATTAATGTAGCAGCTGTGAAATAAGCTCTTGTATCTACATCTAATCCTACTGTGTACATATGATGACTTCACACTATAAATCCTAATATTCCAATAGACATCATAGCGTAAACCATACCGATGTAACCGAATATAGGTTTGTTTGCACTAGATGATATTGTTGTACTAATTATACCGAAACCAGGTATAATTAAAATATAAACTTCAGGATGTCCGAAGAATCAGAATAAGTGTTGGAATAATATAGGGTCACCTCCACCAGCTACTTCAAAGAATGAAGTATTAAAGTTTCTATCTGTTAAAACCATAGTTATACCACCAGCTAAAACAGGTAATGATAATAATAATAACACTGCTGTTATTACTACGGCTCATCCGAATAAAGCTAGTTTATGTAATTTTATTCCAGGTGTTCTCATATTAGCTACAGTAGTTATAAAGTTTATTGATCCTAATAAACTACTTACCCCTGATAGATGTAAAGCAAAAATTGCTAGATCTACACTAGGTCCACTGTGACTTTGTAATCCGGCTAAAGGAGGGTAAAGTGTTCATCCTGTACCAACTCCACCTTCTATAACTGCAGAGAATACTAATAATAATAAACTAGGTGGTAATAATCAGAAACTAATATTATTTAATCTAGGGAATGCCATATCAGGTCCTCCTATCATTAAAGGCATTAGGAAGTTTCCAAATCCTCCTATTAATGCTGGCATACGGTTAATCATTAACTTTCGAATAATGTCCGGACTATATCTTTATCTTTAGATATTTAATATATCTACTAAGATATTTCACGTGTAGTCTCTGAGGAACCTACTTGATAAAAATGTTTAATGCTTTAAATAAAGCCTAATTATCTTTGGTTTCCTGCTGATTGCCTAATCCTTTAAATGTCACTGTGTTCCACCGCTATTCTGTAGTTGGCGGCACTAGTTTTAAAGGCTCTAAAGGGTTTCCAGCATATAGTGAAAAGAAAGTAAAATATTTCTACTTTACCCGGCCATGCCATTCTATTTAATCTTTATAAGTAAATTTTCATTTTCCTCTGTAATAACCAGATTTATTGCCTTTTAAATATTCTCTAATAACTTGACGATCCCCTTTTAAGTGATTAGCTAAACTGTTTAATGACGGAAACAGTAAATTTTTACTAGAATCATCTTTAAATTCAGCTAAAATACCTTTAGATGCAGGGTGTTTAATAACATATATGTCTTTTTTATTAGATACTAACTCTTTTATTTCTTCTAAGCTCAATAAATTAGTTTCAGTTGATTCTTCAATAAAGTCTAGAGAAAAGAAAAAAGTATCTAAATAGATCTCACCTAAATTTAAACAATTATTTAAAGTTTTAGCGTGAATCTTTATAGTGTCATACATATGTTGTTTTGACTCAAATATATACAATAAAGTAAAATCTTCTGCGTTATAAATATATATAGGAGTACCTCTTTGTTTACGTAATCTATCACGTACTTCTTGATTCATGGGTTCATGATAACCAGAACTACTTGCCACTAAATCTACGTTTAAGCTTGGTTTTAAAGTATCAATAAAATATTGTTCTAATTTTACAACTTCATTTAAGTTAGAGCTTTCATCCATTATATAAATAGTCAATTTTGCATTTTGAAAACCATATTTATTGAAATAACGCAATACTCTACGTGCTTTAGTTTTTAATATAGATGGCATAAAATAAGAAGTAATTCTATTATATAAATTAATAGAATGTCCTACATAGATATGTTTATTGTCTTCTCAAACATAAACACCCTTTTGATTTTTGGCTACTTTAAGTATCATTTTTCTATTGTTAAAAGGGTTTTCTATAATTACTTTGGTGTATTTAGGTACTTCGTCGTTATTATTATTATTGTTATTATTATTATTTGTTATAATAATACTATTGGCGTGGTTATTATAAAATTTTGAGTAAGATTGAAAATTTAGATTAAATAGTATTCTTCTGTTGACCATGAAGAATATCATTAATATAGCGTGAGCTGTTATTATACTGTTATACAATTGGTTATTTGCGATAAATTGAACACCAGGTCCACTAAGTTCTAATCTTATTAGTACTGAAAAGGCTGTTCCTAATAATCCTGAAAATAAGGCAAATATTAAATAAAGAGTTCCTATATCTTTAGCATTAGTAGAATTAAATCATCTTTCAATGTTCATAGACATTTGAGATCTTAAATTTAGGTTTAAGGTTCCTTCTTCTTTTTGAAATCTCAAAATTTTGAAATAATAGAGTATTGGTATTTAAATGACATTATTAGCTAAAAATTATTAATTAATAATCTTAATTAATCCTTATCTATATAGATGCTAATAATTAAAAAGAACGAGGCATGTGGGTAATGTACGAGCTAGTCGTACTCCCTTTTTGCTTTATATTAATTGTTCCATTCAAATTTTGATAAATTTTTCTTTGTTATAGAATTACTTTGATTAAATTATGCTCTACTTAAAAAAAAATCCTATTTATACTCCGCCTTAATACTTTAAACTAAATATTTATTTTATTTTATTTTATATAATGTATATAATAAAAATTTAAATCTTGATTTTATTATATATTTGTATATATTCTATATGGTTTATATAGTAAATTATTTATGAATTTCAGTATTAGTAAATTGTTTTCATAATTAAGGTTCTACATTTGTAGTAAGATTATGGAGGAATTGAACCTCAGACTATTGATTTGCAATCAAAGTGTAAATCCGTTTACAGCATAATCTTTTTATAGTAATCGATATAAAAATCTATATTATATTTATGATTACTATAATTTTAAATTATTAACAATATAATTTTTAATATATAAATAAAGGTTATTGTATAAACTAATAATTATTTTGCTTGATTGTTTATTTGATATAAATCAACAAGTGTGTTTTCTATTATACTAGTAACAGGCATTATTACTAAGAAATGTGCGAAGTATAAAGCTGTACTGATTTGTCCAAATTCTATAAATGGACTTTCAACGTGTTTAGCTCCTAATTGTTGTAATATTAAGAAATTTATAACGAATATATAGAACATTACTTTGCTTAAAGGTCTGAATTGTAAACCTTTAGTTAAACCTAAATCTGTTTTAGGTAATACTAATATGATTAGTAAAGAAGCAAACATAGCTACAACTCCTAATAATTTATTAGGTATAGATCTTAATATAGCATAGAAAGGTAATAAATATCATTCAGGTACTATAGCAGCTGGAGTTTGCATTGGATTAGCCATTACGTAGTTTTCACTATCACCTAATACATTAGGCATAAAGAATACAAATAAGCTTAAACCAAACAAGAAGATAAATATAGTAACTAAATCTTTGAATAAGAAGTATGGAGCAAAAGGCATTCTATCGTAATAACCAGGCACTCCTAAAGGATTACTTGCTCCAGCTGTATCATGAACAGCTATAAGATGCATTAAAGCTAAAGCAGCTAATACAAAAGGTAATACAAAATGTAAAGCAAAGAATCTATTTAGAGTAGCGTTATTAACAGAGAAACCTCCTCAAATGAACTCAACTACGTCTTGTCCTATTCAAGGTATAGCACTAATTAGGTTAGTAATAACTGTAGCTCCTCATAATGACATTTGTCCATAAGGAAGTACATAACCTAAGAAACCTATTCCCATCATTAAGATAAGTATTATTGTTCCTAATACTCAAGCTAATGTTCTAGGTGCTCTATATGATGCGTAGTATAAACCTCTACCTATATGTAAGTACACTAAGAAGAAGAAAGCTGAAGCTGTATTACTGTGTAAGTAACGAATTAATCATCCATTATTTACATCACGCATTATGTGTTCTATAGAATTGAATGCTTCTGCTACACTAGGGTTATAGTGCATAGCTAGAGTTACACCTGTAACTATTTGTATAATTAAACAAACAGCTAATAAAGAACCAAAGTTTCATAAGTAACTTATATTACTTGGTTGTGAATGGTCAATAACGTACATATTAACCAATTTTAATAAAGGGTGACTTTTTAATATTCTCATTTTATTTTTAATAATGATTATTATGGGCAAAAATAGCCCTATTATTAATACATATATGTAGCTATATTTCTATGAAATACAGCATAGACGACTATATAGTATAGTCGTACAAAGTGTTACTTTTAATCCTACATAAAAGCTATATATGAATTATATAAATATTTATTATATATTTGTAAGCATGCTTTGCACACACTCTTAAATATATATACTGCATAATATGCAAATGGTTATTTGGTTAAGAGGGGCTCGTGTCGAGACACTCCCCGTAATACTAACAACGTCGCAAATATTCTATTTATTATTTTTAATAATAAATTATTTAAAAATGGAAATAAACACTAAAAGAAAGTACTTAAAATAAAGTATTGCTTTAGTTGCGACATGTTTATTCCTACTTATAATTTCTTTAACTACAATCTGGCTTTGCCTAGACGTGATTAATATTATTCATTGCTAGTAATATAATTATTAACATTAAACATTATTAATATGCTTGCTATGGCTACAATAAATAATATATCGAAAGTAATGAAAGTAAATATTGTGGCTATAGATAAGTAGAAACAAGCTCCTATTAATATATAAAGAGCGTAATCAGTTACTACACCTTTACCTAAACCAGATACTGTTTTACTTGCTTTTACTAAAGCTATTCCAAATCCGTATGGACCTATTCATTCTACACTACCTTTATCTAATACTCTAGTTGTTTGACCTCCTAAATCTAATACAGTGTTAACTATATATTTGTTATAGAAGAATTCTACTAAGAAACGTTGGTTAAAGAAACCATAAATATAATAACCTAAGTTAGTTAAATTAAAATCTACTACTACTTTAGGCATATATTCGTAGTAAACTATAGATAATACTGAGAATAATATAGTTAAGAAGAAAGGAAGTAATTTAAATATAGTAGGTACACCAAATTCAGTATCAATAAGTATTTCACGCATAGGATGAATAAATATACTATTATCTATAAAGAATCCAGATCCTAAACCTATATAAATATCTTTAGTTAAGTAACCAAAATATATAGAGAATATAGCTAATATAACTAAAGGTAAACTTAGGAATATATCACCTTCATGAGCATTTTTATAATAATTAACAGATCCATTAGGATTTGCTAAGAAAGTTAAGTATATAACTTTAACAGAGTATAATGTAGTAAATACAGCACCAATTGTGGCAATAAAGTAAACATTAATACTACTAAAATGATATTGACCATATGCAGATTCTAAAATAAAATCTTTACTAAAGAACCCAGTCATAAATGGAAAGGCTACTAAACTAAGACTAGCTATTAATATAACTGTATAAGTTAAAGGTAAGAAAGAAATTAATCCACCATATTTTCTTAAATCTTGATTATCTACAACTGCGTGTATTACAGCACCAGCTCCTAAGAATAATAAACCTTTATAGAAAGCATGATTTATTAAATGGAATATAGCAACATTATAAGAAGATAATCCTATAGCTATAACCATCATACCTAATTGGCTCATAGTAGAATAAGCAATAATTTTTTTAATATCTTGTTGGAATAAACCAATAAGAGAACTAAATACTGTAGTAACAGCACCTAATCATAAACATATTAATAAAACTGTAGAACTATATTCTATTAAAGGAGATGAACGTATTAATAAATATACCCCGGCAGTAACCATTGTAGCTGCGTGTATTAAAGCAGATACAGGAGTAGGACCTTCCATGGCCATAGGTAATCAAATATGTAGTCCAACTTGAGAACTTTTAGCCATTGCACCTATTAATAAACAAATACCTATGATTGTTATTATATTTTCATTAATATATGGAGCTAATGAAAATACTGTACTATAATCTAAGTTACCTAGAGATCATAATATTACAAACATTCCAATAGTTAAGAAACAATCCCCTACTCTATTAGTTAAAAATGCTGATAAAGAACTTTGATTAGCGGCGATTCTAGTGAATCAGAAACTAACTAAAAGGTATGAACATACTCCAACACCTTCTCATCCAACAAACATTAATAAATAATTGTTACCAGTTACTAAGATAATCATCATAAAAGTGAATAAACTTAAGTAACTAAAGAATCTTTGACTATGAGGATCATGACTCATATATCCAATAGAGTAAACATGAACTAAAGAACTAATAACTAAAACAGGTATTAGCATAGATACTGTTAAACTATCAAATTGGAAATTTCAAACCATATTAAATGATTCACTATCTAATCATTTAAATAGGTTAATTGAGATAGGATTATTATTAAATCCTACTTCAAAGAAGCTAATAATAGCTAAAATTGTAGTTGTTATTATACTTAAACAACTTAAGATACGACTACCTGTCACACCGACTTTTCTACCAAAAAATCCGGATACTATAGATCCTAATAAAGGTAATATAATTATACTTAAATACATTATTTATACTCTATTGCAATACTTCCTCTTAGTCTATAAAAAGCTACTAAAATAGCTAAACCAATGGCAGATTCTGCACCAGCAACTACTATGATGTATATAGCATATGTTTGTCCTATTATATCGTCTAAATTAATAGAACTAACCAATATTAAGAATGTTATAGATAATAGCATTATTTCTATAGAAATAAGCATTAATATTATATTTTTTCTATTAAATACGAAACCGAGGATTCCGATTAAAAAAAGTACTAAAGTTAAGCTCATACTGTAATATGTTGTTCAAATTGTTCTAAATACCTGACAAATTTTATTCGATGCTGTCCAGGTGACATCGTTGAAGTATCATTTGTTGATCTGCAATAGAGTTACACTATTTCATACCACCTAGCATTTTCATGCGGCAGATCTTGTAATATATACCGATGGGATTAATTCCCCGGAATGTAGTAAATACTATATTACAAACTCTAACAATTATTGGGTCAGTCGAGATATTGTTATAAACACTAAAGGCGAACACCCCTGACTGATAAATCTCACCATTTATGGTAGATTTTTCTGGCATGAGCCTTTTCCTGCGTAGCGTAATTTTACATATTTATCAATAAAAACGACTTGACCATTACCCTCTTGTTAATTATTACTATTATAATTATAATAATATACGTATATTTAAATTTAATTACAAATTTTATACGCATATTTGTATAATCACTATATGAATGACTATACTAGAGGCATTATAGATTCGAACTACAATTGTGATGTCCGTAGCATCAAGTTTTACCATTAAACTAATACCTCTTTTATCAAAAGGGGCTAACTCTATTTAGGAGAAGCCTCTGATAAAATTTTTTATAAATGCATTATTATATAATAACTTATAAATTAAGCATTGTAAAGTCAGTGAACAAATTTGTCTATATTTACAGATTCTATAACTATAGGCATTGAACTGTGAAGTATTCCACATATTTCTGAACATTGACCGTAGAATACACCTTCTCTATTAATAAATATAGATACTTGATTTAATCTACCAGGGTATGCATCAGTTTTTATACCTAAAGATGGAACAGCAAAAGAGTGTATAACATCTCCAGATGTTACAACAAATCTGATGTGTGTTAATTCAGGAACTATTACTCTGTTATCAACTTCTAACATTCTTAATCCACCTTCTTCTAAATCTGAATCAGGTACTATGTAAGAATCAAATTCTATAAATTCTTCATTAGAATCTATAAAATCTGGATATTGGTAACTTCAATATCATTGGTGACCTTCAGCTAAAATAGACATTGAAGGGTCATTAACTTCATCCATTAAATATAATAATTTAAAAGATGGGAAAGCAATAAGTATTAATATAATAGCAGGTGTTATAGTTCATATTAATTCTATTAATGTACCGTGGTTTAAGTATTTGTGTGATATAGGTGATCTTGTTGCTGCAAAGTTTCTTATTATTGAGAAAAGTACTCATCCAACACTAAATAAAATTATCACTAAGTAGTACATAATATTATCATGTAATTCAACTAATCCTTCCATTTGAGGTGTAGCACTGTCTTGGAAGTAAATACCTCAAGCAACAGGTGCGTCCATATATATAAATGAATTTAATATATTTTTCATAAAAAATTATAATATAAAATTTCTAATTTAAATAGAATTGTTTTTTTTATTGTTAGTTTGAACTAACGTCCCGCCCACCCATACCCCTAAATAAATAAAAAGATTAAAATATAATAATTATATTTTAATTTTGCTTTACTAAAATAGTTGTAGACTTAATAAATCTAATTAAGCAACGTATAATAAAAGTAAAGACATCATTAAAGCGAATAACGCAGTAGCTTCTGAGAAAGCGAACCCTAAGATAGAGTATGAGAATAATTGGTTTTTTAATGAAGGGTTTCTAGCAACTCCTAAGATTAAAGCTCCGAATACTACTCCGATTCCTACTCCAGCTCCTAAAACTCCTACTGTGGCTAATCCTGCTCCTATTATTTTTGATGCTTGTAACATAATTTTTTTATAATGTTAAAAATAAAAATATCGTATATTGTTGTATTTTTAAATGTTAGAAATGTAAATTTCACAAAATAAATGGAAAATTTTTTATTGTTCCGCTTTGCCTGCTACCATATTCTTAATAGATAAGAAATTGGTAATTTTGCAAGCTAGCAAGTTATTTTTTTTTAGGCAATAAGCCTTATTTGTTTTCAATAAAAGTATTTATAAATTTTTGAGATTTGTAGAAATAATTGTAAGATTGTCTACTATCTATTTTTAAAGCACTTTTACCTAATTCAAATACAAATCCTACTGTTATTATACCTATAAAGATAAGCACGATGATTAATCCGTATACTCCATTTTCATAGCTACTAAGTCCATAAGGATATATTACTAATATTTCTAAGTCTAGTAATAGATATACTAAAGCAAAAATAAAGAATTTTACTCCGAATTGACTTCTATTTTGTCCAAGGAAACTATGAAAACCACATTCGAATATACTATACTTTTCTTGATAAGGATTATGAGGGGCTAAAACAAAATTAAGAACTAAGAATAATAAAGCTATAATAGCTACAATAATAAAAATAAATGTAACACTACTCATTTAACCATTAAATAAGATTTGTACCAATATGGTACCCATGCTTAGTCATTCTTGATTCATAAATATAAATAATAAGATTATAAGTGTTATATTAGATATAACAAAAGCAATAGGGCTTGATATAACTATATTATTATATTTAAAGTTTATATTTTTAATTACTGTTCTATTATTATTTAATACATTACCTTTTAATACTAAATTTTCTAATAAAGTGTTAACTTTATAATCAGGTAAGCTGAAGAACATTTCTTTTATTATACCTAAATAATAAATTCCACCAATAACACTAGTTGTTATTGCTACTAAAGATAAGAAGATTAAACCTTTATCTAAAGCAGCACTTAATACCATCTGTTTTCCGAAGAATCCTATTAAAGGTGGTACACCTGCAAATGAGAATATAGTAATAGCTAAACTTAATGCTAATAAAGGATTAATATGATAATAACCTTTCAACTGATTGATTAATTGTACTGGAGAATTGTTTTTATCCATTAATTCTTCATGTTCTTTGTTTTCACTAGTATAATAGTATAATGAATAACCTATAGCAATTAATATCATAAAGGCATTTAAATTACTTATAATATATTGAGTTAAATAGAATATAAGTGCTTGAGTAGATTCGATACTTGATATACCTAAAACTAGAAGCATAAATCCTACATGACTTATTGTACTATAAGCAAATAATCTTTTTATTCTAAACTGAGTTAAACCTACTACTGTACCTACTATTAATGAAAATAAAGAACTTATTAATAATATAAATGTTCAGCTCATTTCAGTAAAGCTATTATTAGTATAATATACTAATTGTAATAATAATATAAATATAGAAACTTTAGCTATAAGAGCTACAAAAGTAGTTACTATTGTAGGTATAGCATCGTAAACATCTGGTGATCAGAAATGGAAAGGTGCTGCACTTACTTTAAATAAGAATCCTATTGTAAATATAACTAAAGATAAATTTATATAATAAGGTTTATATCATAAATCAGTAGAACTTATATCGCTTATACTAGTTATAATATATAAACCATCTAAACTAGTACTTCCTGAATTAGCATATATTAAACCTGTACCTAATAGGATAAAACATGAACTTAATCCTCCTAATAAGAAATACATTAATCCTCCTGTAGTAGATAATTCTGAATTTCTATATATAGTACTTAATATATATAAACCATAACTTTGAAGTTCAATAGCTAGGAAAATAGAAACTAAATCATTAGTTGACATTAAGAATATAGCACCAGTAATTATAAATAATAATATTAAAGGATATTCTATTATTTTAAATTGTTCTCCCATTTTATTTATAATTTTAGTATTATAATATACAAATTTATTTAAAACTAAATCTTTTAAAGATGAATATTCTGATACTCACACTTTTCTAGGGTAAAAACTAGTTAATGTTAATATTAGTATACTAACTATAAATAAGAAAATATGGAATATTTGTGTGATATTTGTAATTAACAATAAACCTCCATGTAGACCTATACCTTTAGTTACTACAGTTAAAGAAGAAATATCATTTAAAATACAATAAACTAATATTAATATTGCAATTCTATTATATAGAATTGATATATCACGTCTTACATTGACGGCGTTAGAAAGTAAAAGAGATAAAATAGATATTATTATCATTGGATAAATTATATAATGAGGTAAACGAAGGACTTGATCTGAGGATGCTCGTATCTTCGTGTATTATAAATTGTAATATTTATACAGCCTGAGGAGAGAATCGAACTCTCATCTTTAATGTATGAAATTAAGGTTTTAACCATTAAACTACTTAGGCTTTTAACGCGAAACATATCTTTATGTTACGCTTAAAGTGGATTAAATTGTCCATTTTATTGTTTGTAAAAAAGGAACTGATTTATTTTTATGGGAGGATACCCTGACTCGAACAGGGAACTTACTGTGCCACATACAGTCGCTCTACCGATTGAACTATATCTTCCTTTTTCTAACCTCTTGTAAGAAGTGATTCGAACACTCAATAGTAAATACCAAAAATTTATGACTTACCTATTGTCCAGATCATAGTACATAACCTAGGTTAGCTTTAACATGGTCATAAAGAAAAAGATTCTTATGCTGGAGTGATTCGAACACTCAATAGTAAATACCAAAAATTTATGACTTACCTATTAGTCAACAGCATATTTTATATTCATTATTTTATAAAAATTAATAATATCACTATAAAGTATAATTAAATTATTGTTAAAATTAATCAATCCCGTGCAACTTCCACTACACCATTCATGCAAGACCGTCTTCATTTTTATTTTACATATTTTAGATTTTCCTTAATATTTATTTACCACTTATTCATCCTTTAACTGCGAAAGTTCCAAGGTAAAGTTATTAACATTGACCGTAGAATACACCTTCTCTAATAAATTAAACTATAAAAATTTAATAAGGTTTAAAGGGTATATTCTTATTAGGATTTGTTCTTATTCATGATTGGAGGATTAAGTGGTGTTGTATTTAAAGCTATTCCCATAAAAATTAAAATGTATAACTAGTGAATGCTTAGCTGTTCCTATTATTTTTAATATATTATACTAAGGTTTTAATAAATCCATATAATATTGTGCTTTCTTTACTAATAAATTATGCTAGCATCTAACACAATATGTGTTTAAGGTAAACCCGACTTGAACGGGTAAGATATTACTATCCAATAGACCTAAACTATTTATGTCTGCCAATTCCATCATTACCCTTAACATCATTATGTAATTTTATTATATTATAATATTGTTACATTGAAATAACAATATTATCATTTTTATATAGTAGGACTTGTAGGATTCGAACCTACATTTTAATGATTAAAAGTCATACGCATTCACCATTATACTAAAGCCCCTGTCCGTGGTAAGACTTGAACTTACACACGTTAAGTGGAAATTTAATTATATATACTATAATTATTTAGACCACTTTTAATTTAAAAAATATTGCCCACGGCAAGACTTGAACTTACAACAAAAATAGCTTCAATATTTCACTCTACCAATTGAGTTACATGAGCTTATGTGGAGATATCAGGATCCGACCCCGAATTAACGATATGCAAAATCGCAGTTTTACCAATTAAACTATATCCCCTTTTATTTACGAAGCAACTAGATACGTATAAGTATTAAATTAATATTACTTCGTATAGAATTTATTAAAATAAATTCAATTAATATTATTTACCTGAGGAGTGACTTGAACACCCACGAGTTTACCTCAGAAAAGCTTAAGTTTTCACTGTCTACCGATTCCAGCACTCAGGCAATTTAGGGCTAAAGTGACTTGAACACTTATAAGTACTGTTATGAGCAGTATGCTTTACCGATTAAGCTATAACCCTTTATGCTAAAGAATAGCTACAGAACTCTTTTATGTATATGTAAGTTATAAGCTACTTATTTAGTCATAAAAAAGTGAACTATATATATATAATTTAATATACTTATATTAATTTAATATATTTATATTAAGCAAAAAAACGCGGATACAGGACTTGCACCTATATCTTTCGGGCATGAACCGAATATGTTTCTATTACACTAACCCGCTTAGACTAGGCAGGATTCGAACCTGCGATGGTAGCATCGAAAGAGCTATGTCGTAACCGCTTGACTACTAATCCTAATTAGCCCACTGTAAGTATCGCACTTACTTCAATTGATTACAAAACAATTGCATTACTTTTATGCTAAGCAGGCGAAAATTGATATATATATAAATAGTGATTTATTAAATTAGTACTTTATTCTTGAAAATCTCTAGATTCTTACGGATAAAGCCTATAATTATTTCGTAATAATATATTACGCATATTTAAGAAATATCTTAAGATAAGCTTCGTGCCTATATGCTTTCAGCACTTATCCTTAACTAACTTAGCGTTCCTGCCGTGCTTATGCTATATATTTATCTTAGTGAAAGAAACATCCCTATGTATAAAAATACAAATACATATATATAAATATATATGTTGAATATTTGGGCACATAAACAACAGGTAAACCATAGATTAGTAACCATCGTTTAACCTTTTACAGCTAAACTCTTCTTGTTCCTTTCGTACAAAAGTTTGTTCTTATTATATTCTAATTCCCCCTAGAAGATAGAAACCATACTGTCTCACGACGTATTTAACCCAGCTCATGTAACTTTTTAATCGACGAACAGTCGCACCCTACATAGTTCCTGCATCCATGAGGATAAGTTAAGCCGACATCGAGGTGCCAAACCGCGCACTCATTTTGTACACTCTTGCGCAAATTAGCCTGTTCTATATGTTATCATATTTTATATTTCCATTTCTTTAAAAATGGTTCAGACTATGTCTTCATTTTTATTTTACATATTTTAGATTTTCCTTAATATTTATTTACCACTTATTCATCCTTTAACTGCGAAAGCTCCAATTCTACGCTTTGAGTTAGTTAATGTATAAGTCATATTAGATTTAGAGTTTCCTCTAAACAAGACTGAACTTAAACGTTTGAAAGAAGAATCTACATTTTTTAATCCACCTTTTCATTTTAATGAATAAATAGATCTATCCGCTCTATAACGTTTAGTTAATCTTCCTTTAACTTCTAATCTTATACCTCCCATATTTTTATAACCTATGGAATTGTATATTAGATTATGAATTTTTTTATTATGTTGTGTTGGTAAACCTACAGCAGTATTTTCACCAACATAAGTCGTATCATGTATCTCGTTTAATAATTTATCTAAATTAGTATTATTTAAATTAGAAATTATATTTAAATCTTTATATTTATCCAAGTATAAATCAATATTTTTTTGTCCTTTTACTAAAGTTCTTTCTTTTATTGTATTTATTTTAGGTAAATATGCTCTATTTAATATACTAAACATACTTTTTATATAATTCATTCTTTGTTTTTTTAATTTTAATGCTAAAGCATTAGTAAAAAGATCTGTATTATATGCAATAGATTTTAAATTTATTATATTATATTCGATTTTTTTTCCTATTATCTTGTTCAATATATTACTTAATTTAGGTAAAAATGTTAATTTATTAAATTTATATTGGTTAAGAGAATACATTAAATCATATTTTCTTAATAATTTTAAATGTGTTCTTCAATATTTACTAATAATTACACTTCAAATTTTTCTTAAATAAAGATGTTTTAATTTTATAAATTTACTTAGATATTCTAATCTATATTTTAAAAATCCTTTTTTAGTAATTTTATAACCTTTATTTGATAAAAAATCATGTTCATCTTTATGTTTATTTATTATATCATATATTTTAGATACATTATTTTTATATAATAATAAATAACGATTTATTAAGTTTTGATTTATTTTTTTATTTATTTTTAAATATTTATTTTTTAATATTTTTTTTTCTCTATTTACTGTAAATAAAGTAATTATCGCTTTATTATTAGTATGTTTAATTTCAGCGTTACTTACATATATTTTTCTTAAGAATGTACGTCTTCTTCTAAGTAATATAAATTTCCTAGATCCTACATATTTATGATCTTTAAAATATAAATTGAAATAACTTTGAATTATTTTATTAATATTTACATCATTAGCAGGTATATTTTTTAACATATTCTTATTATAGCAATAAATAGTATTCTTTCATTCTTTAGAAAAAGAAGGTAAATATTTTATTTTTCCTATATCTCCTATTTTTTTTCTTAAAGCAACTGTTTTAGAATTATTATTTAAATTGTTATTAAATATTTTTATATTAAGATTTTTCTTCATTATAATTTTGTTATAATTAATTCATTTTACTTTTTCTTTAAAATATGTCTAATAAAAATGTTGGGTAGTATTAAAGGATTATTGTGTATTGCATATTACTCACCTTATAGTCGTTGAACGTTTTTATCTTATAGTATATGCTAAGATAAACTTCGCTTCAAGTTTACTATCATTATTAGTAATTCTTGAAATTTACCCAATTTATATTAATAATTTTATTTATAAATAAAATATTAAAGGACAAACATCCCTAGCGTAGCTTTTCCAATAATCCAAGATCTTTCCTTGTGGCATCTTGTGATCCTATGCCCTGCTTACGCAACTGTAAGATTTGTCGATAATCAAACAGTAAGGCAAGATTTAGCCGTTGAGCTTTTTAGATATTAAACACATAACCATTATAAATAATAGCTAGAAAATATTAGAAAACTTCATAATACTTTCAATTATCTCTAATTTCTATATAGTGAAAATCTTACCTAATTTTAAATATATATACATAAAATGCAAATATATTTAATTTTATACGATTAAAAATAGTTAAACTACTCAAAATAGCAAACAAAATAATTATAAATTTTTAGACACTCCTGTTTACTCTTTACAGGGTCTGTGCCCCACATAAACTGTCCCCT
>VFQP010001646.1_pt1 | contig 28633 bp, 23 predicted proteins | sample 3512351 | NCBI WGS metagenome assembly VFQP01 (sample SAMN10412372, study PRJNA504923) | tailings metagenome | isolation source: Relicate 1 Philex TSF1 revegetated site | place: Philippines: Tuba, Benguet | collected 2017-08-29
TTTTCCCTGCATTCCATACCATCTTCGCTACTGCACTGATTTGCGCCAGCCCAAAAATTGCATCCATGAGGCAAAGATACAGCGCGCGCAGGAAAGGCCCTGTTTTATCCTTCTGTTTGCAACCCCGATGTAATAATATTCTTCGTCTATCGAAAGAAGCGACCTACAGCTTTTGGTAACTTTGTACTATAATTTTCATCAACCACAATTATTTCGTTATGGAAAAAGTGAATTGGAAGGTTGAGGGGATGACCTGTACCAACTGTGCGCTCACTGTCAATAAATTTTTACAGGGAAAAGGTGCACAGGAAGTAAAAGTAAATTTCATAGGAGGAGATGTAAGCTTTGCAGCTCCTGCAACCATAAGCCAGGTAGATCTTGCCAAAGGCATCAATGACCTGGGCTATCATGTTAAGAACGGCCCCCTCGAACAAAACACACCACAAAAAAGAAAGCTATTTACCAACCATCTGCAAAGATTCTGGTTTTGCTTTGTTTTCACAGCCCCTCTCATGGTGCATATGATCCCCGGCGTTCATATCCATGTACTCATGAATCCCTATGTGCAACTTGGCCTTACCATACCCGTTTTTATAGTAGGTATGGATTTCTTTGGCAGAAGTGCATTGAAAAGTATCACCAAGGGTATTCCTAACATGAATGTACTCGTAGCCATTGGTGCTATTGCTGCTTTTGGCTACAGTTTGTATGGCACATTGATTGGCAGGGCGGAAGACTTTCTTTTCTATGAATCGGCTGCCACCATTATTACCCTGGTATTCCTGGGTAATTGGCTGGAAGACAGATCGGTTGCAACAACCCAGTCGGCTTTGAAGGACCTGGTTGTTTCGCAAAAGACCATGGCCAATATGATCGCTTATGACGATCAGCACCAGGAGCATATTTTCCCCGTTGAAAGTACCAGCCTTAAAGTGGGCGATATTCTGCTTATAAAAACTGGTGAAAAAGTTCCCATGGATTGTAAGGTATTATGGGGAGAGGCGCAGGTGAGTGAAGCCATTATTTCAGGCGAGAGTATTCCATTGCTCAAACAAATGAATGATAAGCTCATTGGCGGCAGTATGGTAGAAAGTGGTACCGTTAAAGCCTATGTAACAGCAGTTGGGGAAGACACCGTACTGGCGAATATTCTCCGCATGGTGAAAGAAGCACAGGCCGAAAAACCACCGGTGCAGGAACTGGCCGACAAGATCAGCGCGATTTTTGTACCAACCGTTCTAAGTCTTGCCCTGCTCACTTTACTCATTAATTATTTCTGGGCCGATCAACCATTCAGCAACAGTTTACTCAGAGGTATTGCAGTACTGGTCATCTCCTGTCCTTGTGCCATGGGACTGGCCACCCCTGCCGCCATCGCTGTTGGTTTAGGAAGAGCCGCACGCAATGGCATCCTCTTCAAACATGCCAAGAGCCTGGAGGTATTCAAGGATATTCGTCAGGTGGTATTTGATAAAACAGGTACATTAACCACCGGCCATTTTACCATTACTGCCGCATCAATCGAAGGTGGCGCTGTTTGGCAGGCAGGTGAATGGAAAACAACAAATGAGCATGCAATAAATGCAGAAGAATTTCAGCGCATCGCCTACTCACTCGAAAAATATGGCAGTCATCCTATTGCACAAGCCATTACCAAAACATGGAAAACAAAGAACGATATCCGCTGGCAGAAAATAGAAGAAGTGAAAGGCATGGGCATGTATGCCACAGATAAAGAGGGCAACAGTTATATCGCAGGTTCTTTTAAAGCTGCGGCAGCATTGACCAATGACCATAGTCATAATATCTACCTCATCAAAAACAATGTACTCCTTGGCTGGATTGATGTAGCCGATGAAATCAGACCCGAAGCAGGGCAGGTAGTAGCTCAACTGAAAGCCCTGGGCATACAAACCATTTTATTGAGTGGCGATAAAACGGATAAATGTGCGGCAGTGGCACAGATACTGGGCATTGATCAGGTTCATGCAGAAAAGAGTCCTGAAGAGAAATTACGCATGATCGCCGCATTCAATCAAACTGCACCTACCGCCATGGTAGGCGATGGCATCAACGATGCACCGGCACTGGCAAAAGCAACGGTTGGTATATCGCTGAGCGACTCTTCACAACTGGCCATGCAAAGTGCACAGGTGGTATTGATGAACCATGGTCTTAAACATCTTCCGCTGGCCCTGGGCTTAGGGAAACATACTTATAACACCATCAAGGAAAACCTGTTCTGGGCATTTGCCTATAATATCATTGCCATTCCTATTGCTGCCATGGGTTACCTGAACCCCACTTTCAGTGCATTGGCCATGGGCTTGAGTGATGTGGTGCTGGCCATCAACTCCGTGCGCTTGAACTTTAAGCGGGTGATCAAATAACAAAAGGCATTCAGTTCATCGCTGAATGCCTTTTGCCTTACATTTGAGTTATAGGAGCATATCCTTCATCTATTCCTTTATCACAAATGCAAACCCCTACACCTCTTTCTATACTTGAGCAATATTGGGGACATAGGCAATTCAGGCCCATGCAAGAAGAAATCATTGCGCATGTGCTGAGTGGTAAAGATACACTGGCCCTACTGCCCACCGGAGGCGGTAAATCCATTTGCTTTCAGGTACCGGCTTTATTACTCGACGGACTTTGTCTGGTTATCAGTCCGCTAATCGCCCTCATGCGCGACCAGGTGCAGAATCTGGAAAAAAGGGGGATTGCAGCCGCGGCCATTTACAGTGGCATGCCCTTTAATGATGTGCGCAGCACCTTACAGGAAGCAGCACAGGGTACTTATCGATTTCTTTACCTCTCGCCGGAGCGGCTGGAGAGTCCTTTATTTCATGAATGGCTTCCTGCCCTCAACATACAATTGATTGCCGTAGATGAAGCCCATTGTATATCACAATGGGGTTACGACTTCAGACCACCTTACCAGCGAATTGCCAATTTGCGGAATGAATTACCACAGGTACCATTGATCGCGCTGACAGCTTCTGCCACACCATTGGTGCAGGAAGATATTATCCGATCATTGCGACTGGAAGACTATCGCGTATTCCGTCAATCGTTTGCTCGTCCGGCATTATCATATAGCAGCATTGATGCACAAAGCAAAGCCTTTCAATTAACGCATATACTGAACAGGGTTCCCGGACAGGCCATCGTTTATTGCAATAGCAGGAAACAAACCCGTTCCGTGAGTCAGCTACTGGAAACTAAAAAAATCAGTACCCATTTTTACCACGCCGGACTCACACAGGAAGAACGCCAACAGCGACAGCAGGATTGGCTTAATGAAACGGTGAGGGTAATGGTATGTACCAATGCATTTGGAATGGGTATTGATAAGCCTAATGTTCGATTGGTAGTACACTACAATATGCCCGACTGTTTGGAAAACTATTACCAGGAAGCAGGAAGGGCAGGCAGGGATGGACAAAGGGCCTATGCCGTACTATTATACGAACCAACCGATATTGAACAGGCAAAGGAATTACCTGATACCCGTTATCCATCTATCAGCACAATTCAGCATGTATATCAATGCCTGGCCGATTATTTTCAATTACCGGTTGGTAGTGGGGAAGGCGCTTATTATGATTTTGATCTGCCGGCATTTTGTACTGCTTTTAAACTGGATGCATTTACCGCATTGAATGCGTTGAAAGTACTTGAGCAGGAAGGGCATATCAGCGTAGCAGAAAGTATTTTTTTACCGGCGCAGATTCGCTTTCTGACAGATAAAGACAGTTTGTATGCTTTTGAAGCTGCCCATCCGCAGTATTCCGATATGATTCGCTCCCTGCTAAGAACCTATCAGGGTATTTTTGATGACCGCACCAGCGTATTTGAAAAGCAACTGGCTTATATCAATCGCATCAGTTTGGAAGAAACCATTCAACTACTGGAGGGTTTGCGATCATTCGGGATCATTGAATACCTGCCCAAAAAGGATACACCACAAATCCATTACCTGCTTAATCGTGCGCCTGCAAAATACCTGCATATTGACCATGAGCGGTATTTACAAAGAAAGCAACTCTTTACGCAAAGATTGGAGGATATGATCCGCTATGCTACCAGTACCAATGGCTGCCGCAGCCAATTCATTGGACAGTACTTTGGTGATGAGGAGCTCAAAGAATGTGGCATTTGTGATCATTGCCTTGCAGTAAAAAGAAAAGTATCCGGCACAGCATCTGTTCAGCATCTCACGGTTATCATTCTCAAAATGATCAAACAACAATCATTCACTGCACAACAATTGACCGAAGCATTAAAGACCTATTCAGCAGATAAAATTTGGGAATCGCTTGAGTATCTGCAACAGGAAGGTAAACTACAGATCATGGAAGATGGTATGATCAGTGCATTGTAAAAGTCTTATACTTTGTGGGTTCTTCCTTTGTTACGCAAGTTCTGCGCATGCAAAAAGCACCCACAAAGCATGATGCAGTTTTAGAAATCCTCTTCCCGTTCGAGGAGCAGAATGGCGCTTTGGGGAACGATGAAATATTTTTCTTTTTCGTACATCACTTCTGTAGCACCACTTAATAAAAATATGGCCAAATCACCTTCTTTGGCTTGTAAGGGTACGTATTTCACCTGCTCTTCTTCTGTTTTCCAGGACTCATCTTCCACGGGCAGTGGAATGGCATAACCAGGCCCGGTTTTGATAATATAGCCCTGCTGCACTTTTTCTCTTTCCTGTACCCCTGGTGGTAGGTAGAGACCACTGGGTGTTTGATCATCGGGCTTTGAGGGGCTGATCAATACCCTGTCACCGATCACAATCAGTTTTTTCAGCTTATTATCTGGTGTCAATAACATATAGGATGAATTTGCGCTTGCAAAATAAAACAGAAAAGGTCAAACAATGTTCTGTTGTATTTTTGTCCCATGCTCAGAACGATCGCAACCCTGGCTGTTATGGTATGCCTGGTATTTATTGCCATATCTTTTACGAGTGCACCAGCTATTCGTACCAGGGCTCAATTGGGAGAGCAGCTATTCCACGATAAGATCCTGTCACGCGACCAAACCATTAGCTGTGCCAGCTGTCATATACCCGCTTATGGTTTTGCCGACACCCTGGCATTCAGCAGGGGAATAGAGGGAAGAGCGACCTTACGGAATACACCCTCTGTTCTCAATATGAAAAACAGGCCATACTTTTTTTGGGATGGCCGTGCGGCCTCATTGGAACAGCAATCACTGATGCCCATTGCACACCCCGATGAAATGGCGCTGCCCATTAAAGAAGCTGTGGCTCGTTTGAATGCCGATGCGAATTACCGAAAACTATTCCTGCTCATCTTTAAACAACTGCCCAATAGCCGGAATCTGGCAGCGGCTTTCGCCGCATTTGAGCGCACACTGGAAACAGATAGTAGTCATTTCGATGCCTACATTGATGATCTGGCCAGTTTTACTGAATCTGAAGAAAGGGGCAGAAAATTATTCATCAGTGAAAAAACCAAATGTTTTGAGTGCCATCGCGGGCCCGATTTTACTGATGATAGCTTCCGGAATATCGGACTATTTGACGGCGATGCCCTGAACGATTCCGGCCGATACCGTATTACAAGAAAAAAAGCCGACCTCGGAAAATTCAAAACACCCGGTTTGAGAAATGTGGCGATAACAGCACCTTATATGCATAATGGTATGTTCAATACGCTCGAAGAAGTGATTGACTATTATAATAATCCGGGGGCATTTGTTGTATCGCCTGTCAATATGGATACACTCATGGGCGTACCGTTGGGTTTGAGCAGACAAGAGAAGACAGACCTGGTGGCTTTTTTGAAAACCTTAACAGATAAGCGCTTTCTGCCTAAGAAAACGCAATAAAAAATCCAGGAAACGCTGCACAATCATGGGGTTTTAACAAAAGATTGCAGGGAATAGGAAAATAAGAACCTGTTAATTATCTTTATTTACATAAACGTTATAACCATGGAAGACAAGAAAAAGTATAAGATCCTATTGTGCGAAGATGATACGAACCTGGGAATGGTATTGAAGAACTACCTTGAACTCAATGAATATGAAGTAACCCTTGAGCGTGATGGCCGCCTCGGACTGGCTGCTTTTCAGCGTGAGAAATTCGATATATGTTTATTGGATGTGATGATGCCAAATATGGATGGCTTTACACTGGCGGAGGAAATCAGGGATGTAGATCCGGATATTCCTTTGTTCTTCCTGAGTGCCAAAACCATGAAGGATGATATTATCCAGGGGTATAAGCTGGGGGCTGATGATTATATCACCAAGCCATTCGACAGTGAAGTATTACTGCTGAAGATTAAAGCCATCCTCAAAAGAAATGAGGAAGAGAATAAGGGCAATGATAATATTGAATTCGATTTGGGTAAATACCATTTCAATCCCAAACTTCGCGAACTAAAGCATGGCGATACCACACAAACCTTATCTCCCAAAGAGAATGAGTTGTTGAAGATGCTGGCAGAGCATAAGAATGACCTGCTGCCCAGAGAGCGTGCGCTCAAAAAGATCTGGGGTAGTGATACTTATTTCAATGGTCGCAGTATGGACGTATATATTGCAAAATTGCGTAAGTACCTGAAAGAGGACAGTGATATTGAGATCGTCAATATCCATGGCAATGGCTTCCGTTTGGTAGCACCATAGCCATCATAACATCGTTTCGAGAACCCCGCATATAACGCTGTGTAGCCTCCTTCGGGATGTGCTGCGCAGCATTTTTTTTGCTGATGGATTTAAAAAAGTCCGGGTTGCTGTGCACCATTCCGGGGCTCGCGGTTGAGGTGCTGATAGGCTTTATGTGTGGCTTCACGCCCTCTCGGTGTACGTTGCAGAAAACCCTCCTGAATCAGGAATGGCTCATATACTTCTTCCAGGGTACCAGCCTCCTCTCCCACTGCGGTAGCAATGGTGGTAAGTCCTACGGGCCCACCCTTGAATTTTTCGATGATGGCCAGTAAAATGCGGTTATCCATTTCATCAAGCCCATGCTCATCCACATTCAATGCCTTCAACGCATGCTGGGTAATACCCAGGTCTATTTGTCCGTCGTTAAGCACCTGTGCAAAATCACGAACACGGCGTAATAGTCCGTTGGCGATACGGGGTGTACCCCTGCTGCGACGGGCTATTTCAAAAGCTGCATCGGTAGTGATAGGGGTTTGTAAAATGGCAGCACTGCGTGCAATAATGGCTTGCAGGGTATGTGCATTATAATATTCCAATCGGGACTTGATGCCGAAACGGGATAATAATGGTGCGGTTAATAGGCCGCTACGGGTAGTAGCACCTACCAGTGTAAAGGGATTCAGGTTAATTTGTACACTTCTTGCATTAGGACCTGAGTCGATCATGATATCGATCCGGAAATCTTCCATGGCCGCATAGAGGTATTCTTCCACCACTGTACTGAGTCGATGAATCTCATCGATGAATAATACATCATTGGGCTGCAAATTGGTGAGTAAACCTGCCAGGTCGCCGGGTTTTTCGATAACAGGGCCAGAGGTTTCCTTGATATTTACCCCGAGCTCGTTCGCAACAATGCGGCTAAGTGTGGTTTTTCCCAAACCGGGAGGACCATGAAAGAGCACATGGTCCAATGCTTCACCCCTGATCTTGGCAGCCTTGATAAAGATCACGAGGTTTTCTATGAGTTGCGGCTGACCAGAAAAATCATTGATTTCCGCTGGCCTGATGGCATTCTCAAATTCCTTTTCTGCAGCACTTAGGCTGGAGGCATCTTTATTCAGGTTGGGGTTCGACATAATTTCAGAAACTGGCAAATAAAAACCAGTGGCTCCAACTGTAAAACTACAGGAATTAGTGGAAAGCCGCTGTTCCGGAATGCGATAAAAAGTTCAGTATATCCATTGTAACTTTAACCATGGCCCAAGCGCAAAAGAAAACCCTGATACTGGGGGCAAGCGGACTCACCGGAAACCTGCTGCTGCAGCAGTTATTGAATAATCCGGTGTACCAGCAGGTGTACGCATATGTGCGAAGGGAAATGCCTGTACAACACCCTAAGCTAATTCAGCTAGTTACCAACTATGACCAGCTTGATAGTGCGGTTGATGCAGACGATGTGTTTTGTTGCCTCGGTACCACCATCAAAAAAGCAGGCAGCCAGGAAGCTTTCAGGCAGGTAGACCTGGTTTATCCGTTAAAAGTAGCAACCTTACAAAGGCAATCGGGCTCAACACATTTTCTGCTCATCAGTGCCATTGGTGCAAATGCACGGTCAGGTATTTTTTATAGCAGAACCAAGGGTGAGGCCGAAGAAGCAATTACCGCACTGCAGTATCCCATTACTTCCATCTTCCAACCCTCCCTCATCATGGGCAATCGGGATGAGCGAAGAATGGGTGAAAAAATCGCCATGTATCTCATACCAATATTCACACCCCTTTTAATGGGTAGCTGGCGGAAATACCGGCCCATTGCCGTAGAAAAGCTGGCCAATGCCATGTTTCGTGCAGCACAGGATACAGGCAGAAAAGGGTTACAAGTATATCAGTTTGATGAATTGAATAAATAATATTTGCACATACAAATAAAATTTCTATCTTTGCATTATGAAAATGAGTGAGAGTCGGTTTAGTCAATGTCTGTACTTCGCTTCCAATGCGCTGGCAAGGAAGGTGGAGAAGCTGGCTATTGAAAGCTGGAAGCCATTTAACCTCTCACCCAGCCATGGCTATCTGCTCATGGCCATACTGGCCGAGCCGGGTATACAACCCGGACAGCTGGCGCAGGAAATGCAGCTAACACCCAGTACCATTACACGATTGATTGAAAAGCTGGAAGAGAACAAATGGGTGGTTCGTACTACCGAAGGGAAGATCACGAATGTGTACCCTACGCCAAAAGCCAAAGAGCATGGTCCGCAATTCAAGGCCTGTGTTAATGAATTCTATACCCGCTACTCATCTATTCTGGGCTGTAGGGAAGTAGATGGGTTCGTTCAGCAAATTGGTGAAGTAGCAGATCAATTATAATTTTTTTAATCTAACATTTGTATATACAATTATTTAAATCATCCCCATTAATCTTTCAAGTATGAAGTATGTAATCACCGGAGGTGCAGGTAATATCTCCAAACCATTAGCCCTCTCCTTATTGAAACAAGGACATGATGTAACCGTGATTGGTCGCAATGAAGCCAACTTATCAGCATTAGTAGAAGCTGGTGCTAAACCGGCGATTGGCAGTGTTGATGACCTCAGTTTTCTTACGGCCGCCTTTGCAGGTGCCGATGCTGTATACACCATGGTGCCACCTAATTTTGGTGCTACAAACTGGAAGGCATATATCGCTTCCGTTGGTGAACTGTATGCCAAAGCGATTACGGCCAACCAAATTAAATACGTGGTTAACCTGAGTAGTGTGGGTGCAGAATTACCCGAAGGTTGTGGCCCTGTTACCGGCCTCTACCATGTAGAACAAGCTTTAAACGCACTCAGCGATACCCATGTGCTGCACCTGCGTCCTTCTTATTTCTACTATAACCTGCTCGCCAATATTCCATTGGTAAAAGGCATGGGTATTATTGGTAGCAACTTTATGATGACAGAAGCCAAGTTCCCGCTTGTTGATACAAACGAAATTGCTGCGGCAGCTTTCAGCGCATTGAATGCATTAAGTTTTACAGGTCATACTGCACAATATATAGCCAGTGATATTGTATCAACCGATCAGATCGCCAGTGTACTGGGTGCAGCCATTGGTAAACCCGATCTGAAATGGGTACCTTTTACCAATGAGCAAGCCCTGCAAGGCATGTTACAAGCAGGTCTTCCAGCAGAGATCGCCAACAATTATGTAGAAATGGGTGATGCCATGAATAGTGGTAAAATGTTGGAAGGTTTTCTGAATCATCCACCAGTTTTAGGCCAGGTTAAACTGAGCGACTTTGCTAAACAATTTGCTGCCGCTTATCAGCAGGCTTAATTCTCGCAATAACAAAACCCCTTGTGCTGCCCGTTTCTAACAAACGAGCACAAGGGGTTTTATTTTTTATCGGCCAAATGTTGCTGTGAGCCATGGCATAGGATCAGGACAATTAGCCAGGTACTGATCACGTTCACTGAAACGGCATACACCCGGATAGTCTCCTGAATATCCCTGCATATCTTTGATCAATTGAAAGTGTACATGCGGTGGCCAATGACCATTCTCTTTCGGCTCGCCGAACCAGGCAAACTGTTGTCCTGCCGCAATTACCTGCCCAGGCTTTACTCCTGTAATACTTGATAATGAAAGATGTCCGTACAAACTATGTATTCGCTCCCCTTCCCACTCATGTTGCAGGATAATTACAGCGCCATAATCGCCATAGGTTTCATGAAAACCCACACTATGTACAACCGCATCCGCCGGCGCGGTAACTGGCGTGCCGGCTTCTCCCCAAATATCTGTACCAAGGTGTAACCGTCGCGGTTCTCCCCCACTATCCACGCCATCAAACACTTGGCTTCTGCTGTAAACTGTGCGATGTTCATTATACCCGCCAATAGCATAACGCGCTCCCGCTTTATGAATCAGGTTAGTGATGTATTGTGAGAACAGATCAATATCGCTCACCAATTCATGCGTTACCACATGATTGGCGGCAGTGAGGTCCAGTTCGACCAACTGGTCTGTATTGATATTGAAGGGTACTATTGCTTTCATATTCTTCCATTTAACACAAAAGGTTGAATGACACCATTCAACCTTTTGCGAATATAAGACCTCTTATCTTACTTAAGCTTCTTCATGATCTCTTCGATGGCTTTATCGAGTTGTGGATCGCGTTTGAGCAACCTGTCTTCAAAATTCATAGGCACTTTAATATCTGGTTCTACTCCATTCATTTCAAGATCCTTTCCATCAAGGGTATAACATCCCCAGGATGGTAAACGCACGAATGATCCATCTACCAAACCGGTACCACTGGTAAAGATGATCCAGCGGTAGGTGGGCATACCAATAATGGTTCCCAGCTTCAAGGCCTTGAATCCTTGTGTAGTCATTTCTGCATCACTCAGTGATTGTTCATTGATGAGTAATACGATCGGCTTATCGGATGGAGCGAAGTTTGATTGCGGGGTAAGTTTTCCTTCCCTGTATTTCCATTGCAAATAAGAACGCTGGCTCAGGAAACGCAACACCTCATCGTGTACATTACCACCAGTATTGTAACGAAGATCAAGGATCAGCGCATCTTTCTGATAGAAGTCCTGCGTCATATCGATTAAAAACTTCTCCAGTTCGCCCGTACCCATATCCTTCATGTTATGATAAGCTACACGTCCCTTGGTCTTCTCATCTACTCGTTTCTGGTTATTATCGCTCCACTCATTAGAAAGGTTCCCACTCAGCGAAGCCTGCGGATGAATTTTCACGTCGATCATTTGTCCGCCGCGGTTAAAACGCAAAGCAATCTCGCCATCAATAGAAGGCCTGCTGAAATACATATTCCGATCCACTCCAGGCTTCACTTCTTCTCCATTTACACTTACCAGTACATCACCAGCCAGTATATCAATACCTGCTTTATCTGCATTACTGCCGGTAACGATGTATTTTACCTTATACGGATCTTCATTATCGAATATCACACCTGTTTCCATAGTGCGGTTTGACAGTTGTACACTCTCTTCATCACCCGATGAGCTAAAGCCCTGGTGTGAGGAATTAAGTTCACCCAACATATCAGACAAAAGCGTACGCAAATCACCTCGATTATTGATAGCGGGAATAAAGGCTTCGTATCGCTTACGTGTTGCAGCCCAGTCAACCCCATGGAATTTTTCATCATAGAAATTCTCATTCACATGCGCCCAGGTTTCCTGAAAAATCTGGCTGAACTCACCTTGCAAATTCCTTCTGAATACATGCGAAATGGCAACCGGATCTACTTTATTCGCATCCAGGTTTAATTTATAAATATTACCTCCCAAAAGCGCCATTATTTTATCACCTCCTTCAACAACATTACCACCCATACCATCGGTACCATTGATTTTTTCAGTCTTGGGTGCTTCAAATGCCTCAAGTGTGGTTTTCCAGATGGCATTACGTCCTTCGGCGTGATTACTGCTATACAGCACATGTGTTTTCTCTCCTCTTTGCAGGATCGTAGTTAGATACTGAGAGCCGAATCCCGGGCCTACCTGCTCAATCCTTTCCATGATGCGATTGGCATCAATACGAATGGGCGGCGGATCTTTCTTAGTCGTATCTTTTTTCTCCGGCGCCTTAAACAAGGCTTCATACTTATCACTACGATATGGCGCATCAATTTTTTCCAGCGGCATGCGATAGATATGTGGCGTTTGCAATCCAAATGGATACGCAGGTTTGGTACGGGAAGAAATAAAATAGATATACTTACTATCGGGACTCCAGATGGGACTGGTTTCAGTAATACCACTATTCGTTAGGTTGATGGTAGTTTTATTCTTCAGGTGATGGATAAAAATATCCTGCTCAAAGTTTTTGTATGCGGTAAAGATCACATACTCATCATTGGGTGAAAATCCTGGATCGGCATTCTGGAATGCCCAGATTTCATCCTTCACCAGGGTGGTATTTTCCCATGTTTTCAGATCCAGCAAACGCACTTCATCTCTTCCGCTCAGGTATACCATTTTAGTTCTGGCCTTATTGAGTACACCATAGCGGTTATTGCGCAATTCGTTGGTAATTTGTTTTACGGGGCTACTCCCATCGGCACTAATGGTGTACCAGTTCAGGTAACCATTTACAGTTTGGTTGAATACGATGGTCTTGTTATCGCTAATCCAGTTCACTTCAGAAACACGTTCTGCATTTCCTTTATTCAGTTGCTTGATGAATTTACCATCTGCATCACTCACAAATATTTCACCACGGGAAACAAATGCCAGTTTCTTTCCATCGGGCGATACACTCAGGTTGCTGATATTACCACGTACCTGAAAATCCTTATCGGCGGGCAATACATAGTTACGGGGCAGATTGATGGTGATCTTATCTGTTTTTTTACTCGCTACATCATACAGCCATAGCTGATAATCCTTTTCAAAAACGATCTTGCCGCCATTGGCATTTACAAATGGGGTTTTGATAGAAGTATTGAAACGGGTAAGTGCTATTTTCTTTCCGTTCTCCAGTGTATACAGATTATACTCACCATTGGCTTCATCCGAAATGAAATAGATCTTACCACTTTGGTCAATGGTTGTACCAAAGTCTTTGCCCTCCCAATCCGTATGCTTCTTGTACTGACGGGTACGAGGGTTATAGGATTGAATATCGGGATTGAAGGGGCCCTTATATCGCTTACGTGCTATTTGGCTATAGCTTTCCCAGGTATCATTAAAGTAAATATCACCGGAAGGATGTTCTGCCAGCGCATGATCGAACTGAAAATAATGATCGCCGAATAATCTTTTAGGGGTACCTCCTTTAATGGACACGGTATATCCCGCTACCTGTCCCATTCTGGGCGAGGTAAAATAGATCTGTTGGTTATCCCAGCTCCAGTTATTCACTTCATCATTGGCACTATGGTAGGTGAGTTGTTTGATTTCTCCACCTGCCAGTGGCATGATATAAATATCTGCATTACCCATTTGCCGGCCCGTGAATGCCAGCCATTGTCCATTGGGCGATATCCGCGGACTACTCTCATACCCCTGCATGGCAGTGAGGCGGGTGGCTTGTCCGCTACCCAAACTGGTTTTCCAAAGGTCTCCTTCAAATGCAAACACCAGTGTTTGTCCGTCGGGACTCAATACCGGATTCGATAAAAAATGTGGATTGGTTTCCTGAGCATTGGCAATCAGGGTCATGCAACAGCCCAATGCCCAAAAAAAGATCGATCTCATACTTCATTCATTTTAGTACAACAATATCCCCTTCGTGTCCCCTTTGTGTACTTCGTGTCCTTTGTGGTTTCATATCTCTTTGACATTGTGCAAGCATGCAGAACACGCAAACAGATTTGAAACCACAAAGGACACGAAGTACACAAAGGGGACACGAAGGGTGTGGGGGTACAAGATAGTGATAGAGGGGATTGGAAGGAAAGGAGATTGATTGGCGGTTAATCATGAAAAAGCCCCCTCGGTGAAGAAGGGGCTTATCCTATAAAGATATGAAAAAATAGTTGAATTTTAAAATAGGCTGATTATCAATAGAATACAAGCCTATACCACCACGTTTACCATTTTCCCTTTCACAAAAATGAGTTTTTTGAGGGGCTTGCCTTCCATCCATTTTTGTACCAATTCATTGGCGAGTACCAGTTCTTTCACCTGCTCTTCGGTAGCCGAAAGAGAGATGGTGATATTGGTACGCATTTTACCATTGATGCTAATGGGGTATTCCTTCTCCGATTCGGTAATGAATTCAGGATTGAATACCGGATAGCTTGCATCGAGGATGCTGGTAGTATTGCCCAACTGATTCCACAGCTCTTCGGCAATATGGGGTGCATAGGGGGTGAGCATGATGAGCAGGGCTTCAAGCACTTCGCGCTTATGGCATTTGAGGTCACTCAATTCATTCACACAAATCATAAAACCACTCACTGCAGTATTGAAGCTGAAGCGTTCGGTATCATCGGCAATTTTACGGATGGTGCGGTGTAATACGCGTAATTCTGCCGGTGTAGCTTTTTCTTCATTCCATACCCTTCCCTTCTCTTCATCGAAGAAAAGGCGCCAGAGTTTTTTGAGGAAGCGGTGAACGCCTTCAATACCTTTGGTATCCCAGGGCTTACTTTGTTCAACCGGACCGAGGAACATTTCATACATCCGGAAAGTATCGGCACCAAATTTCTCCACCAGCATATCGGGGTTCACGGTATTGAATTTGGACTTCGACATCTTCTCTACCTCCACACCGCAGATATATTTGCCATCTTCCAAAATAAATTCGGCATTGGCATATTCACCATTGCGCCATTGTTTGAAAGCTTCCGTATCCAGCTCAACACCATCAACAATGTTTACATCCACATGCAGTTGATCTACTTCTTCAGCATTGGCGAGGCCTGCCGATATAAATTGCTGTGTTCCTTTTTTCCTGTACACAAAACGGCTGCTTCCCTGGATCATCCCCTGATTCAGCAATTTGCGGAAGGGCTCATCAAAACCAATATGACCGAGGTCATAGAGAGCTTTGGTCCACATACGGCTGTATAACAAATGCCCTACCGCATGTTCAGTACCTCCAATGTAAAGGTCTACCTGGTTCCAGTAATCACTCGCTTTCCTGCTGCAGAATTCCTGCTCATTATGCGGATCCATGTATCGCAGGAAATACCAGCTGCTGCCTGCATAACCGGGCATGGTATTCGTTTCCAGCTCACGCGCTACCCATGCAGGAATATTGGCCAATGGGCCTTCTCCTTCGGGTCCGGGGCTATAACTATCAACGGTAGGTAGTTCAAGCGGCAATTCGGTTTCAGGTAATGCTGTGGCCACACCATCTTTCCATTGAATGGGGAATGGTTCGCCCCAGTAACGCTGGCGGCTAAAGGCAGCATCGCGCATGCGGAAATTTACTTTGCGTTTGCCGCGGCCCATCTTCTCCAGTTCATCAATAACAATTTCCAAAGCCTCACGCATGGGTTTACCATCCAGGAAACCACTATTGCTCAACATAGCATCTTTGGTGGGATTGGCATCTGTTCCATCGAATGCATCGCCAATAATATTGGTGATAGAAATATTAAAGTGTTTGGCAAACCGGTAATCACGTTCATCACCACAGGGCACGGCCATGATGGCACCGGTACCATAACCGGCGAGTATATATTCAGAAATCCATACAGGAATTTTGTTGCCGTTAAACGGGTTGAGTGCATAAGCACCGGTAAAACAACCGGAAATCTTTTTCTCGGCCTGACGTTCTCTTTCGCTCCTACTCTTCACGTAAGCGATATAGGCATCCACTTCAGCCTGTTGTGCGGGCGTAGTGATGGAGGCAATCAGTTCATGTTCGGGTGCTACTACCATGAAGTCGACCCCAAAAATGGTATCGGGTCGTGTGGTATATACTTCCAGCCAACGGGCTTCGGTTTGATCGGGTGTATCGAGTTGAAAGCTGATCTCGGCACCGGATGATTTACCGATCCAGTTGGTTTGCATTTCCTTCATGGCTTCACTAAACTGGATGGTATCCAATCCACTCAGCAAACGATCTGCATATTCTGTAATGCGCAGGTACCACTGGCGCAATTTCTTCTTCACAACAGGATGTCCGCCTCGCTCACTCACCCCATTCACTACTTCATCATTCGCAAGTACGGTACCGAGGGCTTCACACCAATTCACTTCTCCATAACCACAATAAGCCAACCGATACTGCATGAGTATTTCCTGCTGGCGGACATGGTCATAACCCTGCCAAGCGGCGGCAGTAAATTGCAGGGTGGCATCGGCCGGACAAACATGTGCACTATTTCCCTGAGTGCTAAAGGAGGCGATCAGCTTTTCGATGGGCATGGCTTTTTGTGCTGTGCGATCGTAATAGCTGTTGAATAGTTGCAGGAAAATCCACTGTGTCCATTTATAATAAGCAGGCTCACAGGTGCGCACTTCTCTTTCCCAATCGTAGCAAAAGCCGATATTATCGAGTTGCTGGCGAAAATTATTGATATTCTGATCGGTGCTTACTGCAGGATGGATACCATGTTCAATCGCATATTGTTCGGCAGGAAGCCCAAAAGCATCATAGCCCATGGGATGTAAAACATTGAATCCCTGTAAGCGCTTAAAACGGCTTACAATATCCGAAGCGATATAACCCAGGGGATGGCCCACATGTAATCCGGCACCACTGGGATAAGGAAACATGTCGAGTACATAAAATTTGGGCTTGCTGCTTTCATTGCTAACACGGTAGGATTTATTCGCTACCCAGTTTTGTTGCCATTTCTTCTCAATCTCCCTGAAATTGTATTCCATAATTTTCAACGCTATGCTGTATAATTTTTTTGCCTTTATCTCGTTATTGAATCGGAACAGCCGGAAGGACTGGTCGAATGACCGTTTCGGCTGCACCTTGCAATCCTAACATAACTTTAACCCCAAAAAAGGGGGATTGCGTTATTTTCAATGACAGAATGATCGTTAGAGTAGCTGCAAATGTAAGCCTTTAGGCATCAAAACCCTACATTTGCCCCCGGAAGGGAAAGCGGCTAAAATGGTTGTTCACCCAACAAAATGGAACTTATGGCAGACAGTGCAAAATCCTCCCTGAAACGTAGTAAACCGAATTATATCTATTCCATTATTGGGGTGGCCCTTGTATTGCTCATCATGGGTATCATGGGCTGGTTCTTCCTGAACCTGAATTCGGTGGGTAATACCTTTAAAGAAGATATCCGAATCAGTGCTTATTTACGCACCCTGAATAAGGATACCATCGGACAAATTCAGCAGTACATTACATCGAGGCCCTATGCCAAAACGGTGGTGTATGTAGATAAACAGAAGGCCCAGGAAATCTGGAACCGTGAGAACAATGAAGACTGGGCAAAAATCCTGGATGTAAACCCACTACCGGAGAGCATGGATTTCTATGCCCGCGCCAGTTATGTGAATAAGGATAGCCTGGCCATGATTTCCAATGAGCTACTGAGCAAATATGGTAACCAGATCACCGATATCCAATATCCGCAATCACTGGTTAGCAACTTGAATGAGCGTGCTTCCAAAATAGGTTTGATCTTCCTGGTTGTGGCTATTATTCTTTGTGTTATTGTGATCGTGAGCATTGACAATACCATCAGGCTGGCCATGTTCAGCAACCGATTCCTCATCAAAACCATGCAAATGGTGGGTGCTACCCGGGGTTTCATTGCCAAGCCGCTGAATATCAGGGCAGTGGTAAATGGCCTCATCAGCTCGGCCATCGCCATCATTCTCCTGTTTTCCATTATTAGCTGGGCAGAAAGCCAGTTTCCGCAATTAAAAGCCATCCGCGACTGGAAGTTAACCCTCATTTTATTTGGGGGATTGATCATCATTGGTGTGGGGATTTCGGTATATAGTACACACAGAAGTGTATTGAAATACCTGAAAATGAAACTGGATGACCTTTACTAGTTATATTTGGGCCGGCCTTTGCGGCCATATATGGGTAATCAAAATAAAAACTGATCCTTATGACAGAAACTAAGAACCAAAGCGCACCCTTATTCAGTAAACAAAACTATACCTGGATGCTTATTGGTGCAGCCCTGATTGCCATCGGTTTTTTTCTGATGAGTGGCGGTTCCAGCAAAGACCCTCAGGTATTTGATTATAATGAAGTGTACAGCAAAACCCGTGTTACTGTTGCTCCTATATTAATCGTACTCGGACTGGCTGTTGAAATCTATGCGATCTTTAAGAAGCCTAAGGCCTGATTGAAATAATGCATTGCTAATGACCTGTTCCTCCTGATATGTGACGAACAGGTCATTATATTTTTATACCACACCCATCCCATACTGCCATGTCTATCTTCGAAGCTATCGTTATCGCCATTGTAGAAGGTATTACTGAATTTTTGCCGGTTTCTTCTACCGGACATATGATTATTGCCAGTTCATTGCTGGGCATTGCGAAAGATGATTTCACCAAACTCTTTGAAGTAGCTATTCAACTGGGGGCCATTCTTTCGGTAGTGGTATTGTATCGCAAAAGATTTTTCCCACTCAATCGCTGGCAGTTTTACCTCAAACTCATCATCGCCGTTATTCCTGCATTGGCACTCGGCGCCCTTTTCTCCGATAAAATAGATGAACTGTTGGAAAGTCCGCTTACGGTATCCATTACCCTGCTGGCAGGCGGCTTTGTTTTGTTGTTCATTGACAAACTCTTCAAACAACCACAGGTTACTGAAGAAGAGCAGATCAGCCTAGGCAAGGCATTCATGATTGGATGCTGGCAATGTGTGGCCATGATACCTGGTGTTAGCAGAAGCGCTGCGAGTATTATTGGTGGTATGCAGCAAAAGCTTAGTCGTAACCTTGCAGCAGAATTCTCATTTTTCCTGGCCGTTCCAACTATGGCCGCAGCCACCGGATATAAATTACTCAAAGCATGGAAAGAGCAACCGGAAATGCTCACCGATGGCCATAATTTAATGATACTGGGTATTGGTAATCTGGTTGCTTTTGTAGTAGCCCTCATGGCTATTCGCTTCTTCATCGGCTTCCTGCAACAGTATGGCTTTCGTTTATTTGGCTGGTACCGTATTATTGCAGGTGCTATTTTACTGGTACTGGTACTAATGGGCATCATACAGTAACCCCTGCCAATGGCCATTGTTGTTATTGACGGGTTACCCTTATCTTTAAGAAAATAAACCCCAACTATGCAAACGACTGCCCCCAAAAAGGTCATTAATGGGTGGGCCATGTACGACTGGGCCAATAGCGTATACAACCTTGTTATTACTTCCACCATTTTCCCTGCCTACTATGAAGCCGTAACAGGCGATGGAAATGATGCAACAAGTAATGATACCGTAATCCTGTTTGGCAGAGAATTCGTGAATACAGCCCTTTATAACTATGCGTTGGGGGTCGCATTCATGATCGTGGCCATCATCTCCCCTATGTTATCTTCCATTGCAGATTATAAAGGGAACAAGAAAAGCTTTCTCTTCTTCTTCTGTACCATTGGCAGTATTGCCTGTGGCAGTCTTTTCTTTTTTGATGAACATAACCTGCCACTCGGACTAATCTGTATGATCATTGCCTGTGTAGGCTATTGGGCAAGTTTGGTATTCTATAATTCTTTCCTGCCAGAGATCGCCGCACCGGAAGACCGCGACAGGGTGAGTGCAAAGGGATTTGCTATGGGTTATATTGGTAGTGTGATACTGCAGGTGATCTGTTTTGTGTTTGTACTGGTAAAACCTTTTGGCCTCAGTTCCGGACAAGGTTCACAAATATCATTCCTGCTGGTGAGTATTTGGTGGTGGGGCTTTGGACAGCTGGCTTTAAGCAGGCTGCCAAAGAGTATCGCAGCAGGCACCAACCGCGAAGGCAGTATATTGACCAATGGTTATAAAGAATTGAATAAGGTGTGGAAACAGGTAAAACATATGCCTGTGTTGAAACGATACCTTACAGCCTTCTTCTTTTACAATATGGGCGTTCAAACCGTTATGCTGGTGGCTACCCTGTATGGTAAGAGTGAACTGAATATTCCATTCACCAACCTTATTATTTCTATCCTCATTATTCAACTCATAGCCATACCCGGTGCTTATACCATTGCCTGGTTATCGGATAAGCTGGGCAATTTCAGGGCCTTGATGGTTACTGTTGCGTTATGGGTGGTGCTATGCATTATTGGATACCTGCTACCAAAAGGAGGCATCTATGAATTTTATGCACTGGCCGTATTGGTAGGATTTGTAATGGGCGGCATTCAATCGCTCAGCAGAAGCACTTATGCTAAGCTGATGCCTGAAACAAAAGACACCACCTCCTTTTTCAGCTTCTATGATGTAACAGAGAAGATTGCCATCATTGTAGGTATGTTTAGCTTCGGTGCCATTATTGAGATCACAGGATCGCAGCGCAACTCGGTATTGGCACTGGTGGTATTTTTCATAATTGGTCTTATCTTGCTGAATATTGCCAGGCGTACGAAACCTGAAAAACAGCACTAACCATGAACCTGTACACGATCAATAGCGGAAATTTTAAACTGGATGGCGGCGCCATGTTTGGTGTTGTACCTAAAAGCATCTGGAATAAACTAAACCCGGCAGATGACAATAATATGTGCTCCTGGGCCATGCGTTGTTTATTGGTAGAAGATGGCAACAGACTGATATTGATTGATAATGGTATGGGCGATAAGCAGGATGCCAAATTCTTTGGACACTATTACCTGCATGGTAATGATACGCTCGATCGTTCATTGGCGACACATGGTTTTTCGAAAGATGATATTACCGATGTATTCCTTACCCATCTTCATTTTGACCATTGTGGTGGTAGCATTGTTCGGGAAAATGATCAACTGGTACCCGCTTTTCGCAATGCTGTGTATTGGAGCAATGAAGCGCACTGGCAATGGGCAGTACAACCTAATGATCGGGAAAAAGCATCGTTCCTGAAAGAAAATATTTTGCCGATACAAGAAAGCGGACAGCTGCGATTACTCCAATCGCCCGACCGTTATTTTGATGAGCAGGGTAAACTGGTAACCACCGAATTCTTTCCAGGCTTTTCGATCAGGTACGTGAACGGACATACCGATAAAATGATGTTGCCTCAATTGCAGTATAAGGGACATACTTTGGTGTACATGGCCGATTTGCTGCCTTCGGCAGGTCACTTACCACTTCCTTATGTGATGGCCTATGATATGTTTCCGCTCACAACACTACAGGAAAAAAAGACCTTCCTACAAGAAGCCCTTGATAATAACTACATACTTTATTTCGAACATGATTACCAAATAGAATGTTGTACGCTGCAGCAAACTGAAAAAGGTATTCGGGTATCGGAAACATTCCCCTTGAGCAGCCTCTAATCCTTACACGGGTTGTAGTAAAACACCAATGAAATTGTGTTTTGTTTATCCGTTAAAAAACGTGAAAAAATCAGTGTTTTGTTGGCCGGTATTCTGTACAGTTCATGTTAAGTTTACATTGGAATTATAGCTTTATCAAGCCATTTTAAAATCCAATGTCCAAAAACCATGAAGGGGGATGTCCGTGCTGCGGATGCCGGATCTCCTTCAGGCAGTTTGTTCTGCTCAACAATTTTTCCGCCATTAACTGCAATACCTGCAATGCCCGTATTGAAATTCTCAATAGAAAGGGCAATGCAGTTATTGCAGCATTATCTGGAATTATTTCAGCCACAGCATTAGTGCTGTTTACCTATGCAGGTGAAGACTTATTTCATTCTACTCTTCTAGGACTGTTTATCGGGGCTATTACAGGAACCCTGCTTATTCTCATTATTTGCAGAGTATTATACAAACGAACACAATTACATCAGAATAGAAATTGTGTACCCATTCAGTATCATAGCAAGGAACCCATAACAACGGTGGCATCGTAGCTCTCCCCCGGGAGCTATGACCATCGGTTATGCATGGTATTAGCGGTTGAAACTCATCATTGAGCTTAATGGATAGCGGAGATTGCGATATTGCATCATATCTACTTTAACGCTACCTACTACGATCGGACTTTCAATTCGTAAGGGAATATGGTTGGGGTCATCACTTACCCATACGGTCATTTTTTCTCCACCTTCAAAGATGGTTCCTTTTACCAGCAAGGGTTTGAACTTGATGGCTCGGAATTTTCCCTCCGCGGCTCGTCCCCGTCCCCGAGGACGCGGAGCCGCGCCGCCGTCGTCGGCTGCTGCCGGGGCGGGGGCGTCGTGACCGCTCCACCGCCCGCGACGCCGAGTGACGACCCGGGGCGTACGGCGCGTCGCCGTCGCGCGCGAGCTCGACGTCGACGCGTCCGTCGCGTTCGCATGGGTCGCGGACCCGCGGACCCACCCGCGGTTCATCCCGCTCACCGTGATGACGACCCCGGCGGGCCGGGGCCCCGAGGTGGGCGACCGGTTCACCATGGTGAGCGGCCCGTTCGTCCGCCGCACGGGCCGCGGCTTCCCCGACCGCATGGTCGTCGAGTCGCTCGACCGCCCGTCCGTGGCGGCGGGCCGCCCGGGCAGCACGCGGATCCGCAAGCTGGGCCCGGCGCTGCTCGGCGACGCGGGCTTCGAGGTCGTGCCGCTCGGCACGGGCCGCTGCCGGGTCGTGTGGTGGGAGGAGGCGTACCTCGCCGGTCCCGTCCCCCGCGGGATCACGGCGCCCCTCGTCGGGGTCGCGCTGCGCGTCATGATGCACGTCTCGCTGCGCCGCCTCGACGCGCGCCTGCGCGCCCGCCGGTAGCCGCGAGCGGCCTGGCTGCCGGGCCGCGCCCCGCGCACGCGACGGACCGGGGCCCCACGGGACCGACCAGCGTCGGTACCGCGCGACCCCGGGTCCGGGGTGGTGGGTTCAGGCCGTCGGCCCGTCCTCCACCGGGGCGTCCTCCACCGAGGTGTCCTCCGTCGGGCTGCCCGACGGCGCACGGTCGCCCGCGGCGGTCGTCGGGGCACCCGGCGCCGTGCCGGGCGAGGCGTCGGGGACGGCCGGACCCGCGAGGATCAGGTAGAGCTCGCGGCGCGTGCGCTCGAGGAGCTCCGCAGCGGCCGTCGTCTGCTCGTCGGTGCCGGTGCGGGCGACCTGGTGGACCGCCGCCGCCACGGCCTCGACGCCCGCGCGCAGCTCGCGCCGCGGGCGGCCGCCGCGACCGGCGGCGTCGGCGAACGGGTCGCCCAGCTCGGCGGCGTGCTCCGCGACGTACGCGGTGCCCGCCTCGGTGAGCGTCGCGAGGCGGCGCCCGCCGTCGGCCGAGAGCTCGACGAGCCCCTCGTCCTGGAGCAGGTTCAGGGCCGGGTAGACCGCGCCGGGGCTCGGGCGCCACTGGCCCTCGCTGCGCTCCGCGATCTCCTGGATCACCTGGTACCCGTGCATGGGCTGCTCGGCGAGGAGCAGCAGGACGGCGGCACGGACGTCGCCGCGGCCGGCGCGCCCGGGGCCGCGACCGCGGCCCCCGTGCCGGCGACCGCCGTGACCGGGGCCGAAGCCGGGCCCGCCCGGGCCGAACCCGGGGCCTCCCGGGCCGAACCCGCGACGGTCGTCGGCCGGACCGCCGGGGCCGAAGCCCCGGCCGCCGTCGGCCGGTCCGCCGAACCCGCGCCCGCCACCGCGGCGGGCTCCGCCGCGGCCACGGGGGCCGTCGCCGCGGAACCAGGCCGCGTCGTCGGGCACGGGCGGGAAGCCGTCACGACGACGGCGGTCCGGGCGCGGCCCGGGTCGCTCGCCGAACGGCTGGGACATGTTCTGGACGTTCTCCGGGGTCGTGCCCCGGTGCTGGTGTGCGTGGTGCATGAGAGGTGTCTCCTGTACGTGGATGTTCGAGGGCTCCGGGTGATCCGCGGAGCGTGGCGGGCCGGTCCGGCCGCGCGGTCGTCGCGAGCCGCGTCTCCGGCTCAGCGATACGGTAACGATATATCGATAGAATATCGCTGTCAACACCCCCGCCGCTCGCGTGCCGTCCCAGGACGCGCCCACCTCCCGGACGTACGCTGACTTCCAGCAGCCAACCGGCAGCCCACCAGCAGCACCGGACGCATCCCCCGTCCGGCACCCACCCGGGCCGCACCACCCCGGCGGCCCGGCTCCCGCGAGGAGGCGGCGATGCGCCCAGGCCAGCCCCGGCACTACCTGATGTGCCGGCCGACGTACTTCACCGTCAGCTACGAGATCAACCCCTGGATGGACCGGCGCACACCGGTCGACACCGCGCTCGCGGTCGCGCAGTGGGAACGCCTGCGCGACACCTTTCGCGACCTCGGCCACACCGTCGAGACGATCGACCCCGTCCCCGGCCTGCCGGACATGGTCTACGCGGCCAACGGCGCGACCGTCGTCGACGGCCTCGTCTACTCCGCGCGCTTCACCCACCCCGAGCGCGGGCCCGAGGGCGCCGCCTACCTCAAGTGGTTCGCCGACCACGGGTACGTCACGCACCTCGCGGAGCACGTCAACGAGGGCGAGGGCGACCTGCTGCTGGCCGGCGACGTCGTGCTCGCCGGCACCGGCTTCCGCACCGAGCGCGCCGCGCACGCCGAGGCCGCGGCCCTGTGGGGCCGGGAGGTCGTGACGCTCGAGCTCGTGGACCCGCGGTTCTACCACCTGGACACGGCGCTCACCGTGCTGCGCGGCAACGATGGCAGTGCCGGCGCCCCCGAGCCCGACGACGGTGCGCGCCCCGACGGCACCACCCACCCCGCGCTCACCGGCCCGCCGGCCGTCGACGTCGTCTACCTGCCCGCCGCGTTCTCCCCTGCCGCGCAGGAGGTGCTGCGCGAGCGCTACCCCGACGCGCTCCTCGCGACCGAGGAGGACGCCGCCGTGCTCGGCCTCAACGCGGTGAGCGACGGGACGCACGTCGTGCACTCGCCGCGCGCGGGCCGGCTCGCCGCGGCGCTGCGCGAGCGCGGCTACGAGACGGTCGCGGTGGACACGTCGGAGCTCCTGCGCGGCGGCGGCGGGGCGAAGTGCTGCACGCTCGAGATCCGCGAGCCCGCCGTCCACGCCCCGGCGCCGGCCGGGAGCGCGTCGTGACCGCCCAGGAGGTCCGCGCGTCGGACGGCGGCACGGGCGCGAGCAGCGCCACCGGCCCGCTCGACGGCGACCGGCCCGCTGACGGCACCGGCGGCGGCGCGCTCGCGCACAACTACCACCCGCTGCCCGTGACGGTCGCGAGCGCGGAGGGGTCGTGGGTCACCGACGTGACCGGTCGCCGCTACCTCGACCTCCTCGCGGGGTACTCGGCGCTCAACTTCGGGCACCGGCACCCCGCGCTCGTCGACGCCGCCACGCGCCAGCTCGGTCGCGTCACGCTCACGTCGCGCGCGTTCGACCACGACCTCCTGCACCCGTTCGCCGAGGCGCTCGCCGCGCTCGTCGGGCCCCTCACCACGGGCGGGGCCGACTCCCTCGTGCTCCCGATGAACACGGGCGCGGAGGCCGTCGAGACCGCGATCAAGACGGCGCGCAAGTGGGGCTACGACGTCAAGGGCGTGCCCCCGGGCGAGGCGACGGTCGTCGTCGGCTCCGGGAACTTCCACGGCCGCACGACGACGATCGTGTCGTTCTCCGACGACCCCGACGCCCGGCGCGGGTTCGACCCGTACACGCTGGGGTTCCGCCTCGTGCCGTACGGCGACGCCGACGCGGTCGCCGCCGCGATCGACGACACGACCGTCGCCGTGCTCCTGGAGCCGGTGCAGGGCGAGTCGGGCGTCGTCGTGCCGCCCGACGACTACTGGCCGCGCCTGCGCGCGATCACGACCGCGCGGGACGTGCTCCTCGTGGCCGACGAGATCCAGTCCGGCCTCGGGCGCGCCGGGGCGACGCTCGCGACCGAGACGTGGGGCGTGCGACCCGACCTCGTGACCCTCGGCAAGGCGCTCGGCGGCGGGATCGTGCCGGTCTCGGCCGTCGTCGGGCGGCGCGACGTGCTCGAGGTGCTCACGCCCGGGACGCACGGCAGCACGTTCGGCGGCAACCCGCTCGCGTGCGCGGTCGGGCTCGCGGTCGTCGAGCTGCTGCGCACGGGCGAGCCGCAGCGACGCGCGCGCGAGCTCGGCGCCGCGTTCCAGGACCGGCTCACCGGGTTCGTCGACGCAGGCCTGCTCGACGGCGTCCGCGGCCTCGGCCTGTGGGCGGGCCTCGACCTCGACCCGGCACGCGGGACGGGCCGCGAGCTGTGCGAGGCGCTGGGTCACAAAGCGAGACTCCTACCCATATCTATGCTGAGCATTCACTAATGGGTACTATAGCAGTATTACCAAAGGAAGAAAATGAAGAGGAGCAGATACTCGATATCGAATTATTATACAATGCTTGTATTGCCAATCCTGGAGCCGTCAAGCAACTGTTCAAATCTTAAGCAAGTACCATGAATAATACATTTAGTTTACACAGATTCTATTTGTTACTCAGGAAGTATTTCAGAGAAAACAAAAGCATGCTCTTACTCTATTTGGTGGGGATTAGCGGATTATTGTTTCTATCTTATGGCATCGTTGTGGTCAGTTCCTTCCATTCAAGTTTTCCATCTGGAATTCGATTGATGATTTATGTAATAGGACTTTTATTGGGTGGTAGTGCTTATGCCGCTTCCTTTTACAAACTATTCGGGAATACAGCGAGAAGCATCCAGTTCATTAATTTACCTGCATCTGCGTTTGAAAAATTTTTACTGGGCTTCATCTTTACACAGATCGTATACCTGCTTTGTTATGTAACCCTATTTTCTCAGATTGACCAGTTTATGTGTTACCTGTACAATACAAGAGTGAGTATTCCTGAATGGATAAAAGCATCAGGCGATATCAGCGATTTTAAAGCTACACCACTCAACTTAACAGGAGACCCTGAGCAGTATCAGTTCCTGATTCTGTTTGCCATAATCTCCTGCGCCATGTATCTGGGCTCGGTAAGTTTCAATAAAAACGCTTTTATCAAAACCCTTACCTTACTCATCATTTATTTCTTTCTGATGATGTTTCTAAATAGTACAATGCTGAAATGGATGGTCGATGAAGAAATCATGCCGCATGGAAAGTTTGTAAATGACTCCTTTCGAATTGATCAGAACATGACACCAGTGGGAGTTGTAGTATTACCGGATAACTGGTCTTCACTACTAAACTATTATATTCCTGTAGGTATTTTACTTCTTTGCTGGATGGCCACTTATTATAAATTCAAGGAAAAACAAGTGTAGCGAATGGAATTTTCGAGTAATAAACCCATATATCTACAGATCTGTGACATCATTTGTGAACAGATCATGACAGGCAATTTTCTGCAAGAAGAGCGTATTCCCTCCGTCAGAGAAATGGCTATTCAACTGGAAGTGAATCCAAATACCGTTATGCGTACCTATGAATTTCTACAATCGAATGAGATCATTTATAACAAGAGGGGGGTTGGTTATTTCGTTTCACCCAATGGAAAAGAACGTGCTTTTGTTCACAGAAAGAATGACTTCATTGAAAATGAGCTTCCATCTTTTATGCAAAATGCTCATCTGCTCGGCATTACTTCAAAGGAACTACTTGAATACTATTTAAAATATCAAACTAATCAATAATCACATGAAAAAGAGTACCACTTTCATCATTGCAGCCGTACTCATTTGGATCACTGGTATTACGGCAGCAAATATCAAACTCACATCAACTTATAAGCGAGAAGGAAAACTGCCATTTTATAAAACACTTATGCTTAAACCTTTTTCTCATATTGTTGAAATAAGGCCCGACAGCAGTAAATCTCAAGTACCCTACCTGATAGTAAATATTGAGCATAGCGACTCATCCTGTGCACAGTATGGCTTCTATGATAATCTGAACGATATTGCCAACATGTACGTACGAAACGACACCTTATATATTCACACATACGAGAATGAAAAAGCAGGACTTGGAGTCATCTCCATTAAATCCAATAGAATCAAATCTTTACAAGCTTCTGGTTCTATTTTTCAGCTTAATGGATTTGATGAGCAGCATACATTTATTGACGCAAGCAATATTGCTTCCATATCGGTAACGAATACCAACTTTACAACATTAACATGCATAGCATCCGGTAAGTCAAACATAATATTAGGACCTGTTGTCACAACCGATTCACTTTCTGTAACATGCGAGGACGTGTCAGGTTTGAGCTTACGAAGCCTCAATGCTACAAACAAAAAAATACAAATGAAAGAATCAAATTCACTTACGGTAAGCGGTTCCAATCTTTTTGAATTACTAAAAACACAGTGATTGATCAGTATGGTATGTTAAGAGATCAAGCCGGTATCCCCAACTTATCCAACACCACTTTCGCCATCAAATAAAAAGCTTCATGACTATACCCTGCAATATGTGGTGTGATGAGCACATTCGGCTGCTGCAATAACCAGTTGAGCTGTGCTTGCTCTTTTTCTGTATAGGTAACCAGTTTTTCATTTTCCAACACATCTAAAG
>VFQP010001648.1_pt1 | contig 28609 bp, 20 predicted proteins | sample 3512351 | NCBI WGS metagenome assembly VFQP01 (sample SAMN10412372, study PRJNA504923) | tailings metagenome | isolation source: Relicate 1 Philex TSF1 revegetated site | place: Philippines: Tuba, Benguet | collected 2017-08-29
AAATCGGGATCGAGGGTGGAGATGGCGTGCGGCGTATAGACGATCTGCGCGCCGGACCCGATCCCGGCCAGCCGTGCGATCATGCCGCCTTTCGACGAATGGCCATGGATCACGTCGAACGGGCCTTTCGCGGCGATAATGCGGCGCACCGCCAGCACCGGCGCCAAATCCCACGGGCCGGGTGCGCGCCGCATCGGCACCGGCGTGAATTCCACACCGGCGGCGGCAGGCCGTTCGCGCCCGGCGCGGAAGATACCGTCCTCGCGCTGGGGCGAATAAATCACGCTCACGCGATGCCCGGCGGCGATCGCCCCATCGACGAGATCCAGCACATTGCGCGCCACGCCGGTCGCGGCGGATTCGACGATGTAGAGGATGTTCATAGACGTGGCGCCCCCACCCGGATCAGCAGCCGCCCCAAAAACAGCAGCGCCAACAACACATAGACGCCGAAAAACGCCGGCGTGAACACGAGACTATCGACGATTTGCAGCACCAGGAATCCCGTCCACACGACATATTGCGGAATATAAGGATGCGAACCCGGCGGTGCGTCGAGCGTATCGGCGATCCAGTGCATGATCCGCCCGACCAAAATGCCGTAGATGAAGCCGCCGATGCACAGACCCGGCAGGCCGAAATTCACGTACATCTCGCCGAAGATCGGCGGGCGCAGGCCGCTATGGAAAGCGGGATCGAGGCCGGCGAGCATCGGCGTCACGCGGCCGAAGCCGAATTGCTCGCGAAAGGGAAACATATAGGTCGGGATGAAGCTCAGATACCCGGCGATATAGGTTTTGCCCCAGTAGAAATCGACGCTATCGAGCCCCGACAGGATCCACGCGAAATCGCGCAGGTCGGAGAGGTTGTTGCCGTAGAGCAAGGCGCGAATCATGTCGAGTTGATCGCGGCCCGACACCGTGTCGCCGCGCAAGGTGGCGATCGACAACGCCGCACTCGCCAGCACGACGGCGCCCAGCAGCAGCATCGGCAAATTGCCGAAGCGGCGCGGCATGCACATCATCACCGCGATCTGCATCAGCGTCAGCACCGCGACGGTGCGGTTGCCGCCGACCACGCCCAGCACGGCGATCGCCACGCCCAGCGCAATGAAGCCGCGGCTCTTGCGCGTATCGCCGTAGAGCACGACGGCGACCGCGACGAAGGGCAGAATCTGGCTCCACAGATTATAGACCGGGCGAAGCTCGTTGCGTTCGAACACCAGCGAGCGCGCGACGAGCGGCTGAAACCCGAGGGCGAACATCAACAAGGTCAGGCCGACGACCATGCCCACGCCCAGCACGACGCCGCCGCCGCTGTTCCAGCCATTGGCGACGATCCCATAGACGATGCGGCAGCCCAGCGGCGCCCCGCGCATCGTGACCCGCGCGACCAAAATGCCGATCACCATGCACACGAATCCCGTCAGCGTCAGATAGAACGCCGTGTCGATATGCGCGAGGATCGCCTCGAAATGCCGGCTGGTCGCGACGATGTTATGCGCCGACCACGCGAAGGGATACATCACCACGATCTTCAGGAAAAAATTGAAGCCGAAGAAATAGCTGGCGAAGGACAAGGCGCCCCAGCGGCGATAGTCGCGCATGTAGAACAGCGCGAAGGCCAGCGTGCAGATCCCCAAGACCAGCCAATTCGTCGGCGGGATGCGGCCAAGGACGAGCCAAGGATCGATGCGCATCATGCCGCGGTCTCCGCGCGCCGCAGCGCAAGCGGCAAGCGCAATGCGAGCCAGGCATAAAGCGCCGCGCCCAACGCATAAGCGCCGGCGTAGAATTCCAGGAAGCGGACGACGTCGATCCCCGCCAGCGCCGCGACGACCGCGACCACGGCCATGATCGCGGTCATGATTCCCGCCGCGCGCACGATCGCGGGGAAATGCCCGGTATGGACCAGCAGGAAATTCGACACGGTCTGAAGCCAATTGCACGCGATCAGCCATATCAGGATCGGCGTCACCGCCGGCGGCATTTGCGCGGCATTGCCGAGCAACAAAGCGTAAAGCGCATCGCCCCAGATCGCGAGCAAGCCGCACAGGCCGATTGCGGGTACCGCACCTAACGCCGCCGCGATCGATGTCGCACGCCACAAAGCGCGCTTGTCGCCCGCTTGAAAGGCGCGCGTCTGGCCCGGCACCATCAGATCGCACGCGGCCGAGAACAGCACATTGGCGCCGCGGAAAATCTTGAACGCGGTATCGAAGATGATCGTCGGCGCGCCCAGTCCCATCACGGCGGGCACGAGCAACGAAGGATAGTTGTAGACGAAGATCTCGCCCGCCGCGTAGCCGCCGCTTTCCATCAAGCGCTGGCGGTTGGTGCTGGCGAAATGGCGCAAGGCGGCGCCCGGCCCCGTTCCGTCGAACGCGTTCTTGCCCCGCAAGCGGCGTATCGCCGCCGCGAACAACACGATCCACACCGCGTTGCTGGCGAGCAGGAATGCCATGAACGGCAAGCCGAACAGCAAGGCGAACAGCAGCGCCAGATGGAGGACGCGGCGCAATGCTTCCAGCGTTTCGAAATGCAGGAAGCGATCGACCGCCGTGCTGACATTGCGCAGCGCGAACCAGGCGAGATTGAGGGCCGCGTAAACGAAGAACAGCGCGAACTCGATCCCCTGCCCGGCCCCGCCGCCGAACAACGCGGCGATGGCGAAGCAGCAAACCGCCCCCAACAGCGCCAAACCGATATAGAGATACGTCACGCTCGCGGCTTGGCGGCCTAGCGACGGCGCCGCGTCGGCCGTCGCCAATGTCCCGTCGAGGAAGCGCGCGCGTAGATTGACGTAGAGAACCTTCGCGATGCCGAGATCGAACAGCCACAGCGACAGGCCGAGATTGCCGATGATGATGAACAGCGAGAAGCTGTGCGGATCGAGCACGCGCGCGAACACATAGGTCTGACATACGCCGGTGATCAGCGCAGCGCCGGCGGTCGATCCGCGCAGCACGAGATAGGGCAGGAAAACCGCGCGCTTCACGAAGCGGCCTCGCGGCAATAGCCGAGCAAGGCTTGCGCCGTATTCGACCATCGGAAGCGCTGCACGTGTTCGAGGCCGCGCGCGGACAGGTCTTGGCGCAATCCGGCATCGCGCGCGAGCTTCGCCAGGATCGCCGCCAAGCCGTCGGCATCGTCCATGCAGCAGATCAGCGTCGCATCGCCGCTGCCGGAGGTTTCGAGCAGCGCTTCCTGATCGCTGATCACGACGGGGCAGCCGCAAGCCATCGCCTCCACCGGCGGCAGTCCGAAACCTTCGTAGCGCGAGGGATAGACCAGCGCCAATGCGCCTTCGTAGAGCGCGCGCAACTCGCCATCGCTCACGAAACCCAAATGCGCGACGCGGTCGGATTGGCGGATATCGCCCGCCGGATGCACGCGGGCGTCGCGCTTGCCGGTCAGCACCAGCTTGGTACCGGCCGGCAGATCAGCGCGTTCGAACGCGGCCAGCACCAGATCGATATTCTTGTTCGGGCTGCCCACGCCGACCGCCAGGAAATACAGCTTATCGGTCAGGCCATTTCGCGCGAGCGGCGCCGTATCGGCGGCCTGCGCCAGAATGTGATCCGCGCCTTCGCTGCACAGCGAAATCCGATCGCGGGGGATGCCATACCATTGCGAAATCTCGCGGCGCGAGAAATCGGAGATCGCGACGATCCGCTTGGCGATCCGTCCCAAGGCGGGAACGAGCGTTTTATAGGCAAGGCGGAAGGCGAAGCGGAAACTCTGCGGACTGACCCAGGGTGTCGCGTCGTGCACGACCACGACCTGATCGCGTTTGGCGAGCGGCCCGAGATTGCACAGATTGAGCAGCACGCCATCGCGGCTTGCCAAGGGCAGATCGATCTGTTCCCAGCCATAGCCCGATTTGAAAAAACGGCCGGTCGTGCGCGTTTCGATGCGCGCGAAATCCGGCACCTGCGCGCCCGGCGGCACCCAGAACACGGCGCGGTCCCATTGCGCGGCGAAGGCCGGATCGGCCAGCAGCTTGTCGATCGCGCGCACGGTTTCCAGCGCGAAACGCTGCACGCCGGTTTGCCGCTGCGTGACGAAGCGGCCGTTGATATGGAGCGTCGCCATCGCGCGCGCGTCAGACGTTGTTCTTCGGCAGAACGACCGCCGCCGGCGTGCGCAGCAGGATCAGCATATCCAACCAGAACGACCATTCGCGGATATACTGGAAATCGAATTCAACGCGCTTGCGCAGCTTGTCTTCCGTGTCGGTTTCGCCGCGCCAGCCGTTGATCTGCGCCCAGCCGGTCATGCCGGGCTTCACCCGGTAGCGGATCGCGTAATCGGGCACGACATCGGCATAGAGCCGCCCGTCGGCCTTGGCCTTGGGCGCATGCGGGCGCGGGCCCACCAGCGACATCTCGCCCTTCAACACGTTGAAGATCTGCGGCAGCTCGTCGATCGAGTATTTGCGGATGAACTTGCCCACGCGCGTGACGCGATCGTCATGCGCCGACACCAGCTTGTCGGCTTCGGCGTCGGCTTGCTCGATCTTCAAGGAACGGAATTTGTAGATCGAGAATTTGCGCCCGAACTGACCGCTGCGAAGCTGGCGGAACAGCACCGGGCCTGGCGTGCCGAGCTTGATGGCGATCGCCGTCGCCAACAGGATCGGCGATATCAGCGCCAGGATCACGAAGCCCGCGATGAAATCGAAGCCGCCTTTCAGCAGCCGGTCCCAATGCCCCAGCGGCGGCGTCATCAGCGTGGGCATGACCACGCCGTCGCCGCCTTCGACATGCGACATCGACAACACCGACAATTCGGGATCGGGCACGAGCCATACGGTGATCGGCAGGAAGCGCAAGCGATCGAGCAGCGACGCGATGCGCGGCCCCGCCGTCCAAGGCAGCGCCATATAGACGTGCAAATCCTCGTGATCGGCCACGTGTTCGATCAGCGCCGCCAGGTCGCCGAGATAGGGTAGACGCTCGTTCAAGCCTTCGACGCGGGTGACGCGATCGTCGAAATAGCCGGCGAATTCGATATCGGCCCCTTCCGCCGACAGGCGTTCGAGCAAGCGCAACGCCGACGCCCCGCCGCCGACCAGCACCGCGCGGCGCAACGGGGCGCGCCGGAATGTCGAACGGCTTTCGATCGCTTCCGAGGCCCGCCGGACAAGCTGGACGCCGATCAGCGCCAGCACGAACCACAGCGCAAGCCAGACAGCCAGCGCGCCCGCCGGGGCGGCGTCCAACGCGGCCGCGGCCAAGCCGAACGCGACGAAACTGGCTCCCAGCACGCGCGGCATCGTCAGGCCAGGCGCCTCGCCCGGCGTGCGGCGCTGCGGATGCAATTTCGCGAGCCAGCCAAGAATGAGATAGGCCACCGCCAACGCGACGATGAACAAGGTCGCGCGGGCGGGAATCGGCTCGGTCTCGCCGACCGCGTGCATCGCCGCCACGGCAAGCCAGCCGGCGGCGAACACGCCCGCCCCTTCGAACAGCGCCGCCAGCGTGTCGAACATGCCGCGCGACAGTGCCAGCGGCTGCTTGCGGTCGGCCGCTTGGTGCATGGTTTGGGATTCCGCGGTCATGTCAGTTCGTGTTGCTCGTCCGGCCGACGGTGTAGGTGAAGCCGCGCTGGAACGGCACGACGCGATTGATGAATTGATCGATGAACAGATTGACCTCGGCGATCGAGGATTTGGGCACGAACACCACGTCGAAGGCCTGCAACGGCACATCCGGATTGCGGCCCGCGACATAGCCCGCGACGTCGACCGTGCGCATCATCGGGCGGCCGTCGCGCCCGCGCCGGATCAGCACGACTTCGGTCGTCTTGGCCGTGTCCATGAATCCCTTGGCGAGCAGAATGGCTTCCATCACGCCGATCCGGCCGGGCAGATTGATCAGCCCCGCACCATTGACTTCCCCGCCGACGAACACGCGCTGCGAAGCGTAATTGCGGATCGCGACGGTGACGCGCGGCTGGACGAGATCGCGGCTATAGCGCTTCTCCAATTCCTCGGTCAGGGACGCGACGGTCTTGCCCTCGCCCACCACCTCGCCGACCAAGGGCAGCGTGAAACGCCCGTCCGGGCCGACCACGGCGCGATCGTTGTATTCGCCGCTGAACGGCAATCGGATCTCCAACTCGTCGCCCGGTCCGATGCGATAGGGCGAATCATCCGCGACCCAGGGGGCGAACGCGGCCGCATCGGTGCGTTCGGGCCGAATCGATTCGGTGCCGCACGACGCGACGCCCAGCGACAGCAGCGCCGCCAGGACGACATATCGCATGGCGCCGAGTCGCCGTGGTTTCAGCGGATGTAACATTGTGTTCCTGCAGGATTGCCCGAATCGCGACGGCTTCATTAGAATTCGGTTCAGGCTGGATTGGAAGATCAGTCTAGATCGCAGCGAAGGCAAACCAGCTCTCCATGACGCCATCCGATCCGACCGCCATCACGCCCCCGATCGCGCTCTCGTTCACGACGCGCGATCTGGTGCTGATTCTCTTTCGCTTCCGTTACAGGGCGCTGCTCACCTTCCTCGCCTGCGTGTCGGTCGCCGTCGCGCTCAGCTTCCTGCTGAAACCGGTTTATCAGTCGGAAGCGTCCATTTTGGTCAACAAATTGGGCCGCGAATTTACCTTCCGGCCGGATTTGAGCGTGGGCGTGCAATCCGCCATTCCCGTGGCGTCGGACCCGGACGAGATCCTCAATACCCAAGTCCAGCTCATGCGCAGCCGCGACGTGATCCTCGCGACGATCGAGCGGATGGGGCTGGAGCGTTTGTATCCCGAGTTGTCGAAACCGGGCGAAACGCCGGATATCGACAAGGCGATGAAGAAATTCGACGATGCGCTGCAAACCGCCCCGCAACGCACGTCGAACATCGTTCATATCGCATTTCGCAACGCAGATCGCGAATTGGCCGCGGCGACGCTGGATGCGCTGATACAAATCTTCACCGAGAAATCGATCAACGTCTATATCAACACCCAGACTGCGTATTTTGAAAAGCAGGTCGCCCAGGCGCGCGACCGCTTCCTGGCGAGCGACGGCAAGCTGACCGCATTCCGCCAGCGGCTGGGCGCACAGGCCTTCGAAGCGCAGATCCCGCTACTGCTGCAGCAGCGCATCGATATCGACAGCGAGTACAAACGTATTCTGGCGGCCCTGGCCGGCGCGACCGAACGCGTTCAAGCCGTGCGCCACGCGATCTCCCAGACCCAGCAGGAGATCACCGCCTTCACCGACACGCAGCAAAGCCGCGTGATCGACGACGCGCGCACGAAGCTCCTGAACATCAAACTCCGCCAGCAGGAAATCGCCGCCAATTTCGCGCCCGGCAGCCGCCAGGTGCAGCAAGTCGAGCGCGAGATCGCGATCGCCGAGAAATTCCTCGAGGATCAGCTGGTCCTGTTCTCGGGCACGGTGCGCCGGGCGCGCAACGAAGTCGCCACGGCGCTGGAAACCGAACTCAACCGCTCTCTCGCCGAGCAGGCGGAGTTCGAGGGCAAGCGCAACACGATCCTCGCCAATATCGCGGATATCGACCGGCGCTTGTCGGACGTCACCGGCGGCGAGACCGAGCGCTGGTCGCTCGAACAGGATGTGGCGCTCGCCAAGGACATGCTGAAGCTGTTCGCCTCGAAGCTCGAAGACGCGCGCGCGGCGGATTCCCTCAACCAGAGCCGCATCGGCAATATCGCGATCGTACAGTCGCCGTCGCTGGCCGATCCGCGCCAGCCCGTGCAGCCGCGCCCGCTGCTCTATTGCATCCTGGGCGTCGTGGCCGGACTGTTCCTGGCGGTCGTCGTGGCGCTGCTGTCGGAACTGATCTCCGACACGATCTACGATCCGGTGCGCACCGAACGCTTGCTCAACGTGCCCACGCTCGCCGTGTTCAACTACGTCCCGGCCGAACAGCTCGAACGCTAGGCGCGAAAGCGCAACTCGACGATTTGCGTCAGCCGTTTGCCGGGCCGCAGGATCGCATCGGGGAAAGACGGGCGATTGGGCGCGTCGGGATAAAGTTGGCATTCGAGGCACAGCCCGCCATGCGCCGCAAAGGGCGGCGCCAGGAATTTGCCGTCATAAAGCTGAATGCCGGGCTCGCTGGTATGGACTTCCATCGCGAGGCCCGACTTGGCGCCCGTCAACACGGCGCCGAGGAACAAACCATCATCCGCGCGGTCGAGGCAGAAATTGACGTCGTAATGCACGCCGCCCACGCGCAAAGGTTTCGATTTGCGGAAATCGAACGGCGTGCCGGTCACGTCGGGCATCTCGCCCGTCGGGATCAACGCCTTGTCGACCGCGACGATCCGGCTCGCGGCGATCTGCAGCGCGTGATCGCGCGCATCGCCGCCGCCATCGAGATTGTAATAAGCGTGGCTGACGATATTCGCGGGCGTGGGTTTGCCGGCGGTCGCTTGCGTCGTCATGCGCAACGTGCCGGGGGCCGGGATTTCGTAGATCGCCGTCGCTTCCAGCGTGCCGGGATAGCCCATCTCGCCGTCCGGCGAGGTCAAGCCAAGCTCGACGCGCGTGGGCGATGCCGACACGATGCGCCACACGCGGGTCGAGAAACCGCCGGGCCCGCCATGGAGCTGGTTCGCCCCTTCATTCGGCACGACGCGATGGACCGTGCCGTCGAGCGTGAATTGCGATCCGCCGATACGGTTGGCGTAGCGCCCGACGATCGCGCCGACATAGCCCTTCTCGGCGAGATACCCCGCGAGATCGTCATGGCCGAGCGCCACGTTCACCGGCCCGCGCAGCGTGTCGATGTTCAAAGCGCGCAGCGTGGCGCCGTAGGTGAGAATCTCGGCGGCCACGCCGGGGCCGCGCATTGCGAGCTTATGAACCGGCGTGCCGCCGACCGTGCCGAAATTTTCCATGACGCGATCTTAGCTCAAGGCATGTATTGCCCGCCATTGACGTCGAGGATCTGGCCCGTGATATAGCCCGCCAAGACGGGTGACGCCAAAAATACGACCGGATAGGCGCAATCCTCGCCCTTGCCCAGACGGCCCAAGGGGATCGATGCGCGCGCGGCTTCCAGCATGTCGGGCGCCGTAGCGGCGTGAAACGGCGTCGCGATCACGCCGGGGGCCAGCGCATTGACGCGAATGCCGGCGGGCGCAAATTCCTTGGCCATCGAGCGCGTCAAGCTGTGCACGGCGGCTTTGGTCGCGACGTAAAGCCCCGAACCCGGCGCGCCGCCATTGCGCGCGCCGATCGACCCGATATTGACGATCGACGCCGAAGCGCCGGATTTGGCGAGATGCGGATGCGCCGCGCGCGTCGCTTCGAGGATGCTGCGCACGTTCAAATCCATCACGCCGTCATAGGTCGCATCGTCGAACGCCGCCATGCGCGTGCGGCCGACCATGGCGCCCGCATTGTTGACCAGCACGTCCAAGCCGCCCAGCGCCGCGACGGCGTCCTCGACGATTTTCGTCGCTGTGCCGCGCTTCATCAAATCGCCCGCGACGATCGCCGCTGCGCCGATCTGACGCGCAAGCGCATCCGCCCCGGCCTTGTTCTTGGAATAGTGAATGACGACGCGCGCGCCGCATGCCGCGAACGCGGCCGCACAGGCCGCACCGATACCGGAACTGGCGCCCGTGACCAGAACACGCAAACCGTCGACGCCGAGATTGAGAGCCACGTTTCCCCCTTGTTGGCTTTCATACGCCGAATTTCGGCGTTCCCGACAATCTCGACCGAATGCCGGACGCGGCGCAACTTAACTCCGGGACGATATCCGCAAGAGCGATACGCATAACGGCCGGCCGGATGACGGCCGAGGCCTTCGTCGCGTGCGGCCGAATTGTCAGGAAAAAGGAGGCGGTCCCCGATATCCGGCACCACCAATAGCGTCATTGACCCGAGATCAAGGTAAGGGCGTGATCGTACAAAGACCGCCCACACCGGGTAAATCGTCCTCCTTTGGTCGGAGGCATATCCCTCCGCTGCGACCAACCCGGTCGTTCGAACCGGCTTGGCATGAGCGCTCGGGACACAAGTCCAACCATCTGGGAAATTTATTATCCGGCACGTTCGCATCGAGCGCCGTGCGCGAATGCCGGTTCATCGCGATTTCTTGATCAACGCCCTCGTCTCCACTCCAATCGAGGGCTCCAAACCATGGCGACTATCTGCAAGACGCGCTCGAAATCGGTCGACGGACCTCCTCGTCAACAATGACTGGTCGAATGGCGCGGTGCGACCAGCCAACGCCGACGATTCGAAGAACAATGCACTCGAAACCGCTGCAAAGACGACCGCGTCGCGGAAAATTCACCTCGGCATCTATTGAAAACTCATTCCTTGCGATCGTCGATCAGCTTTCTACCCAAACTGCGTCGAAGCCGCCAAAGGTCCTGTTGTATCGATAAATTTTGTAGGGCGAGAATTCCCATTGCGATGCAAAGCACGCCGAACAACAACAAAGACATGCCCAAAAGCGCCCAAAACGCTGCCGGCGCGACATGCGTGATTAAATTATAAATTGCGAATGAAAAAGGCACGAGTGAAATAGCCGCGCAAACCCCGCCCAACACGCAAAGATATCGGAATGGATCTGCGGAAAGCGCGACAATTAAGTGGCTCGCAACAAGCGACGGGATGTGAGACGACGACTTTCGCTTCGTCGCGTTTGGTTTGCTGAACTTATGTTCTTTCCATTCAAGAACTGCAGGAACTTCAGCAATCCGAAAATTGAATGCGAGGGATTTTCGTATGACATCGAGATGGAATTCTTTGCCGTTTTCGTCAATCGGCAATTCCAGAAATGCGTGGCGACGGTAACCGCGTGTCATGCCGGTGTACATCGTGATCTTTCTGCTCTGCCCCAGGCGCAGCAGAAAATTACCTAACCGGCTGATGGCCACTCGTTTCGCGGGAACGTTCCGGTAGCCGCCGCCCGCGATGTTAGGCGATGCGATTACCATATCGACGGAAGGTTCGGCTCGGAGCTTGGATACAATGCGGTGGACAATGTCGTCACCCCATGAACAATCCACTTCCGTCGTGACTACGATTTCGCCGCACGCTTCACGGATTCCTGTCGCGAGCGCAAAACCGCGGCCTTTATTTCGTTCATAGCCGATTACCCGCAGATGCGGGTCTTCGACCTCTAACGCCTTGGCAAGCGCGAATGACCCGTCACTGGAGCCATCATTCACCAGTATCAATTCCCAGGCGTCGTCAAGGCTGCGTAGCTGAGCGAGCATATGGCGCGTTGCGCCTTCGATGATGGCGCTTTCGTTGAAAAATGGACAAACAATCGAGATCATCTCACCGCTCCGCGGTTACTCCAAAACCGATCGATGGCGATCACACCTGTTTGTTTCAACTGTTGCGCCGCATCAGTGGGCGACGGAATCATACTATCGGGGTCTTCCCCGGATACATCCCCGGGCTGAAAATACCGAGCCGACCCCATATGGATCGCGGAAAATCGACGTCCAGGCGCTAGTCGTTCGATCGGAAAGCGTCCGTCGCCTTCGAAAAAGATTCGGTCGGATATTCGGACGCCGCTCGGCTCGAGCGATACCCGTCGATCGAGGCGCAACGGAATCGTTTTCTGACGGCTAACCAACGTCCTCACGAGGGCTCGTTTTACGAATGCCGCGATCCCCGGTATTCGCCCGAAGGACAAACAAAATAGCCGGAATGCCATGAACAGCCAAGGCGTCATCGTTCGTTGATTTACTGCAGCGAACCGAGCGGATACGATGATGAGATCGCCCACGATCTCGACTTCGGAGGGTCGGCGCAACGCCTGCGAACTGATAGCGCCGCGCCGATGCACACCCCACCAGCCGCAATCGCTGAACATTAGGCGTGCGCCTTGCGCCGTTCGGTCGAATGCCTTCACCACCCCACCTTTACTCGCGCCGACAACGACGAACCGCGTTGGAGAGCTGCGTACGAAAAGTCCGGCGTCGGGAAAGTTCCACGCGCCGGTGACTTGGCAAGGCAATTCGGGCGCCGTGGCGATGGCCGCATCGGCAGCCAATGATGCATCGTGCGCATAAAGATGATTGTTCAGGAGCGGTAAAAAATTATAGGCATCAACGGAAGTTAAACCAGCGATCGTTCCGGCAGCGACCGCTGGCCGCAGATAGCCCGCGATCGCGGCCGCGTCAGGACAGACCGGCGCCAAAATTTCAAATCCGGCGGGAAAATAGAATTCAGTATTCCGGCTGCCGTACTCGCCGCCGATCGTACGATCGGGATGGACGAAATGCTTCAGGAATGCGATCGAGATGCGCAGGCTTTCAAGCAATTCGGCGTCGCCCGTCATTTGCCAAATCCGAGCGAGATAGAACGTTCCGTGCGTCTGATAGCCGATATCGGCGCCGCCATATTCTTCGTACCAGCCTTCTGGCGATTGCCGAGAAAAAACACGCGCGAGAAAGTACCGACAGCGTTCGCCGTAGCGCGCATCGCCAGTAATCTGCTCAATGACTGCAAGACTGGCTGCCGCGACCGCGAGATGGTTTGACAATACCCCATGGGTTTCATCGTTTCGGCAAAGCCAATCGCCGGCCCGCCTAAACGCTTCTTTGAACGTGTGGCGCTCCACCGGATCAAAACAATCGCCGACGATTAGATACGCCTCGCCCAGATAGAATGCCGTAAACGCAGTTGCGGCCAGACTGCGTTCGAACGGATAGGCTTCGTCGAAGGAGCCATCGGCGTATTGCAAGCGACACCAATACGCGATCGTCGCGCGTGCCCATTCCAGAGATTCGGCGCGGCCGAAGAGCGGATTTCCCGCTACATCTGTGCGATACAGCCAAGCGAATGCATAAGCCGCTTCTTGGAAGCGAGCGCCGGGGAAGTCGGTGAACTTCCATCCCCAGTGCGTCCGATCAACGCTGCCGAAAGTGACGGAAAACGGCTCGCGATCGCAACGCGAAACGAGTCGATTTATTTGTTCGAACGCGCGGGGGACATAGGCTGAGATCATATGCTGATTCCGCTCAACATTCGGCCGAGCGCGATAGACTTCGTCATTTTAGGATATCTGCCGCTGCATTCACCCGCACCGGCGCGCCAGTCCGCAGCGCTTCTTGCACGGCGAACGTCGCGCGCGTCGTCGCAACGAGACTTTCAAGCGGAATATTCGGTGAGCCGCTTCGAATGGATTGGACGAACGCGGACAGCTCTTCCTTATGACCCTTCTCTGCTTGAAGATGGAATTTTTTTGTCAATCGCCGGCCGTTCGAGTGCAGTGTCAAGGAGCGCCAATTCTCGATCGCGGCCGAGACGCCGCCGCCGAATAGCTCCAGCCGCTCCTTGGGAAATCCAGGGTCGCCGCTTGATGCGTATGAAATGACTCCGAGTGACCCGTCCGAAAAAGTGATCGTCGTCACGATATTGTCTGGATCGGCGGGCAATGCCTCTCCCGCAGCGACAGCCGATGCCACGACGGAAACCGGCGAAGCATCGGTCAAATACTGAAGCAGATCGATAAAATGGCAGACTTCACCGATAATCCGTCCGCCGCCGAGTTCGGGATCTTGATGCCAATGGGAACCAAGGATCGGCCCGGCGTTGACGCGATAATTCAACATCAGTCGCCCGCCAGTCAGGTGCGTTTTCAATAGAGTCGATAAAGGGGAGAAGCGGCGGTTGAAGCCGACCATCAATTGCGGTGCCCCGGCAGGAAGGGCCGCCGCCTCAGCATACGCAGCCAGCACATTCTCCAGTTCAAGTTCGTTCATCGCGAGCGGCTTCTCGACGAACACATGTTTGCCAGACCTTAACGCAGCCGCCGTCATGCCAGCATGTTGATCGTGACGCGTCGCGATAAGTACTGCGTCGATATCCTGATCGTTGAGGATATCTTGATAAGCCGACGTACAAAACGCGGCACCGTATTTCTCCGCGACGGCGCGCGCGGTCAATCCGCTGCCTGTTGCGAATGCTCGAAAGGCGACGCCACGCACCGCCGCAAGACGCGGCAACAACACACCCTGCGCGAACTGACCCGCACCGATTACGCCGAAGCAAATTTCACTGCCGGTATGCGACGATCGTCGAGCAGCCGTTAGCGCAACGCTCGTCGACTGTCGTTTTTCGATATCGTACTCAAGGACCATTCCGATAAACGGGGAGGATGTCGGATCGGACAACATCTTGTAGGCGCGCTCTGCTTGCTCGATCGGAAAGCGGCGGCTGATTAGCGGCTCGATCCGCACGCGCTTTTGTGCGACGAGATCGAGGAACGCCTCCATATTGCGATTCTCCGTCCATCGGACATACCCCGCTGGGTAGTCGATCCCTTTCTCCTCATAACTCGGATCATAACGGCCGGGGCCGTAGGATCGGGATAGCCGCAAGTCGATCTCTTTCTCGTAGTAGGCGCGTCGCGGAACATCCATACCGATATCGCCAACGGCGACGACGCGCCCCCGATCGCGCGCGAGTTCGGCAGCGATGGCGATTGGGCCGCTACTTTTCGTCGCCGCCGTGATTACAACCGCATCGGCACCGCGATTGTGGGTGAATGCCATGAGAGCACGCACCAAATCGGAGTCCGATACGCCGCCCGCAACGGCACCCATTGAAATCGCCAACGCCACTTTGTCGGGATCCGTATCGACACCAAAAACCCGGCAACCATTGGCGGCCAGAATCTGCACGGTCAATTGCCCGACCAAACCAAGGCCAAGTACGACGATGCTTTCCCCGATCTCCGGCTCGGTCCGACGCACGCCATGCAATGCGATCGCGCCGACAGTGACGAATGACGCGTCACCGAAGGAAACTGCATCCGGAATTGGAACGCAGAGATTGCGCGGAACGTAAATCATCTCGGCATGATTGGCATAACCCAAGCCGGCGCATGCGACGCGCATTCCAGGCGCAAGGTCCGTGATGCCGCGGCCTGCTTCGATCACCAAGCCGGCGCACGAGTATCCAAGTGGCAATGGGGCGCTGACCAAGTTGTTAACAATTCGGGCAGTCGCTATCAGTCCCTCCTGACCGGCCTTGGCGAGTACCTTCTTCACAAGGTCGGGGCGCGCCAACGCCTTACGCAGCGGATTCATTTTGGCGAGTTCGACAATGGCCTTCTCGGTCCCCGCACTGATCAGCGAAGCCGCGTTGGCGACCAAAACGCCGCCAGGCTTCAAGGCCGGTGGGGGAACATCCGAAACGGATAATTGTCCTGTTTTGAAATTCTGGAGGACAGATTTCATAACGTCACCGCATCGGCTGCGAGGCCGCAAGGAGACACAGATTCGCACGCGCGAAGTGCAACTACGCGCTCGGCCTCATTTTGAAGACAGCAATTGTCCATCGATTCTATCAACGAATTTTGATCCCGCGCGCGGCATGTTCGAGCGACCGACATAAGTGGCCCCCGACTTCTGCGTATGGTAAAGGAACCGACAGATTAGGTCACCATAAACGGACGAGTCTGAAGGCTATGTGCGGAATTGCCGGCGTTTTAGGGGCGACGGAAGATCGCGCGGTGATCGGAAGGATGATACGGGCTATCGCGCATCGCGGCCCGGACGGAGACGGAATCTGGACGGGCGAGTATGCCGCGCTCGGCATGCAGCGGCTCAGCATCATCGATATTTCTGGCGGCGCCCAGCCGATGTCGACTTCCGACGGTCGATATGTGATCGTATACAATGGTGAGATTTACAACTATAGAGAATTGCGTGAAGAACTGCGTGCTGCTGGAGTCGAGTTTAGGACGGATTGCGATACCGAGGTGATATTGCGCGGAATCGCTATCCGCGGACCAAGTTTCATTGAGCGTTTGCGCGGGATGTTTGCGTTCGTCCTGCACGACTCTGTCGAAGGCTCGTCACTCATTGTCCGGGATCGGATGGGCGTTAAACCGCTTTATACCGCCCGCGTCGGTGCGCGGCTGCTGTTCGCGTCTGAAATCAAAGCCTTGCTTGAGCATCCGGCGATGACGGCAGAACCCGACATTAGCGGAATCTCGGATTTTTTGGCGCTGCGCTATGTCCCTGGACCAGGTTCGTTATTCGCGGGGGTCGAAAAGTTTCCGCCGGCGAGTTGGATGCTGCATCGGCGCGACGGAACGACCGCGATCCGGCGTTATTGGTCACCGCCGTTGGACGGGCCCCAATGGTCCGACGAAGAGGCGAACGAGCGCTTCACTGAATTGTTCGACGAAGCAACTCGAATCCGTATGCTCGCTGAACGGCCGGTTGGTGCGTTTCTGAGCGGCGGGGTTGATTCGACTGCGATCGTTGCCTCTTTGAGCCGACAGTTCCGTGGACCGATCCGGACCTTTTGCGTCGGTTTTGGTTGGGAAGGCGACGAACTCGAAGACGCCCGCGCGACGGCAAAAAACTTAGGCTGCGAGCACGAGGAGGTCATCGTCCGGAGCGATGACTGCGCGTTGTTGCCGACCATATGCCGCCATCTGGATGAACCGGTCGGCGACGCAATTACACTGCCGATGTTTCTCGTCTCACGATTGGCACGACGGCATGTGACCGTCGTTCAATCGGGCGAAGGGGCGGATGAAATGCTGGGCGGCTATTTCATGCATCGTGCCTTTTTGAAGACCAAAGACTATAGCAATCTGATTCCAGACACAGTCACGCGCAATGCGGTTGTTCCCTTGTTGCGCCTGCTGCCGGCAGGACTTTTGAACGCGGCTTTCGACTATCCCGGCACCCTGGGGGATCGCGGGAAGCGAAAACTGGTGAATTATGTCGCTGCTCTGTCGAAAATGACCGATAGGGAGAGATACCGAGGGCTGATTTCGCTTTTTGACGACGCCGATCAGGACGAATTAGTATTGCCTGAGATGCGCGCGGCGATCCGGCGTCGCGCCATCGCGAACGTCAGCAACGCTTGTGGCGATCTCAATTCCCTTTTGAGGATGCAATTCGACGATTGGTTGCCAGACGACATCCTGATGAAGCAGGATAAAATGACGATGGCCAACTCGATCGAAGGTCGCGTTCCATTCCTCGACCATCATTTAGTCGAATTTTTATCGCCGCTTGCCGCCCGACGAAAGATTGGCGCGAGGCAAAATAAAATCATTCTACGCGACTATCTTCGCAAGGCGATCAGTCCCGAGATCGCGGACCGCCGCAAAAAGGCTTTCTACATTCCCATCGATCGATATCTGCAGCAAGCGCCGCTAAAAGACATGGTTGGAGCGTTACTCGATGAAGCCAGTATTCGCCGTCGAGGTTTATTCCGATGGGAGAGCGTCCGAGCGCTGCGCGATGCCCGCTCCGAAGAAGGATTCTTAGCCGGCAAGCAGGTTTTTTCGCTCGCCATGCTTGAACTTTGGTTTCGGATTTTTATCGATCGTGAACCGGGATGGACATGACTCCGAAACCCCATTTGACGCCCCTATACGATCCGGCCACTTTTACCGAAGACCATCTGCACGACGACCGCGGCATCGTTGGCTGGCTAACCCGAGCTCGAAAGGACAAAGTTCTTCAAGCTCTAGAGGCTGAACTAACAGCCCCCCCCGCAGGCCAGCGCCTTCGCCTACTCGATGTGGGCTGCGGATACGGTGAAATTATTGATGAGGCTTATAAGCGAACATCGTCGAAAGCTCCCATGGAGGCATGGGGGATCGACATCAATCTGGCAGCACTCACGCAGGCTGTTGCGCGTGTGCCGTTAGCTCATTTCTTATGCGCCGATGCTTCGCGCCTACCGTTTCCAGACAGCGCATTCGACGGAGTCATTTGCTCAGAAGTAATGGAGCATTTGCCTGCACCGGAGCCTCTCGTTGCAGAGATCATGCGGGTCACACGGCCCAATGGCATTTTTTGCCTTACCGTCCCCAACGAATGGGTGACAACATTTGGCCGAGCGCTTCTTGGGAAGCGGCCTTGGAAAACCCCGGCGCATTTGCGGGATTACTCACCGCATAGTTTTTGCGGCGCAGTTCCCGTCCCCCCAGTCAGATTGGACCGCGCGCCGTTTTCGCTTCTGCCGTTCAGATTATCGACCCATCTCGTCGGCTTATTTCGCAAGCCCGCCAATTGACGCCGACTTACAACCCTTCCAAATCGAGTACAACGAGGTTCGGCGTCTCTAGCGCGTACGGCAAAGCAGCTGGTGCGGATATGCCTCGCTGGGTAGAACAATAATCCGGCAAGAAGCCGCCTATTTTCGTCGTCACGACGTAGCGAAGCGCTGCATAGCGACGTTTGACGGCCCGCAAGCGCGCAGCGTCAGATGTAAGGGCCAAATATCGAGAATCGAGCAATTCCAGTACGCCGCCCGCCTCCTGCTTCAAACGAACAATGGACTCGCGATCAAGCGCCCGAAGATCCACTTCGAAAAGCTCCCGGAGTATATCGGCTTCTTTCGACGTACTTCCCAGGTTGTAGACTGAGCTACCTATAATTGCGTATGATACAATAGATACCCGCGGCAGGCCGGGACTGAAATACCCCGCCAGACACGGCGGCAACAGCAAAATCGCGTCGCTCGAAGTATTCGCGAGGAGCCATTTCTTTACTCTGTGCCATTCAAGTTCATGCTCACTCCTGCGTACACCGGGTACGATTTCATCCATTTGTACAAAAGCTGTTCTCGACGCCTTCTGCGCGACCCAAACGGCGGTGGCCTGATACACGATCGAACCAAGCAGAGATAACATGACAAACGGCAGCGAAAGCCGTAGCCAGCGCGGTAAACGCCAAGCGGATAAGTGTACACCCAGCCCCCCGGACATCGCCAAAACGACAATCATCGCCATCGGAATCCAGGTTGTCATAGGCGAAGGTGCCCACCACGGTGGCAAGGTTATGATGGCCAAAAGTATCGCGCCGAGTGCCAATATGAGTCGCGGACCACGATGTTCTCGCCATCGCCATATGCCCCAAGGGAGTACGCAAAGTAGAATCACGCTTATATGTACCAAGACGAAACTCGAACGGCTGAGAACGAGGCCCGCCAGCCGCGGCGTCGGGACCAAGGCCACCGCTACGTAGGAGACAAAACAGAGCGCGACCACGACGCAAATCGTCGCGAGTAGCTTTGAATTTTGAGCGCGATCGAAGGTTCGATATAAATTTATCCAAAGTATTGCGACGATCGCCATTAACGCAGCGATCCTCGCAAAATCGCGGCTGTCCCATATGAATATGTGAAAAGGCTTGCGGAACAACATCAACCGCCACCACAATTCTTCATTGAAATTATTTATAGTAAGCGCGTCAAGTTTCGACAAAAAGCTCACGAAAAGCGGAAAGGCACCACAGACAAACGCAAGGGCGTAAAAAAATCCATCGCGCAGGATGGCCTTACGGGCGCTTGAGTCTCGTACGAATCGAAACGCCAACTCAGCGAACAAAATCGCAGCCAAAATGCTACCGACGACTGGATGTACGCTAACGAGAAGTCCCGCGAGCACGAATGGAATAGAAGCGAGCAAGCCATTCCGGGGAAATACGAACCATAGCCCCCAGATGAAAATTGCCCAGCCTTGGGCCCATAAACCTGTTGGCGCGGTTACCGACCAGGAAACGCCTGGATAACCAACGATCAAATAGCTGAACCAACCGAGTGGATAGAGAAACGCAAGAAACAAGACCGGGAACGGTGAAGCCGTCAGCCGCCAAACGACACAAGCAGCTCCCGACACGGTCGCGGCTATCGCACTACAACTCAGCAAAAACGCCGCAAAGTCGAGGTCACCTCCAAATATCCGCGCAATCTCCGAATGTAATAAAGCGCCGATTCCGGGTACCGTGGAAAACAGGTCGGTAAAAAGCGCGTCAGGCGGAAACACGATGATCCCGAGACGAGCTGCAGCGCCCGGGGCGAAATCGCTCGCAGTCAAATCAAATGGACCGGGCATATTGTAAAGTGTCATCCATCCGGCGAGCCAAAGCGGGACCGCGATGGAACCAGCTATCTTAATCGGACGAAGCGCGAGCCACTGACCTATCCGATCGAAAGGCATAGCTGTATCCGTTGGGACTTCGGGCGTCTCAGGTCGGAATAATGCACCAGCGATCGCCCACAATGGCCTTGCAAACGCAAGAACCGCGAAGACAACGGCAAAAACTGTTGCGCTGCTGATTAGAGAGAATCGGGGCACCGCCGTATACGCGACGACGATCTCCCCTATTGAACTTGCGCCGGAAGAAAACTTTAACGTCCAGCTCGGATCGTAGCGATATGTTCCGGGAATATTGAGAGGAGTATCATTCATCAATCGGATTAATTCGCGCCCATTTTCGCGGATCAATATCGGTGCGAAATTTGACCGGATAGAATTGTCGGCGACTGTCCAGCCCCGGCCTTTGCCGGGCAACGACAGCAGCTCGATGACATAGCTTCCCTCACCCGCGACATTAATCCTGTCGGGCGGCACTGCCTCGACGATCGGAATCCCGATCAATCGAAACAAAGTCAATCCAAGTGCAACGACGCCGGCCAATGATGCCAGGGATAGCAATAGGCTGCGCGCGCCGATCGGCAAACCCTTCATCGGTTCACCAATGGCAGAGCCCATCCACGTAAAGCATGCATTACGCAGTACTTCGTTCGGGGGCACGTGCTGAGAAATTCATAATCCCCCCTTTGTCAAAGAGATAAGCCGCGACTTCAAACGGCATGACGGATAAAAGAAGAAAATTATAAATCGGCGATTTTCCGAACTTCAGCGGCGGTCGCCATCCCGCCGCAATCAAAGCGTTTTGCACCGACAAAGCCGATTGCAGATGCGGCGCCGTCCGAATGGTAACGTCTTTGAACCCGTTTTTGTTCAGCAAGTCACGTAACCCGCGTTGAGAGAATGCTTGGAGATGGCGAGGGAAATGGTATCCCGCCCAGACTCTGCCGAAGAAATCGTGCTCCCAGCAACTCGACGATGGCAACTGGCCAATAATCCATCCGCCTGGCTTGAGGAGCTCGAATGCCCGCGCGAGCAACGTCTGTGGCGCCACGACGTGTTCAAGCACATGGTTCATCGACACGATGTCGTACTGGCCGATATGCCTAGCGATATCCATCGTCTCGAGAGTTCCTGTTACGACATCGTAACCGCGTGCGCGGGCACGCGCGGCGATGTCCGGCACAATTTCGACGCCGGAACAATCAATGCGGGCGTAACGACGGAGCGCGTCGAAATGCCGGCAGTCGCCGACGCCCACATCAAAAAGCGCGCCATCGCGCCCGCCCAGAATTCGCGAATAGGCCCTCGCGCGCAGCCTACCGCGCACGGAGACTAGGAAACGCGCGACAACGCCATGGTCGTCATGAAACGCATGGTAGTCAGCCGGATAGTAGGCTTCGAGCTCGCCCTCCGACGGACGAGGAAACAAGAAGTCACTTCCACAAGCCGCACAGCAATGCACCTGCATCCGTCGCTCGGGGACCACGCCGTATTCGAAGTCCCGGACGCCATCGACGATCCGAAACTGTCCGACGCCGCCACATACAACACATGCCACCGCGCTCACGTCGCCGTCCTTCATTTCGCTATGTTCCGCGGGGCCACAGCCTCGCTTGCTTTAGGAGCATCGATCAACGAACGCAACACCTCGGCGTACGACGAAGCATGCAGCGCGGCGTAACGATCATAAAAGCCCCGTGTCCTGAGCAATCGGGATAGTCTTGGAAGTTGCGAGTACGGAACCGATGGCCAAATATGATGCTCCAGGTGATAGCAAAAATTCATCGGCGCCAAAAAGAAGCGGGACACGGGGCCCGCGTAGATCGAGCGCGTGATTGCGGGCCGAAGCGGATTGCTCCAATCCTCAACTCCATTTGCCGCGTAATGAAAGGGCTGATGTTCGGCGATCACTCTAAGTGTCGCGAGCAACGGCGTCACTGTGACGAGCGGCAAAAGCCAAAGATGGAGATAGGCGGCAGGCACGCCAATCCCCCAGCAATAGGCGACCAGTGCGCCATTCGTCATGCCGACGAAGAGCAGACGCAGGATCGTCTGGGCAACCGAAGACTTTGACCGTTCGGTGTATTGGCGCGCGGTTCGCCATGCGGTTTCTCCCACGAGGGTCTTCAGTACTCTCGGCCAGAATGCGCCTCGCGAAATCACATATCGCGCCTTGAATTCGATATCTTTTCGCGGGTCACCGAGATCGGTGTGATGAGGCGCATGCTTGTGCCGATAATCCGCAGTGGAGATGAAATGCGGTGCTGCGAAAAATAGGTCGGATATAATATCGTTGACGACTTTGTTCCTACTGATTGAGTAATGCGCTCCATCGTGGACGACGTTATTGAGCGCGTGCTGGCGCGCGCCAATAACAAGAATGCAGACCGGCCAGACCACGACCTGCCAGAGACCAGAGGTTACCGACCATAGCCAAAGCACGCCCAAGATCGTCGCCCATATCGCAACGGCATCAATAAATATTCTAAATAGATTTAATTCAAAAAATTCACGCAATTCTATTTTTGTGACGAACGACGTCCAGTCCAACTCGAGAAACTCAGGCTCACGCATGAGCAATGTCCTATTTTTGCAATATCAGGGGTTTACTTTAGATCACACCTTGGGGACTGGCTAGCGCCCTCACTTTCGAACGAAAAGGCCCTAGGTGTTGAGCAACATCAGTCCTAGACCTCGGCATAGCTAGTCCAGCCCGCTGCTTTCGGCGCGTATAGAACAATCTGAGCAGATTCCTTAGCAGTGCTCCCATGGAGCTGACGAACCTCGCATCTACGATGCTAACGCGCGCGAATGCCGGTTCATCGCGTCTTGCTGGATGGAACGATCACGCGGCAAACTTGGGCCATTCGAGGAACACTTCACCCAAATGCCTTCCAAAAAAAAGTCATCGCGATTCCTCGGTCAGCGCCCTCGTATCTACTCCAATAGAGGGTTCCAAACCATGGCGACCATCTACACGAATCGTTGACAATGCATCGACGGTTCGACGTGCGAACGCTCGCTCGTCGAGTGGCGGGGCAAGGTCGAAAAGCGATCGCCCCGCCAGATCAAAACCCAATCCGAAGCCTAGCGCTTTCCCGCGACAGTAGGGCTGGGCGTCGCCCCTGCCTCGACTGGTTCCGGCGGCGAAATCATCCGCTTTTCAGATATCGCACTCGCGTTCATCCGGAGACGAATCAAGCCAGGCCACGACCAAGCGCGGATCAACATCCCGCCGAAAGCCGATATCCGCAGGCTGCTCGAAGCGTTTGGCGCCGCCGAACTGGCGGTGCTCGCACAAACGCCGCGCGCCTTTGTACACTTTGCAAACTCTAAGCGCCGATGCGGACAACTTGTATTGCGGTCAAAATTTTTGGATCGCGTAGTTTGCTGGCGGGATCTGTATTCGTGATCAGGATATCGACCGACGACATGTCCGCGATGCGATGCGGCGCTTTGCTCCCGAATTTCTCGCCGTGAACTACAAGGATAACTTTGCGCGACAACGGCAATATCGATCGGATGAGATCGACCTCAAGCGGATCAAAGTCCAACAAGGCGCCATCCTCGTCGATCGCGCTGGCGCCGACGATGGCGACATCGAATTTAAACCTCGTCCTGCTCTCGTCGGGGACCGTAACTATCGCCGAGTCTTTATTCTTGATGTAGCCGCCATAAACAAACACGGTCGCATCCGTTTTCAGCGAACACGAATAGGCGACCTCCAGATTCGGTGTCGCGATCAAAACGCCAGGAAGATGTGCGACCACTTCGTGTAATGCGGCGAAAGTCGTGCCAAGCCCCACGAAAACCGTGGCGCTTTCAGTGAGGAAAGGCTCGAGCGCCAAGACGAGCCGGCGCTTCTCCTCTCTATGCGCCTGCAACCGCTCCGAATACTGCTGAAAGCTCGCACCGGGTGCCGCAAAGGCGCCGCCGAAGCCTTTTTGGATAAGGCCCTTGTCCTCCAGCGCACGCAGATCGCGCCGGATGGTCTGATAAGTAACCCCAAACAGCTTCGAAAGCTCGGAGACCGAGACAGCCCCGCTCTGCCTGACCTTCTCGATAATCACGTTCTGCCGCTCGTCCGAGCGGCTTTGCTTGCCCGGATCGACGACGTTACCCGCCATATTCTCTGGAGCGTTCACCGCAGACGCACTCCTACATAGGTTCTGTCGTCCGTATATGAATCCGCCGTCGAGCCCTTGGTGCTCATGTAGTCCCCGATTTTATGAGGATCCCTCGCCTCAACTTCCTGGAAGGCTTTCTCCCAGGCATCAACGCCAAACCCCGATCCGCAGCTAAAATAGCCATCCGAGAATAGTTCAACGACCGCAATATCCTGAAGTGCGTAACTGCGGGAATCGACAAATTTCTCGGGTACCTGGAAGCCGTCCAGCGCGCCATAGGCCAGATATCGATCGTCGACATTCTGGAAACCACCCTGCGCATACAGAAATCCGCCCCGAAGCAATTCCTGTATCTCGCCCGGCGGTGCTTCCGGATATCGCCGGCAGCATTCCCCCAAAGCCGTTTTCTCGATTTGGGACAGGACGGCGGCGTTTGTGTGCTCGATGATTTCGACACGGGTGTCGGTACCCAGTCGAGCAACCTGGAGCGCGAGTCTGCTGCATTCGCTGGCACTCATCCCGAGCCTCTCGAAGTGCCGCCACGCCTCTAACCTCAGCAATGCGGCGATATCGTCCAGCGGCTTCAGGCTTTGATGCGTCGCATCGAGATTGATGCGCAACCCGCAATCGCCCACGGAAACGATGTCCATCCGATCGCCGATAACAATGGCGGCGGCGAACGCACAGGCGGCACGGCGCTGCCAGTCAGCTTGAGCAGTTTGCGTAACACCGAATTTTTCATATTGGGAATAGATCGATGCCGTCAGGAAGCGGACCATGCCGATTGCGCCAACGGCGTCGAAGCGTAATCGCGACTGCGACGGATCCGTCTGCGCCAAAAGAAAGGTCTCGATCGCCCGCTTTGTTATCTGCGATGCGAAGCGGCCCGACAGCATTCCGTCATAGCTGCTGCCATTTCGATCGGTGACACCATCTATGACGGCATATCCCAAACCGGGCATCAGAACGAAGCTATCCTCGTTCCTATCCGGAAATTTCCGGCTCTTCCCCTGCGTAAAAGCCTCGAGACGCAGCATTGAAAACTCTTGTTTGAAGTGTACTTGGATATTTCGCGCCGACCGAATAGCGGTGAACGAGTCGGCGACAGATCCGACGCGAAGCACATGCGGGTTGCGGATGACAGCGCACCGGCCGCCATCCGCCGCCGTATGTTGTAAAAGGCCTCGGCGAGACTTAAAGGCCTGTCGCCTTACGCCATTCCCTCATGATCAAATCCGATCCGCCGAGTTCTTCGATCGAACGGACTGACACGAGCTTCAGGTCGTCCAGCTTCGTGGCACCCTTCGGCGGCCCCACATCGACGCGCAGCGATCGGCGCCCGACGATCTGTACCAAGGTTTCCTGGGTCGACTTTGACATGACCCAGTCGAGGAACTTCTTTCCGCCTTGCGGATTCGGACCATTCTTGACGAGCGCAACGCCGTCGGGCGTCACGGCGGTTCCATCCTCGAGATAGTGGATTTCCATGGCCGCGCCGCCGTTGACATAGTTGAGTGCGCTATCCTCCAGCGTCAGGCCCAGAGCGGTTTCCCCATCGGCGACAAATCTCGGCACGGCACCGGAGCTGTCGTTGAAGACGAAGTTTTTCGCGACTTCAGTGTATTTCTTCCAACCTTCCGGACCGAACTTCGACAGGACGATCTGCATTTGCTGGAATGCCGAGCCTGAGTTGTCCGCACGCGCGGAGGCAACTTTGCCTTTCCATTTCGGATCGGAAAGTTCCGCCCAGTTTTTCGGCGCTTGCCCCGACTTCACGAGCTTGGTGTTGACGATAAGGACATGGGTGACGCCCGTGTACGGCGTCCACGCATCGCTCGCGACAAACTCGGGATTTATCTTGTCGAAGTCCGCGGGCTTGTAAGGCTCGAGGATCTTGGCGATGCCGGTGAGCTGATCTCCGGCGGCGGACCAGATGACATCGGCGGACGGCTTTCCGGACTCGGCTTGAATACGCTTGATGAGATCGCCGCCGCCCAGCTTCACGACCTCGGCCTTAAGCCCTGTCTCCTTTTCGAAGATCGGCAACATCCGATCGACGATCGAGGAAATGTGCGCCGTGTAGATGACCACCGGCTTTTGTTGCGCAGCGGCCATCGAAGTCATCAGCGGCGACAGGATTGTAGCCGTCGACATTGCCAAAAATGTTCTTTTTGAAACTTGCATCAGGCTTCCTCCCCGTAAATGCAACATACGATCGCTACCAGAGCATCAAATATGTTGCAATAGGAAAGTAATGTTGTTATGCGAACATTTAAATATCCAAGGGAGAAAGCGCTTGGCCTACCTAGTTGCGCAAAACGCCATCAAGGAATTCGCAGCGACCGTGCGAGGACTGGACGATGTGTCGATCAGTGTTGAGCAGGGCGAGTTTTTCACGCTGCTCGGGCCAAGCGGCTGCGGCAAGACCACCTTGCTGAGATCCATTGCGGGGTTTTCCGGTCTGACATCCGGCAAACTGATCTTGTCCGGAAAAGACCTCCGCGAAACGCCCCCGCATCACCGCGATATCGGCATGGTCTTCCAGGACTACGCGGTGTTCCCGCACATGTCGGTCTTCGACAATGTCGCCTTCGGTCTGAAGCCCCGGAAAGTATCGAAAGACGAGATAACGGGCCGCGTCACCCAAGCGCTGGAGATGGTGCATCTCGGCGCGATGGCGCAACGCATGCCGAGCGCGATGTCGGGTGGCCAGCAGCAACGCATCGGAATTGCACGAGCCATGGTCATCAACCCGGCCCTGCTTCTGATGGACGAGCCGCTCTCGAATCTCGACGCCAAACTGCGGGTCGAACTGCGCGAGGATATTCGCGACATTCAAAAGCGTATCGGCATCGCGACGATATACGTCACGCACGATCAGGAAGAAGCGCTCGCCATATCCGATAGAATCTGCGTGATGAACAAAGGGCGCGTCGAGCAGATCGGTACGCCGCAGCAGATCTATGGCGACCCCCAAACGCTGTTCGTTGCGCAGTTCGTCGGCATCATCAACACGCTGCAACCCGGCGCCGCTTTGGAGCGATTGCTCTCCCAATTGAATTTAGCCAACGCGCGCGCAAGCACGTGGGTGATAAGGCCCGAGCATCTGCAAATCGCGACCAAGGGAACTCCGTCGGACGCCGTAAGGCTGACCGGTAAGATCTTAAAATACACGTATCTCGGCCGCGAAGCGCATGCGCAGGTGGCGACCAATCTGGGCACGATCACCGTCCGGATTAACGATCCCGGTGTCGCGTCGGATATCTCAGTCGATCATCCCGTCGAAATACTGCTGCCGCCCCGCGCCATCATGGCCTTCGATAAGGCCGGCGAGCGCATCGCGCCGAAAGAGTGATCCAATGATGCGCCTCAACTTCTGGACGGTCGTCAGCATCTTAACTTGGCTGATGTTGCTGCTCTTCTTGTTCGTTCCGGTCGGCTCCGTATTGATTTCGAGCCTCTACGACGACGCGGGGAGTATCACGACCAAGAACTATCACGCCCTGTTCGTCGCCCCCCGCTTCCACCGGGCGTTCATCAATACTCTGATTGTCGGTTTCGGCGGACTTGCGGGCGCGTTGGTGCTTGGATCGGTCATGGCATTTTGCGTATCGCGCTTCGTCATCGCCGGGGCGCCGTTCGTATCGCTGCTGGCGATTCTGGCCCTGGTCTCGCCCCCTTTTATCGGCGCCTATTCCTGGATCGTCCTGTTTGGCGCGGGGGGGATCGTCCGGCAAACCCTCATGGATTATGGAATCGTCATTCCGCCAATCTACGGGCTGAGCGGAATCTTGATCGTCTTCTCCTTGAAGTTCTACCCTTACGTCTATCTCATGGTTTCCGGCGCGCTATCGAACGTCAATCGATCGCTGGAAGAAGCCGCGGAAGGCCTCGGCCTCACCCCCTGGCAGCGTGTCTGGTCGATCTCGTTTCCCATGGTCTTTCCGGCCCTGACGGCGGGCGGCCTGCTCGCTTTCATTCACGCGATCGCGGATTTCGGAACGCCACGCCTCCTCGGTCGAGGCTTCAACGTTCTAGCAACCGAAGCCTTCACGCTCTATTCGGCCGAGATCGGTTCCAACTTGTCGATGGCGACCACGATCAGCGTCGTTTTGATCGTGGTCTCGATGATCTTTGTTGGCTTGCAGCGTTATATCTCTCGCCGAAACGTCTATCACAGCAGCATGATCAACAAGCCGATCAAAATCCAACTGCGCGGATGGCGGAATGTTCTCGCCTTGACGACCGTCTATGGCATCGGCTTGCTCGGCGCGATCCCCATCATCGTGGCCGTCGTATTCTCGCTTCGCAAGACGAACGGTCCCGTGTTCCAAGACGGCATTGGTTTCCAAAGCTATGAACGCCTGCTTTTCAATCTCCGGGACATAATCGTCAACTCGCTGACCTTCTCGGCCACGACGGTCGCGCTGATTGTGATCGTGGGTTCCGTCGTGGGCGTGCTTGTCGCACGCCGCACGTCGCTCAACACGTCTCTGCTCGATGGTTCGTTCATGATCCCCTATGTCATGCCCGGCATTGTCATCGGGATCGCTTATGTGTCGGCGTTCAACACCGGACCGTTGGTTCTGACCGGCACCGCTTCGATCATCAT
>VFQP010001649.1_pt1 | contig 28597 bp, 23 predicted proteins | sample 3512351 | NCBI WGS metagenome assembly VFQP01 (sample SAMN10412372, study PRJNA504923) | tailings metagenome | isolation source: Relicate 1 Philex TSF1 revegetated site | place: Philippines: Tuba, Benguet | collected 2017-08-29
GTCCAGCAGGGGGAGCGAAGATTTTCGAAATGGTTTCAGAAATGAAACCATTTTTTATTTAAAAAGCCCGGATTCAATCGTCCTGCCATGGAAGTTGAGCTGATTCCTGTTATAAAAGTCAATTGCAACCATGATGATGTTGCGGCTCCTTCCTGCCATCCTTATTGGGAACATCCGGAAGAATGGGAGGAGTATAATCGGGCCTGCCTTTCAAGATCAGGTTATTCTCACTTGTTAATTCCATATTTACGAGGGCATTTACTATTCCCTATTGTTTCTATTCAGGAAAACGATCTGTTGAAGATACTGATTGAACATACTGAAGGGTTGCGAACTGGAGTATATCAGCGTCAAGATGTGGCAGGCATTCCGGGGGGATATATTCTTCGTGTAAACGGAAAAGATGTTTATTTTCCTCAATGCTGTGGTGAATTAAATGACATTGGCTATTGGGCTGGACTTGCTGATAGAAATACAAATAGCTACTACGAAGGGCATCCTTCACCTGTGGTTTCAATAGAACGCGATTTACTCGTATTCGACTTCAGTGTTGACAAGCATGAGGAACCATTCCAACCTACACCTCTGAAGACTATTTTAAAAATAAAGCCCATTTCTTTGCAAAAAGCTGTCTCGAATGCCAAAAAAGAACTTGATCAGCTTTCAATATTTTTGAACAAGATAAATGTCGAACAGGGATGGGTGATTAACGATCTGGATGATCTTTTGATTTGGTCTAACCCAAATCGTAGGTGAATGCAATCAGGTCTTTCGTCAAATGGTTAGATAATTGTAACTTCCGGGGAGCACAGATTTTTCGAAAATGGTTTCAGAGATAAAACCATTTTTATGCCCGAACCTCTCCAAAATAGTAAATCCGCTTTTTATTTATTTTTGCGTCAAATGCTACCAGATGATACCCGATGCAAGTTGAAAATATCACTGCAGGAGCTGTCTTTGAGGGGAGCCAGGATCATTGCACAACAATCCGAAATTTCCTTTGCAGCCGCTTTGCAACAAGTACCACGGCTAAAACAGACTTCGAAGTAAAGCAGTCCTCAAAGAAGAGCAAGCAAACTCCTGATCGAATATTGTAATCAACATAACTTATGGGCAAGCAATTTGCCGGGTGAAGAAAATTTTTTGGCCCGGGGCGGGAGGCGCGCGTTTATTTAGCTCAAAGGTTCGTTGTTTGAGCCTCGATAGGTCGGAATTTAGAGTCCATTTTTTGATGACCAGGCATCTGTTATCTTCTTTGTATTTGATATCGGTTGGAATCCCGTGTAGCTTTGGTACTCTCGGGTTTTCAAGGGACAACGTGACCGTTATTCGTGTTAAAAATTGTTGCCCGAACCAAATTTATCTTTCTTTTCTACTTTATTTCCTGCAGCTGGCTTCAATATTGATGAGTTTATAGTATGAGACACACGCGCTTACTACTATTCATCGCCCTGGCACTGGCAGTTTCTGCTGATGCTCAGCAGGCGACCGGCCGGTTGGATGTAAAACTTAATAAAAACATCTTTCAACCCGGCGATTCATTGTTTGTACGAGTGGATTATAAGGACAGTAGCAGGTCAATAAGCAATCAACCCCTGGCCACGCTCGAGCTGGTGATCGAAAATGAAAACGGGCAACGGACCCGCCTCCGGTGGCCAATGATCGAAGGGCAGGCCAGCGGCGCCATATTTTTACCGGATTCATTACCTCGTGGAAAATATACATTACTGGCAGGTCTGCAGCAACGCTTTTTCGAAGTGATCGGCCAGATCAAAGACGCCAAAAACATCGGGAGCTTACAAGCTATGTTGCTTACCAAAACCGGCGATTGGGCAGAGCAGGAAGTAAGTGTTGCACCGAACGGCACTTTTGCCATCCGTAACTGGCTGTTTGAGGACAATGCAGTATTGGCATTTCATGAAACAAAAGACAATAAGCGGTCGCTGAATATCAGCATTAGCAGTCAGCTTGATTCCAGCTATCAGCCCCTTGCAGTGGCTGGGCGGTCATTTTACGTCGGTAACCCGCCAGCAACGGTGCGGCCAACATTGGGCAAGCCTGTTGACTCCCCCGAAACTCTTTTTTCAGACCGGGGAACTTTACTACCGGCAGTTATTGTAAAGAGTGTCGCCAAAACCCCGGCACAGCAATTCAATGAACAATATGTAAGTGGTTTATTCCGGTCAGCGGACGAACGGGTGCTCAGCATTATGGATGATCCCACTGCGATTGGTTCGATCAATATTCTTAATTACCTGCAGGGCCGGGTTGCCGGTCTGCAGATCTCACCAACAGGCAGCGCCATGTGGCGGGGCGGCCCCGTGGCTTTTTTCATGGATGAAATGAGGGTCTCCGCGCAACAGATTGCCAGCATACCAATGACAGATATTGCCATTGTGAAAGCATATCCACCGCCTTTCTTTGGAGCTCCCGGTGGTGGTGGTGGCGTTGCCATTTATACCCGCCGGGGTGGTGAAGGAAGTTTCCTGCCTTCCAATAGACAGGTGTTCAAAATACGAGGTTATACGCCGTCTGCGATAGCGTTGGACATGAGTAAGCTAAGAATGTAATTACAACATGATTTTAATGTAGACAGCTCATTTTGCCTCCGGGAACTGAAGCTTTGCAGATCGGTCATCGGCTAAGAACAAGAATAAAGCTATAACCGGCAAGTTGAGTTAGTTACAGTAGATCCCGTATACGGAGCGCACCATACGGCCACGCAGGCTGAAGGCTTTCATAATATCATTTCATTTCGGATATTCTTAATCTAGCAGCGTTTTCAAGGTTTTAACGGCAAAACCCAAAATAAAATTGCGCAACCGATCAGCTTCGCATATATTTGCAACCGAACGGCTTCACAACTATAATTCATGAGACGAGATATTTTTCAGGCAATTGCAGACCCTACCAGACGGGCGATCCTTGTGCTGGTCGCCGTACAGGCAATGACTCCCAATGCTATTGCGGAGCATTTTGACATCACGAGGCAATCAATATCCAAACACCTACGCATTCTGACAGAATGCGATCTTCTCGTTCCAAAACAGGAAGGCAGAGAGATCTTCTATGAACTGAAAATCGACAGAATGAAAGAGATCGATAACTGGCTTGATCAGTTCAGGAAAATCATGGAACAAAGTTTCAAACAACTTGATGACGTATTGCTTACCTTAAAAAATAAGAAGAAATGAACTTGCTATTTGATTTTACCGTTGATAAAACCGCTAAAACCGTATTCATAACCAGAGAATTTGAGGCTGATCTATCGCTGGTATGGGATGCGTTTACGACTGCGGAAATCCTTGATCAATGGGTGGCTCCTAAACCCTGGATGTCGAAAACAAAATATATGGACTTCAAGGTTGGTGGACGAAGATTTTATGCGATGGTAAGTCCCGACGGTTTGGAGCGTTGGGCCATTCAGCAGTACACTTCGATCAGTCCCAAGACAAATTTCAAAATGTTCAATGCGTTTGCGGACAAAGATGAAAATCCTGAATTACCGGGTTCTGATTGGGATTACACCTTTAGCGAGCAGAATGGAAAAACAACCGTGCATATAACTATTTACAATGAATCTCTGGCCCGATTGGAGAAGATGATTGAAATGGGCTTCACAGAAGGATTTAAAATGTCAATGATCAATTTGGAAAACCTGTTGATGAGTTTATCTAAAAAATGATCCCGAATCAACAGATAAAAATAAAAGCAACGAATTCTACAATCAAAAATAAGATGTATGGCAACTATCAATCCTCACGTTAACTTCAACGGAAATGCTGAAGAAGCATTTACCTTTTACAAATCAGTATTTGGCGGCGAGTTTGCAAAGATTATCCGTTTCAAAGAACTTGCAAGTCCGGAATTTCCGATAGCCCCAAAGGAAGAAAATAAAATTATGCATATTGCTTTGCCGATCGGGAAAGGAAGTGTGTTGATGGGAAACGATGTTCCGGAAATTCTTGGAACAACAAACGAAAATGAGAACAGAAGCAAAATTGTAATAAGCGCAGAAAGTAAAGAAGAAGCAGATAAGTTATTTAACGGACTTTCTGAAGGAGGACAAATAGAAGGTCCGATTGGTGACAGTCCCTGGGGCTCCTATTTTGGCTGTTTCAGAGACAAATATGGCATTGAATGGATTGTTGAATTTGATCAGGAATATAAAGCATAATTGCAGCCAAAGACAATCTGTGAAAGCGGATAAGCAGAACAGATCTATTATGACGAACGCTCATCGGATTTACAACAAAAGCAGGATAGGATCAATTTTACCCGGAAAGATTGGAGCAAACAGGTGTTTGATGAGCTTACCTTTCTGACAGTAGGTATCCATGAAACAGGACTGTTTGATATTAAACACAGAAGATGCAAACCAAACAGTCCCGGGATCTAACATACACAGTTATACGGGTCATAGTTATTCATTCTGTAAGGACAGCATTTCGCCCGCCTTTTTTATCGCTGAATGATCAAACTGTGCATTCCTGAAATACTCAAAATCATCTTTCAAGCTTTTGCTTAACCCATCACTGTTCTGTGATGACTTTAAATATTGACGATACAACTCAGTTGCTTTCGAAAAATCTCCTTTAAACAGATATGAGTGAGCCAGATCTTTTACCAGCATCGAGTCGGAAGGCTGGTTGGTCAGCCCCTTCGATAAGAATACAATCGCTTTGTCGTAATTTTTTGTTTCCAGTAAATGACGACCGAAGAAGCCCCATTGGCCATGTCTTGGTTTCAACGTGTCTAAGCTCGTTATTCTTTGTGCAGGTGCGCGAAGCTGACCGTTGATCGTTCTCGAAAAACCCGTTACTGCTCCAGCGCTGTCAAACACGAATGTCTGTGCGATCGGAAATTCGACATTGCGAAAGGCTTTTTCAGAAGTAAAGTGCATCTTACTGTTGAGTCCGTCAATCCAGTAATAAAGCCCGTCTTTTTCTTTTTTGATCTCTGCAAGTGTTCCGTTTATTATATAAAAGCCGATGTAGTTCGAAGTAAGTGTATCATTCACTAACACGGTAGTTATTTCTTCGGGTTTGTTGAATCCCTTCCAGTTATACGCCAAAGCAATGCTATTGACCAGTTCGAATGCAATGGTGGCGTCGTCCGAGTTTACAAATATCGCCGCTCCTTTTCCGTTTGTCAGTCCGCCAATGAACAAACCGGAAAACCCCTCATTGCTGGCTGTATGATCGAAGTATTTTTCGCCATTCCTGTTCTGCTGGTAGGTGCCCATGGCTACATCATTTTTGTAGGGCATTACATGCAATTTCACCATTTCCTGACTTAATACTTTTGATGAATTTCCCTGGAAGGCCTGCTGTATATCGATCATGTACTTGCATATGTCCGTCGGAGTGGTCCATAACCCGGCAGCTGCTTTTTCCGGATAGACGAAATACTTGCCAGGCACCTCACTGCCGTTGCTTTTGTAGCCGGTTGCAAGATTTCTCTTTTGATTGGCTGCCGGGGGCTGATTATAAGAACTGTTGCTCATTCCCAGTGGTGTCAGCACCTGTTCATGCATGTATTGCTCATAGGATTGTTTTGTAAGGTCAGTAAGCATTTGTTGCGTGATAAGAATGCCTCCCCCGGAATAGCGGGGACCTGTACCCGGTTCTGCCAGTGATCGTACTGCTTCAGTATTGGAGGGAGCCCGGCCATCCAGAATATCGGTGACCGTAGCAATCATACTATCCCGCCGATAGCCAGGGAAACCGTGAACGGACAGACCCGCAGTGTGAGTGAGCAGCTGGGCGGTGGTGATAACTTTGCCATGGGACGCGGTGTCATAAGGGAATTTCCAGTTGACCAGATACTGGTTGATATCCTGGTAGAGGTCCAGCTTTCCCTGCTGCGCCAGTTTCAGCATTCCTATGGCATTGATCGATTTGCTGATGGATCCGGGTTCAAACATGGTATTGACGGTCACGTTCCTGCCTTCTTTTTTGTCGGCATAGCCATATCCTTTAGCCCACACGATCTGATAATTATCGACCACGGCGACACTTAAACCTGCCACATTATAATGTTTCATTCGTTCAGACAGGGTGTATAGTTTACCGTCTACGATCAGGCCCCCTGACAGGGAGGTTTCCACGCGGCCGATCTGTTCGTTTACGGCTTTACTGTATTGCTGCTGTGCGGTTAATACGGTAAGCCAATGACATAAAAGGAATACTAAGCTGATCTTTTTCATAGTTGACAAACCTATCGGCAATTGCCCCTGCGCATTCTGAAATAGTGTAAAAAAGCTGTAAAAGGATGTAAATCCTGTTTAAAATCGATTTACATTGGTGGTCCATGCGTAGCTTTATCAGTATGAAGCAGTACTCCTTGTTTGCCGCTCTCTCTGTATCCATGATACTGTTTGCTATGGCTTTTGTCAAAAAGGAAAATGATCAGCCTGACAAGCACCTGGAAATCGTGCTTCGTAATATCGGGCACCAGGTGTTGCTGCATTCCAAAGATTCCACATCCCGGGTATTGCCGGTTAAGGCGGTCAATGAAAATACTTTCCGGATTTCCTTTGAGCAGAGTTTTGAATTTACGCCTGACACGTTAATGAATCTGGTGCATGAGCAACTGGCAAAAACCGGCAGGCAGCGAGATTATACGGTCAGCGTAAATGCTTGCGATCAAAACCAAATCGTTTTTGCCTACGAAGTAAACACGGTCAGTGGTGATTTGAGACCCTGCAGGGGACGCGAACAGAAAAAGGCGTGTTACGTCATCGAAATTTCATTCCCCACAAAAAAATCATTCTCTTATGGCTGGCTGCTTCTCGCTGTTATCCCGATAGCTTTGGCCGGGCTTTATTTCGCCGGCAAACTGAAAAAAGCCCCGGCATCCCGGAAAAATGGGGAGGAAAGACTTTCTGACTCTCTATCAAATGAACCTGAAATCGTTCAGGTTATTGCTGACGATAAACTATTGGGAAGTTTTGCATTCTCTGAATCAAAAGGAACGCTTAACCTTAACGGCGAAACCATTGAACTTTCCATTAAAGAAGCGAAAGCGCTGGGCATACTGGTATCTAACCTGAACCAGCCAGTAGGAAGGGATATCCTGATGAAGGAGATCTGGGAGGATGATGGCGTTTTTGTGATCACCCGCAACGTGGATGTTTTGATATCCAAACTGCGGAAGAAGTTAAGTGCTGACCCGTCTGTTAAAATTGTGAATGTGCATGGTAAAGGATACAAGATAACTGCATAAGCGGCCTTTTCATTGCAAAGTTCGTTTGAGGAGGTTCGACATAAGCTCACTGCCCTGCGCCACAAAGATTATTTTCCAAATCCGGGATTCATACTTTGAAAGAGATTTACCATTCAGAATTTGCAGGCTATGCCTTTATCGCCGGTGCACTCGGTTTTTTTATTCCTGCCAATGACACTATAGTTGAAAAAATGCAACAATGGTTTGTGCGTGATCAGTCAAAAGCTGAGTCTTTTAATTAAAGGCCTGTCTTTTTTGAAGGCAGATTTCTTTGCCGAATATGTAAACTCTTCAACCAGGCGATTTGCTCAGCAGTATCCGGGACTTTCAGCGTTCTGATACGCGATATCAACTCAATCACTTGTTCTGTATTCTTTCCTTCTTTTTGTATAAGTGCGCCTGCTATGATCGAAGATCTGCCAATCCCCATTCTGCAATGGATCACTATATTTTTCCCTTTACTGAGTTCGTCAGATAATTGCAGAATGAGCCTCGTTGCGCTATACATAGACGTTGGTATCGACCTGTCAGGGATAGGATAATGCAGGAACTCAATACCGGTATTGTTACATAAAAATTCTTCCTGGAGTAAACCAAGTTCTGAAATTTCCCGGGATTCTAGCAGAGATACCAGGATGTCTGCTTTTTGTTTTTTCGGGTCGGCGATTTCGTCAGCTAACCACTCATTTCCCCTTGGCCGGGCCATAATTCCCATTTTGGCAGCGCCGTTAAATTGATAAAGCCAGTAGATACGGCTTGGCATTAGAATGTTTTTAGTAAAATAATAATTCAGCTTAAACTTGTTATAAGCCTGATTCAATTGATCCGGTGTCCTCTTCATTTTGATGTTTCTTTCGGCCACTTCAGCTTTGTTGTCATCAACTCCCGCACTCAAAAAGCTATTTTCACACACTTAAAATTTGTACTGATATGAAAAAAAGTCTGCGAACCGCCGGTAAGATCTTTTTATTCATCTTACTGCTCTCCTGTAGTAAGAAGAATCAAGATTCGGGTGGTAACAATGAACCTCAAAAAGGATATGCTAGCGGTAAGATCACCCATGCCGATGGCAGTCCGATGCCCGGAGTAACAGTAATAGTTGACAATACCATGTTCTATAACACGTATGTTGCGGCGGTTTCAAATGAGAAGGGGATATATAAGGTTAAGCTGCCATCAACCGGGACTTATCATGCGACTGCAGATATCAAGAAAACATATAACGGCAAGGAATATACTCTGCGTTTACACCCTGATAATGATAATGTGTTCAGCAGCGATGGTGCAGTGCGCAACTTTACCTATAAGCTCACAGGTGCGTATCCCGACGGTCTTGGGTATTATGGAGGCACTGTGATTGTTGACAAGGATGTGATGAGTGAGATCTATGACACGGAAAACGTGGAGCTCACCTTAACGCCAGTAGGTAAACTGATCGATGGCTCGCAGGGACAGACATTGAAATTGAAGCCCGGGCAGCCACGTACGGATAATTATGGGAAGCTGGTGGATGTGCCGATTGGCCGTTACAATATCTCTGCAGTGCATGTTTCCGGCAGCGTCAGAAAGCCGTTAAAGTTACAAAATCGGGTGACAAATGGTCCGTTTGAATCAACGCTGCAAATTGATTTTGAACCTTCGATTATTTGGGGAGACAATATTGCTGCGCTTGGGTATAAAGAATAAACGCTCTTTTATATATATCGTGAATCTTGCCTGTTAAAAATGCGCCTGGCTGATATTTAGACACGCGTATTTTTGGCGTGATATCATCGCTGGATATCTGCTTTGGCTGTGGGCGTATTGCGCGGACAAATGATTTTCATAACGACCTGCAATTTGACAACAATAAATACGCTGCATTGCAAATGTTCTTTAAAAAGCAGGGGTTCAAATACGAGCTTTGAATAAGTATTGTTCAGCATCATTCACCAAGATGCTCATGTTCCCGGATCATCACCAGCGAAAATTGTCCAAGTGAACTATCCCTTGTTTCATGGTTGATAAATTTCGCATTGAGTTTACTAACGGGAAAATAGTCGAATTCTTTTGACACAGGGATATTATAAGCTTCGCTGATACTGTCGGCTTCGACTTCAGAAGCGTAGAGCAAATAAGAGTCGAAGGGTACTGATTCCAGTTGTTCAAGACTATCAATTGTCATTACCGGAGAGTCAAGATAAAAGGTAAGTGCATAGGAATAATCTTTCCGTAGTTGCACCACGGGTGTTTTTGGAAAATGAATATTACTGTAGAATGCGGCCTCGCTTCCTGCCTGGTAATGCAGGATAGAGGGGTAAGCTACATTGTTCAGGTAAATATTTACCATCACCGCTGCAATCGCCGTTCGATAGAATAGCATAGGTTTACCGGAGAAAGGAGAGAGCTTCGGCAAAAACACCAGGAGGATGAGCAAAAGAAAAAGGATGATCCACACGGGCCAGGAAAGCGTCGCCGGCCGGAAAAAATAATGCAGGAGCAGTGGTGCGGCGATCAGCAGAACGATCACCACAGTTTGAGTTATTCGGATAAGATTCCAATCACGTGGTATTCGCAATTGCTGGAGATAGCCAGAGAGAAAAATCGCAAGTAATGGGAAAACTATATTACTGTAGTGAGGTAGTTGAAATTTTGATAACGAGAAAATAAGCAGCGTAAAAAAAGCTCCGGAAAATGTAATCCATTCTGTATACAGTTGCGGGCGCTTCCAGTTCTTTATCCACACTTTGGCGATAGCTATATATAAAAGAAGCGACCAGGGCAGAAAGGCCCAGATCAGCGTGTGGAGAAAAAATGACGGGTCGCCTTTTCCTCTGATCGGACCGGTATTAAAGAAACGACCAAACTGACTATCCCAGAAAAAGAACTGGAGTCCGGATACACCTGTTCTGCCGAAAACAATTTTTTCCGGATGCAGATCGAACTGATACCAGAGGCAATACAATTCGGGAGTAATGAAAAGAAGGGTGAGTAATCCCGCGACAAGCCATCTGGGATGAAATAATTGTTTCCAGTTTTTTTTCAGTATAAGTTCACCTGCAATAGCACCCGCGATAGGAATCAGCGCAAATGGTCCCTTGGTCATCACCGAGCAGCCGGCCAGTAATGCGCCCAACACCAGTTGAAGATGTTTTTTCTCTGTATACGCCCGGTAGAAATGGTAGATACTGCCGATGATAAGACCGGTCAGATAGGGTTCTGCGCGAACATCGGTATTAGAGAGAATGATATGTTGAGCCGTAAGTAATATAATGGCTGCCCAATAAGCCGTTTTCTCATCATATAATTTTCTCGCAAGAAGAAAGGTATACAGTACACCTATAAGAAGAAAGAGGATCGCCGGTAATTTATAAGCCCAGGTCGTAAATCCAAATATTTCAAATGACAAGGCGGTTGCCCAGAACGGAAAATGCGGTTTATCCAGCCAGTCAGTGCCATGAGAGAAAAGCTCAACATAATTCCCTTTTTCTACCATCGTACGGGAAATACTCGCATAAAGAGGTCCATCCGCACCAAGAAGCGTTACAAACAATCCGCTGAAGTTAACGGTGATCGCCAGTACTAAAAGAAACATTAACCAGGGTCGCTGGTTAGCCCGAAGGATTGGCATAAGCTTGTTTTTGGTAAATAGTCTAAAAGTACCCGGCGGATATAAAGAAATTGTGATCTTAATGCTATTGAAGCGTTAAGCTGTGGGGCAGAGTTGATTGCCGGTTGGTCTGGAGTATCAAAAATCAGACCCGATGCGCGATGGTCGATGTTCGATGTTCGATGGTCGATGGTCGATGGTCGAAAGGAATCGACTGGTCACTTACATAGACGGGTTCCGGAATTGTAAACAGAGACCTTATAAAAAGACACGCTATCGACCATCGACCATCGCGCATCGACTATCGCCATAACGGGATCGAAAAAATACGATGACGATTGACGGAAAATCCTCATTATTAAAACTTTCTGCCTGTTTATTTTTCTCATATGTTGCGGCTTGTTCTATATTTAAGCATCCAATCCTGAAAAGCCATGCAAGCCCGAATAACCGAAAGCGGCTTAACTGCCGTACTACACCCTGTCACCGGAATATATGTATCCGGCCTCTTTAGCATTTCATCCTCTTCCAACAGATTGTATTCTTCCCTGTATATATTATGAGAGCATTTCCACATATAGGCAGGATCCGGATCCAACTGCTTTTGCTTTCTATTTTTACCCTGATCTGTCTCGCCGCCTTGTTGAAAGGAATCAGCTATAATAGTCAGAAAGAGGCAGAAGCTGAGGCAGCACTGGAGCAGGGGAATAGGGTGATGAGAAATCTCGAAGCGCTTCGCGCTTCAGTTGCTGAAACAGAATCGGAAGTACAATCCTTCCTGCTCACCGGGTCCGTTCAGTCAAGAACGGAAATGGCCTCTTTGCGTTTACAAACCGTCGAACTGTTGAAACAAACGGCTGCTCTTGAAGCAGATCCAATGCAGCAGCAAAAATTCGCCCTGATAAAAAAGGCTATTGAACAGAAAGATGCATTCCAGGAAAATATGCTCAGGATGGAAACGGTGTCATCAGCCCATCTTGAAGCAGTAAGTTATCAGATCGTAAATAACCGGCTCGATCAAAAGATCCAGCTCCCGCTTACGCTGGCAAGTGAGCGCCAGTTATTATTGCTGCAACGCAAAGCTGCTGCAAATGAAGCGGCCGCAACTCATGCAAGATTTATCACCATCTTTATCGCTGTATTTATATACCTGCTGATACTTTGTGCGCTCTTGCATCTGCACAGCCAGGTGAAACGCGGGCCCGCTGCACAGATGGAAGACGACACAGAGACTGAAATCAAGGGAATATTCTCTCCGGGTAATAGCGGATTCATCGGGGTGTTTTCTATTGACGGAACACATGGCTATTCAGGCAGACAGGAAGGCACTGCCATAGTGAGGGTGCTTTGGTCGAAAGAAGAAGCAGAAAAAGGCTTCGATTATATAACTGCGAAAATAGACGAAAAGGATAAAAGCCTTGAAAAACAAACCTCCGAAGAGGTTGCTACGATTTCAGAAGAAGATCTTGTTCCCGAATGGATGGCAGCAGGTCTTCCGGAAGAACTGACACTCAGTTTCGATCGCAGCAATGATCATTATCTCGGACAAGCCGTAAACGCAAATTTTTATCAACCCGGTCCGGTATTTAACCGCCAGCCCGGAAATTATATGCCGGGTGGAATGTCTTCCTATCGCATTCTGCCGGTTCCTCCAATTGGCAATCAGCCGGAAGTTACAAGAACTCCTGCGCAGGGACTTCCAGGCTTCGATCTTTCAACGCTTGTCCAGGAAGTACTGACCCCTTTCTACGCCCAGGCAGAGGAAAAAAACATCCGGCTTTTATATACGCTCGATCCTTCCATCCCTAATTTTCTTTCGGGTGACTCGAGGAAACTCTCCGGGATCCTTCGCAATATTATAGACAACGCGATACGCTTTACGTACAAAGGATACGTTCAGCTTACCATCACCGGCATGAACATACAAGCCGACAAGGCTGAAATTGCATTCTCCATTGCTGATACAGGAAAAGGCCTCGATTCAGAACAAATGCACGATCTTCTTCATGGCCCCGGAATGTTGGTTCCGACACTTTACCAGGCGAAAAAACTCGCCGAATCTCAACAAGCCCAACTGATGATACACAGTACGGAGGAAGATGGAACGGTGTGTTGTTTTATTGGGAACTACCGTTGTTAGGATGGGACTATAGACCGAAGACCATAGACCATAGACCGCGGACGTTCAAAGCTATTTGATCTGTCTTTCCTTTCCCGACCCTCAATTTTATTGGTAATTGCCTTTACTTAGTATCGACTGCGGTCCGCGGTCTGCTGTCTATGGTCTATCGTCTATGGTCTATGGTCTATCGTCCGCTCTCCTTCCTCTCTCCCTTCCCGAAAAACCCTCCAAACTATTTCACTAAGTCCTGTAATTGAGATATTTTTATACTAATCCATTGAAAAGCCATGCAAGCTATCACCATTCATTACCCCGGCGGGGCAGGATTGCATTCCTGTTTCTCTATTAAACGGGGTTTTGTGCCCTTCCTCCACTAAGAATGAGCCTTGTTTCCAATCACGACAAGTCAGTGAAAACAATTCGTATATATAAGTCCCGGGTTCAACGCGGAGTTCTGTTGGTGTTCATATTTGCAGCGCTGACGGTTGCTTTGTTCGTGAAAATGATCAGCGATAACATGGCGGAAAGTCGCAATACAGAATCGCTGGTTAATCACACATATGAGATCATCAAGTATATTGAGAATCTCAAATCGACCGTTGCTGAAAGCGAGTCGATGACGCATGGCTATGTTGCAACTGGCGATACGCAGTGGCGGAAGGCTTTATCCGCCAGTCATGCCAAAACAATCCAGCTACTCCAGGAAGCCCGTCAGCGCGTTCGCGATAATACTCAGCAGAAACGACTTTCTCAATTGCAGGTGGAGCTGAAACAGAAAATGGAGTTTCAGCAATTTCTCGTTGCACACGACTCCATTACTGCGGCTGTAAAAGAAAAAGTAGGGTATTACGGCGATGAACGTCATATTTCTGTTACGATCAACTCTCTCTTTGATCAGTTCATGGCCCGGCAGCATCAATTACTGCATCAACGATCGGAAGCCAGTCTGGATGCAAAGAGCCGGGCACTGACCACCACCATAATCGGTACTGCACTGACTTTTATCTTTATTCTTGGCACATTATGGAAGTTGAATAGAGACATATTGTTGAGAAAAGTCGCAGAAGAGGAAATTCGCGTAAGCGAGCAAAAACATCGCCGTCTCATCGAAGACGCAGGCGTAACACTATTCACTTCTGATCTGAAAGGGATTTTTTCCTATGTAAGCGCCCGTTGTTTTGAACTCACCGGGTATACCGTTGAAGAACTGGCAGGCGTCAGCTTTGCAAATCTTGTTGCTGCCGACTGGGTAGAACGTGTTACCGATCAGTACCGGCAGCAGGTAACCAACAGGCAAACCGAAAGCGACCTGGAATTTCCGATCATTACCAAAACGGGAAGGCGTAAATGGGTGGAGCAGCATGCTGTATTGCTGTACAGCGAAGAGGGGCAGCCTTACGGTTTTCAATGTGTGGTAAAAGATATTAATGCAAAAAAAGATGCAGAAGAAAAGTTGAAAAAGTCGGAAGAACTGGCGAGAACGGTTCTCGATAATACGCGCGAAGGATTCTTCATGGTCAATCGTAACTATGAATTGATGATCCTGAATAAAAAGGCAAAAAGTGATATGGAAAACTTATCCGGCCGGAAAGTAGAAGCAGGCATGAACCTGCTAGATTTCACGATGCCGGAAGAAAGAGAAGTTGCAAAAGCCAATCTTCGGCGCGTATGGAACGGAGAAGTGATCGACTATGAATCTTCTTACCTGATGCCTGATGGCAGGATCTGGATCAGGATCAGTCATTCGCCGGTCCGGGACAACAATGGAGATATTTTCGGTGCCGCAGTTGTGACGCATGATATCACCCGCGCCAAACTCAGCGAAATGGAGGCACTGCAGGCGGATCAGAAAGTAAGAGCCATGCTTGCCAGTACACATGAAGGCTTCTACATGATCGGTCCCGATTTTAAAATGATCATGTTCAACGAAGCCTCAAGAGCCGTATTAAAAACTCTTTCAGGTAAAGATGCCAGCCTTGGGGACAATATCCTCGACTATGTTCTTCCTGAAAGAAAAGAAATGTTCAAGAACCTGTTTGACCGCGTAATGGCCGGAGGCTCTATAGAAGTAGAGGCGAATATCGTAACCACGGAAGGCGAGAAATGGTTTCATAATAATTACTTCCCCGTTAAAGATGAAAACCAGGATGTGATCGCTGTTTGTGTTTCTTCAACAGATATCACTGAGAAAAAACTGGTAGAAAACGCGCTTGAAAAGATCAGGATGGAGAATGAAGAAAATCAGTTCCGCCTTCAGTCTATTCTTGATAACACTCCGTTGATCGTATTTATAAAAGATCTCGAGGGACGTTATCTCCTGGTCAACCAGTCATTCCGCGAAATGTTCAACCGCACGGATGACGAAGTGATCGGGAACACTGACTTTGATATCGATTCACGTGAGCAGGCGGAACACTACAGGGAGCTCGATAGCGAAGTGATCAATAATCTGCAGTCGATCGAGCGGGAAGAGACGATCTACGACAGTCATCATGGTACGCGGAATCTGCTGCTGATGAAATTCCCACTCTTCGATCGGGATAATAAATTGTATGGCGTGGGAGGCATCGCCACAGATTTTACAGAGCGTGTGCAGAATCAGCAGAAACTGATCGAAGCAAAAAAGAAAGCCGAGACCGCCGAGCAATTACAGGAACAATTTCTGGCTAATATGAGCCATGAGATCAGAACACCCATGAATGGTATTATCGGGATGACAAATATCCTGATGGGAACAGAGCTCAGCAGTGAACAGAAGGAGTTTGTTCAGATCATCAAACAATCATCGGACAATCTTCTTTTTCTGATCAATGACATTCTTGATCTGTCAAAGATCAAGTCGGGTAAACTTTCGCTGGAGAAATTGCCATTCAGTATGACCGAGGTGCTTGATGCGATGATAGCGCCATTCCAGCTGAGAGCAAAAGAGAAAGGAGTAAGGTTGATCCAGTCGATTGACCCGGCTACCCCACCGACCATTTTGGGTGATCCATACAGGTTGACGCAGATCCTGAACAATCTTTTCAGCAATGCTTTAAAATTTACGCACAAGGGATATATTCAACTGACAGTTTTCCCGTTATCTTTTTCGGAGAAAGAAGTAGAGATCTCATTTTCCGTCGCAGACACCGGTGAAGGCATCCCTGATGATAAGCTCGAAAGTATTTTCCAGGCATTTGAACAGGCAAGTGCATCCACTACCCGCAAGTTTGGCGGTACAGGCCTGGGCCTCGCAATCACAAAAAAACTTGTTGAAATGCAGGGCGGAAATATCATGGTGAGCAGTGCGGAAAACGAAGGCACTGTTTTCCGTTTTACTGTACGATATGAAATTGGCAGGGCAGATGAAACGATCTCAAAAATAGAACCTGAGATAAAGGCAGATAATCATAAGCTTGCCGGCAAACGTATATTGATCGTGGAAGATAATGAGATCAATCAGAAAGTGATGCAGCATATCCTGCAAAAAGAAAGGATCATACCAGTAGTAGCAGACAATGGAGCTATCGCTGTAGATATGCTGGAAAAGGGAGAACAGTTTGATCTGATCATCATGGATCTTTCCATGCCGGAAATGGATGGATTTCAAACCTCCATTTATATCAGGCAGAAATTGAAACTGGAAACGCCGATCATAGCGATGACCGCGAGTGCGCTGAGAAATGAAAAACTCAGGTGTTTTGAACTTGGGATGAATGAATACCTGACAAAACCATTTGCGCCATCTGAACTGTTCTATCATTTGCACCGGTTTTTGGTGCCTTCACAGGCTAACGGGCCAACGCCGACCTCAAATGCAGTAGCAGAAAGTAAGAATGATCTCTATAATCTTTCCTTCCTGGATGAAATGGAAGACAGTGATTACTTCTGCGAAGTATTGCGGCTGTTTCTTGACACAACACCTGTGATGCTTGACGAAATAAAAGAGGGCCTTTTGTATGAGAACTGGGATATGGTATATAAAAAATCGCATAAGCTGAAAAGCAGTCTTGGAATCCTGCAGATGAATTCAATGCTGGAAATGGCAGCAGACATTGAGGAAAAAGCAAAGACGCAAACAAAGACCGGTAAGATCTCCGATATTTTGAAAAAACTGACCGAGCTGTTTCAACTCGTAAAGCCGATGATCGAAGCCGAATTGAAAACTGAAGAGTTGCGGGTAAGCGGAATGTTATAAAGATTTCTTATTCTATTATAGAACCTGTTTTGAAATTCGACCTGAAAACAATAACTTATGAAGATACTTGTAGCGGAAGATGAACCGATCATGCTAAAGACGATTGAGCTTCGCCTTAAAAAAGATGGTCATGAAGTGATCGTCACAGACAATGGCATGGACGCCATGAAACAAATAGATGCGGCGTTGCCGGATCTGATCATTACGGATATTATGATGCCCTATTCGTCCGGGCTGGAGATCATCGGTAAGGTTCGTGCGTTGGAAGGCAAAAAGATCCCGATCATCGTTCTCAGCGCGATGGGCCAGGAAAACGTAGTACTCGAAGCTTTTAATCTCGGTGCAGACGACTATATCACCAAACCTTTCAGTCCTAATGAACTTTCAATCCGTGTAAAAAGATTGGTACAGACAGCCTGATCATGGCGGAACTGACCGGAGAGGTAAGGTATTTTGAACCAGTAGTTGACTGACCTATGTTTTCTTTTCTTAATTTTTTTCTTTACACTGTTGGTCCATTCCAGTTGGTTGAGCTGATGTATTTATTTATCAGCATCATCATACTGGTGGTGGCTTTTATTGGTTTTTATCTGGTTCAGCGGGCGAAACGTTCGGCTCGCCGGAAGAAACTTCGTTTATTTTATAGCGAGCATATAAGTATGCTGGCCATCTGCGAGGGAGAAGAAGATCTTCGCCAGGCGATCCAGGATACAATGGAGCAGATAAAGCAACAGGGACTTACTAAAGATGAGCAGGCGCGTGGCGTTCTGATCAGAGAGCTGGTAACAGCGGCGAAGAGCATGAGCGGTACCGCCAGGGAGAATGTGAGTGCATTCTATGGTGAAGCCGGTCTCGATCTTATTACGCTTGCGCAACTGAAATCAGGTGCCTGGCATATAAAATCCCGCGCGATACAAACGCTTTCTCATCTGGCGCAAAAGAAACATATCGCACGTATCTACCGGCATACAAACAACCGGAACGAACTGATCAGAAGTGAAGCACGTGTTGCTGTGGTGAAACTTACCGGTTTTGAAGGATTGCGTTTCCTTGATGTGATCAGTTATCCGCTTACTGAATGGGAACAGCTTTGCCTGGTGCATGAACTGTCTGAAAACCATCTTCCCGATTTTAAGCATATTCCTGACTGGCTTCATTCCGATAACGACAGCGTTGTAGAATTTGCCTTGCGCCTGGTTGAAAGCTACCGGATCTTTGAAATGCATGGCGATGTGGCGTTCTGTCTTGCGCACCAAATGCCTTCGATCCGTAAAAAGGCCGTTCAAACCATAAGAGCGATCAACCAACCGGCAACTGCCGCTTTACTGGTTGCTCAATTATTACGGGAGGAGGAGGAGGTGCAATTGGTTGTTCTTGATGCAATGGGTGAAGTTGGTTCAGAGAATGATCTGGCTGTACTTTGGCCGTTTCTCAAACATCCGAGAACCGTGTTTAAGATCGCGGCCGCAAAAGCTATCAGGAATTCACATCCGTATGGGCTTGCCATGCTGAGGCAACGTGTTGATATGGAAATGCATCCCTGGCATATTTTAATCCCGCAACTCGAAGAGGAGGTACGCGCATGAGTTGGCAGCAAATTATAGTTGATTTTTTTACGTATGGGATCCTGGTCTATTCTGTGGTCTTGCTGGGATTTTATCTCTTTATTGCAGTGTATTCTATCGGGGAAACGAGACATTATATCCGGAAGAGCAGCTTTACCGATTATTCCATTCTTGCTGTATCGGATAAAGCACCGTCTATCAGTATCCTTGCTCCTGCTTATAACGAAGGTGCGACGATCGTCGAAAACGTCCGTTCGCTGCTCAGCATACATTATAATCACATGGAGCTGATCGTGATCAATGACGGGAGTAAGGATGATTCACTGCAAAAGCTGATTGATGCGTATGAACTGGTGGAAGTGCCCAGACTGGTGATCAATCATATTCTGACCAAACCGGTAAAAGCTGTTTATAAAAGCACCAACCCGGTTTATCGTAAATTGGTTGTGGTTGATAAAGCGAACGGTGGTAAAGCAGATGCGTTGAATGTAGGGGTGAATGTGGCTTGTAATGATTATATCGTTTGCATCGACGTGGATTGCATTCTTGAACAGGATGCGATGCTTAAGCTGGTCAAGCCCTTCCTGGAAGAAAAAAGTAAACGTGTTATTGCCACGGGTGGGGTTGTCCGGATCGCGAATTCATGCGAGATCAGGGATGGGAAAGTTGTTAAAGTAAATCTTCCCCATCAATTCCTTCCCCGTGTTCAAACGCTTGAGTATATCCGTGCATTTTTATTGGGAAGAATGGCCTGGAGCCGCTTGAATGGATTGCTGCTCATCTCTGGCGCATTTGGCGCATTCGACCGTGAAATTGTGATCAAAGCGGGTGGATATGATCATAATACCGTTGGAGAAGATATGGAACTGGTGGTTAGAATGCGCCGTTATATGGAAGAACACGATCTTCCTTATAAAGTTGCTTATATCCCGGATCCGCTTTGCTGGACGGAAGCTCCATCTACTTACAAGATCCTTGGGCGCCAACGCAACCGCTGGACACGTGGTACGATCGAAACTCTCAGGCTGCACAAGATCATGTTCTTTAATCCGAAATATGGCCGCCTTGGAATGATCAGCTACCCGTATTGGTTCTTCTTTGAATTTCTTGCACCATTGATCGAGTTTGGCGGTTTTATTGCACTGCTGATCTTCGCCGCGTTTGGTTTGCTCGATTGGCCGTTCTTCTTTGCTTTGCTCGGGTTCATCTTGTGTTTTGGATTTGTGTATTCCACTTTTGCTATCCTGATGGAAGTATTAACCTACAATCAATACAAGAAACATAAAGACATTTTCAGATTGATATTAACAGCATTTCTTGAGCCGTTTTTATTCCACCCGTTTGTGGTGTGGTCGGCGGTAAAAGGAAATATCGACTTGTTACGTAAAAAGAACAGCTGGGGTGAAATGACCAGGCAGGGATTTGCTGGCGCGAAAAAATCAGCGAAATAAAAACGGAATATGAACGAAGTAAGATCCGGTATAACATTACGCATGCAGAAAGCACTCGTGGTATTCGTGTCTTTGTTCACGGGCTGGACTGTTTTGATACTGCTGATGCGTATCGCCGAATGGGTGCTGAACGGATTCGTCCATGAATTCCCCGCATCCGCTTTAGGGTTTATTGGCAGGGCTTTGCTGGCTGATCTTCTTTTCCTGGGAACTGCTGGCTTACTTATGCTGATCCTGTTCATGCTTGTAAGCCTCGTGTCTATACAGGCAGCGCGTATTGTTTTTTTTATCATCGTATTGATTCTTACGTTTGGATATTTTGCCCTGCTGCAATATTTCAACAGCACAACAGTATTGCTGGGGGCAGACCTTTACGGCTATTCCCTGCAGGATATACAACAGACCGTGGGCGCTTCTGGTGGTCTCAACTGGAAAACAATCGCACTTATATTGTTACTGATCGGTGGACTGATTGGTGCGTTTTATTTCCTCGGTAAAAAGATCAGACCTGCATATAAAAAAGCCCTTATCGTATCTGTTATTATTGTCGTGATTGGAATTGTTTCCCTTTCAATCAATCCTCCCCGGCCATCTTTTAAAAAGGAATACGACAGCAATCTTGCCGAGAATAAACTGGATTTCTTTCTGAGAGCTTCCTGGACGCATTTCTTTCCGATTCCTTTTGAAACGGATATTTACAGCGACGCTTATATAGGAGATTATGGCGATACCGGCGGTGGCACAACTGTTTCCTTTAGTTATCCCGATGAAGCTAATTATCCTTTTTTGCGGATAGACAGCAGCGCAGATGTATTGTCTCCTTTCATGAAACAAGCGGCAAGCCGCCCGGATATTGTAATGATCATTATCGAAGGAATGGGGCGTGCATTCAGTAATGAAGGCGCATATCTCGGAAGCTTTACTCCGTTCCTTGATTCGCTTTCTCAGAAATCACTTTACTGGGAAAACTTTCTTAGCGGTGGCGGCCGCACATTCGCGGTGTTGCCAACAGTATTGGGTTCATTGCCTTTTGAGAAAAACGGGTTCAATGAAAACAGGGAGAATATGCCACCGCATCTTTCGCTTGCAAGCATTCTGAAAAAGAACGGATACCAGACTTCCTTTTTCTATGCAGGCGATGCTTCTTTTGACAACATGGATATCTTTATGCAGAAGCAGTCGGTTGACCAGATCAAAGACCGGAAAACATTTCCTTCAACGTATGCGCAGATGCCGGCAAACAATGGTTTCTCCTGGGGTTATGGTGATAAAGAATTGTACCGCTATCTCCTGGAGCAGAATCCTTCTGTTTCAATACCTTCTTTGCAGGTCATACTTACGGTTGCCACGCACAGCCCATTCCTGGTAAATGATCAGGCGTATTACGAACAGCTTGCAACAAAACGGATGTCTGATCTGCAACTGACCAGTGCCCAGCAGGATGAACATAATAAATACATTAAGCAGTATTCAACTATCATGTATGCGGATGATGCATTGAGAAACTTTATTGCAGCATACAGCAAGAAGCCGAACTATAACAATACGATCTTTATCATCACCGGTGATCACCGGATGCCTGAGATCCCAATGGCGTCAAAGATCGACAGATATCATGTTCCACTGATCATTTATTCACCGTTATTGGAACGTCCGGCAAGGTTCCAATCGGTTTCTTCCCATTTTGATATTACACCAAGTGTGCTGGGATATCTGAAAAAAAATTATGGACTGAATATGCCATCCTTATCAACATGGGTCGGCAGCGGATTGGATACGGCACGTAGTTTCCGGAATATTCATGCAACTCCGTTGATGCAGACAAAAACAGATCTGGTTGATTTTGTAATGGGCAATTATCATCTGAATGGCAATGATCTTTTCAGATTGAGTCCATCACTCGGTGAAGAAAAAGTTGATGATAATACGGTGAAAGAAGGAATACTTTCGGCATTTAACCGTTTCAGGCAAAAGAATGATCAATTACAACAGCAGGGAAAACTGTTGCCGGATTCGCTGATCGATAAGTTCACAATTCAAAAGTAAAAATTCAAAAGTAAAACGTAAAAAACAGATCGTTTTCAAAAGGTGACCGTCTTTATAAACGGGCTGCTTTTTACGTTTTACTTTTGAATTTTGACTTCATCTGAATTTTAAAAATTGTTACAAATAAAAATTATGAGGCTTAGCAAAATATTTACGTTGATCATGTGTCTGCCATTTGCAGTGGCGGCGCAAACTGAGTTAGGCGCTGATGAATTGCTGGTCGAAGCGAGAAAGACTGCGTTTGATCAGAAGAACTATCCTGGTGCGATCAGGCTTTGCCAGCAGGCGTTGCGGCGTAGTCCAGACTATACGGATATTCGTGTGTTTCTCGGCCGGCTTTATTTCTGGAATGATCAGACGGATAGTTCTCGGCTGACGCTTGATCAGGCTGTGAAGGGCAACCCACAACATGAAGATGCTGCGGTTGCAGCCGCCAGTGTGGCATTCTTTACTGATCAGTATAATGACTGTTTATCTTATTGCGCCGGTGGTTTGCAGCATCATCCCAGATCCCGCGATCTTTTGATGCAGAAGGCAAAATGTTTGACGGCAATGCGCAGATATAAAGATGCGGTGATCATTACAGATACATTGCTTAGCCTTAACAAAAGGGATGCTGAGGCGCGGGATCTCGCTTTCAAGATCAAAGATTTCCGGGTGGCCAACAAGATCGGTGTTTCGTATGACTATACGCATTTCTCAAAGCAATTTGCCGATCCCTGGCATTTGGTAAGTGTGGATTATACAAGACAAACAAATGCCGGTTCATTTACGGGCCGCGTTAATCATACCAACAGATTCGGGGAGGGCGGCTGGCAGTTTGAAGTGGACGGGTATCCATCCATTGCGCGCAATCTTTATGCTTATGTAAATCTCGGCTATTCTCCCGATATGCCATTGTTCCCGAAATACAGAGCGGGCTTTTCGTTATATGCAAGCCTTCCCAAAGCCTTTGAAGCAGATGCCGGATTCCGTTATCTGAATTTCGATAGTGACACCTGGATCTATACAGGATCGATCGGTAAATATTATAAAAGCTGGTGGTTTAATCTTCGGGCTTATATCACACCTTCGAATCATCGGATCTCCCAATCATATTCGCTTACCACAAGATATTACCTCGGAGGAGCGGATCATTTTATTGCGGCTACGATAGCTTCGGGTATTTCACCGGATGACAGAACGCAGGCGAACCTGCTTAACAGCAGTTACAAACTGACAACCCGCCGGGCAAGTGCCGGTTACCGGTTCAGCCATAAGAAACTTAACATTTTCACCTTTGATATCGGTTATGCCAATGTTGAATATCTTCCGAAAACGAGAGATAATCAAATAACAGGAAGTATCGGTTATCAAAGAAGATTTTAAAAATCCAACAGTGAAAAGACGAATCGTATTAATGCTGGTATTCCTGATTGTACTGTTACCTCTCTGGATGTGGCTGGCCTGGCTGTTTACGCCCAAAAAGAAAATGGTGATGGCTATCATCGACAAAACGGAGATCAATACAAGCGGACAGGAGCATGTGTCATTGAACTGGGTATTGAATCATGAGCGGTTCACCAAAACAAGCCGCGAGCCCTATCGCGTAGCCAGTGATTATTATGGATTCTTCCCATTGGAGAATGAGGCATTCCGGCTGAAAGGACTGGAGCGTTTTTCTCCGCAGCAACTGGAACAGCTAAGCACGGATTGCAGTGCGGCTTATTTTACAGATACCTATGGGGTCTTCAGTAATGAGTGGTATGCGCAGAAGAATATTTCGGAAAGGTCTGGTATTGTGTATGGAGGAATGAGTCAGCAGGATATTCAGTTTCTCGCAAAGATGAAAGAGAAGCGTAAGCTGATCATCACAGAGTTTAACAGCATTGGTTCGCCAACATCGCCAGAGATCAGGCAGCAATTTGAAAATATGTTTGGCATGAAGTGGAGTGGCTGGATAGGCCGTTACTTCGAAAGTTTTGATACAGCGCTGAATCGTGAATTACCGCGCTGGCTGATCAATAATTACCTCGCGCAAAACAATAATAAATGGCCATTCACAAAGCCGGGTGTTGCATTTGTGAGTGATAAGGATGAAGTGGTGATTCTCGAAAAGGATACGCATCTGCAAGATCCGCTTCCGCATATCATCACCACGAAGGCTGCACAGGATGAATACGATCTTCCCGGGAAGATCAAGTACAGTTTCTGGTTTGATGTGGTGGCAGCTGATACAACGATCAATGAAGTGGCCGCACGTTTTCATCTTGATCCAAATAAAACAGGAACAGACCTTCTGAGCAAACACGGCATTCCTTCAATCTTCCCCGCAGTATTGCAGCATAAAAAAGCAAACGATTATCAGTTCTATTATTTCTGTGCTGACTTCTGTGATAACCCTGTGTCTATGCTGGCTTCTTATTTCAAAGGAATTTCTTTTTTCAGATTCCTTTTCTTTGATGAGTCAGATCCGATGGAGCGGAAGAGTTTTTTCTGGAGATATTACCGGCCATTGTTAACTACAATCCTTCACAATGCGAATGCACACTAACGAGAATGCACACGAATGGCCGCGAATTTGCGCGAATGGGTCGTTTGTGAAATGAAAAATTACAAGGACAAAAGGCTCCCTGGTAAGAAGCAACCTATTCGCGTTTATTCGCGGCCATTCGTGCGCATTTGCGCTAAAAGAGGCCGAAGAGTTTGCCTTCTTCGATTCCTACATACACTCCATCTTCACGGATTTCCACGGGCCAGTTCTTCAGGTAGTAGCCTTCGCCGGTGATATTACGTCCGTTTTTGGGATCGAATTTATAGCGGTGAAGGGGGCATACGACGTTGCCTGCGGCGTCAATAAAACCTTCGCTCATCCAGCCGCCGGCGTGGGGACATTTTCGGGCAAAGGCAAAGAGTTGATTATTATGTTGAGCGATACACATGGCTTTACCGCCAGCTTCAGTCTCCGTGATGTTATTAGAGCCGAAGTTGATCTCGTTGATATGATCAGCGATCTTATGCCAGCGGAATTTTTTATCAGACATGCTTTTCGGATTGGGATAGTGTTAAACGATGTTCGATGATCGATGGTCGATGGTCGAATGTCAACGATCAGTCATCGGTCATCGAACATCGAACATCGACCATCGATGATCGATCATCGATCATCGAGCATCGATCATCGAGCATCGATCATCGAGCATCGAACATCGAGCATCGAACATCGAGCATCGAACATCGAGCATCGAACATCGAGCATCGAACATCGAGCATCGAACATCGAGCATCGAACATCGAGCATCGAACATCGACCATCGAACATCGATCATCGAACATCGATCATCGACCATCGAACTCGGCTAGTACAGGAATTCACTCTTATATGGATACCGAACCTTGTACATATCGCGTACTTTGCCCAGTATTGCTTCTCTTAGTTTATCAAGGTTGCGTTTCTCGATAGCGGAAACGAAAATGGCGTTGCCACCGGTTTCGTTATTCCATCGGTCGCGCAGGTCTTCGAGGATCTCTTTTTTTGTGCTTTCTTCGAGCCATTCGTCAAAGGTCTTTTCTTCGTAGAGATCCATTTTGTTGAAGATGGTGATGGTGGGTTTATCTGCCGCGCCGATCTCCTGTAGTGTTTTATTCACCACGCCGAGCTGATCTTCGTAGGCAGGGTGGGAGGTATCTACTACGTGCAGCAGAATATCTGCTTCTCTCACTTCATCCAGCGTGCTTTTGAAGCTTTCTACGAGATGGTGAGGAAGTTTGCGAATAAAACCAACCGTATCGCTGAGCAGGAATGGTGTGTTTTCGAATACAACTTTGCGTGTGGTGGTGTCAAGCGTTGCAAAGAGTTTATTTTCCGCAAACACATCGCTTTTGCTGAGCAAGGTCATCAGGGTTGATTTTCCCACGTTGGTATAACCAACAAGAGCAACACGGATAAACTCACCACGGTCTTTTCTTTGGGTGAAAGCCTGTTTGTCGATCTCTGCGAGTCTTTTCCGGAGTAATGAGATCTTGTCACGAACGATACGGCGGTCGGTTTCGATCTCTGTTTCACCAGGACCCCTTGTACCGATACCGCCCCCGAGGCGTTCCAGGTGTTTCCACATGCCACGCAGGCGGGGGAGGATGTACTGGTATTGCGCCAGTTCCACCTGCGCCTTTGCCTGTGCTGTTTTTGCCCTGCGGGCGAATATGTCGAGTATGAGATCTGAACGGTCAATGGTTTTGATACCGAGAGCTTTTTCTATGTTGTTGATCTGAGCGCCTGTTAGTTCATCATCAAAGATCACAATGCCAACATCTTTCCCCTGTATATAAAGTCTGATCTCTTCCAGTTTTCCTTTTCCGACAAAAGTGCGGCTATCAGGATGTTGCAGCTTTTGCGTAAAACGTTTCAGGGTGGTTGCGCCAGCGGTTTCGGCCAGAAAGGCCAGCTCGTCAAGATATTCCTGTACCTGTGGCTCTGTCTGGTCTTTATGTATCAGGCCTACCAGCACGGCTTTTTCTTCGTTTAGTATGTTCTTTTTTTCTAGCATTCTATATGTTTATCCTTCCGGTTTCCGGGTATTTTAGATTGGGTCAGCGCGGCAGCAGCGCTCTTTCCAGGATGTCTGCGACTATTATTCAATCTACAAAATTAAAAAGTCAAAAAGTAAAAACCGTACCGGCTTCACTTTTTGACTTTTTAATTTTGACTTTTTAATTCTTTACAGACCGCTCAGGGTCAGACCGATCGACCATGGTCTGATCTCTGCAGCGACACCTTCCTTGAACAGTGAGGTGATCTGGTAGCTGCCATACAGGCTGAAGTGGCCGAGGCCGACGCGTGCTGTACCCACCAGGCGTGTGCTGTTGAAGTATCTTTTGCTGGACTCTTTCAGTTTGTAGTTATTGATCGTCGAACCGCTTTTGGTCTTGAGATCCTTATTGCGTGTGTGTGCATCGATCATGGTTCCCACTTTCACGCCGATCGCCCATTTAAAGCTTTTATCGCTGTTGAGCGGATTGGCTGTATAGCGAAATTCGATCGGAGCCTCCAGGTAGGTCGTGTTGAGTTTTACTTTATTGAAATGGTTGGTATCGGCAACATCTCTGAATTGCAGGGTCGGAGTCAATTCTTTGATACCCACATATGTTTTTGAGAACTTGATATGGTCAGACGAAATGCCCGGTCCGAAAGCCATGCTCAGCTTTGGGTTTGTTTTGAACGGGAAATCGAACATAAAGTAGACGTTAAAGCTTTTTGACCAGCCACTTGTGTTAACACTATCTGGTTTTCCCGCCCAACCTGTATAGCCTAATTGCAGCATAAAGTGGTCATTGGCGCGGCCGGAGAGATCAACAAGCTGTTTTTTCTTTTCCTTTTTGGGAGGTTCTGGTGTTTCCTGTGCAACTAAAGAGGTGATCAACAAACAACTAACAGCGTACAGAACAACTTTCTTCATAAATCAGTTTAAGGTCGCAAATATATTTTTCTTTCGGTTAAAGATAGGTTAAGAAGCAAGGAATAAATTTTATTTGCTACTTTTGCGCCTCCGTGACTGGTAAACAGGCATTTCGCGATGACTAATGACCCGTCTAAAAACGAAGATATTTGCCATTTATGGCATGGATCCTTAGCTCAGTCGGTTAGAGCATCTGACTCATAATCAGAGGGTCGCTGGTTCGAGCCCGGCAGGATCCACTTGAAAATCAATCCGTTGTAGCAATTCCGCTGCAACGGATTTTTCATTGGCGGAGAATTTGTCTGGCTGGTCAATTCCGTTTGATCGACGGGTATGGCAGAACGAACAACTGAAAGGGATTAAAATCAAAAGTTGGGGATGGTTAAAAGTTTAAACGTTTAAATGTTTGAAGGTTTAAGGTTGGATAGAGTAATGTAAAGTTGCTTCGGGAAGTAAACAGGTCACAGTTCAGAAGGGATACCAAGGTAAAAAGTTGGGTAGATATGGCGAGTTCGGGTGAATGATTGATGGATGGATCTTCCGGGAGTTTTTCTAAGTGGCACAGACCAAAGTCGCAGAATCTGCGTACGACGAACGGCTAAAGCATTTCCCGCGCCTGTGCGCACAATTGCGACGCTTTTTATATGCGGCGCGATCGCAAAAAGCACTACTGACGCAGGGTTTCAAGCTGCTTCCGGTAGTGCGCACACGCTTCCCTGGCGTATCCCCTACGCTTCTTCGACTGCGTGTAATTTTTTATATTCATTCATTATTGCTATCTCATTTTTTTCCTTTTTTAATATATCAACCAATAATAAAAAATGTCACCGCCCTTTCCAGGACTGACCTCCTCCACCAGTCCTGAAAACGACGGTGAACATTAAGAATTCTTCGGTGTAAAGATCGCTCCGGACAGCAGCTGAAAACAAGGGATAATCACCATTTCTCCGGTGAAAATAGCAGTGGAGATTCCCGAAAAACATCA
>VFQP010001650.1_pt1 | contig 28587 bp, 34 predicted proteins | sample 3512351 | NCBI WGS metagenome assembly VFQP01 (sample SAMN10412372, study PRJNA504923) | tailings metagenome | isolation source: Relicate 1 Philex TSF1 revegetated site | place: Philippines: Tuba, Benguet | collected 2017-08-29
GTGTGGGGAGGAGGTGGAGGAGGAGGAGGAGGAGGAGGAGGAGGCGGTAGGAGGGGGGTGGGGGCACTGGGGGCCACTGCAGGCACGGGAACTGCCGTCCAGCCACAGTTGGCTGATGGACACCACCGAGGGCACCACAGCGGGCGGCCGAGGGCGGCGCGGCGGCAGCGACAGCGGGGACAGCGACGCCGGCGGCGCCAGCAGCAACGGTCCACGGGACGGCGGCTTGCGGGTGCGGGCGGGGATGGGCGAGGGGCAGCATGGAGGCGGCGGTGCGGCGGCCGCGGCGCAGCACGCGCAGCGGCGGGGCACGGCGCCTTCAGGCGCCACGTCATCGTACGCCGCAGCTTACAGCGTGTCTCTGGCGCAGCAGCAGCAGCAGCAGCAGCGTGCTAGGCAGCAGCAGCCACCCAGCCGTCTCCCGGCCTCGCCCTCCTCCCCTATGGCGCCGGCCCCGCACCCCGCCGCTGGCTCCCCTGGAGGCGCCAGCACGGCCAGCAGCGCCAGCAGCGCGCCGCGGGAGAGGCACGCGCGCCGCGCCTCTGCGCCCGCCGCCGCCGCCGCCGCCGCGCCCGCCGCCAGCGGTGGGCCAGTGGTCAAGCTGCGCCGCAACCCGTCGCCCTTCATGCAGCGCATGGAGGTGGCGGCGAGCAGCGCGCCGGCCGGTGCCTCCCACCGCGGTGTCTTGCTTCCGCCGCCGCAGCAGCAGCAGCCTCGCGCCGAGGCCTTCGGCATTGCTGCGAGCGAGCTGCCCTCGTCGGGCCGGCGGGGCGGCGGGCCGGGCCAGGCGCAGCTGCGCGGGGCGCCGGCGTCGCGGCTGCCGCCCCCGCCGCACCCTTTGCAGCGGCAGCCGCAGGGCAACGGCGCCGGCGGCGGTGGTGGCGGTGGCGGCGGGGCTGTGTACCTGAGCGACTTTTTGCTGGAGGGGTGCGCGTCAGAGGTGAGGCGCTCTGGCGTGCGCGTCTGGCCGGTCGGGGCAGTCGCTGCTTGTCTGAGCGAGCGGGTGCGCCCACCTCTGCCACAGCGCCGCGTGAATGCGTGTGTGTGCACATGTTCAGGCGAGCGTGGTGAGCGACGAGGCGGGGTACCGCTCCTACCTGGTGCAGCCGCGCGCCATCCAGCGGGTGCAGTCGGGCCCGGGCGGCAGGCGGCCGCAGGCTGGCGGGGGCCGTGGGCACGTGGGCCATATGGTGCAGGCACACGAGCTGCTGGAGTCTGATGGGTACGACGATGACGAGGAGGAGAAAGAGGAGGAGGATGGGCGGTACGATGAAGGCGAGGAGGAGCTCTACGACGAGGAGGAGGAGGAGGAAGAGGAGGTGGTCAGCGGCCAGCTGCATGGCGGGCGGGGCATGGGCGGGTCCGCCTGGCGCAAGGGCGCGGTGGCTGCGACGCCTGGGCGGCAGCTGGCCAACGGCGGCGGCGGCAGTGGGGGGCCGTCGGCAGCGGCGGCAGTGGGTGGGGCGCAGCTGCTGCCCGACGACGTGCAGGAGCTGGGGCGGCTGGGCGCGGGCATGGCGCGCCTGGGGCTGCTGCTGCCTGGAGCCGGCGCGCCGCGGCATGGCGGCTTGTTCACGCCAGCGGCCCTGCCACCTGGGGCGGCGAACCCTGGCCTGCGGCCTGGCAGCGGCGCGGGCTCTCTGGCGTGCAGCCCGGCCAAGGCGCAGCCCCATCTTGCTCAGGCGCTCGAGGCTCTGCTGCACGCGTGAAGTTTTGGGTGCTGTGCGGCGTGCGGCCGGCAATCTGCACCTGCGGTGCTCTGAGCCTGGCATGGGGACTTTGAGACCAGAGGATTCCAGCAACGTGATCGTTGGCGCGCCGGACGCAGCGGGTCGTGATTGGGTTACGCGCAAGCCCTCAGCCCTTGGAGAGAACTCGGCGCGCAGCGCCTGGGAGGGCCCTCTCTCGACCAGCGACGCCAGCAAGATGGTCAAGTTCCTCAAGGTGAGCGCGCGGCCCAGCGGCGGGAGGCGAGCCGCAGCTCGTGGCGAGTTCAGCGCGCCCTCTGGAGGAACAGCCGCCGCGCTGCCCCCGTGGCGACGGGGCGGCGCAGCGACATCGAGCTCTTCCGCTGGCGCGCGTCTACGCCTTGGCCGGGGTCTCACGCGCTGCGTGGCGCCCTGGTGTACTGCGCGTGCAGCCTGGGAAGGTGGTCGTGGTGCTGGCCGGCCGCTTCGCCGGCAAGAAGGCCGTCATCGTGAAGAACTCCGATGACGGGACCTCCTCGCGCCACTACGGCCACGCCGTCGTGGTCGGCCTGAAGAAGGAGCCCCGGAAGGTGTGCCGCTGGAGATCGGCTGCGCTCGGGGGGGCAGCGCAGCGCCGGCGCCAGCCGCAGCGCTGGCGACGGCGCGGGCTCAGCAGCGTCGCTGTGATCGTGCTGGAGAGAGCACGTCAAGGCTCACCAGGCGGGCCGGCGCACCATTTTGCGTGCGCGCGCAGGTCACCAAGCGGCAGACGGCCAAGCGGCAGGCCAAGAAGGCCACGCTCAAGGTCGGTGCGGGCGCAGGCGGCTTGGCTGTGCAGCAGCGCCGAGTTCGAGGGGAGGGGCGCGTTCGACGGCGAGGAGCAGGCTGGGCGCCAGCAGCAAGGCAGCAGCAGCAGCAAGGCGCAGCGGCGGTGCCACATGGCTGGAGCTGCTTGGCAGTGGCAGGCTTGGGGGATGGGCAGGGCGCCTGACCCGCTCGCGCCGCTTCACGTCCGATGCCCACGATGCGCAGACGTTCATCAAGACCGTCAACTACAACCACCTCATGCCCACGCGCTACACGCTTGACGTGGACTTTGCCAAGACGGTCACCGGCGAGGCGCTCGAGAACAGCAGCAAGAAGGTCGAGGCCAACAAGGTGAGGGGCGCAGGCCGTCGCGAGTGTGCCATGGGAGCCCTGGCCGCCAGCGACGCACGCTGACAATGCTGCTGCCCTTGGGCGTGGTCTCATGACATCGCAGGAGGCCAAGAAGCTCTTGGAGGAGAAGTTCAAGACTGGCAAGAACAGGTGCGGGACAGCGGCGTGTGGAGCGGGGTTGTGCCAACAGCCCGTCGGCGAGCGGCAGCAGCCTTTTGGCGAGGAGCAGCAGCAACAGCGGGGACGGCCAGGTGGACGCAGTGGCGCAGCGCAGCGGCAGTGCTACTGCAGGTGGGGGGGTGGACACAACGGTCGCCGGGAGGACTCGTTGCTGACTTGCCGCTGGTCCGCTCCCGCGCACGTCGTGCGCACTGTGCAGGTGGTTCTTCACCAAGCTCCGCTTCTAAACCAGCAGCGCTGATCTCAGCAACCGGCCGGGAGGTTGCGCGGCGCGCGGTGCTTGCGGTGCGGCTGATCGGCGTGCTGCTGCTTACCCGTGCCACGTGCAACGGCCCGTCGTACACTGGCCCCGGGTCATTGCACGGGTTGCGGGCGCTGCAGAGGCCAGCCAGGGCGATGCAGGTGCACAGAGGAGCGCGAGGAACAGAGCGTGGGCAGCAGATGCTGTCATCGACCAGAGCCACACCAAAACCCAAGGAAAACGCGACGTGTGGGGCCGAGGCACGCACACGCTGAGAGGCCGACCTGTCGGGCCTCCCGCACCTCCCGCCATGTCCTCCGCACACGCTGCCTCGCACTCGGTGTCATCACGCTCCAGCTGCTGCACCGTCACGACTTGGCGACTCTCTGCGGCGCTGCTCCCTGCGCCATCAACCCGGACAGCTGCATCACACCCCGGCATGCACACCACCACACAGCTAGCGTTCGGCCTCCAGCAACACCACCAGAGCAACAGCCGCCGACTGCCAGCAGCACAAAGGCGACACTTCATCAGAGGCAGTCAAGATGAGGGTTTCTGAACATAGCATTGCTGTGGGCCCCTCATATCAAACACGCTCCGGGGGGGGAAGCAGTCCAGGGCGCCGCCGCGCCGCATCCGCCGCCGCCACCTCAGTGCAGCACGACGGGGCGGTTGAAGATCCAGGAGAAGTTGGAGTGCAGGCCCTTCTTCTTGCGCGCTGCGCGGGCGCACACAAGCATCGAAAGGCACACGTTCAGGCTCAAGCGGTGCAGGCCGCGTGCAGCATGCCACAGGTGCGGCGTGTGCAAGGTGACGCTATGGGCCGCGCGACGCACCTTGCGCCCTCTCGGCGAGCTTGCGGATGCGGGCGGGCAGGTCCACCAGGTACTCTTGCGCCTTTGCCGCCTCGCCACTCTGGAACTGCGGGCACAACAACAACACAGCAGCGCCGCGGGGCCCACCATTGAGCGGGCGGATGGTCGCGCAGGGCATGGCGCGCGCAGGGTTGGGCGGCGGGAAGCAGCGCTTGCTCACGTGGCGCTTGGGCACCTCCCAGCGGCCAATGAGGTGCTCCATGATGTCGGCGTAGTCAAACGCCGTGTAGGTGCCTGTGCGCTCCGCCACGGCGCTGAAGTCCTGCGAGAAACCAAGCGGGAGGAGGGCGCGGCGAGGGCGGCAGCGCCACCACGTGAGCGCACGCAGGCCCCTGGTCCCCTGTGGCGCCGGGGGGGACGGTGCGGCAAGGCGCTTCGAGGGGCGCGCGTCTCACGCACCGCAAAGAGGTTGCGCCCGGCATTGTTCTGCTCGTGCTCCCCGTCCTTCATCAGGTGCGCCGGCATGACAATCTGCTTGCGCATCATGTCGGCGAACGCCAGCACGGCGCCGTCGGGGTCGCGCTCAAACACGCCGTCAATGATCTTGGTGTAGGCAATCTCGTGGCGGCCCTCGTCCGAGGCAATGAGGCCGCAGATCTTGGCCAGCGTCTCGTCGCCGTGCTCGAGCGCGTGGCGCGCCGTGTTGCCGTGCGACACCTGCAGACGCACGCACGCACGCACGCGCTTGGCTCCAACACGCTCGCTGGGCCGCATGCGGTCGAGCTGTGCAGGAGCTGCTGCAGCTGGCTGCAGCGGCGAGATGTGCAGGAGGGAGGCGGGTGTGGCGGGCGAGGCGGACCTTGGTGGCCCTCTCCTGGAATGAGGTGTAGACAAAGCCGAGGTAGGGGTTGTTCTCCGTCTTGGGGTCCATGCCCGAGCCAATCAGGTGCTGCGTGGTCACCTCGATCGCCTTCATGTTCATCCGGCCTGCGCAGGGCAGGGCGCGCCGGGGCAGCGCGCCGCCAGTCAGACCGGCCCTGCCGAGATGCCGTGCCCACACTGCCGGCACAGCCCCACCCCTTAAGCCGGCACGCAGCGCCAGCAACGCCTCTCTGGCTCCTCCCAGCATGAGCCTGCCGTCCACCGCCCTGCTGTCAACGGCGCCTCGCAGCCACGCCCACCCTCACGCCCACGCCCATGCGCACACCCACACAACGGCACGCACCCGTGAGGTACATGTACTTGTTCATCACGTCGCCGTGGCGGTTCTCCTCGGCGGTCCAGGCGCGCGTCCAGTTGGCCCAGGGCGTGTCGCTGGCGCCCGTCTCGTCGCGCACGCCGTCCAGCGTGTTGAGCATCGTCATGTAGGTTGGCAGAGCCTCCTCAGTGATCATGTCGCCTGCAACAGGGGAGCAGGGGCCAACAGGGGCAGGGCAGGCGCTGAGGTGCCAGGGGCGCCAGCCAGCCCAGGGAACCAGCCCACTCCCCCGCGGGGTCGCTCTCCCTTGCAACCCACTGCCTCTGCTGCTCACCGGCAAACACCACCAGGTAGTCGTCGGGCAGGTTGTCGGTGCGCTTGCGCAGCTCCCGCACCTGCGCAGCAGCACACGCGCGCCCACACCCTCGAGTCGGCCCGCGCCACCGAGGTCCTCGTCACCTTGGCTGCGGCGAGCCGGCGCCTTGCCCAGGGGCATCCGTGGCTGCTGTTGCTGCTGATAGGCTGGCTGCTGCTGGGCTGCGGGCACTGCGGGTGCCTGGCCCGGCCCGCTCGCGAGCGCCGACGTCCCACCTTGTCGATGAAGTCGGGGTCCTCGGAGGCGGGCAGCAGGTCCGCGGGCTGCCAGCACTTGTCCACCGGCTTGAGCAGCGGCTGCACCTGCGCTGGTGCATCGCGCCAGCAGCGCGCCTTGTCATTCCGGGTGTGCGCGCCGGCGGCGAGCGCGGCCGCCTCGCGCCACCCCCTCCCCCCAAATGCCATCCTTCTGAAGGCGGCTTGCCTGGTCCCTCATGTAGTCGGTCATGCTCTTGACGACCTCGAGCCGCTCCTCGGTGAGGCTGTGCAGCACCTGCCCGTTGAGCACGATGGGCCCCTGGTGCTTGCGGGTCGTGGGCGCCGCCGGCTCGGCGAGCACGGCGCGCGCCGGCTGCACCATCTGGCGCCTGGAGCTCGCCGCCTGCTGAGCGGTGCGGCCTGCGGCGCGGTGGGGCAAGGTGCGCACCACGAGTGAGCGTGTGCTGCGTCGGATGGCGGAGAGCGGCCCCCAGGCGCCTGCTCAACGAGGAGAGCTGCCACGCTGCGTGCCGCTGAGACGGCGTGTCGAGCGCCCGCGCCGCCTGCCTGCGCGGATCCTGCGCCTGTGGGCGTTAGGACGACTCGCGAAGCGCAGTCTCCCCAACCATCGGGACCCGCAGTCCACAAAGGGAGTGGCGGCGGCGAGAGCGCGAGGGCTGCTGCGCATCCAGGCGCAATTGCCCGGCCGAGCGGTGGCCGCCGGGCTGCGCGCGCGGGGCCTCTCGGCCTGGCCACGGCCAAACGCCAGCACCCGTGGCACTCGGAAGCCCAGAGCGAGCCCCGCAGCAAGAGCATCTCGCGCACGCCAAATCGCCGCTCACCATCGAGGCCCCTGCTGTTCAGCGCCATGCCGCTCTCCTTGCTGCGCTTCTCCGCTCTCTTGCTCGGGCTAGCGCTGTGTGCGTTGCGCGCAACGCCGCCGCTGCTGCCTTCTCTGCTCTGCGTAGGAGCTCGAAGGTGAGAGCGTTTACGCGTCGTGGGCGTGCGCGGCCTTCACGGAAGCTTGCTGAGCACCGTCCGGGCTTGCAGATTTTTTGGAGCAATTGCTTCACGCAGAAGCTTCTATCTAGCCCGCTGATGCGCTGCTGATGTGCTTGCGCACTGGCGCCCACTGCAGCACGGGCGCCAGCTCGGGCTGGAGCGCCACAGCGCGCTGTAGCAGGGCGACCGCGCGCTCAGGCTGCCCCGCCTCGAGCTCCAGCAGCCCAGCTGCCTGCGTGAGGTTGGACGCAGGGCAGGAGCAGCACATCAGGTGCTGGGGGGCCCTGCCCGATGCGTCGCACCGCAGCGTGCGCAGCATTTGCGCACCTGGACGAGTCGCCCGTCGTCCGGCATGGCTTGTAGGCCACGCTGAAGCACCGACCGGCAGGCGTCCCTGCCGGCCTCTAAGCCGATGCGCCCCGCCGACTTCTTCGCCATCTGTGTGGCATCGCACCATCGGCGACGCGTGAGCCGGCCGGTGGAGCCACCCAGCCTCCCGCACTGCAGGCAAAGCGCACACCTGTGCGTAGCTGATCCACGGCTTGCTGTCTGCGTGAGGATGGGCAGCGAGCAGCTCCTCAAAGGCGCCGCGGGCCTGGTCGTAGTCCCGCGCTCTTGCGTGCTGCAGCGCCAGCTCGTACATGGCTCCCTCCTGGCCTCCACCGCCTTCACGGCGTTCTGCTGCTGCTGCTCTCGAAGAAGCTGCTGCTGCCATGGCCGGAGAGGTGAGGTGACGCGCCTCGCGCAGCAAGGAAGGGCTCGCGAGAGCGTGCGGCGCAGCGTGCGAGCGTCTGGAGCAGGCTCTGTGTGTGTGTGTGCGGCTCGAGCGATTTGCAGGCGAGCACACACGAAGGGGCAAGACCTCGACCTCCCTCACCACCAGCCTCTCCGCGCCTTGCGCTGCAGCACCCAGAGCTTCTCGTACCCCTCTGCGCAGCAGCGGCAACGTGGCAAACATCACGTCTCATCACGGCGCTCCCTCCACGCGTGAGCCGCCACTCCAGGGTTGCCTGCCCCACCGCTCACCTGGGAAAGGCTCCACCGGCACCGTCGCCACGCACTCCCAGTTCTTGGCCAGCTCGTCGAAGAAGGCGTCGTTGGCGTTGACGCCCCCCCGGCACTCGCCTGCGCCCCATGATAGGGACACGGCGTGTGGCGTGCAGAGGACACAAGAGGAATCAAGGGCGGCCCTCAGCGCTGCCCTTCCTCTCACCGACGTAGAGCAGCGTGCGGCCCTTGTACAGGCGCAGCGCCGAGGCCGCCATGTCGTCGGGGCCCGGGTACACGAGCAGCAAGGTCCGGCCGGGGTGCTTGGCCACCTGCTTCTCGTCACCTTGCGACACCTGCAACAGCGCCCACAGGTGGGCCCAGCGGCTAGACAACCAGTTAGACAACCAGCAGCGGCGGTGCGTGCACGCGTTCCAGCACGCTGGCGCACGCTGTGCCACTCACGGCGCCGACGAACTCGGGCTTGGCGATGCGCACGTCAGGCAGCGGCAGCGAGCTCATGTTGTCGTACGCCAGCACGTTGGCGCCGCGCTGCGACAGCTCCCGCTGCCAGTGGCCCAGCCCCGCGCCCAACTCAATCAGCGGGGAGTGCGCGCGTATGGTCTCGAGCGCCTGCAGCCGCACCAACCACCTCCTCATTCGATGGGTCCACGGCGCGTGCTCAGTGGTCCCAGGGGCGTGTCATGCGCAAACGCAGAGCGCACCTGCTCGCTCCACTTGGTGCAGCCGTACCGCTCCAGGTACCGCCGCCTGTGCACGCGTGTGCACACGCGCACGCGAGGCGAGCGCGCGATTGCGTGCCTGGACGACTTCCGCTGCCCCCAAATGCATGGCGCCGGCGCCGCTGTCAGCCTCTCCCCTCACGCGACAACGACGCACCGCGCGTGCGGGTCGTGGATGTTGTATAGGATGATGTTGGTCTGCAGGTTCACCTCGTCCTCCACCGCGTGCATCTGCTGCTCAAACTCCTCCCGGCTCAGCCGACCCATCATCTGCACCTGGTCCAACCTGCGAGGCCGCCGCGTGGGCCACCAGGCACGAGCCGCCAGGCAGCTGAGGCACCGCAACGCCGGCGCCCGCCGCTTGCCCAGCACAACGGGTGTCCTTCCCCCTCTCCAGCGCGCATGCTGCATCAGCGCGATGGGTACGCACCAGGTCTGCACCTCGCGCTGCTTGACGTGCAGGTACCCCCGCAGCCGGTTCTCCGCCGTGGCTCTGCGTGGCAACGCGCGGCGACAGCAGCACGATGCGTCTTACCAGATGCCACCCAAGAAAGATCCTGTGATGGTGGCAGTCAACCTCAACCTCACCCCGTCGCGGCCCCCGTCCCTGTACGCACCTCCGCTGCAGGGACTCTGCCAGCACCTCCTCTGTCACCCAGGGCCCCGGCAGCGGCGCTTGCCCCGGCGCGCGTGCCTGGGCAGGGGCCTGCGGCGCCGCCGCCCTCTGCTCTTGCTCCTGTTGCTGCTGCTGCTGCTGCGCCGCTAGGGGCCGTGCCTGCAGGGGTGCCGCCACGGCGCCGTCCGCCTGCAGCGCCGCCGCCACCAGCGGATCCTCTGCCACCGCCGATGCGGGTGCGTCCCCTTGATCGTGCGGCTGGGGCGCAGGGCGCTTGGGCGCGGGCGCGGGCCTCAGCACGTACGTGTAGCCCGCCGCGGCGGCCGCCACGACCGCCGCGGCGAAGAGGGCGTTCTGCCCAAAGCTGCCGCCGCTGGCGTCCACCAGCTTGCGCTGGTGTTGCTGAGGCTGCGACGCGCAGGAGCGCCGGTGCACCTGCTGCAAGGGCTGCTGGTGGAGCGCTGGCGCGGGAGTGCTGGCGTGCGCTGCGATCACGCGGGACGGCGGGCAGCGGTGCACGCCGCCGTGTGCGTGCAGGCACGTGGCCTGCAGGCTCAGAATCTGCCTCACGCCGCGGCGCCACATCCCTTAGCTAATGATCGCGCACAAGGTCCTTGAAGTCATCAGCATGGGCTACCGGGCACAGAAGGCTAGCACACGGCAGAGCCTGTGCACGAGAGCAGCGTCTCTTCCCGCACACAGCAGCAGCAGCAGCATCACCTGCGCGTTCGCGCGTGGGAGAAGTGAGGGCCTCTTGCGTGCACACGCCAGTTGTCCAGCACAAGTCGTGCGAGCAGCGAGGAGGAGCCGCATCGCCCGTCGTGCGCTCATCAGGGTCGTCTGAGAGGTCGACGCTGCGCCGCGGACGGGTGGTGGCGTGTTCACTGACAGGCAACACCCCAGGGAGGAGCCGAGCGGTGCATCGAGCGGGCGCCGAGGGGGGCGCAGCGGCCAGATGATTGGCTGGATTAACCTCAGCGTGAGTACATCGGTGCAGGGGCTTTTGCGCAGCGGGCTGCGCGTTGGATGCCAAGCTTCGGCGCGAGTACGTCGGCATGGCCGCAGCGGGCCACGCCTTCTACCCAGCAGGGCGTGTTGGCTACGGGGGCGTGCGCAGGTGCAAGACTTCATCCTCAAGGCCTTTGGGGAGGATGCCTGGAACAAGTGCGTGCGCGGCAATCAGGGTTTGTGTGCGCGCCCGCGCTGGCTACGCAGCTAGCGGTGCAGCAGCTCGCCGTGCAGCAGCAGACCCCTCCACGGCGTGGCCCTGACGCTGCGGAGCCTCCTGGGGAGCTGGCAACACGGAACGCGACTGGCGCTTCGTACGTGCAGGATCGTGGCCGAGTCTGGCGTGGAGGTGGCCTGGGTCTCCAGCTGCCCATACCCGGACAAGATCACCTACGAGTGAGTCAGCCAGGCCCTGGCGTGCAGCGAATGCGGCCGCGGCTGTCGAGGCGCGCCGCCACCGCCGCGCGGGTGCGCGCCAGAGCGACGGGCTTTGTCACCCACCATGTGCGCAGCCTGGTCATCACGGCGGCCTCGATCCTGGGCGTGACGGTGGAGCAGGCGCTAGAGGCGTACGGCGTCTTCTTCATCCAGTGAGTTTGGCCGGCCCACCGCGCCCGCGCCATCTCCAGCGAACCAGGTGTCAGCACAGGGGGCGCGCAGGCGGGGGGCTTATGGCACCACCCGGGAGGGTGCGGGCGCCGCCACCACGCCGGCCAGCGTCCCGCTTGAGGGCCCGGCACCACGTCCACCAGCGGCGGCGCAGCGTGCGCGTGGGCGCGCCGCGCGGCTCACCCGGCCGTGGCAGCTGAACAGGGGTGGCTCCTGCATGCCCCGCCCACTCAGTGCCCACCTCATCACGCCCAATTGGCGGCTCAGCCGGAGTGTTGCTCCTGCCTGCCTGCCCCCCCCGGCACCACCGCCACCACCACTGCGCGCAGGTATGTGGGCGAGCAGGGCTACACCAAGCTGCTCAAGACCTTGGGCTCCACCATTGTCGAGTTCCTGGCCAACCTCAACAACCTGCACCTGCACCTCATGGGCGGCACGCCCGCCATGGACCCGCCCGCCTTCCGCGTCGACCACGTGCGTTGCGTGCGCGGCCAGCGGGGAGCCTGCCTCCTCCGGGAGGGCGAGGACCACGCAGCCCTGCGTGTTTCCGTCGTCAGCGGCACCGCGGTCGGCACACGCCGGGCTGGGTGTTGTGTGGGACGGGCGCGCGAGGGGCGCGTCGCGCGGGGGCAGCGGGGGCCCCCGTGCGGTCAGGGTCAGGGCCCGACTGGGAAGGGGGAGCGCAGGACGTGCTGTGCGTGCCGCGGCCGCCGTGGCATGGCGCCCACCTCGGGAGCTCGCGTCGACGCCAGTCACGTGCGTGCGTGCGTGGTTCGGCCTGTGTGTGTGGGGGTGGCGCAGGTGACGGCCACGAGCTGCCACCTGCACTACTACAGCACCCGCCCGGCGCTGGGGCCCATCGTGGTGGGCGTGCTCAAGGTGCGCAGGAGGGGTCCTGGGCGGCGCCAGGGCGGGGCCCGCCTGCACATCACCGCTCGTGTTGCCGCACCAGCAGCACCACGCATGCTCAGGAGCCCGTGCGGCGCGCGGTGTGTGTTCACCTTCACCTCTCAGGGCTACTCGTCAGAGTACCTCGAGTTTGAGCTCAAGGTGACCCTGATTGAGAGCCGCGACAAGGGAGGTGACCACGAGGTGTTCCTGATCGAGTACCCAGAGCAGGTGCGTGCCTACAAGGTGGTGGTGGAGGACGGGCGGTGCTGTGTTGTTGCCGGGGGCAGGGGAGGGGGCGTCGTGCATGCCTGCGGCAATGCTGCCACTGTGCTCAGAAAGTGCGCGGTTGGCAAGCGCGCGCGGCGGTGCACCAGAGGCGCTGGCGTTCCACTTCCTGCTGTTTGCCCCTCGCCACCGCCCCGCTTGAGGCACCACGCCTGGCCGGGGCGCGAGGAGGCGGTTGCTGGCGTCGTGCTGGGGCGAGCGCGCGTGCTGTGCCGACTGCCCTGTGCCCTCTGTGCCTACGCAGGCCAACGTGCACGTGCCGGCGGCGCGCACGAGTGACGCTGGCAACGAGGCGGCCAGCCAGGCGGCGGGCGCGGCAGCGGGCAGCGCCTCGCTGCTGTCGGGCCTCACGGGCCCCTCGGGCGGCTTCACGCTGGCGCCCGACTCGTTCGCCGAGCTCTTCCCCTTCCACCTCGTCCTGGACAGCAAGCTCAACATCATGCAGGTGTGTGCGTTCTTTCGCCTGCCCTCATCACCGCCCGTGCCCTGCAGTCGAGGCCCGTTGCTGCGGCAGCGCCGGCGATCTGGGCCTGACCTTTGGGCGAGCTGCTGGGCGCTGAGGCCGGCAGACCTGCCGCCCTGGAGCGTTGAGCTGATGGGGCTGGCAGTCGCTTGTCGTCGCGCGTTCCCGCTGCGCAGCACGGCGCCGTGCTGAGCAAGCTGGTGCCCAACATCGCCGCCGGCAAGAACATCGGAGAGCTCTTTGCGGTGAGTCGGCCTGCGGCGCCTCAGACGCTGTCGCTCAGGTTGGCTTAACGGCTGGCGGCGGCTCGCTCACACCAACGGCTGACGGCTGGCCTGTGCGTGCTTGTGTGCGTGGTGTGGTGCTGTGCGCAGCTGCGGCACCCGCACACGGAGCTGTCGTGGGAGGGCATCACGCGTGAGACGGCGAGCAGCTTTGTGCTGCAGGTGCCCTCCACGGGCCTGCAGCTCAAGGGGCAAATGATCCCCTCGTCCATCCCCGTGCCAGGTGAGGTGGGCAGCCGTTCCGCCCCCCCTGCGCACTGGCCTGGGCGGGTGCAGCGGCAGCCTCACCTGTCTTTTGCGGCAATGCTGTCGCCACTGGCAGGTTGCCCGGTGCCCAAGCCCGTGATGTTGTTCCTGGGCTCGCCACGCCTGGCCAACCTGGACGAGATGCTCAAGGTGGGGCTCTTCCTCAGCGACATCCCGCTGCACGACCTCAGCCGCGACTTTGTGCTGCTGGCCGAGCAGCGGCAGGCCGAGGCGGACCTCAAGGAGAAGTTCGAGAAGCTCACGCTCGACCTCAAGGTGAGGTCTCGCTTCGGGGACCAGCGAGACGGTCGCGGGCTGTCGCGTCGAGCAGTTGTTGTCGTTCGTTGATCGGGTGGCGGCTGGTGTGGCTGCGTGCGACGTGTGCGCGCGCAGGCGGAGAAGGCGCGCAGCGACGCGCTGGTGCAGCGCATGAGCGGGCTGCTGGCGTGCTTCCCCTTCAAGGGCAAGGGCGCCGGCAAGGACAAGAAGGAGCACGAGCCCGCCATCCCCGAGGGCGGCGCCAAGATCGAGTCGGCCATCCACGAGGCCGACGAGGCGTTCGGTGAGCCACCGCCGTGGACCTCACAGCGTCTCGCCTCACAGCGTCCGCTCGCAAGGTCGCGCCGGCTCTGCGGCACGCTCCGCTCGCTCGCTCGCTCGCTCGGTCGATCTGCTGCAGGCCGCATGGAGGTGATCGACGCGGTGCGCCGCACGCTCAACCACATGAACATCAAGCAGTCGAACGACGACCAAGTCGAGATTGTGCAGGCCATCGGGGAGGGAACGGTGAGCTCTCCCTCGAGACGGCCACAGAGAGATGACGCGGCATCAACGACTCTCTTGCCCAGCGCCCCACACTGTCCCCTTGCGCACTGAGCACGTGATTGTGCCTTGGCCATGTCGATGTTGTTTGGTGCGTGCAGTACGGCAAGGTGTACCGCGGCCTGTGGCAGGGCACCGAGGTGGCCATCAAGACCATCATCCTGCCGGCCGGCATGAGCGGCGCGCAAAAGCGCGAAAAGATGGTGCGCCCCGTTCGCCAAAGCGCGGCGCACCACGCTGCGGGACGGACGCGCCGCCGCCGCTGCCGCGACCTGCGCACCTGCGAGATGCCCCACCGCTGCGATGGTCTCCCGTGCCCGCAGGCCATCATGGAGGCGGCCATCAGCAGCTCACTGAGCCACCCCAACATCGTGCAGGTGCGTCCGGGGCCTCCCTGCGCGTGCTCCCCCGGGCTCCCAGGCAGTGCCTCCCCGCCATCACTGGCGGGCAGCTGGCGCTCAGCTGCCGTTCCAACAGGGCTGGACTCGCTGGCAGCCCAAGCAACTATTCGCCCTGGCTTGCCGCTGCGCCGTGGCTGCGTGGGCTGCGTGGGCTGAGCGTCGTCACGCGCTGGGTAGTGCCGCGACCGCCCATGGCCGCAGACCTACACTTACAACATCAAGCCTCTGCGGGACTCGGCCGTGCTCAAGGGCCTGGAGGGCGAGGAGGGGCGCACCTCGGCGGGCTCTGGTGGCAACAAGTGAGTGGCGCATCATTGAGGGCGGAGGGGCCAGCGCGCAGCGCGAGCCCCTTGCTGGCACAGGCGGCGGGGATGTCAGGCGATGAGGGAGGATGGGGAGGAAGCGGGCGCGTTGCGCGCAAGGGCGGCGTGCGACTGCGTGCCTGGTTTGGAGCCGGAGCCCGGCGTCCACGTGTTGTCAGACGCCAGTGTGGCGCCCCGTGGTCACGCGCGTGTTGATGTGCCGGTGGTGCTGCTGCAGGGGGTCGGGCGCCAGCGGCACGTACGCCACGTACGCCACCCAAGGCACGCTGGGTCCCGCCAGCGGCAAGAGCGGCGGCAAGGGCGCCATCCACAGCTACGAGGTGCGGGGAGGGGGCCCAAGGGGGATGGGAAGGAGCAGCGGCGAGGGGGGGGGGGCGAGGGTGGAGGTGCACGGGCAGTGATGGGTGGCGCGCTGCTGCAGGTGCAGCGCCGAGGTGCCCCGGGGGGGGGGGGGGGTTGCGAGGGGCGTCGGCAAGCGTCTTGCGTCGGCTGATCCGCCGCCCAAGCGCCGCGTGCATGGCACCTGCAGGTGCGGCTGATCCTGGAGCTGTGCGACCAGGGCAGCCTGCGCGACGCGCTGGACGGCGGCTGCTTCCTGCTGGTGGACCCCGAGCACCCTGAGGGGCCCCCGGCGCTAAACTACGCGGCAGTGCTGGACACGGCCATGGACATTGCCAAGGCGTGCATCCACCTGCACCGCAACAACGTGCTGCACACGGACCTCAAGGCCAGGTGCGTAAGGGGGGGGCTCGGCGGGGCTTTGGGGGGGGGGGGGCCGGAGGGATGTGAATCTGTTTGGACACCCTTGGCGGGTGCGAAAGGAGCGGCGGCGGTGTGGGCGGCGTGCTGATTCGCTGTGGCAGCTGAGCGGAGGGCGCCTCCGCGCCCAGGCCTGCCCTTGAGCGACCACCGGCGGCGATCACGTGGCGGTGCGGTGCGTGGGCGGCACCGCAGGAACGTGCTGCTGCGCGGCGTGGGCGGCACGGGCCGCGGCATCTCGGCCAAGATTGGCGACTTTGGCCTGGCCGTCAAGCTGTCGGACGACGCCTCGCACATGAGCGGACTCTTCCAGGTGCGCGCCGCGCGCACCTGGAAGCGCTGGCCCCGCGCTGCGCGTGCTCTGAGCACGCGCCTCTTGCCCGCCCGCGCCCCGCGTTTCAAGAGCGACCGTGCGCGCTCGCATGGCGCAACGCATGACGTGGACCTCCCGTGCGCGTGGCTGGCTCGCCCGCCTGTGCGCTGAGAGCCATCCGAGACGTTCGTCCTGCCTTGGTGTCGAATCGCAACATGCACGCACGGGCCTCCACGCCGCCCCGCAGGGTACGCTGACGCACATGGCGCCCGAGGTGCTGCTGGACGGGCGCGCCAGCAAGGCGTCGGACGTGTACGCCTTTGGCATCACGCTGTGGGAGCTCTTCACCGGCGACCACGCCTTCAAGGGCGTGCCCAAGACGCTGCTGGGGCACCAGGTCACCGTCGAGCACAGGTCCGCGCGCCCTCCGCTTCCTCGCACTTCCTCGAGCTCGCACGCCACCGCGGGGGAGCGCACGCGGCGCGGTGCACGCCACTGCAGCAGTCGACTGAGCAGCCTCCCTTTCTTTTCGTTTGGTTTTGGGCCACAGCGCAAAAAGGCTGCAGCGAGGGCAAGGCCGAGGCGCGCCGACGCTGACGCGAGGCGTGCTGTGCTGTGCGCGCGCGCTCGCCCCACCGATCCCGTTCCCGCAGGCGCCCCGACTTCCCGCCGAGCACGCCGGCCAAGTTCAAGCAGCTGGCCACCTGGTGCTGGAACAAGGACACGCACGTCAGGTGAGCGCCGGAGGCACCTTGCGACGCCCGCCGTGCCCGCGCACCCCTGCACCCGCCAGCTGCGAGGCACCTGGTGCAGGGGGGCACGCACACCCAGCCAGGTGCACACCACGAGGAGCGAGCGCCGGCCACGCGCGCCTGCACACGCCTCTCTCTCTGCTCCCTCCTCCTCCCTGATGCGCGTGCCCTCCGCGCGCGCCTCGCAACACGTGGTGACCCTGCGCCAGAGATCAGCTGCCGCGCCACGCCCGCCCCCCCCGCCCACGTGCACGCAGGCCCACGTTTGAGGAGGTGCTCTCCACGCTGGTGGCCATGCGCCGCGAGCTGGGCGGCGCCACGCCGCCGCTCCGCCCCTTGGCGCCCATCGGCGCACCGGCGCCCTCGACCGGCACGGCCGCCATGGACCACACCACGGCGGGCGCCGTCGGCGCCAGCGTGTCGGTTCCGGCGCCGCCGGCGGCGCTGGCGGCGGCCAAGGCCTACCAGGAAGCGCAGGAGCAGCTGCTGCTGCAGCAGCAGCAGGCGGCCGCGTCGTCGGTCGGCAACGCCGAGCACAGCACCACAAACACCATGGTGCGTGGGGCTCGGGCGCCCACCCGCCGCTCCGCCTTTCCTCAGGCACTGCGAATTCCTCACCTGGCGCCGATGCGCACGTATGCATGGGCGCCGTCGGGCGGTGCGTCGTCGCACGCGCGCTCCTCTGTGATGGGCGCGTCTGTTGGTGTGCTGCCGCTGCCGCCGCTACGCAGGTGAGCGGGCCGCTGCACGCGCGGTCGGCGGCGCTGGTGCGCGTGGCGCAGCCGGTGGAGGAGGCTGGCAGCATGAGCTACATGCCAGAGTCCGACTCGGACTACGACGACGAGAGCGACTAGTGATGACCTCTAATCGCTCTCGTCGACTAGAGCTCATGCCCAAACCCTCGCCCTAACCCTAACGCACACGGAGGTGGTCCTGCCCTGCGCCCTGGGGGCGGTGGCGCGTCGGCGCGATGAGGCGGGCGTGTCCCCGCGCCGCTGTCTGCTTCCCGCTGGAGGGGGCGCGGGGCGGGCGCGCGCCTCGCGCGTCCTGAAGCGCCTGGCCGCGCGCCGGTGTGCGCCAGCAGGGACGCGCGCTCCCCAACGCCTGGGGCGCGAGCAACGCCGGCCAGTCCCGTGGGGTGCGTGCTTGTTGAGGGGGCGAGCCGGGCAGCGCAGGGGGCGCGGCGGCGCGGCGCTCGCGCTCCTGCCGCGCCGCTGCGGCGAACGAAAAGTGCCGGGCCGCAGTCCGGAAATGCGCGGGGCTGTCTGCCGGGCATGGGGGGGGGGGCGGGGCGTTTGCGTCCTCTTGCCACGAATGGAACCGGACAGAGGGCAAGCACAACGTCCCACGGGTGCACGGGTGGGGTCGATTCCTTGCGCGCCCGTCCCATGGTGCGCACCGCCTCCATGGCTCACATTCGCAACGTCTGTTGTTCAGGGGCGGGCGGCCCTGCTCCCGCCAGTGGAACGGGCTGCGTGACGGCGCACGCGGCCCCAGCAGCGGTTCGCGGCCCGCCGCCGCCTTGCCAGCGTTTTGCGTTTGATGGTCATGCCGGCGTCACGAGGCCATGACAAGGCCGCGCCGTCGTTTGGCGGCGGCCGGCTCACGCGGGGAAGTGGGGCGGCGGCCTTTGTCGTCGCGGCGAGCGTACGACGCGTGCGGGCAGGGGCGGGGGCTGTTGGTGGGGCACCCTGCTGAAGCAAGCAGCTGCCGTCTGTCGGGCCCTTGGGGGACCCTTGGCCAGCCCTCGCATGCTGAACGAACACTTGGGAGGGCGTGGAAGTGAGTCGGGTGGGTGTTTGCGATGTCGGTTCTTGCCGTGCGCGTGCGGGCGGCTGCCAGCCAGAGCAAGGTCCCCGCACGCGTCGGCGCTGCGGGCCGCAAGGCCCCTTTCCCTTCGTTTCCCTCCTCCTTTTTCTGAGACTCTGTAAATGCGCCGCCCTCCCTCCCCAGTTCCCTCTTTTTCCTCCTCGCTGCGCCGTACAGCACACCGCCCCACCCGCCGGTGCCCTTGCGCTGCGTCCCTTGGTGGCCCGTCTCGGACGGCGCCGCTCTCTCTCTCTCTCTCTCCCCCGCTCAGCTACACCACCACAAGTCGAGCCGCACGCGTCGCTGCGGCTGTGGCACACACGCCCACGCCTTGCCTGTTCAGGCCTTGTGTCGCTTGTTGCGCGCTGGCGCGTTGTCCGGAGGCGTCTGCGGACGGCGCGGCGTGACTGGTGGCGCGCCCGCCACCTGCCACCCACCCTGGATCAAACGCACGCCTGCTGTGCGCTCGCCTGGTTTGGAGGCTGGGGCTTTAGCAAGGAAGGAGGGGGCGCGGGCGCGGGCGCCTCCGATGCCTGGGAGCACGCGCGCCACGCGGCTTGGCCCTTTTCCCTTCCTTCGCGTGGCCCGCACGCCACGCTTGAACGCCGTCGACCGAAGCTCTTGTTCAACCCTCTCTCTGTGTGCCTGGCCACTCAACTGGCGCCTTCCTGACCCGAGGAGCGCCGCCCCGAAGAAACTCCCACAGCGCCTCCCCAACAGCATGCGCCCCATCTTCCCATTTCCCCGCACGTGTAGCAAAGCGCTTGGAAAGCCAGCCGAAAGGCCCAGTGAGGCCTCAGAGTTTCTCCCTGCTTCCCGCGTGATGGTCTGTCCCTGCCGTGAGGTGCCGAACGGGTGGGTGGGTGTGCTCCCCAGGGCCATCCACCTCCCCGGGACGCTGCTTGTCGCGCTGTGCCTGCGCACGTGAATCTTCTTCTCCTCTGCTCTGGCATGCCTTCATCCAGGATGCACCACCTGCACGCGTGGCCCACGTGGCGTCACGGTGCGCTGCGCCGCTGAACCGTGCGAGGACGAGAGCGCGCTCTGCCTGCAGGCGGCGGCGCCGCCGCCGACGCTTGCGCCGTGCCGTGCCCTCCCCGCGCAAACATTGCAAGACAAGTCTGCACGCGTGCGGTGTACGCTGGATGCCTGGGCGGAGAGTGCAGCGTGCGCCACGCTGCAGAGCGTGTTGCAGCTCGCCACAACAGACGGATGATGAAGAGAAAGGAATCACACTCGCGCAAGGTAGCGCCGAGGGCCACTAGTGCCCGTTGGCCGTGCCGGCGGCAATGCCTCCGCCGTTGGCGCTGGCTTCTTCGCTGTAGAACTTCTTGCGGACCTGCGCCTCGAGCTTGGCGCGCAGCTGCTCCTCGGTCAGGCCCGGGTTCTTGGCCGACTCCTGCGCAGCGAGCACGCGCACGCAGCACCAGAGGGGTTGGAACTCCAAGCCAGGCAGGCTGAGCGTTTTGCGTTGCGCCCCCATACCCCATGCGGGGCAAGCCGCGGGTGCGGGAGGAGGAGGTCGCGCACCTCGATGATGGCTGCCTGCAGCTGCGCCATGAGCGCGACGCGCTCCGGGTCTTCCTTTCGAGCGTACTGCGGACCGCGCAGCACGCACAGCACGCACAGCACGTCAGCCACGCCCGGCGGCTCATCCAGTTGCGTGGCAGCAGCAGCGTGGAGGAAGCGCAGGCTCAAGCCTGCCGCCAGCGTCAGCAGGGCCCCGAGCAACGCACTCACGTTGTGCCAGAGGTAGGCCTGGATGGTGAGCAGGCCGAGCACCATGACGACGATGCAGGCGGCCGCCGGGCCCGTGCTGGGCGCCGGCGGCTCGGGAGGCACGTAGTAGGGCTCCACCCACGCCGTAAAGTTGGTGTCGGCCGCCGTCGCCACCGCCACGTCCAAGGTCTGCGTGCCATGGGCGCGAGTGAGAGTTGGAGCGCGGCAGGCGCGACGCGGGGGTGTGGTCGTCGCGGGCGCGCGTTGCTGCTGCCACCCGCCACGCGCGTGCGCCGCAACAGAGGGGTGGCAGGCCAACGCGCGAGCGTGCGGCGCGTGGCGAGCCCCCTAAACAAGCACGCAGATCGGACCAAGGCCCAAGGGCCGTTCCTCCCCCTGCCCACCTGCAGCAGGCTGTTTGCGTCGGCAGCGTCCACCAGCTGCTGCACCGTGGCGTTGCCCAGAGCCGCCGTGGCGTTGGCCAGCAGCAGCTGCCCGGCGCCCGAGCTGCTGTTGAGCCCCGCCGCGGTGAGCAGCGCCGGCAGCACCTACGCGGCACGCACACGTGGGCGGTTTCGCAGTCCGTCAGCATCGTAAGCCGGCGCGTGACAGCTGTTCTGGGCGGTGGCAGCACACCACGACGCAACGGAGACGGAAAGACGACAAAAGCGAGCGAGAAACCAGCAACGGAGACGGAAAGACGACAAAAGCGAGCGAGAAACCAGCCACTCGCCTGCGCGACGGTCGTGTTGCTGGCGTTGAACGCCGGCGGCTGCTGCAGCAGCAGCCTCGCCCGCCGCCCACCCGCCGCCGCCGTGCCGTTGGCCGCCGCGCTGCCAAACGCGCCGGCCAGCCACTGCCGCACCAGCGGCGCCACGCCGGGCAGCGCCGTCGACAGCGCCGCCGGCGACGCGATGGCGCCGGGCGTCAGCGAGGCGTTGTTGGCGTCCTGCACCACCACGCGCCGCAGCGACGCCGCCAGCGATGGCAGCGCGCCCGCGTCGCCGCCGGAGCTGAACAGAGGCAGCGCCGCCGCCAGCGCCACCGACAGCCTCTGCAGGTCAGCGGCAGAGAGCCGGCTGCTTCCGCGCGCGGCGCTGCCGTTGCCCGGCGCGGCCGCGGTGACTGCGGCGAGCGCCGGGCGCAGCGTGGCGGCCAGCGCGGCCTGCTGCGTGGTGAGCGGGCGGCCCAGCGTGGCGACGTCAGAGGACAGGTTGCCAAAGGAGGGGACGACGGCGCAGGAGCTGAGGAAGGAGCCGTGCTGGCGCGCGCACTCGCCCCAGCCGGGCACGAGCGGCCAGTAGTGCAGCCAGTTGAGGCAGGGGCCCGTGGCAAGGCCCGTGGCGTTGCACGTGGTGGTGAGCGTGTCGCCGGGCGTGAAGTTGCGCGACAGCGGGAGCACTTGCGTAAAGCTCTGCGCTCGAGCGCGCAAGGTGCACGGCGTACACGCCGCAGGCCGTGGGTCTCTGCTCGCGCCCTCTCCTCCTATTTCTGTTCTGCGCACAATCGTCGCTGCAAGCTTGCAAGTTGCTGCGGCGTGCTGAGCATGGGTGGCAGAGGAGCAGGGCGGCAAGCGGCGCAGGTGGCGTGAATACCAGCAGCTAGCCCTGCGCGCACCTGCCAGCCGGTCCACCAGAAGTTCTTGGAGCCCAGCGGCTGCAGCTCCTTGCCGTTGCTGATGTGGCGCGTGAGGATGGACCGGCCGTCCTGCGCGCGCCGCGCACACACGGGCACGTGCACCGCATGCCGCGCGCGAAACGCCCGCTCTCCACCACGCCGCCAGCTCCTCCCAGCCAGCGACACACTACAAGCTGGCAGTGCACGAGCGGCGCACGCGACACGCTCGGGGCCCTCTCTGCCAGGAGGGAGCGGGGCGAGAAGAGCATCGCGCCAGCGGAGGAGAGAGAACAAGGCAATCGTGCATTCACTGACGGGCTCCATGTAGAAGTAGCTGGAGACAAGGGTGAGGTTCAATCCATTCTACTCACGGGCTCCATGTAGAAGTAGCTGGAGACAAGGGTGAGGTTGAAGGGAACGCGCTGCGTGCAGGCGCTGGGGCACCACTGGTCCAGCGTGCTGGTGGGCGTGATGGTGGAGACGCGCGGGTTGGCGCTGCCCAGCTGCAGCACACCGGCGTCAAAAGGGCGCAGCGTGGGCGTGTAGTAGAGCACCAGGCCCGACGAGTCGGTCTGCGCAGGGAGGAGGGAGCGACAGGGCGCCGAGGTGAGCAGCCCACGTGGGGAGCACCGGGCCTGACGAGTCCTGACGAGTCAGTCTGCGCGGCGTGGCGAGGGAGGGACGGGCGGGTGCGCGCAGGGAGCAGGGGTGGGGCCGGGGTGAGCGCAGCCAGGCACCGCTCCCCGCAGTTTGCTCGCCCTCCATTCCCCACGGAGAGAGGAAGGAGAGGCGGGACTGGTGGGCCATTGAGCCCATGCTGCTGACTGCACTGCCTCGACCCATCCCTGCCGCTAGGCAGCATGGTGGTCCATGCGTGGACGTCTGCGTCTGGTTGGATGCCACGGCGGGGCGGCTGGAGCCCAGGCACCGGGCAAATCAGTCGTCGCCTCCACAGGTGAGCAGCCCGGCCAGCGCGCTGCCTGCTCACCACTGGCGCGGCGGGCGCCTTGGTCACGTTGAAGGTGACCACCAGCCAGAGGTACCGGTACGGCGTGCTGCCGTTGGCGCCCGTGGACAGCGGCAGGCCCGCCGCGACCGGCAGGGAGAAGTTGCTCTTCATGCCTGCACGGCGCCACACGCAAGCGCGCACGCCGGCATGCGTGTGCCATGGTGCAGGGCGGCCCTGGGATTGCGCCCCCGATCGGCGACGCATCAAGAGGCCGACGCCGTGCCCGCCCGCCTGGCGCAACGCCGGCGGCTTGCCGCGATGGGAGGAAGAGCAGGAAGCAACTCACTCTCGTGTCGTGCCCGCCCGTTCTACCACTCACCCTTGCCCCAGAAGGCAAGCGGCACGGGGGAGCAGGCCGGGTCAGGGTTGCCCGGGCAGTCGTGCGCGAAGGGCACCAAGGGCATGCCGGTGCAGCCGTACAGCCGCATGGCCCAAACAGGCGACCCCGCTAGCGCCGGCTTGGTGTCCAGCACCCCCTGTGGCCCGCACACACACGCGCAGTAAGGGCATCGAACCAGGGCCGGCAACCCTTAGAGGGCTGGCCGCTGCAGGAGCAGCGTATGCTTTCCCGCGCTGCCACCGCCAGTCTGCGCTGCCAGCAGGTTGGATGGCGACGCCACTACTGGTTCTCAACCGTGCGGCTGTCAGGGGCGGAGGGGCCTCTGGGGGAACACGCCCCGCCTGCCTTGGCAAACTCAGCGAAAGGAGCGCAGCGGGCTGCTGTAGGACGTGCGCCGCGCTGAGCCGCGCCGTGTGCGCCGCACCTCGTATCGGAGCACGTGGTACTTTGGGCGCTGGGTGGGCGCCGGCACCGCCATGCAGTGGTAGCTGAGGCCGGGCAGCGTGGGCACCGGCACGGCCGGCAGCGTCACGCGCAGCGCCGCCAGGTCCTTAGGGTCCTGTGCATGCATGGAGAGAGGGGCGGCGGGCCACACCCATCTTTCCTCTCTCCTCCAAGGGGGGAACGCGCAAGGCCGGCGCAACGAGACGAAAGCCACAGCGGCCGGGCGACCGTGTGTCCCAAGGCCGCTCATCGCAGCGCACCGTGGCGGCCAGGGCCATGCGGTAGGTGAACTCGGTGAAGTTGGCAAAGTTGTACGAGGTGCTGTTGACGTCTGCGCGGCCAGAGCAAAGCATGTGCGCGTGCATCACGGGAGCCGTGGGTGAACGTGGCACCCACACACTGGAAACGAGTGCCGCTCCAGGCACGCGGCCGCCTGCTCGCCTCTGCGCGCACCCACCCGTGACGTTGAGGCTGATGTTGTAGTTGGCCGGGAAGAGGCGCAGCACCTGCGAGCCCCGGTTGGCGCCGTGGTAGGCGAGCGTGCTCTGCGCGCTGTAGGCGTACACCACGAGCTGCGAGAGCGCGGTGCACAGGCGGGAGGGAGGGAGCACCAGGCAGCGTGGTGAGCACGTGGCGTGCTGTTTCGCAAGCCCAACCGCTCGGTGGGGTGCCTCGCCGCTCCCAAAGAGGCAGCGACCACCCCAGAACGGCGGGTCTGCGCACCTGGTCAGTGTCGTTGTAGACCTGGATGTCCTGCCGGTCGTTCGTGTTGAGGAGCCGTTTGACCGTCACGAGCGTCGTTTGAGCCGTGCCAGAGTAGGACACGAGCTCGTAGTCCTGCGCGGCGGCAGCGGGGCAGTGGGCCCGCCCCACTTGATGGCGTCAGTGCCACTTCTTGCTCCCCCACCACCCCGACTGGACTGGCGAGCCCCGTGCGCGTGCCTGCTTGTCGTCGAGCGTGGGCGTGACAAAGTCTGTGCTCCAGTAGTCCCCGACGTCCCAAGCCACGCCCGCCGATGCGCTCTCGTCCTTGGTCAGCACCACCATGTCGGTGCCACGCATGCCTGGGCGTCAGCGTGCAGCCAACAGGTGAAGGCAAGGTATCATGTCGGTGCTGTGGCTTCCAGGAGGCTGACGGTGCCTTCCGCAGCGCTCACCGCCCGAGTTGCTGATGCCCAGGCCCACCATCTTGTACTTGCCAGCCTGTGCGGCACGCAGCAGGGGCATCACTTGCTGGATGGCGCGCGTTGCGAGTGGCGCGCATGTACAGCCACCGCACGCGCCCGATGCGTACCACGGCGATGCCAAACGTGATGGCGCCATTCTCGACCCTCCAGTGGAGCACGTACGTGGGCGCAAGCTCCTTGCTGCGCACAGACCAAGGCCACCAGAGCTCGATGGAGCCTGCCAGCACTGCGCACGATGTTTGCGCGCGAGCGCTGCCAGCTCACCAAAAGGGGAAGTCAGAGCGCGCGAACGTGGCTGAACTCCAGCACGTCAGGGACTCCTGCTGCTGCGCGCTCGCCAGCAGGCCCAGCGACAGGAGTGCCACCAGGTGCAGCCCTCGCCGCGCTTCCATCATCGTGTGGCTCCAGCCGCCAGAGCGACCCCTCTGCTGCAGTGTCTGCACGTTCACACTGCCTGCGACCCAGCAGCCGCAGCTGCAGCGCGCTTGCGGGTCTGGGCGCAAAGCCCGGCATCCATGCTCGATTGTGCGGCAACGCACGAGTCCTTCAGGGCTGCGCTACTCCCCACCTCACCACCTCGCACCAGGAGTTGTCAGCGCGATGTTGGCGCAGCAGCGGGCGGCCCCTGGCACGAGCAGGCCCAGCGGGCACACCCTTGGGCAGCAGCAAGCAGCGCACCGGCAATTGAGCGTTCTGGGCCACTGCAGCAGCTCCTCTGTGGCGCAGAGAGCAGCCCCGCAGGTCCTGCCGGGGTGGTCGCGCCTCTCATCCTCGTCAGGCGGCAGCGCTCTGCAGCAGCAACGGCGACACAAGCTGCAGCGATGGCGGTGTCAGGCGGCGTCCGCCAGCATGGCCCTGCCCTCGGACGATGGCAGCGCGGATCGCACGGGAGGTGCGGCTCGTGCTCGTTCGCGCTCAACGCCCACCCAAGAGCAAATCGAGCCGCTTCCAGGGGCCGCGTTCAGCATCGCAAACAAGCGCTGGCTGATGCTGCACGTCCTGTGCAGTGTCCACGCTGCCCCCGCCCCAAGCAGCGGCACCGGTGTCGCCCGCTGCGCCGCGCGAACTGCCCATCACCGTGCTGGACAAGCTGCGGGCGCTGGCCTTCTTCCTCACCTCCTTCATCCTGGCAGTGCCGCTCTTCATCACCATGTGCATCATGGCCCCCTTCGTGCTGCTGTTTGACAAGCACAGGTGCGCTTGCCGACGTCGGGGCAGCGGAACCCAGCTCGTGTGGATCCGTCGGCTCTTGCCGCTCACAACATCTGCGCGCGCATGGCGTTGCTTGGTGGCGCGCAGGCGCCTGGCGCAGCACTTTGTCAACAACATCTGGGCCATCATCTCCACCTCGCTCTTCTACCGCGTCAAGGTGTGGGCCGAAGGGGGACGTCTGCGGGGCGGCAGTGCACGCTGTGGACGCTGCGGTTGGCCTCAGCGCTGTGTGCCTCAGCGCTGTGCGCCTGCCAACCTTGGTGGTTGGGTGCGGCTGCAGGTGGAGGGGAGGGAAAACCTGCCCCCCTCGGACAGGCCCGTTGTGTACGTGGCCAACCACCAGAGCTTCATGGTGAGCGTCCAGCCAGGAGGCTGGCGGGCAGGCAGGCAGGCAGCAGCCTGCTGCCACGACAGGGGGGCAATCGCCGCCGCCGCAGTGTGGCACGCAGACGGCAGAGCACGCTGGGCGACTTGAGGAGCGCTGGGCTGCTCCTTCTGGCGCTTGCCACCTCGGCAGGACATTTACTCGCTCTTCCACCTGATGCGCCCGTTCAAGTTCATCTCCAAGGCGTCCATCTTCATGATCCCCATCGTCGGGTGGTCCATGTTCCTCACAGGTACGCGTGCAGTACAGCGCCCGCAGCACACACGCGGCAGCGCCGCTGCGGCTGTTTGCCTTTGGGGGACAGCTGTGCCTGCGGGCGGCGACGGTATGGCAGGAACCCGGCGGACCGCGGCTCCACCTGGACAGGAGGGCCCCTCCTTCGAAGAGGGCCAGGCACGCGTGCTGCTCCTCTGTGTCTTTGTGTGTGCCCGCCCGATCCGCAGGCCACGTTGGGCTCAACCGCGTGGACCGGCGCAGCCAGCTCGAGTGCCTCAAGCAGTGCGGGCAGCTGCTGGGCAACTCAGCGGCGGTGCTCTTCTTCCCCGAGGGCACGCGCAGCAAGACGCGGTGCGCTGCTCTGGGGAGCCGTGTCCTGGCGGTGTGCCACCATGTCCGGAACACAGAGGGAGGCCGCAGCGGACGCGCCGCGGCAGAGCGGAGATGAGCGGAGGCGCTCAACAGTCTTGGGGCACGCTGCCAGCGGCGAGGCGTCCTCTCTCCTCACCACGCAGCCACCGAGGTGCGCGGGACCATGCTTGAGCCCTCTTGGGCGGCGTGCGCATGGCTGCGCGTGCTGCCCGCAGGGTCATGACTGGGTTCAAGAAGGGCGCCTTCAGCGTGGCCGTCAAGGCGGGCGTGGACGTGGTGCCCATCACGCTGCTCGGCACGGGTGAGGCCCGCCCTCGCAGGGCTGGTCTCGCTTGGTTTCGCTGTGAGGACTCGGGTAAACAGTGCCTCCCCAGTCACGGGGCAGTGTGAGGCAGGCGCGAGCGAACGTGCGATGCTGTGCTGTGCGGTGCTGTGCCCGCGCTGCGCAGGCGAGCTGATGCCGAGCGGCAAGGAGAACGTGATGCGCGCCGGCGCCGTGCGCATCGTGGTGCACAAGGCCATCCCCACCAAGGGACGGTCCGCCGACCAGGTGCGCCGAGCCCGTGCTGTGCCACGCTGCTGCCTCGAATGGTGGTAGCACTGGCGAGTCTGCACCTGAGCAGTAGCACCGCCAGACCACGGGCTCTTGGGCATCATGTGATGCCCGCGCGATGAACGGTGGCCTGCTGCGTCTGCGTGCATGTGTTGATGGGCAGCGCGGCGTACGTGCGTGCCTGCCACCGCCGCAGGTCTGCGACGAGGCGCGCAAGGCCGTGGCGTCCGCCCTGCCCCCAGAGCTGGTGGGCTCGGCCACCGAGATGGCGCCGGATGACAGCTGAGACGTGCACGCGCAAGGGCCCACACTCCCCGCAGGATGCGATCCACGCAGAACAGCAGACCTTCACCTTGCATCGTGACACTGTGCTGCTGCTGCAAAGACGAGACAGCGCGCACGCATGATTGGGCGCTTATCGCCAGGCGGCTGGCATCAGCGGGCCGTCTAGATGCGCCCTTCTCACGGATGGGTGCCTCACCCCGCACCAGCACGCTGCAGGATCCTGGCAGCCCCAAGCAGAGTGCCTGCCTGTCCACGGGTCCGGCCACTGCGGCGGAGGATGCCATGATGCTGGCCACTGATCGCGTGCACGAGTGCAGCCGACCGCAGTGCCACCCTCGCTGCATGGCCAGCGGGGCCTGGGGTTCGGCGGCTCCTCTCTGGGCTCAGCACAAGCATGATTGCGGACCGCAGCACGTGAGGTCTTGACGACGCGCCCCGTAGGACCCAGCGCTTGCGCCCCCCCTGAACCGGCGCTCGCTCACCGCACGGCACAGAGAGGAGAGGATCTTGCAGCAGCACAAACCATGGCCACCGCCAAGGACTCCCACGGACACAAGTGCACACCTCCACGCCACCCTCGCGCCAAGCAACGCAGGCCAGGGTTGTGATATCACCGCCAGGCGGGCGGCGTCAGCGGCCCGTAGATGCGCCCCGCCTCTCTCGCCTTGAACTCCTCAAACCCGCCCGGCACGCCCCACTCGCCCCGCCCGCCCGCCCGCATCCGCTCCACCTCCTCCTCCTCCTCGCACCGCCGCGCCTCCTCCTCCTCCCGCTCGGCCCGCCGCCGCCGCTCCTCGACGCGCTCCGGCAGCGAGTACGGCGGGTACCTCAGGTTGACGCGCCGCCACCCCGGCGGCATGGCCGCGCCCGCCATGAGCTGCACCGCGTCCCGGACCAGCCCCGCCAGCTGCGGCGGCGGCGCGTACGGCTCGGCGACGCCACCCACGCGAAGCGGCTGCGACGAGGCGCCCGGCGCGGCGGCCATGGCGCGTCGCGCGTCAAAGGCGGGCGATGCGGGGTCGTCCACGCCCAGCAGCATGCCGTACAGCATGTCGGCGGAGCGACTGAGGTAGAGCAGCTCG
>VFQP010001651.1_pt1 | contig 28580 bp, 19 predicted proteins | sample 3512351 | NCBI WGS metagenome assembly VFQP01 (sample SAMN10412372, study PRJNA504923) | tailings metagenome | isolation source: Relicate 1 Philex TSF1 revegetated site | place: Philippines: Tuba, Benguet | collected 2017-08-29
TTTGCGGTGAGGGCGGGATTCGAACCCGCGGTACAGAGTTACCCGTACGGCAGTTTAGCAAACTACTGATTTCAGCCACTCATCCACCTCACCGGGCTTGATAGCCTACCTCTCTATTGGGAGAGGGCTGCAAAAATAGGTAGCAGATAGTTATCTGCCAAAAATAAACCCCTGCATTTGCAGGGGTCCATTAATTTTTTTTTGCTTCAGGGGGAAAAATCCAATTACATAGCCGCCAATTGTACCTTTTGGGTGAGCTCCATCACATTCTCACGGAATATAGAGTCTGTATCCATCAGGTCTTTCACCGTTTGGCAGGAGTGTATTACCGTTGTATGGTCTCTGCCACCAAAATGTTCTCCAATGGTTTTCAAAGAGTTTTTGGTAAAGGCTTTGGCCAGGTACATCGTAATTTGGCGGGCCTGTACAATTTCGCGCTTACGGGTTTTTTGTAAGAGTTTATCGTAGGGTACATCAAAGTATTCGCAAACCATTTTCTGAATGGCATCGATAGTAATTTCCTTGCTGCTCGTTTTCACGAAGTTGCGCAGCACTTTCTTGGCCAGTTCTACATCAATATCCTTCTTATTCAAGGAAGACTGGGCAAGCAGTGAAATCAATGCGCCTTCCAGCTCACGTACATTGGTATTAATATTATAAGCCACATATTTCACCACTTCACGCGGCATATCCAGACCATCGTTCTTCATTTTACGCTCCAGGATCTCGATACGGGTTTCGTAATCGGGTACCTGCAGGTCGGCACTCAGGCCCCAGCGGAAACGGCTCAGTAATCGCTCCTGTAAGCCGTCGAGGTCTTTCGGTGGCTTATCGGATGTGAGTACCAGTTGTTTACCACTCTGGTGCAAGTGGTTGAAGATGGCAAAGAATGCATCCTGACTTTTTTCGGCCCGGCTAAAGAACTGTACATCATCAATGATCAGCACATCAATGAGCTGATAAAAATGAATAAAGTCGTTAATCGCATTATTGCGGCTATGGTCCTGGAATTGGTTAATGAATTTTTCACTGCTTACATATAACACCACTTTACCGGGGTGAATACGCTTCACTTCATTACCTATAGCCTGTGCCAGGTGTGTTTTACCCAAACCAACACCGCCATAAATCACCAGTGGATTAAAAGAATTAGCACCGGGTTTCTCCGCAACAGTTTTTCCCGCTCTGCGTGCCACACGGTTACAGTCGCCCTCAATGAATGAATCAAATGTGTACATATGATTCAACTGGGGATCAATCTGCATCTTTTTAAGACCAGGAATTACAAAAGGATTCTTCACCGGATTATCAATCACCAGCGGAAAATTCATTTCGTTGTTGTTGTAAGTCTTCATGCCACTGGCAGGTACATCCATTGAACCATTACGGCCATTGGTATTACCACTGTCGACCATGATCCTATACTCTAACCTCGCTTCCTTACCTAATTCTCTCTTTAATGTTTTAGCCAGCAAGTTCACATAGTGCTCTTCCAGGTATTCATAAAAGAACTGGCTGGGCACCTGGATCATTAAAACATTTTCTTTCAGCTCAACGGGTTTAATAGGCTCAAACCATGTCTTAAAATGCTGCCACTCTACAATGTCTTTGATGATCCTCAAACAATTGCTCCATACCGATTCAGCTGTTTTCACCATACTAAAATGAACAATTTTATAATGAGTTAACTTATTAGCTCTGCCTTTCAAGGTATCTCATTTTTCCCACATGTGGAAATGTTGAAAAAAAACAGATACAGGGGTGCGAATATGTAGACTTTATGTTGAAAAAAAAATTTTTTATTCACTTGTTTTTTTCCCTACAACCACAGTATGGGCATTGGCGAGTTTTTTTGGGATAAATCTCGAAAATTGATACTCCAATCTACCCAGTTGAATCCCTCCAAAACCTACCTGATTCACCACCACATCTCCCCCCTTCTTATTCGTGTACTTCCTGGGCTCCTCAAAAAAGCGGTGTGTATGTCCGCCAATGATCAGGTCAATATCAAAACTTTCCTTCGCCAGGATCTCATCACTTACTTTATTTTCTGTATATCGGTCGCCCAGATGTGATAAACAAATCACCAGGTCGCATCCCTTCTTCTGTAATAACGAAGCTGTTTCATTGGCCTTCACAATCGGATCCTGGTAAATGGTATTGCCATATAAATTTTCCGGCACCAGCCCCTGCAATTCAATACCAATTCCAAATACGCCCACTTTCAATTTCCCTTTATTAAAAATCTTATAGGGAATGGTCTTGCCTTCCAGCGGGGTGCGGGCAAAATCGTAGTTACTCATGAGTATGGGAAAAGAGGCATGCTGGAGCTGGGTGGCAAAATTGTCCATACCCAAATCAAAATCATGGTTGCCCATGGTTCCCGCATCATACCCCATGGCTGTCATGGCTTTGATTTCGGGCTCACCCCTGAATATATTGAAATAAGGCGTTCCCTGAAATATATCGCCGGCATCTAATAACAGCACCTGCTCTTCCTCCTTCCTGATTTGCTCAATCAATGCAGCCCTCGCCACTACCCCACCCAGTCCCTGGTTGCGGCTGCCATCCATGGGAAATGGCTCCAGTCGACTATGCACATCATTGGTGTGCAGGATGGTGAGCTTTTGCACTGACTCAGCCGGTTCGGCCTGCGCCACAACCGGAGCGAGTGCACCGGCTATAACAGCAGCCCCTGTTTCCTGTAAAAATTTTCTTCTGTTAATCGCCATTGGTCACACGTTTTTCAATCTTCGGTTCTATGATCTTTCCTGCTTTGGTGCAGTCTTGTACATATTCTAATAATGCATCCCGCATTAAATACCCGATATTGATTTGAGGAATTGGTTTCAACATGGCACAATCACTACCACCATTGGCCACATAATCTGAATGGGCTACCACATATACCGCATTGGGATCGAGTGGTTTTCCATTAATCATGACCTGTGTGGCTTTTTTATTCCTGATTACCATAGATGTACCCGCCGATACCGGCCAGCCACCATCTTCTGCCATCTTATCTAAATATGCCTGTAATACCGTTCCCTTCAATTCCTGCAATACCAGGATATTATCGAATGGCATGATCTCGAATATTTTTCCTACCGTAATATCTCCTTTAGACAAATACGATCGAATTCCTCCGGCATTCATGAATCCGGCATCGACCTTACGGGAAAACTTTTTTTCAGCCATCTGCTTATAGGCATCTGCCATAAAATTTCCTACCTCACTTTCAGGACGTTTACTATTATACGTATCGGCCGAACGACCAATCACCAAATTCATCTTACCATTAATATCCGTCATATACGGGCGCAACAAAGATCGCATAGCCGTATCGGGCGGCAGCGAGGACTCAATGCGGTATTGCTGGTGCTGTAGCTTGACAGGCTGATAAGAAACCTTGCAGGAGAGTAATGCAAAAAAAAGTACGTAGAATATGATTTTCCTCCTGAGCATAATACAAAAGTAGATGAAGGGGGAAGGTACAATTTTATTCAACCCCCTACCCCTTTTTTTCAGCCCCGTACTGAATTTTAATCCTACTTTTACGGCGTTAAAAAAATAAGCATGTCTTACGAGATCACCGGCAGGCTGGTAGCCAAATATGACACCGTACAACGTAGTGAAACTTTCAAAACACGCGAGTTCGTGATTGAAAAATCTGAAGATATTGGCGGAAGAGTCATTACCAATTACGTTAAATTTCAATGCGTTCAGGACAAGACCGCCCTGCCCGACCGTTTCAATATGGGTGATGAAGTAAAAGTTCAGTTCAACATCAAAGGCAGCAAATGGGTGAAAGATGGTCGTGAGAACTATATCACCAACCTGGATGCCTGGAGAATGGAAGCGGTGAAACTCGGACAGCAAGATGGCGGCGCTGATCATACTTATCATGACATGCCTCCAGCAGCCGATCCGGTAGATGATCTGCCGTTTTAAAGCTGTACAACCATCAGCTAATGTTTCACTTTTTAGGCTAAATACCTAACAGTATGCAACAACAATATACCCTTCGTTTAAAGCCGCATGAAGCGGCTTCTTCCAGTATTACCTCCCAGGCCATTGCCATGGCCGCAGGTATAGCCGCAAATAAGATTAGTGGTTTTCATATTCTGAAAAGATCCATCGATGCCAGAAGCCGGCAGCAGGTATGGATTAACCTCACGGTACAGGCTTTTATTGATGAGCCTTTTACAGATAGAACGGTAAGCCCTATCCCCTTCAAAGACGTTCGCCATGCCCAACACCGGGTAGTTATCATTGGTGCTGGCCCCGCAGGCCTCTTTGCCGCACTCGCCTGTTTGGAAAAAGGCATTCAACCCATAGTTCTCGAACGTGGTAAAGATGTAAGGGCAAGGAGAAGAGACCTGGCCGCTCTGAATAAAGAAGGTGTGGTAAACCCCGAAAGTAATTATTGCTTTGGTGAAGGTGGTGCCGGTACTTATAGCGATGGTAAATTATATACCCGCAGTACCAAACGAGGTGATATAAACCGCATCCTGCATTTATTGCATCAGTTTGGCGCATCAGATAGCGTTCTCTATGATGCCCATCCACATATTGGCACCAACAAATTACCCCATATCATTACCGCCATGCGTGAACAGATTGTAGAAGCGGGTGGTATCTTTCTCTTTGAAAAGAAAGTAACAGGACTTATAAAAGAAGGTGACCGAATTGCAGCGGTGACTACTGCCGATGGCGACCAAATAGCAGCCGATGACTTTATTCTCGCCACCGGACATTCCGCCCGCGATATATTTGTTATGTTGCATGAGCAGGGCATTACCATTGAAGCCAAGCCATTCGCACTCGGGGTGCGCATAGAACATCCACAATCACTGATCGATTCCATTCAATATCATTGTCCGGTACGCGATGAGCATTTACCCCCTGCCTCCTATGGTTTGGTGGAACAGGTAAATGAGCGGGGCGTTTTCAGCTTTTGTATGTGTCCGGGTGGTATCATTGCCCCTGCCGCCACAGCCCCTGGTGAACTGGTGGTGAATGGATGGAGCCCCAGTAAAAGAGATAACCCATACGCCAATAGCGGCATGGTGGTACAGGTTGAATTGGTTGATGCGATTCGTTATTTCGATCAACGGAAATGGAAGGCTTCCGGCATTGATGGGTTATCGGGTAAGCCCCTGCATGATGATCCGCTCTTACTGATGTATCTGCAACAAGCGGTAGAACGCAAAGCTTTCGAGGCTGGCGGCGGAAAATTTGTGGCACCTGCACAACGTATGGCAGATATGTGTGCGAATAAACCTTCTTCCTCATTGCCCAAATGCAGTTATCTCCCCGGTGTTACCGGCTCGGCACTCAATGAGGTATTACCAGATTTTGTATACCATAGCCTGCAACAAGGCTTTCAGGCTTTCGGCCGAAAAATGAAGGGCTATCTCACCAATGAAGCAATAGTAGTAGCTACAGAAAGCAGAACTTCTTCTCCCGTTCGAATACCGCGTGATTCCGATACCCTGGCACATCCTATGTTTCAGAACCTGTATCCTTGTGGTGAGGGAGCTGGTTATGCAGGAGGTATTGTTAGTGCCGCCATGGATGGCGAGCGGGTGCTCAATAAGATTGCACAAAAAAAGGAGGGATAATACACCCCTCCTTCTTGAGAAAAACCACTTTCAATCTGTTTATCAAACAAAGTAGAAAGAAGAGAAGCGGCCATTTCCCCCCGGTCTTGACCGCCGTCTCATTTACGTTACATTGACTGGAAGCCATTGTAATCGCTCCTTTCTGATGTAAAAGTAGAATAAGTACTATTTCCCCGCAAGGGGAAAAACACCCATTTTTTTATAGGGTCACTAATTCGTGTTTAATGGCATACATAGCCAGACCTACCCGGGTGGTGATGCTTAGTTTTTGAAACAGGGCATCGCGATAGCCATCTACGGTACGAACGCTTACGCCCATTTCATCGGCTATTTCCTTGTATGTTTTTTCTGTACAGGCCCAACGCAGGAATACCAGTTCCCCTTCATTAAACATTTGCACTTTTTCCGTTTCTTCCTTATCGCTTCCCTTTAGTTTCATGCGGGGTGTGACCACTTCATTGTAATAATATCCCTTCTCATACACATCATGCAGGGCCTGTCGTAGCTCCTGCGGATCGCAATCTTTCAAAATATATCCGCGAGCCCCATTCTTGAGCATTCTTATCACTACCATATCATTCTTGAGCATGCTCAGTGCAATCACTTTAATGGCGGGGAATTGCTGTTTCAACCATTTGGTGGTTTCAACCCCATCCATCACAGGCATGGTAATATCCATGAGTACGATATCCGGATGAGCCTGTTTACCCAGCTGTTCAATGAATTCCTGTCCGTTGCTCGCCTCCATGACCACTTCAAAATCCTGCAACATACCAATCAGCACCGCGAGACTTTTGCGGAGTATTACATGGTCATCTACCAGTGCTATCCTGATCATGGGGGTCTGCTTTGAAAGTGAGTTGAATAGTCGTTCCTGTTCCGGGTTCACTATCGATGCTGATAGAAGCCCCAATCATGGCAGCCCTTTCCCGCATACTGCTCAATCCTATACCTGGTTTGAATCCGGTTTTTGATTCGTCGAAGCCTTTGCCATTATCCTTAACCAGGATACAAAACCCTTCTGTTACAGGTGAAATGCTCACGTCAACATGCGTAGCACCAGCATGTTTGAGAACATTATTACAAATTTCCTGGAACATGCGATACAGGAAGATGGTGGTATGTTTATCGAGCGGAAGGCGCTGCAGTGAGGAATGAAAGCGGGTAGTTAAGAGCCCTGTCTTTTCGAGTTGGTTCAACTCATGTTGTAAGGCAATGATGAGGCCCTCTTCGGCCAGACGGTCGGCATAGTAGCCAGCACTCAGATCGCGCAATTCGCGAATGGCTTTCCCCACCAAATCAGTAATATTATTGATCTTTTCATTGGCCTTTTCCTCCATGGCGAGGATACTGAGGTTCACTTTGGCCAGACTGAGTATTTGTCCAACATTGTCATGAATTTCTTGGCTCACTGTTTTGAAGGTATGCTCCTGCATTTCCAACTGCGCCTGTAAAAGTTCTTGCTGAAACTTTGCTTCCATTACTTTCTTTTCGTACATCAATTTCTTTTTCCTTCTCAGGAAATTAATGAGCACCAGCATCATGAGCAAACTGAATAACAGAATGAACAGGGTGCCGGTAACTACGCCGATAATAACTTCTCTTGATACTTCTTCCATTGTATGATGGCCACTGTAATGCAGCCGTATAAAAATACGCTTAATACCTGTGGAAAAAAGTGATAAAGTGGCATACCGAATATGGTGATCCCATCTCCTTTGAGAAAATAGTGCAGCGCAAAGCTGATGCTGATGCCTACAAAGAATATAAGAATCCCGGTTACCATCCAGAAGTCGGGCACGGTCATTAAATTCACTTCAAAGTCGTCGCTGAGTACGAATTGCTCATAGAGATAGGTGCAACACAAACAGCAAAGGAAAAAGCCACCTATTACCATGGTATTATAATACATTTCAGAATACTCTGCATAAAAGCAGAACCAGAAGAGCATGCTGAATACGAGCAGCGACGTACCAATAACAGTCGCTGTTCGCATTCGCCTGGATAATAGGATATGATAGAATTGATATCCGAAGAAAAGAAACTCAAAAAGAACCACCCACAAATAAATATGGGTGTTCCCGGGTTGATAGTCAACAAGGGTAACATAAAAGTAGGAAGCGCCCAATTCACCCATCAGTGTAAAGGCCAGCAGGGGAATGAAGTAGAAATAGCGGGTATTGCGGATATGTTTATAATTCCACAATGCCGCCAGTAAGGCAATCAACTCTACTATATGGTTACTAATGATCTTCATATACGTTTATGGTCTACCCATTCCAGAATTATAGCCTTCTTCCGATGGCTCAGGGAAACCATTGTATGGATTATCAGGATCCGGGTCATTGCCACCCTCACCTCCATCTTTTTCTCCCTGACCCTCATTGAGGGCGGACAATTTTTTGTTGAACCGGTGTTTTACAGGTCCGTTGGCATTTTGTGAGGCCGGATTAAATACGGCAGGTACAAAAAGAAAATCGAGTCGCTTATCCTTAGCACTAATATAAGGCAGGAAGCTAACGCACTGCTGATCGGGTTTTACGCCCATCTTCTGCATTTCCTTTCTGGCTCTCTGCAATAAATCTTCCAGTTCATCGATCGTATAAGTGATCGATTCCCGGTAATAGGGTTTCCCCTTCATTTCTGCTCTGTACAGGGCTATACCCTCTACAGCTGCTTTTTCGGGCACGGCTGCGCCAAGTCTGTTCTTCATATAGGTGGTTTTGGTTACAACAAGAGGGTAAAAATAAAAAACGGTTGCCCTACCGACAACCGTTTTTTCACCCATTTTTATACTGGCTACTCTTCTGTACTGTTCTTCTTCCTCGACTGGAGCCAGCCTTTCTTCAATAATTCATTCTTTAAAAAAGCTTGTTTTTCCTGCTTCCAGGCTTCTTCTCCCCCTGCTCCATTCTTCAGCCAACTGCTCAGATCAGGCTTTCCGCCATCTACCCAGGCTGTATACCAAAAATCGGCCAGCAGGTTGGCCGAAGCGATCAGTTGCTGATTTACAGTATTACCTAAAGACTTTGCATAGGCCCTGGCAAACTCGGTTGTATAACTTTTAGACTCTCGTCCATTGCGCATTTGTGTTCTGTATTTCCTTTCAGGCGTGAACTGAGCCGTTAGTTCCTTTTCCTTGGCCAATACATCTGGCACCAATAAGGAGGTTTTATGTATGGCATTCCATACCACAGTTACCGGGTCTTTTAAATAGGTAGCGGTGTGGGTAGACGACAGGTCATATCCATTCAAATGAATCTCCGGAATCATACTCTCCCAAAGACTATGCAGTCCTTTTTGTCCGGTAAGTTGTCCATCGTAGTTAATCGTAGTATGTAAAGGCACGTGCGCATCACTGATATAATGTCCGATATCAGCCGCATAAAACAATACGCTATCCTTATCCTTATTCCTGAAGGCCTCGGTCAGCTTGTTCTTCATATATATAATATGGTATGGCAGGTATCCAAACTCCAGCAAACTATCTTTGGTGAACTTTGCTACTGCCTTATCCCATTCGCGGGGCATGGCAAGCATATTACCTGTTCCAAATTTCTCCAGATCGATAAAGTGTTTGGTAGCTTCCGTTTTATCCTGCGACCTGCGCTGATCGGCACGGGGTGCATTGAATACCAGGTAATCCATTTGTTCGTGGAAAAAACGTCCGGGTGTTTCCGGCAATTCATACACTGCCAACTGGTGGATGGTTCTGTGTACCAGGAATCCCCAACTCGATAATACCACTACTGCCAGTACCAGAAGAGCCCAAATGCCCGTTATTTTCAGTTTTTTCATGCTTTTTTCAATTCAGGCTGCGAATTTATAGGGTTTATGGTGGTTCGGATGTAATATTTTGGTTAATCCTGCTACAAATTAACTAGAGGCCTTTCCTTTCCCTATTTTTGAATACAACCAATTAACATTATGAGTAATATCCTCGAACTAAAGGCATTGAGAAAACACTATGCTAACCAGAAGGCAGTAGATGATGTTAGCTTTTCTATTAAGAAAGGCAGCATTTTTGGTTTACTGGGTCCTAATGGAGCCGGTAAAACTACCCTGCTGCGTATGATCACCGGTATATTTTATCCCGATGCCGGCGATATCCTCTTCGATGGCAAAACATTCGACCCATTGAATGATGTACTGCAAATCGGCTACATGCCCGAAGAAAGAGGCCTGTACAAAAAAATGAAAATCGGTGAACAGGTTTTATACCTGGCCCAGTTGAAAGGTCTCAGCAAGGCCGAAGCCATGGAAAAAATCAAGTTCTGGTTCAAGCGCCTTGAAATGGAAACCTGGTGGAATAAAAAGGTAGAAGACCTGAGTAAGGGTATGAGCCAGAAACTGCAATTCGTGACAACCGTTTTGCATGAACCCAAACTCATCATCCTCGATGAGCCCTTCAGCGGACTTGACCCACTCAATGCCAACCTGATTAAAGATGAAATTTTTGGACTGGCACAAAGAGGCAGCACCATTATTTTCAGTACCCACCGTATGGAACAGGTAGAAGAGATCTGCGATCATATTATCCTGATGAATCTCGGTAAAAAAGTACTGGATGGTAGTGTAGCTGGTATTAAACAAGATTTCAAAGAAAATAAATTCAGCATCCGCGTACAAGGCAGTGCCAACCAGCAAAGTCAGGCTTTTGAAATCGTGGCTGAAAAGAATAATACCCTTACCGTTAGGATCAATGAGGGCTATAAGAGTAACGATGTATTGCAACATTTCCTGCAACAGGGCGTAACCATTGAGGCCTTCAATGAAATACTGCCGTCACTGAATGAAATTTTCATCAGGATTGTAGAAGGAAGTAAAGCACTCACCCGTTCATTCGATACAGAGAAATAACCCTCATTCACCTCAAACACTAACACTCATGAATAAGATAGCACTGGTTGCCAAAAGAGAATTCCTGACCAGGGTTCAAAAGAAAACATTCCTGCTCACCACCATTGGGGTACCCCTGTTGATCTTCGCTTTCTATGCGGCCATCATTTTCTTTTCGGTAAAATCGACCGATAACTATAAAGTGGCAGTTGTTGATGCCCCCAATGTATTTGGTGGCGCCATCGATGATTCGAAGAGCAAAGAAGTGATCTTCACTTTTGTTCAGGATGATACCAGCACCCTGAACAAGAAAATTGCATCAAAAGAGTTTGATGCCTACCTCTATATCCCCGCTAATTTTTCAGTGAGCGGTGGTACTGCTGATTCATTACAATTCCGCTCCAATAAAACGGTTGGTTTGATGACCCGTGAAAAAATCCAGAGCCGCATCAGCAAGTCTTTGGAAGAGAAACGTTTACTGGCGATGAATATCAGCAAATCACAGCTTGATAGTATTCAGCAGGAGAAGAACTATATCCAGTTTGCCACTTCCGATGGTAAAACAGAGAATAAAAGCAAAGTAGGCGTAAGCTATATTGTGGGCTTTGTTTCTGGTTTCATGATCTATATCATCCTCTTCATTTATGGTACCATGGTAATGCGTGGTGTGGTTGAAGAAAAAGTAAACCGTATTGCCGAAGTAATCGTAAGCAGTGTGAAGCCCTTCCAACTTATGCTGGGTAAGATCGTAGGGATTGGTGCTGTTGGTCTGGTACAGTTCATCATTTGGGGTGTACTAATTCTGATCATTCAAATACTCATTCCGCTTATATTCCCGCAAATTCTTGAACAGGTACAGTCACAGCCTGGCGCTGGCGGAGCATTGGCAGCAGCACAAACTGCTAAACAATCCGGTGCTTTGAATACGCTTGTTTCTGGTTTAGGCCAAATTAATCTGCCCCTGATTATTGGATGCTTTGTATTTTATTTCCTGGGTGGTTACTTCATGTATGCAGCGCTCTTTGCTGCTGTAGGTAGTGCTGCTAATGAAGATATGCAGGATGCACAAAGCTTACTCCTGCCTATCATGATGCCGATCATTTTTGCCATCGTGATCATGATGCAGGCGGTAAACAACCCCAATGGCGGTTTGGCTGTATTTGGCAGCTTGTTCCCATTAACCTCACCCATCGTTATGATGGCTCGTGTGGCGCATGGTGTACCGGATGGGGTAACTGCCTTCCCACTTATACTGAGTATGGTATTACTGATCGCAGGCTTCCTGGGTACTACCTGGATAGCTGCCAAAATTTACCGTACGGGTATCCTGATGTATGGAAAGAAAGTAACCTGGAAGGAGCTGTGGAAGTGGGCTGTTCGTAAAAACTAACCCCCTCCAACAATCCTTCGTGCCACCCTTTGTGTCCTTTGTGTCCTTTGTGGTTTCAAATCTCTTTCACTTTTTGCGGGCCTGCAGATAATGCAAGCAGATTTGAAACCACAAAGGACACAAAGGACACAAAGGGTGGCACGAAGGATTTTTTTTTTTATTGGGCGAGGGATACGCGGATGTTGATGCCGGCGCGGGTGTTTACGCTGGGGGCTGAAGTAGAAATGTATGGCGTAATCCTACGCTGATCAAAGAATAAACGGAGGTTCACCCGGTTATTGATCACATAATCAATAGATGGCTGAATCAGCACTTCTTTCTGTCCGCCGGTACCATATGCATTTGCCTGATCAAGTCGGCTATTGGTAAGCGACTCATCGCGCATACTCACATCCAATTTGAAAGTGATATCATTAGCCAGATTCCTGCTCTTGCCACCTGGCAATTTAAACGGAAGATTCAATCCTTTCTTTCTCCAGCTGAATCCAAATACAAAATCTGTATTGCGGGTTTCACTTAGTTGATAGTCGATCAAGCTCAAACTCAATCTTCTTCCCTTGCTGTAAGTGAATCGAAGGTTCAGTTGTTCATTGGTGGTAACATCGAGACCAATCAATGGTTCAAAGCTTTCCTGCATGGTAATATTGGGTACCAGGAAATAAGGGATATAGTTTCCACTGGTGGTATCAATAAATGCCGGGCCACCCAAACGGAATGGATCGGTGTAGAGCAAAGCACTATTGAAACTGTTCATGCTCAGTTGACCTCTGTAGCCATGTGTTAGGGTGATATTGCTGAATTTAGCGGCAAGGCCTGGCAATCGGGTTAAGCCTGTATAGGTTAACTTCCAGTTAGGTCTTGGCAAAATACCACTGAATGGATTGGAGGAAATATTTTTATTCGACTGTTTGATGAGGGGAATACTATTGGGATCTCGTCCTGTATAGGCAGCCAGGAATGAGGGCACCAATACATCCTGTGCATAACGACCATAGCCTGTAGCAAAACCGTCGCTGGTAAACTTCTGCGAAGCGGGAAGTGCCTGCCAGTAAGGGTTACCTTCTGCCACCCTTCTGGAAACGATCTGCCTGTTATTTTCAAAGTTCTTAAAGGTTTGCGATAACTCGTTGGGGTTATAACGCCCGAATAATGTTTTGAATGAAATAAAGGATACTGAAAACCCACCACTGGTAAGCGGGTTCAGGTGACTGTACTGTCCATTACCGAGTGTATCCTTGAATAGTTCAGAATAATCTTTGGTAAAGGTCTTATCGAGGTTGATATCGATGAGTAGTTCCCTTACCGGTTCTACCTGCACATTCAGCTTGAATACCTGTTCGAGGCTTTGACGATAGAGGAAGTTGAAATTGGTATCTCTGGAGATGAGTCCCTGAGCTGCCTTCCTGTTGAGCCAGGCGGTATCCGGCTGTTTACCGAATATATAATCCAAACCGGGCTGCATGGAACTGAAGTTTTGTCCGAGGAAACGCGTACTATCCATATAACCGGGTAACCGACTTCTATAATTGGCTGTATAGTCGAATGTTGCGTTCTTGATCATGGTGAGCAGCTTACCGCCGGCCCTCGCCAATCCTCGTACTTCGGGGATCTTATTGGCATTTAATAAGCGTCTGGCAATACGTTCATCCCTGCGTTGTGCCCGCCATTTTTTCAATGCATCTTTTCTGTCTACACCTGTTAATCCTTTCAGCGCTTCTGATTTAGGCAATAGTGTTGATACCAGTAATTGCTGCTGCGGCAATTTGGCTTTACCTGTTGTATCCTTAACTTTTGGTGGAGGTATATTTTCTAAAGCCCTTAACCATTTGGATTTAGCATAGAGACTGGCGAAATTAAACTGGGCGGTGAAATTATTGCGCTGTTCATTTTCCAGTGTATTACCCAAATTATAGGCTAGCCTGCTGGCGCCGATCCAATTGTAATTGGCGCCATAAGAATACCTCGCCGTGATCCAGTCGGCAAAAGGGAATTTATTGAAGGGGAGTGTATAGGTAAGTGTAGCCCGCTGAACATAGAGCGTGTTTCTTCCTCCACTCCAGAAATTCTTCCTTACAGAGTCTTTCTTCTCCTTGGTATCTATTCTTCCGAATGGCTCATCGATACGGGCATTGTTTTCTGCAGAGAAATCAAAATTGAGTGAGCGGCTAAGATCCCAGCGAAGATTATAAAAACGATCGAAAGTGAAATACTTATCGTAAGTAGTATCTACTCTTTCTACTTTACTATCGAATGTGTTCACGATACGCGGAATGAATTCTCCAAACTGTCGTTGAATATCGGCGCGCAGGCTGATATAGGAGGGTCGCAGATTAAAATTGAATTCTTTAATAAAAGTGAACCACCGGCTATTGGTTTTTAATAATTTTCTGAAAGGCTCTATGTATTTGCTTTGTGCATTGAAGGTATAGCCAATGCCTCCTCTGTGACGGGTGATTTTATTTTTATCAATCACCGGACTACTTTGTTCTGTTTGGGTGAATGAATAGCTGAAATCGAAATTGCTGATGCTCAGCAGTCCTTGACGTTTGCCAGGTTGAATCCGGGCATTGGTTACATTAAAGGTTCGAACGGTGGTTTGATCGATCGCAGCTTTACGTATGGAATCACGCAGGCTTTCGGGCGCGAGTCGGAGCTTATCGGTATAACGGATATCCCGATCAAATGGATCGTATTCGGGAGTGAGTACTGTTCGGTTAATGCTGGCATATACCGGTAACGATAATCGGGCTTGTCTGGGTAATAATTTTCCGGCATCAATACTGGTAGAAATATCAAACTGCATCAGGTTATCCCTGGCTCTTTCATTCACTCTTTGTTCAATGGTACCAAAGCCCTGTGATCGGGTATTGGCTGATACGGATAAGGTACCCAGATCGGCCAGAGTAAGGTCTACCCTGCCCAATGCAGCCCATCCGCCTCTTTCATCCATATCAGACAGGCGCAGTTCATTCACCCACATTTCAGTGCTGATGGCGGGAGCATCTGGTTTGTAGGGATTTTCTACCCCCACCAAAATTCCTCTGATCTCTCCGAGGTTGGGATTACCGCGAATGGAATAAATTTTTCCGTCAATATTCTCGCGGTAAATATTCAATACGGTACCACCCAAATCATTTCTGCGCAGTTTCAGATCTATCAAATCGCGTAAACGAATATTGAGCTCATTCGCCGCAGGCCAAACCCTGGCTTCCTGTCCGCGGGGGTAAGTACCCGGAGGCGTAATCTTCAAAGGAATCTTGATCTCATAATAGTTATTCAGGAAATCCTGTCCAATCCTTACCACTGCAAAAATCTGGTCATCATCCAAAGCTCTTTGCCCGGGAACTGATTCAGCGTGCAGGTAAAGCGATAATTGTCCGTATTGACGAATATCCAGGTTCAGGGTTTTGAATACTGCTCTTGAGTCACCGTTTTGCAGGTTACGCACTTGTAAGCTCATGGCTTGTTCATTCTGCTGGAGGTTCACTCCATTATTGCTTAACAGTTGAACTCTTTCTACGCCAGGAGGCATAATATAGTTAACGGGCTGGCGGCTACTATTTTCCTCCAGGTTAACGGCCAGTGTGTTGAAAGTGGTTCCGGCGGTATTGGTAACCGGCGTATAAGATCCCGTCGTATCCAGATTAAAGGAGAACTGACGCCACATATTCCTTACCAGATCCATACGCGCCATCCTGATTACTACTGAATCTTCAAAGTCGGTCAGGTATAAACGGGCAAACCGGATCGATTTGAAATCTGCCAGGTTACCCACTTTAGAAGTATATCCGCGAATGGGGATCCTGAACAGGAACCAGTCTTCAATTTTGGTTGTGCCATCCGCCGCATTTACCGTAACTCTTTTTTTATCGGTGATATATGGGGTGATACCCACATCCATCCCCGGACGAAGATTTACTTCATATTCATAATAAGCTTCGGTTTCATTCAGGGTATTATCGCGGTTCAGATCTTCATTATCCGGATATAAAGTAGCTGCGGGAGTAAATTGTCCACCTCCGGTGCTGGCAACCGGAGAGTTACCTTGCGGATTATTATGGTTCTTGTAACGCCCCAGAATACCGGTACCGGATTGATCGAAGGAAGCATCACGAAACCATTTGTAGTTATCATTCGATACATCGGTCAAAGCCTGTTGGTATATAGGTGATGCTATACCAAAATTATTGGCCAGTCGCTGTAGGATATAGGCTTTCTTTCTTCTTTCAGCATCATCATCCAATCCATCGAAGCCCACATCCTGAAACGGTCTGTCATTGGGATCATTACTGAATGCCTGTGTGATCTGAATAGGATTGAGCGGTGTTTTACCCCAGGTATTGCTGCTATCTACAGCAGCAGGGATATTGGGGGTATTCATACCATTTTCATAGAATCGCTTTCCATCTTTCAGGATATCTTCACTTACATTACCCAGGTTAAGTAAGAGCTTACCACCTCTGCTCGTGGGATTCAATATAAATGGATCTTGCATCCAGATCTCAAAGAATTCAATATTACCTGTTTCAAAGTCGGTTTGGTCGATGGCGCGCATGATACCACCCCAACGGCTGGCAGGACGATTTAACCGGCCATTGGCATTAACCTGTGAGGGTCTTGTTTCAAAATTGTATGGTCCTCTTTCGGTAGGATAAAAAGCAAGATCGAATGTAGCTGTTTGTACATCGGTAATATTCGTAGTCCGCTGCGGAAAGATTTCATTGGTGAATACCTGACGTACCCTTGGATCACTTAATTCAGCCAAATTTCTCCGAAGCGGGTTATTGCTGCTGTTTTTATCCTGCAGGTTGGGTTCAATATTATACCAGGCCAGTTTTGCCCTGTTAAAATTATAATCAATCGAGTCGGTTAATGAGGCTTCGGGGAAACGTGCATTACCCTGTGGAGTGGACGCCAGTGCCCATGATACAAAGGGGAAACGCAGATCGATGCTGGTACGTGTTCCTTCAAAATCATCAATAAATATTAAACCCTGTGTACCCTTACCAATTTGAGGGGGGTGTCCTGGTTTTAAAACCGCAGCTTCACCATAAGCCGTTATACCGGATTGTGCTTTGGTAGAATAGAAAGGAAGTTTATTCAATAAACGGGTTAATCCGGGTAATTCAGATTGATAGCTAAAATCAAAACCATACATGGTATTGCGGATCGGATCATCCCCATATCCCATTTTGGTGAAGAAGGGGCGTTCGCCCAACCTTACGGCTGTAGCACCCAGGGTAAGTTTTTTGTTGGCCAAATAATCGAGGCGCAATCCGCTAAAACCACGCTGCTGCATGCCAAAGCCTGCATTATTCTCATATGATACATTCACCGGTACATTTGAATTGAGAACACCGGAATTAAGTATTCTTACAGTACCTAAATTATAATCTACCGTATAATCTGTTCCCTCACGGAGTAATTGTCCTCCTGCAGTAACCGTTACAGACCCTGGCGGTACATTGTATGCATTCAAACTAATCTCCGACCCGCTGCTGCTGCCTTTTATCTGCCCCTGCATCACAAAACGGTTCAGGTTAGCATAGGTTTGTGCAATGGCTTTGATAGAATCGTACAAAGCATAATACACATATTTATTCTTGGTAGCAGCCGGTAACCCACTAAAGGCCAGCGTATCCAGATCACGACCGAAGGGTTCCAATACAGGAAAGACTACTTTCCCTGCCTGAGAAAGAACAGTAAAGCCTTCTACATAATCAAATACCCCATCGGGCTGTGGATCATTCCGGTTATTGAGTCTGTCGAGATTGAGTATCCGCAAAAGAGGCTGACCATTAACAGCAGGAGAAGTTTCGGGCAGGTAACGTTTCAAACCACCACTGGGTTCTTCGTATAAAACGTTCAGTTTAAAATCTTCGCGTTGAACACCACCAAATACATCCAGTGAATACACGTTCTTCATCATCCAATCCCAAATGGGTAACTGTATGCGTTGAGAAGTGGCTTTCAATAATTTCAGGAACAACACTTTTTGTACCCCACCTGTTGAATCCAGTGCAATATCCTGCGAGAACTCCCCTACCTGATACACACGACCATTATAAGTGTACTGGAAAGCCACTGCCAATACCTCATCGGGCTGTAGCTGCTGATTCACGGAGAGGAAACCTACTTGTGGGTTGAAAGTGTACTCACTGGGATTGAGTTTCCTGGCAAATGTTTTTTCATAATCATCCACTGGCCTTAGTCCTCTCGACAACAGTAAGGTATTAACAAAAGAAGGATTCCTGCTATTGGGGTCGCCGGCTAATGCAGGATACAGACTATTGGCGCCATTATACGGTAATGGATTGGAAGTGAGGGGGGAAACAGACGGATTGAATGGCCTTGTTTCTCCCAGATCCATCAAACCCACCACATCCCGGGCATCGGTAGTGGCGCCTGTTCTGTTGGTAACCCAAACTTCAATTCTTTGTATCATGACCTGCGAGTTTACCACTGGCAGGCTCTGCATAGCTTTATTATAATTATCGTGAAAATATTGTCCTAACAGGAAGTGTCTGTTCTCTTCATAATCATCCAGTCGCTTCTGAAAGTTTTGGGTAGCAGCACCACCTTGTAAAGCCAGAGACTGTCGCATGGAACGTTGGTTGGCTAAAGCTCCTGTTACAAAAAGCTTCCCGAACTGCAATTGTGTTTTGATACCAAACAGGTTCTGGGTACTGGGGATCAAAGTACCCTTAGATTGAAAAGAAATATTACCTGCTTCAATACTCTTGATCAACTCATCATCCATACCCTTATAATCCAATTTGAGCTGGTTGTCGAAATTCAGATTGGATAAAGTATTATAGTTAATGGGAAACTTGAGTTTGTTGCCAATATTGGCATTGACATTCAGGTTGGCGTTCATATCAAAATCGAAACCACCATTCCTCCTCGCTCTTTCAGGCAAAGTAGGATTCTTGATATTCTGTCCCTGATAGCCAGCCATGATGTTCACATCACCGGTTGGTTTGATATCGATCTTCAGTCGATTTTGTAAGCTTGCACCTGCTAATGAGTCTTTCAGATTTCTGATATCAGTCCCCATTTGCTTCAGGTCGGAACCCAGCAAATCATTCATCCCGAAAATTCGATCGAATAAACTATTATATACCCTTAGTGGAGGACGTTTGGTCTTTTTATTGAGTTGCGTGAGCGCATCGGCCCGCTTTTTGAAATATTCTCTTTCCTGTTCCCTTGCCTGCATACGCCAGAACTCTTCAAAAGTCATGGTGGTAGGCGTTCTGTAGTAGCGGTTACCAATTTTTTCTACGATCACATATTGTTTGGTCTTCGGATCGTATTCAATGGTTCGCTTAATGAGTGAGGTATCGCGGATATCGAAGGGATTGCTATAGCGTTCCGTAAGCGCATCAGCACGTCTGTCCTTAATAGGATAACGCAGGGAGTCCTTTTGTGCGAGCAGGGGTGTGCCGAACATCAGGGATGCTAACAGACATAAAAAATGGATGCGTGGTCGCAAAGCAGTGCTCTTGGTTAAGTAGAAATGTACGCGATAGACTTATATATTTTTTAATGCCTGTTTTACCATGTCTTCCAGAGAAGCTGTTGCCGGCAAGATAGCCAATGTTTTCTTGATGGCCTGTTCTGCCTGAGGCCTGGCAATACCCAGTGCCATCAAAGCCTGTAGCGCATCTGCACCGGGCAATGGTCCGCCAACGTTTTGCAAGGGATGATCCTGCTCTGCTTTACCCAACGTATCCCTTAGCTCTACGATTAGCCGTTCTGCCGATTTCTTTCCAATCCCCTTGATGCTTTCCAGCTGCCTGGTATTACCCTGTATAATGGCCCGGGTAATTTCGGCGGGTTGCATACCCGACAACATCATTCGGGCAGTAGAAGCGCCTACACCAGATACACTGATCAACTGCAGGAATAAATCCTTTTCACTGGTATCTGCAAAACCAAAAAGGGTTTGTGCATTCTCCGTGATATGCAGGTAAGTGTACAGCAAGCCCCCATCGATATTACTGATGGCCGAGTAGGTATTCAAACTGATTTGCAGGTCATAGCCTACACCATTAACATCTACTACTACCCGACCGGGGGTCTTTGTAACAAACTGGCCTCTTACGAATGCGATCATATACTTAGTCAAAAATAGGGGTAAAAAACCAGAGATGATACGTACATTTGGGCAAATTTTACATATATAGCCAGTTCCTGAGCAATCGGTGAGGTGGCTGGTGACACTGAATGAGCCCGGGAATCGGGCATTTACCTGTATGAATAAACTCACAGCAACGATTACAGCAGTAGGTGGCTATGTGCCAGAAGACAAACTGACCAATTTTGACCTCGAAAAAATGGTGGATACCAATGATGAGTGGATCCGCACCCGCACCGGTATTGAAGAACGCAGAATTTTAAAAGAACCGGGCAAGGCCAGCAGTGATATGGCTGTTCCTGCCATTGAAGAAATATTACGCAAAAAGAACCTGAGCCCGCTGGATATTGACTGTGTAATCTGTGCCACTGTTACCCCCGATATGGTATTCCCGGCTACGGCCAACATTATTTGCGATAAGATTGGCGCTACCAATGCCTGGGGATTTGACCTTAGTGCCGCCTGCAGCGGTTTTCTCTTTGCCCTCACCACTGGCGCCTCTTATATTGAAAGCGGTCGTTTCAAAAAAGTGATTGTAGTAGGCGTTGACAAAATGAGTGCCATCATCGATTATACCGACCGTGCCACCTGTATCATTTTCGGTGATGGTGCAGGCGCCGTATTATTGGAACCCACCAACGATGGTACCGGCATCCTAGACAGCATCCTGAAAAGCGATGGCAGCGGAAGAAACTACCTCCACATGAAAGCCGGTGGCTCCCTGAAACCTGCTACTGTTGAAACCGTAATGGCCAAAGAACACTATGCTTACCAGGAGGGACAAACCGTTTTCAAATTTGCAGTAAAAGGTATGGCCGATGTGAGTGCCGAACTTTTAGAAAGAAACCAACTCACCGGCGACGATATCGCCTGGCTGGTACCCCACCAGGCCAATTTGCGCATTATTGATGCCACTGCCAACAGAATGGGCCTTAGTAAAGAAAAAGTGATGATCAATATCCAGAAATATGGCAATACCACAGCAGGTACACTGCCGCTTTGCCTATGGGATTGGGAAAAACAATTGAAAAAAGGCGATAACCTTGTACTCGCTGCTTTTGGCGGAGGCTTTACCTGGGGTGCTACCCTGGTGAAATGGGGTTATGATGGCGATGCCATTTCCTGATAGCGAAATACCACCATTTATTTTCGATACCATCTACTGCTCATGTTCTCCAACATGAGCAGTATTATTATACCCATACTACAACACAGCTGTTTACAATTTCATAACCTGCAGGTTACATAACCATAACACAGGAAAGACAATAGCCCCATCATGCACAGGTAGTTTTGCGCGCAGAACAAATACCTCATTCTGCAACGAATTGTTATGAAAAAAATCTACCTGACAACTGCGATCCTGTTATGTAGCCTGCTTACCATGGCACAACAGGGTATCGTTAAGATCAAAGTATTGGATGAACAAAAACTAAACCTTCCAGGCGCCAATGTTTGGCTCGACAACAAACAATTCAGTGCCATATCCGACAACAACGGTATTGCCACCATTTACAATGTTCCGCAAGGCAAACATACCCTGCAGATCAGCTACCTGGGTTACAAAGATTATTCCCGCCAAATTGATACCAAACCACCGGTTAGCGAAATCAGTATCAATATGGAGTCGGGGGTGAATGTACTCAATGGCGTAATCGTTCTTGGCGACAGGCTGAAGGGACAAGCCAAGGCACTGAACCAGCAAAAGAACAGCGATAATATCAGCAATATCATCAGCGCCGACCAGATAGGCCGTTTCCCTGATGCGAATATTGGCGATGCCATTAAACGTGTACCCGGTATTACCATGCAAAATGACCAGGGTGAAGCCCGTAACATTATTGTAAGAGGCATGGGTCCAGAATTCAACTCAGTTTCCCTGAACGGTGAAAGAATCCCTTCTGCCGAAGGCGATAACAGAAGGGTTCAACTCGACCTGATACCTTCTGATATGGTACAAACCGTTGAAGTAAGTAAAACACTCACTGCCTCTATGGATGCAGATGCTATTGGCGGTTCTGTTAACCTTATTACCCGCTCTGCACCCAATGGTAAAAGAATCTCTGCTACCGTTGCCGGTGGCTATAACCCCATCCGCTCTTCCTTCATAGGCACCCTGAACTTTATTGCCGGCGGTCGTTTCGCCAAAAACAAACTCGGCTATGTAATTAGCGGCTCCCTCAACAGAAATGAATTTGGCTCCGATAACGTAGAAGCCGTTTGGAGTAAGGATGCCAATGGTAAACCCTATGTGAGCGATCATGACCAACGCATCTATGACCTGATCAGGGTGCGCAGAAGTGCTTCTGCAACCATCGACTATAAGATCAATGCCCTGCATACAATTTCTATCACCGGTACCTATAACTGGAGAGATGATAAAGAAAATCGTTTCCGCCTCAGACATCGTTTCCGTGGTAATGCTGCCACAGACCTGATCTATAATAGCAACGGTGATATTACTGGTTATAATGTAGGTGAAGTATTAAGACAAACCAAAGGAGGTGCAGCAGGTGGTCGCATCGACAACCGCCGACTGGAAGACCAACGTGTACGCTCTCTGGCAATTAAAGGTGACCACCAGTTTGGGCAATTAAGAGCCGACTGGAGTGTACAACTGGCAAAAGCTTCTGAAGAACGTCCGAATGAGCGTTATATCTCTTATGGTCGCAGAAATATTACCGTTACACAAGATATCAGTGATCCAAAAACACCCTACCTCACAGATAATACTACCTTGGTTAACTATACCAGGCGCAATGAGCTCACAGAACAATACCAGGATCAGTTTGAAACAGATGTGAATGCCAAACTGAACTTCGAACTTCCTGCCTCACTGGTAAAAGGTCAGAAAGGAAGTATCAAATTTGGAGGCCGCCTGCGTAGCAAGAAAAAGGAAAGAAACAATAATTTCTTCTCCTATGCTCCTACCGCTGCCTATGCAGCAAGTTTTGCTAACATGAACCTCTTCCCTCTCGCAGACAAAACCAATGATCAATTCTATGCCGGCAACAAATTCAATGCAGGCCTGTTCATCACACCTGGCTTCCTGGGCAGCCTGAACCTGAAAGATGCCAGCCGATTTGATGAAAGTGATGAACCAGCCGAATATCTTTCAGGCAACTATACTGCCAAAGAAACCATTACTGCTGCCTATGTTGAGTTGAAACAGCAACTGTCGGATAAATGGTATGCGAATATTGGTGCCCGTATTGAGCGTACCAGCATCAACTACACAGGTAATATTGTAGAGGATGAAGATAACCTGAAAGGCATCGCACAACTTAAGAACAGCTATACCGATTTCATGCCCAACCTGAACCTGAAGTATAAGATCGATAATAATACCGTGATCAAGGGTGCGATTACCCGTTCAATTGCCAGACCCCGTTATTATGACCTGGTTCCCTTCTTCAACATTAACCCCAATGACCAGGAACTGAGTGCAGGTAACCCCAAAATGGAACCTGTTCGCTCCTGGAATATTGATGTAATGGCAGAGAAATATTACAGATCTGTAGGTTTGATTTCAGGAGGTGTGTTTTATAAAAAGATTGATCGTTTCTTCTATACCTATGTTGACAGTCGCTATACCCAACAAGCTTTTGCGACCGATTTCCCCACAGTAACCAACCCCATTGGTGCGGGTGAAAACTGGCAGTTCACGCAACGCAGAAATGGTGATGGTGCCACCCTTATGGGACTTGAAGTAGCTGCACAAAGACAGCTCGACTTCCTGCCTGGATTCTGGAAAGGCTTCGGCGTGTACTTTAACTACACCTATACTTATTCTAAAGCAGATGGTATCTATGATGGCAGTGGTAACCTGGTTCGCAACAATGTAAAACTGCCAGGCGCAGCGCCTCATATGTTCAACTTCTCGCTTTCTTATGAGAATAGCAGGTTTGTATCACGTTTGTCGGCCAACTTTACATCAGCCTATGTTGATGATAGTGATGATGCAGGTTATAATGCTGACTCTTTCAACGACCGTTTCTACGACAAACAATTCTTCCTCGATTTCAATACCTCCTATACCCTTACACCCAAAACAAGGATTTTCCTGGAGGCCAATAACCTCACCAACCAGCCCCTGCGTTATTATCAGGGCGACCGTTCTAAAACGGCACAACTGGAATACTACGGACCAAGGTTTAACTTTGGATTGAAATTCGACATGAGCAAATAAACCCTTAAATACCCGAACAGTTGACCTATTATACAACTGTTCGGGTTTAACCCATCATAGATGAAAAGAACCCTTATCACCTGTATCGCCCTTGGCTTTCTGGCAACAGCCTGCAATAATCAACAAACAAACAATGAGGAGCCAGCAACAGATACGCTGGCTTTGAAGCCAGATGTGATTACAGATACCGTATTTGACGACAGCGATGATCCTGCTATATGGATTGATGCCAACAACCCTGCCAACAGCCTGATTATTGGCACCGATAAACACAAGGAAAATGGGGGGCTTTATGTATTCGATTTGAAAGGTAAAATCGATGCAAAAAGAACAATCACCGGACTGAACCGCATGAACAATGTGGATATTGCCTATGGTCTCTCCATACAAGGCCAGCCAGTTGACATTGCCGTAGCCACCGAACGCGATCGCAATTCAATCCGCATCTTTAGTTTGCCGGATATGAAAGCCATTGACAATGGCGGCATTGAGGTATTCCGTAATGATAGTTTACGATTACCCATGGGTATCGCCTTATACAAGCGCCCTGCCGATGGCGCCATCTTTGCCATCGTAGGCAGAAAGAACGGCCCTACCGAAAATTACCTGGAGCAATATTTACTCAAAGACAATGGCAAGGGACAGGTAATAGGAGAACTAGTACGAAAATTTGGTAAGTTTTCAGGAAAGAAAGAAATAGAATCCATCGCAGTTGATCAACAACTGGGCTATGTTTATTATTCCGATGAACAAACCGGCATCCGTAAATATTATGCCGACCCATCGAAAGGAAATGAAGAACTCACATTATTTGGAGCAGGCGAATTCAAGGAAGATAATGAAGGCATCTCCATTTATCAGCTAACAGATAGTACAGGTTATATCCTGGTATCAGACCAGGGCGCCAATCGTTTCAACATTTATGCACGTGAGGGCAGTAAAACCAACCCACACGAACATAAGCTCATCGCTTCTATTCCTTTCTCTACACTGGAAAGTGATGGCAGCGACGTAACGGCTGTTTCTCTGCCTGGTTTCAAAGGTGGTTTATTTGTTGCTATGAGCACAGATAAAATCTTCCATTATTACAGCTGGGAAAAGATCGCCCAACGAGCAGGATTAAAAATCAGAGAGTAGTTATAGATTAGGTACACAGACGGGGAAAATAAGGGGCCAATGGCCCCTTATTTATACGACGGTACAGAATATAATCGGTTTGTGGGATCCTGGTTACCCCCAGTTGCCGGAACATGGTCACCAGTTGTCCGCGATGGTAAGTACCATGATTATTTAAATGCAGTATAATATCGACCAGAGGTTGTGTGAAGGAATCTCCTGCTAATGTTATATAAGTTAAGGGAGTTAAGAGATCCTGCTCATTTGCGGCAGTTAACCAATCGTGCCATTGCTGATTAAACCCCAATAATTTACCAGCAAGCTCATCCATGTGCATATCGCTGGTTTGTGAAACAGGCACAATCGGATTCACCCGTTGCAAACGCTGCCACCAAATACTGGAGGCCCCCAGCATATGCAAGAGCGTTTTGTGAACAGAGGGGAAGCTACTGGTGATCTCCCGCCGTTGTTCTTCTACAGAAAGGGATAAAGCCACCCCTAATAAGGCCTCATTGGCCCATTGTTCATAGCTGGTATAGGTTAAGAGTAAGTCCTTCATAATTCGTCTTACATTTGGGTAATGAATCATTTCAAAGCCTTAAAGTACTAATAATGTCCAATAAACCCACTTACACTGGCATCAGCTCACTGGCACTACATGCTGCCGGACATGATAATGCAGAGTTTGCGCACCTCACACCCATATTTGCTACCTCCACCTTTACATTTGACACGGCAGAAGATGGCATGGCCAGATTTGCCGGTTCCGATAAAACGCGCGTGTACAGCCGTTGGGGTAACCCCTCCTTTACAGCCGCCGAACAAACCATTGCTGCACTGGAAGCATTTGGTCTCAAAGATGAAACCGGAGCACCACTTGAGTTAAAAGCATTATTACATGCCAGCGGACAAGCCGCTATGACCACTTTATTCCTGGGTAATTTAAAATCGGGGGATGCCATTCTTTCGCATTATTCGCTATATGGTGGCACACAGGAGCTAATGACTAAAGTACTGGCTGCTACAGGCATTGAAGTGATCATTGCCGACCTGCGCGACCTGAATACTGCTGCTGAAGCTATTCAGCAACATAGCCATATCAAACTTGTTCATATAGAAACACCCGCCAATCCTACCATTCAATGTGTAGATATTGCCGCGATTACTCAACTGGCTAAACAAAGGGGGCTAATCGTGAGTGTTGATAATACATTTGCCACACCTTATCTACAACAGCCATTTGCTTTTGGGGTAGATTATGTGTTTCATTCTACCACTAAATTTCTGAATGGTCATGGCACTGCCATTGGCGGTGTTTTAATTGGAAAGGATCTTCAGAAGATGAATACCGATATCTGGAAGTGGCATGTACTGCTGGGCGGCAACAGTAACCCATTCGATGCATTCCTGCTTACACAGGGCATGAAAACCCTCGAATTAAGAATGGAACGTCACTGCGCCAATGCTAAAGCAGTGGCCGACTACCTGTCGCAACATCCTGCGATTGCAAAAGTGAATTTCACAGGCCTGCCCGATCATCCGGATTATGAACTCTGCAAAAAACAAATGCGCCAGCCAGGTGCCGTGATGAGCTTTGAGTTGAAAGGCGGATTGGAAGCAGGCAAAAAATTCATCAACCAACTCAAGATGTGTGTGCGCGCGATTTCTTTGGGAACGGTGGATACGCTGGTATCTCATCCTGCCAGCATGAGCCATTTTGGCATTCCGAGGGAAGAAAGAATCAAATATGGTATTACCGACGGACTGATTCGCTTTAGCGTGGGCATTGAGAATATTGATGACCTGATCGCCGATCTGGAGCAGGCACTGCAATAAGCGAGTACAGGCTGTAATATTTTACGATTTTTTACTACTAATATAGATATACCAAAGCTTTCACTATGAGAACTATGCTTTTGGCCATACTGGCTATTGGAACAATAACAGCAACAGCCCAAAAAAAGGGACGTACCAACCCGGTAACAGACCGTTTTGCAGGCTTGGACACAGCATTTGAACGAGTATTGAAAGAACAGCATGCAGCAGGTTTTGCCGTTGCAGTAGTAGAAAAAGATCAGATTATTTATAGCAAAGGCTTTGGTTATCGTGACTATGAAAAAAAACTGCCTGTTACCAGTAATACCTTGTTCGCCATTGGTAGCAGCACCAAAGCATTTACTGCCTCATTAATGGGCATTTTAGAAGATCAGGGTAAGATACAGCTGAATAAACCGGCAACCTCCTACCTACCCAATCTTAAATTCTACAATGATGATATGAACAGGCTCATCACCGTTCGGGACCTGATGACACATCGCACAGGTTTACCCAGACATGATTTGGCCTGGTATCTGTTTAAAAGCGGATCAAGAGATTCATTGCTTGCCCGTGTTCAATATCAACAGCCTTCTTACGGCATCCGGCAGCAATTCCAGTACAATAACTTCATGTACCTGGCGCAGGGTATGATCGCTGAGAAAATTACAGGGAAAAGCTGGGAACAGAATATCACCGATGATATCCTTACCCCACTGGGTATGAAGCGATCCAATTTTTCTGTTACCCGTATGCAGTCTGATAGCAATGCTGCAATTGGTTATGGACTAAAACAGGATAGCATTATCAATAAAACAGATTATTATCCCATCCATGCCATGGGGCCTGCAGGTAGCATCAATAGCTCTGTTAATGAAATGGCCAATTGGCTGATCACCTGGATCAATGGCGGAAAATTTCAGGGTAAGAAAATCATTCCTGCCGGTTATATCAATGATGCCATGAGTGCTCAAATGGTAGCTGGGCCAGGCTTACCTGGCAGCGAGCGGCCTAATTTGCATTTTTCTAATTATGGCTTAGGATGGTTCCTCGCTTCTTATAAAGGACATTACCGTGTTGAACATGGAGGCAATATTGATGGATTCTCTGCCAGTGTTTGCTTGTTCCCATCTGATAGCATTGGCATTGTTGTATTAACCAACCAGAATGGTTCTTCGGTAACTGCAGCTGTACGCAATTTACTGGCTGATAAACTACTCGGACTTCCTTACTTCGACTGGAATACAGATCTGGTGAGTGATATCAGGAAAGCAGCAAAAGAAAGTAAATCTGCCGCGGGCAATATCACATCCGACCAAAAGAAAGATACAAAACCCAGCCATGCCATCAAAGCGTATGAAGGGGTGTACACACATCCCGGATATGGTAGTATGGAAATTGAAGCCAAAGGAGATTCGCTGTTCATGTACCTCCCTGCCAATCCTGCCACCTATCTTAAACACTACCATT
>VFQP010001652.1_pt1 | contig 28540 bp, 39 predicted proteins | sample 3512351 | NCBI WGS metagenome assembly VFQP01 (sample SAMN10412372, study PRJNA504923) | tailings metagenome | isolation source: Relicate 1 Philex TSF1 revegetated site | place: Philippines: Tuba, Benguet | collected 2017-08-29
TGTGTGTGTGTGTGTGTGTGTGTGTGTGTGTGTGTGTGTGTGTGTGTGTGTGTGTTGCGGTGAGTGTGCATGTGTTGACGGTGTGTTGGTGTATGTACATGTAAATATGTATTCCATGCACATCTGGGACTCCACCACACCACCATGTTATACTCACACCACCACCACTCCACCACCCCATATGCAGATATGGAGCGATAATAAAGTTGTGTTTATCGGCTATTATCTCACTGAAGAGGAGGCTGCTCGTGCATTTGACAAGGCTGTATTGCTACTACAAGAAGACAAGGAAACCAACTTTCCCCCAGAAAGCTATGCAGTCATTGACGATGACCCAAATGTGACCAAACTGCGACCTAGAAATGCTGTCCAAGCAGCGGCACAGCGTGCATTTCGTGCGCACCAAGCCGCACAAATGCAGGCGGCTACCACAGCAGGTGGGGTGGGTGTGGGGGCTGGTGGGCAGCATGCACACACAGCAGGCGGGTGGGCAGCACAACACAACAACAACCAAAAAAACAACAATGATAATGGTGGTCATCCGGTGGCCAATGCAGAAAAAGTAGGTGTGGGGGAGATGCGACCCCCAGTAGCCAGGCCCCCCCGACCGGCCCCTCCCCCCAAACGTCGCCGCAATGCTGCCAACGGCCCCAGCAGTCGGTACAAAGGGGTGTCTTGGAGTGAACGCAGTCGAAAATGGCGTGCACAGCTATGGCATGATGGCAAGGTACAACACCTGGGCTTTTTCGACTGTGAGGAAGACGCCGCACGCTGCTATGACCGTGAATGTGTTCGCAAAAAGGGACGAGATGCCCATATAAACTTTCCCCTACCACCCCGGGGGGTCCTGAGCGATCAGGACAGCGAGGGGGATGGGAAAATGCAGTCGGATGAGGACGATGGGGGGAGTTCTGAGTCGAGGGGGGTGCGTCCATGGATGCCAAGGGACCGACTGGTGGCCCCGGGGCACTCGTTGGGGGATGTGTTGGAATCAGATGGTCGGCCGTATCAGCTACGTTCCCGGGAGGTGCGTGAGGAGGGGTGGTGGAGTGATCATGTGCACTGTTTCTTTGGTGCGTTGACCATGGTTTGTTGACTGCATACCATTATCGAGTGTGGTACACCACATATATGACGCACAAACAATACAGAACATGCGCCGTGTGGTGGACTATGACAACCCACGACACCCCCCCTTTTTCAACACCAATACATACCAAGACCACCCTTACAACCCACACCACCACACCGCACCATACCATGATGACGATGACCAACACCCAATCGACCCTATAGAGCTACTTATACAGAGCTGCATCTATGTATCCCCCACACGGGCCCGCATGTTGCTCAGTTTGGATGACGGGGCCCCCTACTGTCCCCCCCAGGCAGGGGGGGGCCTGCTGTGGGGTGCCACACGCCCCCGCGTTGGTGGGGGGGCTGCGCAAGGGGTGATGGCTGCTGGTGGCGAGAGTGCTGGTGATGGACATCAGGAAGGTGCTGCACACCGCGCGGCACATCACAGTGTTGACCAACAGCAGGGCGGTCAACTAGGACAAGAACAACAGCTGCTGTCGGCAGCAGCACAAGGGGCTCATGGGGTACAAGACCAACCGACACTACAACGTCTGTCTGCTGCACTCAAGCACTTGGCACAATGTGCATGATAAGGTTTTCCTAGTTACAATGGGTACTGTGGAAAATTATAGTGAGATGTATGTGCTGACACAGGTGTTGGTGCACACAGGTGGTTGTACACATTGCATGTGCATGTGTGCATGTGTGCAATTGAGTGTTTGATTCACCAACCAATGATTCACCAACCAATACATGTACTTGACCATCACTTTTTCTTTACCCAACAATGTTTGACCAGCCCGAGTTCCGTGCTGACCAGAGCATAGTGTACAGTGTGTCTGTGATAGGCATGCACGAAATAAAGCCATGTCAAACAACTGTGAAACCTCTGTGAAACAGTTGTACACTGGGTGTGTCTGTCACGGGTGTCCCTGTGAGTGGGTGTGACACAAACACACACAGTCCCTCCCCTACCTCCTGTGGGGATCATCATACACCACAACATACATTCCAACGTATAATGCAAAATATAATGCAACATACAAATTCTGCACACCCAATGCACATCACTGCAAATGACTGTGAATGACGTTGTTTTTTGTATGTGTCCTTTGTATGGAGACTTTTTCTTGTATGTGTAACTGTGCAGTGCATGTGTATGTGTGCCTTTGCATTACACAATACGACGTATACCAATGATTATACAAGCTTTAAAAATACACAAGTTTATAGCCAGCATGACGCAGGTCCCACCCTTGTACATAGTCACCATGTTGTAACTCTTCCGTTTCCATACACCTGTTGTACGAACAACACCGACGCACACACACTTTACCACAAAACACACATATAACAATCACACACATACAAATACAGCGTTATGCAAGGGGCAGGGGGCACCTACAATCGTGCTTGCACACAGGTGTTTGCACACAGGTGTTTGCACACAGGTGTTTGCACACAGGTGTTTGCACACAGGTGTTGGCACACAGGTGCCAACGCGTGTATGTTGGTGTTTTTTGGGGCATTCTGATGTGCAAAATTTACAAGGGAAAATCAAGGCGTTATTGGTGCAAATGCGCACCACAGCATGCACAGCATGTACAATACTATGCACACAAAGGCAATACAAACATTATACAGTGTCTATTTGTTTTTGTGTGTGAGAGTGTGTAGCGTGACTGTCACTGTGTCGGTGCAAGTACACACGAAAGAAATGTCAGGGGAGCGGAACACTTGAAAATATGCAACGTCACAACACTACAATACATGCAATGTCATCACACCTACAGGCACACTATGCATCATGTCACATGCTCACCACCACTCACACACATACATGAAACCTGCACACATGAGAAAACCTGCCCACACATATGCATATCAGACACACACATGCACATCCTCCTCCCCCCGCACACACACCCAACCATTCCTCCCCTCATCCAACCCTTATCATTCACCTCAACAACATTCCCTCACCCAACCCTTGCTCCCCTCTCACCCAACCCTCCCCTCTCACCCAACCCTCCCCTCTCACCCAAACAATATCTTCTCCGCAGTCAGCTTTGCACTAATCATCGCCAGTGGCACCCCATTCCCTGGTCGGGTTGACGCCCCCACAAAATACAATCCCTTTACTTTCGTGTCCTCATTGGCAGGTCTCAATGCAGCCAACTGTCCGAGTCCATGACTCAACCCAAAGGCCGCACCATGCATCAGTCCATATCGTTCTTCCCACATTTTGGGGGTGATGACGAGTTCAGAGGAGATGCGGGACTCTATGTCACCCACACCTGCGATCCTGGGGGGGGGGAGTGGGTGGGAGTGCGTGGGAGTGGGTGGGAATGCGTGGGAGTGGGTGTAGGGGATGGTGGGGGATGGTCTGCAGAGTGTGTGAAGTAGGGAAAGGTAGGGCATGCCACCATCATACCGTAGTGTGTTCAGTACAGCATCCCTACCAGCACGAACAAGCGGAGCGTAGTCATCCATGGTCAAACCTGTGAAGAACCCATGTGGAGAAACCCATGTGCAGAACCCTATATCAACATACATGTTGAGAATCTGCACATAAATGTACACACACTTGCAACTACAAGTGCATACACACAGACAAGCACATAGATATACACACATTTAAAACCGCACCTCTCCGCGCCATCTCTTGTCCATTGGCCACTGGCAGCAACACAGTGATGGCATCCCCCCCCTTTGGTGCAGCTGTGGGGTCGGTGCGGTTGGGTACATGCACATAAAAGTTGGGCCATCGCACAAGGTCTATTGGTTTTGCTGGTCGCTTCCATGACTGACGAAATTGTTCTGTAAGAGGGGGTTTTGTATGTTGGAGGAACGAGGGGTTGTGTGGGGTGTGTGTGTGTGGAGATAGGGCATGTGGTATGTGTGTATATATGTGCAAAACAGACACACACAGAGAAAGAGAAACACAGACAAACAGTGTGGTGTTCATACACAGCAAAGTTTTCATATACACTTCATGTACAGCATGCAACCAACAACCACCCCCACTGCATCGACCCCCCCCCCCACAACACACACATACCTGACAGAAACACATTATGCTGCAACAGACGCGGAAACGTCCCATCCACTGCCCAATTATATGCAATCACAGCTGCACTGTACTCCTTTTTAGCGAGTGCACGTGCCTTTTGCTGTCCATAGGGGAGGTCAAGGAGTTCATACGCAGCAGGCAGGTCTCTATTGCACACCACTATGTCTGACAACATGGCACCCCCTGCGTCTGTACGTACACCAACCAGATTGCCTTTGTATGTGAGGATGGTCTCAACCTTGGTGCTGTTTATGAGGGGGGGGGGGACGGGGGGGGGTAATGGGTGGGTGGGTGTTGATGGGTGAGGGTGGAAGGGTGTGGGTGTTCCTTACACAGGTGATATGAGCAGATGATACAGCAGGTGACATAAGTGAATTGTATACAAACACACTGTACACATAGATGATACAGGTTGGACAAGTGAATTGTATACAAGCAAACACTGTACACGTCAAGTACATACCGTGTGAGGACAGTAGCCCCACATCGTTCTGCAGCTGCTCTCAACCCATCAGCAACCTACACAATAATGGGTATGAGTGTGTGTGTGTGTGTGTGTGTGTAAGCTATAAATACTACAAAGGAACACACACCAACACATGTTACCCCCACCCCACCCCATTCACACACACACACACACACATTTCACCGCACACACACATCCTCCCCCTCCCCCCCCCACACATTCCCCCCTCCCCACACCTTTTGAAACCCTCCTACGGGATACCACACCCCATCAACAAGCTCTGTGGCTGCAAGCAGGCTAAAGGCTGCTGGGGCATCGTAGGGTGTGAGGCCCACATATAATGTTTGAAATGAAAACATGGCACGTAATCGAGGGTCTCGGAAATACTTGCCCAACCTATGATGACCAGGGTGTGTGTGAGAGGTGTGTGTGTTGAGGTGTGTGTGGGGGGGGGGTTGGGGTTGAGAGCAGTGCATGTGTAGAGTGTGTGAGGTTTGAGGTTTGGTGTCATTGCACATAACAGCTTTTATCAGTGGTATCAAGTATGTATCAAGAAATGCACACCTACACATGCACCACATGAATGGAGTGTACATGAATAGACTATGACACAGGAATGAGAATAATCCCATCCTTTTCACATCCATCACCCCCCCCTCCACACACCCATCACCCCCCCTCCCACACACTCCCACATCCTCTCACACACACGCACATACCGATCATATTGTGTGGCAATCAGATCTGCAATAGAAGCCTCCTGAAGCAATGGCAGTAGATATGGTGCAGCGAGTTGATCAGTCAAAAAATCAGTGTTGCGGTCAATGAATGCAGCGACTCCCACATCCAGAGTGGCACGTGCTGCCCTTAGCCATTTGAGGTATGCTTGACCTGTATGTGAGGGTGGTGTGTGTGATGATGGCAACAAGAATACCTTAATGGTGGTGGTGGTCAAATACCAACATGATCATGACTGATGAGTACGGTACACAATAACAACATGATCACGGTGATGAGTATGGTACACAACAGCAATGTGTGCATAGTGGTCAACTACAACATACTGGTCAACAACAACATATTGGTCAACAACAACATACTGGTCAACAACAACACAAACGCAACCTCTCATCCCCCAACATAACAAAACCACCACACCTGCTCCTGGTTCAACAACCTCCAGCTGTGCACACATGGCACCGACATCATACAGCATGTCGAGTCGTGTGCTGTCACCGAAAAACAGCCTGTATGCTGCCGGTTCCACTTTACGCATCTCAAAGTAATCTGAATAAGGAACCCCCATGGCCCCAAATGCCTCCATGTACTTGTCGGGAAACAGCAGGAGACTTGGCCCAGTGTCAAAGCGGTAGCCACCTGGCAGTGTAGTGGACTGACATCGGCCACCCACCTGTGTGAGGATTGAGGCATGATGGGTGGTGTATGGAGCAGGTTGCCAACACCAACAACACACCTCTCCATTCTGTTCCAGCACTGTCACATCAAGTCCAGCACTTGCTAGTCGCCCTGGAGTGCGAATATGCAACACAATATGAGCCACACATCCATCTCATCGGGTCAATCAGACATTTACCCCGGCATACCAGCCAATGCTAATCCACCAATACCAGCACCAATTATTATACATTTTCTTCGTGCTGGCGAGGGTGTGTATGAGGCAGTAATAGTCAATTTATGGCAACGGTTGCGTTGATTGATTCGGTGGATTGGGCAGCGTACATGATGGCGTACATGATGCCCACGATACCCCACACGTTGCAGATTCATGTGTGATTGTGTGATTGCAATGGAGGTTTTGGTTCTGGGTGGTTTTCTGAGGCAAATACTTTTCTTCAAAATCACTTTATCCCTGTCAACTGTTGACTACGATATTCGCATGTGTACACCAGTGCACCAAACAACAGATCAGCGCAGACAAGATCAACTGCCAAACGAGATAGCGCATCATCAACTACAACAACAGAACTCATCGTTGCACCCTCCACGCAACCTACATTCTTCCTAAACAACGCCCCCGCAACGAATTGCAGATGACAATCATCTACAGGTGGCCACAACGTAGCTAGCCGTTTCAACTGGCTTGAAAATCGCATACAGTGCATCTGCTCACTTGAGCTTTTATAAAGCCAGTTGTAAAGCATGGCTTCAAGCAGCGTGATGAGCACGCCCACCAAGTCGATTAGCCAGCTTGGAAAGAATGGAACTCTCAGTGGACGTGAGTCGCCCATGGCCCCGGTGCAACTGTGCTCTGCCACACCCTTGCTTGAGGACTGGCTCTTCAAGCAGTCTTCCATGGTGGACACCGTTGTCACCAAGCGATGGGGTGTGCTGTATTTGGATTACTTTGCACTGTTTCGCAAGCCCAAGGACAGCAAACCGAGCAAGGTCATTCCATTGACACGGTGCACATTGCCCCGTGAGGTGGAGACATCGCTGCTCAAGGTGCGCAAGCAATCGCGCAACACCGTGTGGGCACTTGCACGAGGCGAGGTGGAGGAGCAACAGCTGGTATGATGAGGCAGGCGGGTGGGCGTATGTTGGGGAACAGGGGTTGCTGGACTGGAATGCATCACATGTGCTGCTGTGTGTGGTCATCCTCCATATGTTGTTGCTTGTATTCCTGGTATTGCCACCTTTGTTGTCGAGCATGCACTCCCATCCCCGTCCACCCCATCCCGTGTCCTTCATCATGTCCATCACCACGTCGATCATCATGTCCATCACACCACAGCATCATTTTACCATCACCCCAAGCAAGGGCTCCCCCCTCACCATCTGCTTTACCGACCTCGCCAAGGCACAGCAGTGGCTGTCACTGGTGACTGAGGCATCCACCAATTCAAGGGTAGAGGGTACCAATTCAAAGCGTCGGTGGGAAAAGAAAGGGGTGGAGGGAGGAACCCACAGCCGCAAGACGTCCTTGGTGGATGATATCATGGTGAATTTTGGGTCGGAAGAGGGCACGGTATGTTGAGTGTGTGTGCGTGTAAAGGAGGGGTCCCATGAGGGAAGGGATGAGGGACTTTGGAAGGAGTGTGCTGTGTTTGTATAGATAGATGTACAGCATGGTTGTGTGTGTGATATGCACAGACAGACGCGTACAGATATATGATCGTGGAAGAGGGACACACACACACACACACATACAGACACCACATTCTCCATCACATCACCCTCACCCTCACCCTCACCCTCACCCTCACCCACAGTCACCCAACAGTGCCCCACCTTCCCGAAAGCACATGGATGTTATGCTTCGTGAAGAGGGGGAATGCAGTGATCATGAGTACCTGCATGGTTTGGATATCCCTCGGGGAAACAGCTCTGCATGTCTAGGTAGGTAATCATAGGTATTCATAGGTATTCATAGGGTGCTGGTGTGTTGACATGCCTGTGATTGGTGATGATACCTTGCTGGTTTTGTTTTTGTTCAAATACCTTGCTGTTGTACATCACAACACTGCTTGTGTTGTCAGGACCCTCTCTACCACACTCACATGCCCACACTCGCATGTGTATGCCCACACTCACATGTCCCATGAGTACTCCCACCACCCAACACCAACACCAACAAACCCCCCTCACACAGCGGATGACCCCAACTGTCACCTCACAAGCTTTACCAAGCGCTGGCGGTCTGTGCAGCATGTCAATGGTGTGGCGGTGTATGTAGAGTGTGGAGCCGAACATGATCAACAAGATATCGAGGGGGAAACAAAGATGATGAGTGTACCAGTGGCATGCACACCTGAGGCCTGCTTCAGGGTAGGTGCTTGGGTGGATGTTGGGTGCTTGTTGATTGTGTGGGTGATTTGGGAAGAGGGTGTTGTTGTCTTGGTGGGGGTGTTGGTGTGTTTGGACTTTTAGGCGGGGTGTGCATGACAACCCCATTTCCCCACACATTCATCAACAGGCAATCATGCGTCATGGTTTTGACAATTACAGCATTCTAGAAGCAGTGGACGCACACACAACTGTACTGTATCATCGAAGACCGGCAGGCATTGTCACATCTTCCCGGGATTGCGTGTTGTTGCGAACATGGCGACGGGATGTGGATGGCTCGTACATCATCTTGCTGCAGGACACAGAACACCCTGCTGCACCATCAGCGTGTGCTGGATTATTGGGGGGGACTGTACGTGCCAAGGTGCGTGGAGGATGTATGATCACCCTGATGATGATGATCATGTCATCGTGCATGGTTGATCACCATATCGCAACCACCCAACAGGTACATGCAGCAGGGTTTATTATTGCCCCCTGTGCACCTGAATACAGCAACCAGGCTGGGCGATCCACAGAGTGCCTCGTGACGGCAGTGGCCAAGATTGATCTTGGTGGGTGGCTCTCCCCCCGCTGCTGGGTGGGGCGGTGGCTGGCATCGTCATCACTGGACACGTATACCACAAGCTCATGGGTGCAAGGGCTGGTATCCAAAGTGATCACCCTGCGCGATTTGGTAGGTGATTGTGGACTGTTGATCAGCAACACCATTATGGACATGCTACCCACTTGCAGTGCAGCCCATCATCACTGCATCATCATCAACGTTCCACCACACATACACACCACTTCAACACAGGTGGAACAGGATCGTTTTCTGCGAAAACCATTCGACGATGCCATGATCCGACCCCAGCGTCCCGCTGCCATCAAGGCCCACTCCTCAGCTGCCAGCCTCCCCAGCATCAGCGATTCCGCACACCTCACACCTTCTGCATACAACATAGGTCGCACACAGAGCTTTGCTCCTGCTCGTATGAAGAGTGTCTCTGTACACGGCCGTGTGAACGGTGCTGCATCAACCCCATCGCCTGGTCAGGTTGGGAGTGTTGAGGATGATCAAATAGCGTGGATGGGTGGGACGCTGGCGCCCCATTTCTGGGCACAAATCAGTGCACAAGGGTTTAAAGTGCGGGGCGCCAAGTATTTGGTGGTATGGTGATGATGGATGATCGGGGATGTGGGATGATGATGGATGTGTGGGTGTACACAAACCTACAACACACGCAGGATCGCAAAAAGATTGCAGCAGCAGAACCCATTTTTGGTTTGGCGACGGTGGATATTGTCAAGATGCGCAAGCCATGCTTTCACATTGCCCGACACCTGCCATCCATCCGCTACTCAACAGCGCCGTTTACATTTTTGGTCAATATAATGGTGCCTTCCACACCGTTTTTGTCTCTGGTGGTGGCATGGTCTGCCTCTGATCCACTAGACGCTGCGGGGCGAATGCCTGCAGAGTCGGGATCCCTCAATCAATCATCATCAGGTATGTGATGTTGTTGATCAGGTGGTCTGGTACAATAACAAGTGTGCATTGACATACAACGCATCACAATCTACCCACACAACAGGGTTGCAGAGCAGCGGGGGTGACGAGGATGAATTTGACAGTGATCAGGAGGGGGGTTCCAACATCCCCGCGTCGCCCTTTGACCTAGGTGTCGCGCGCTTTTTGGCAGCCACAGATGATGTGCGCAACGGCAAATTCAAGCTCATTCCACGTATTGCCGAGGGGAGTTGGGTCATCAAGCAGAGTGTGGGCACCACCCCCGTCATCCTGGGTCGCAAGCTCACCACGCAATACCACCGGGGTCCCAATTACATGGAGGTTGACATTGATATTGGGTCGTCCACGGTGGCTGCATCTGTGGTCAACCTGGTGTATGGCGCAACCAAGAGCTTAGTAATTGACATGGCGGTGTTGTTCGAGGGACAAGCAGAGGACGAGCTGCCTGAGCAGTTGCTGGGGACGGTGCGCCTGGACCATATGGACCTGGGGACAGCACCATGGCTGGATGTGGAGCGTGGGGTGGTGTCTACAAGTGAGCCTGTGTGAGTGAGCGAGCGTAGGCGTTGTCCACCACAAAACCTGCCACCTGATTTTCGTGTTGTATCGTGTTGTATCTAGCATAGTTGTATTCGAACAGTTTTGGTAACTCGCAGACACTCGCATATTCTGCACAGCAGCAACTGCCAACAACCAGCCTTTGTCACCAAGAGCCCCTGATTTTCGTGCATCCACTGCCCTGCCCTTCTGGCCATGGAGCAAGACCACAAAAAGTACATACGATCTATAGTGAGAAGGGTGCACCCCGACTTGTTTGGCGCACACCCATATGAGAGAAACCGCAACGCAGAATCTTTGAAGGTACACCTCGCTGTTGCCTGCGGTGTGCACACCAGACGTTGTGTGGCGTATGTTGTGTGCTGTTTTAGGTGCACTGCAGCCAACAATTGGTGCAAGGGGGGTTGTTGAGTTGATGGAGCATCATTGTTGTGCTGACGACATCCAGTCTAGACAGTTGCTAGGGGCTCCTGAATACAGACTATCTCACACACCTTGCAACCCACCCATCACCATCCTAGGTGCTCAACTCGTATGTGGATGCCTTGTCGAGTGGCCAACCTGTGGACAAGAGCATTGTGGAGTTTTGGGTCAAGGAGGATGGGCAGCTTGTACGTATCGATGCAGAGTTGCCTTCCCATGGCTCCCTGGGCAACTTGTTCTTTTCCTTTGGTCTCATCACGGTAGACGAGCTGCAGCAGGGGTTGGGCACATATGACCTTGGTATGTGTGGGGGTTTAACACCAAAAGGGGGGGGCGAGGCTTTACAACACCCCCACACAAGAGGGGTTTGGGGGGGGGGGGGAGTGTGGTGGTGATTGCTTGCCATCCCTCACGTTGTTGTTGAATATGCAGCGGTATCCTGGTTTTGTACAGTTCACTTTCATCTTTGGTTCTGTCTCACTGTACACACATTGTACATACACAAACATACAACACATTCCAGGTGTGGACTCTCGGAACTTTCTAGAGTGGCTCAAGGAAACTGTCAATGAAGCAATTGTAGCAGCAGAACAACATGAACAACTCAAACGCAGCATTCGTGAGCTCCGTGCATCTATTGAAGACCGCTTTCTACTGTCTGCCATACATGTATGTGTGAATGAGTGTGTGTGTGTGTGTGTTTGTACACCACCTACACCATGCCTGCACTATTCTTAATATGGTGTTGTTTTCTTTCGATATAGTGTGCTGCTTACGTATACAAAACCACACATCATCCCACATCCGTGTACACAGGTGGGTGGTGAATTTGCAGTGGGCTATGCAGAGCAAACCCGACAAATTGATGCCCTCCGTGTTCTGGAATCGTCCATGCTGCAACTCACAGCAGACCAACCCTACCGATTTGAGGGGTTGAACATTCGACTCTACCATCCCGACAGCTGTCCCTTTGACACCTATCGTTTTCGAGAAGGGGGTCCACTCGACATGAACACCCCTTCCATGCCCAGCTATGTGGGGGATGATGGATGCTTGCATATTGTTGCAGATCGCAACAGCATCACACAGTCGCTCTTGGAATTGGATCTTGAGCGGGCGCGGCTGCTGACACGGTTGAGCATGTTTTGGGTGCGGCGTGTACGGTATGTGGGTGGTGGGTGGTATATGTGGTAGGGGGGTATGTGTACCCCAGGTATATCTTACACACATCTTACAAATACGCAACCCCACAACCACATCCAGGGAGCTTACACCTGCCCTCAAGGACATGCTCGGTGTGGAGAATGTATGGTGTGACACCCGCACAGAACAGAGCAGTCAAAAATTCGTCCTATGGGCAGGCTACCTGTTGGAAGCAAAACGTGACTTTGAAGACGTCTTGTCCAGCCGTCGCTTTTCCTTTTCCATACTTGTACACAGTGACACCTCTGCCCCACTTGTCGATTTCCTCTCCTCGTCTTCCGTGTTGCAGGTTCGTTCCGATTGCCCCCCCAAGCGTCTGTTGGAGTTTCTGTCGAGTGAATCCGGGAGCGCTGCGCACCAGAGTGCAGAGGCAGTGGCCAGTACAAAGGAGCAAGAGGAGGCTGCATTGAGTGCTGTGAGGGAAGCATTGGGTGCAAAACATGTCATTCGTGTGTGCTCGTCCTATGATCAGGTATGGTTTTTGGTGGGTGTTGTGTTGTGGCTGGCTGTGGTGGTGGTGGGTGGTGTTTTTTCCTTCCTGTGTGGGGGTGCTGTTTCATGATGAAAACAATAAATAGAGGACACATGTGATATGTGCCGAGACAGCAACAACACGTGGTGTGCATTCCACCCACCCACCCAGGATAAGGTACTCTCTGCGTGTGAGCGTCTCCTGCAGCATGCACCAGCCATCAAGCAAACAGTTGACCTCGCTGGTGCCTCCATTGCCATCGATGACTGCTATGAACTGTGGGAAAGTGGATTCATATCCATACCCTATGACTTTGAAATATCCGAACTCCAACCCCAGCTACAAAAACTCCTCGCAGCAGGCAACGCACGTGCTGCTGCAACCAACAGCCACGGGGACACTGCGCCCCCCGAGGGGGGCGCGACTGCCACGGCTGCTGCTGCTGGTATGTCGGGGGAGGGGAGTAGTGACGAGGATAGGGAGGCGGAGGTGGTGGTGGCAATGGAGGGGGTGGAGTTTGATATGGAGCAGGAGGATGGGTATATTACAGCTGCGTCACGGAGGCAAGGTGTGAGGTTGGAATTCCCTCACGCATATTCATGTTGTTTCATGAGCATTTGTTATGTGTGAGCATGTGTTGATGCATGCATGTGTGGTGGAGTGTTGTTCTTTGTGTGGATTAGTGGTTATTGTCTAATAACAGTCAGGCATGCACATACACATGGCACCCACACACAACACATACACATGGCACCCAAACACAACACATACATATGGCACCCACACACAACACGTACGCATGACAGCACAGCAGCACTACACAGATCAGCAGCCCATGCATCTCTACCCTCCTCCTCCACCACCACCTCTCCACTGGGCAGCCCCTCCACAGGCCCCTCGCTTGCCCTTACACACCCAACAACACCCAACAACCACACAGGAGGACAACGTGCAGTGGGGACACAAGCAACAGCACCACGGCGGGGGACGGGTGGGCGTCGTATGCTGCCCACGCTGCGCCCGGGGCGGTTGATGGCACAGCGTGCACAGCGTGTATCGACACTGACAGGGCGTGTGTTGGGGTGCCGACCATAGCAGTAGAGAGAATCATGGTGTTGTGTGTAGCATACTGTGTGGTTTGAGATGGATTGTGTGGTGGCTTGTTGTGCAACGAAACATGCATGTTTCTCTGTGTATGTTTGGTAGAGCAGCATGTGCAGTGGGTGGGTATATGCAAGCATGGTGTGTGCAGGTTGAAGCATAGCATGCACAGCATGATCGATACTTGTTGTTTTGGCGTGTTGTGCTGGTGTGTATTGCATGTGTGGAGAGCAGGCACACATGGTGTGTTGTTGATGGCAGTGGGGTGTGTGTGGGACTAGTGCGAGTATGTGATATGTATGTAGATATTTGCAGCAGCATGATTCACTTTGAAATATCTCCTTGTGTGCTGATGTGTGCCGATGTGTCAATGGGTCACTGCACAACACTTTACCATCTTTTTCATACACGTGGAGCACTTTGTAGCATACACACACATGCATACACACGCACATGAGGAACAAAAGAAATGCATCAAAGGGGGTGGTATTGCTATGGCGTACACATGCTGTGCAATCAACCTGTCCCCGTACAGAACGACGTCAAGTGCACATGTGGTGTGTTGTGTGATTGTGTGTGGTGTTTGTCGGTGGTGTTCCTCCGTTGTTGTTTTCCATGAACACAACAACAAAAAGGGGACACCATGCGTCTTTGATTCATGCACGCCTGTCATTTGCGTGCGCACTGTTATTGTGTTTCCACTGGTATGTGTAAAGCTCGTGTGTACAATGAGGATGATGTGTTGGATGATGATGACCCCACAAACACGCCAGAGGAGAAACAAAACTGTCACGCCACAAAATATCCTACCACATGTGTTGCAACCCAAGTGATTCTAATTCGTTGACCAACATTGGCTTGTTGACTGCTTGGTCAACGCCGCCGACCTGTTGTTCCTTGCTCACATGGACCTGCCCATGCAACACGGCCGCCCAGGGCGCGAGTGCTGGGTGCTGCTGTGTGAGTGCATCCACACGAGGCCATGCACATGCCCGAGCAGCGACATGCATTGCCAGCAATGGACAATTGGCCTTGGAATGTGGTGTGTGGACGAGTTGCATTGCCCCATGATAGATGTTGATGGGCAAACCCACCCTTTCACATACACTCACATGCGTTATCACACATGCACACATGCACTTTCACATATACACCACCACCACCACATCATGTTTCATACCCTGCACAGCGCCACCTCAGCAGCCACAGCATCCCCCCTCAGCAGCGCAAGTACCACTGCATGTCGTGTAGCTGCAGCAGAGGGGGCCCCTGCCTTGGTGGGCCCCTGTGACAGGGGGTCCCCTGCACCCCCTCCAGCGCCTGTCAGGGATTTCAGGACGTGCACTTTATGCACTTTGTCAAGGGCTGCATAGCACTGGAGGGCGAGGGACAGCTGTCCTGCTTTGAGTGCAAATGATGCAAGACATGCCCACGCAGTGGTGTCCTGTGTATGGTGGTATGGGGGGGAAGTGAAGGGGGAGTGAGGGGGGGGAGTGAGGGGGGGGAGTGAGGGGGCAACTAAGGGGTGGGTGTATAGGGAGGGGTGAGTGCAAGTGTTTGTGTGTTGTGGCAGATGTATATGCATTAAACACCACAACAAGAACAACCACTACAACACAGTTCATCCACACCACACCATAACAACACCATTACAACACAACACCATTACAATCACACACCTTGGCAGTACGACATACGCGTTGTGCTTCTGCCCACTTGTTATTCAATGCCAGTTGCGTCACCACGAGGGGATATGGTGGCAGGGTTATTCTTGACAGTAAATTACTACTCCCTGTGTGTTTTGTCATGAGACACCACCAGCCACAGCACTGCGCCAGTCTGACACCATCACCACTGGGGTTTATGGGGAAACGTGTGGTGGTAAGAGCGTGGTGGTAGGAGTGTGGTGGTAAGAGTGTGTTGGTGATGAAATGAGAAGGGGGGGGATGTACCATCATGGTGGTGTTGATGACGTGTGGTGTTTCATGCACACCAATACACACACACACCAGTTACTCTTTTACACACACATACACACACACCATTTTCTCGTTCTCACACACTCACACACACATACACCCTCACTCACACACATACCCAGCAGGGCACTTGTATGTACTAGCTGCAAGCAGATCATTGTCAATGAATGCAGCTGCTGGGTGAAACCATACATGCTGTGAGGGAGAACAGGTGTGGGTGTGTGTGAGGGAGTGTGTGTATATATGCATGGTACCACACAACAACATACTCTACCAAAAAACATACAAAAACTATCCCATCCCCCCCAACCCCCCCCCCCCACACACACACCAGTGATGTATCCACCACAACAATATACAAAACCTATCCATAATCATCCCACACTCACCAGTGATGTGTCCACCACAGCAGCAAGCATGTCCTCGTGATCATGCAGCACCACCTGCCGCACAAACCCCGACAACCGACAGGGGGCCCCACCGGGCCCACATCGCCACACCCACAGTGTCTGCATCGAATCCACAAAGGCAAGCACACGGTCTGCTGCGGTCATGGTGGTGTGGTGTCCCATAAGGTGGATGGTGGTGATGGGGTGGGTGTGGGTGAGGGGGGAGAGGCATGGGCGGCCGGTGGTGGGGTCGAGGAGACGTACCACTGAGGGTGATGGACAGGGGAGGGGAGGGATGTGCAGGGAGGGTGGTGGTGGTGTGCAACACACGTACACAGCACACATAGGTATACAGCACACACAGGTATACAGCACACACAGGTATACACTTTCACACACACTCATCACACACACTCATCACACACACTTGCATACACACTCATCACTGCATACACACTCATCATTGTATGCACACTCATCACTGCATACACACTCATCACTGTATACACACTCATCACTGCATACACACGCATCATTGTATGCACACTCAACATACTTGTGGGGTTGAGGGGGTCTACGTATGCCAGCACATCATCAGTGAGGGACACATCCACCACTGTGTCACCTTGCAGACCTTTGTGTGTGTGTGTGTTTGTGGTGCGTGTATGTGGTGTGTGTGGTGTGTGTGTGGCATGTATGTGTGGTGTGTATGTTGACAATTCAATGCTTGGTTGTAATGGGCAAACGTATGGTCAATGGTCAACACCACCATCCACCACCATCTCACACTCTACACACGCACACTCGCTTCCCCCCACACACTCTCTTTCCCCTCCCACGCTCTCCACACACAACCTCTCCCCACCCCACCCCACCCTACACACACCAGGGATAGTGGGATGACTCAGCAGTCGTGCCTCATAGCTTAACACCTGCACCCCCCCACCCGCATCCACCACCACAAAACAACTTGTAGCCTGACGCATCAGCACGACAGGTGCCGCCATGTCGAGGGTGTGGGGCGTGTTGACCGCGAGAGGGTTGACCACCATGCAGCGTGTGGCAGTGGTGATGAGGAGGCGGTTGTGGGAAAGGGAACAGGAGAGCACACGGTGATGGACGTCAATGAATTCGGTGGTATCATCTGTGTATGGTGTGTGTGTGTGTGTGTGTTGATGATTAGTTGTTTCAAGAGTGTGGGTGGGTGGGTGAAAATCACGTGCTACATGAACAGGAAACACACTACATGCCACAACACACACTACATGCTATAACACACATCACCTCACCCCCCCACACACCTGCTGCGTTATACAGCGACACCTCTGTTGGTTGCGTCAATGTTGCGGTCAAACCTTTGTGTCGCCATGTTTGACCAACCACATCTGCAGTACACACAGTGGCATTTGCACATGCTGCAGCAACTGCCGAACCACACCATGACCATGATACACGCAACACGGATCCTGCTGTGAGGAGCAACTGTGTGGGTGGGGGGAGTGTTCATTCATACATGTGATTGCTCATGAATGCACATGTGTGAGAGGAAGGGGGAGGGAGTGATGTGATTGTTGTTGAATGCACATGTGAGAGAGGGAGGTATATCCGTGTGCATGTATGTGTGCATGTGTTGCTACATACACAAAAACACAAACACAAGCATAGGTTGTCATGCACATTCATAAAGTATCATGCACATTCACAAGGTATCATGCCCATGATCAACACTACCGACACCTTGCTCAGTGTGTTTCCTGTGTCATTGCACAGCAGCAACAAATCATGCATGCCCACTGTAAACATGCTACGAGTGGGTGACCATGCAACACAGGTGACTGGGTGAGCAAGGGGTGGGCTGCTATACAAACGCTGTCCCTGCCGCGTCCATAACTATCATGTGTATGGTGTGGTGAGGGGTTGGGGTGTGTACGGGTCTTTTGTGGGAGTAATTGTACCACAACACACATGCATACATCCAGTGGTGCAACAACCAGCACATACATAATGCGTACAACTCATCACACCCCAACAAGCCCCCTCACAAAACACACACACCTTGTATCGACAATCCTCCCCCCCTGTCACAACCATGTCATGCACACCACCCCAATCCACACACAGCATCAACCCCTCATGTGCATCATCAAGTGACAGTACAACGCCATTCTGGAGGCTGCCCAGCAACAGTGATTGGCCAGCAACAGCTGCGATGCTGGTGCCCTTGGCATCCCAAGTGCATTGGAGGATGGCATGGGATGCTTGCATGAAAATGGCACGTTGACTCGCAAGGTTGCGTGACCATATGGATACAACGCCATCCTCTGTGGCTGAAGCAAGCATGATGCCTGAGGTTATTGGGGATTGCGCAGGGATGAGGAGGGGTTGGCTGATGAAGATGGTTCGAAAACCACAAACTGTAGATCCACACACACATACAAAGACAGTGCGTACCATCTGGGCTCCACCGTACACAGGTGATGGGGCTTTTGGAAGCCTCTACAGACTTTTCCAGACGTCCACTGCTGGTGATGGTGCACAGGCGCCCTGTACACACACAGGCGTGGGGGGGGGGGGGGAGCATGATGATGGAGGCATGATGATGGGCGAGGATAATGATGATGCATGCTGTGTTGAAACATTCACAAAATCATATACAAACAAACCTGCAACGTCACCAATGGCTGCAATTTCTGTGACATCTTTGCTGCGGCGTTGTGCAGCATAGGGCAAGACATGCATGTCGGTGACAGGGGATGGTAATGCCAACAGCTGCGTGTGGGAAATAGAGTTTCTGTGTGTGCAGTAGCTGACACAACACTGTCCACGCAGCGCAAAACCACATACTTGCTTGGATCCTCGCAAACTCCTGTCGAGCACTTGGATGCTGTTGGTGTCTTCTGCATACGCATACATCTCACCAGTGGAGCTCCAATCGCATGTCCTTACGTGCAATGCACGGTTGGCACAATCCAGTTGCAACTTCATGGCTGTTGCTGTAGTGGTGTTGATGATCACAGATGGCGGCAACAGCGTCAATACATCTTTTTCAGGCAGAAATTGGGCAACATCCTCTGCAGTGCACAAAACAATACAGGCACACGATGACGATGAGCACGGAACAAAAACAACTTGAGTAAACCCACATAGTGAAAAAATATACTGGTCGAAACATGATCGCCCATACACACGTTTCCACAACATTGACGTTGCACGTGAATTTGACTGAGGATGAACGATCAATGAAGCACATGCTGATATTGTGACGATGCCATCGTTCCCAACTGATACCATCTGCTTCCAGATACAATCACAACAACACACGTCGTCATGATCACATTATGATCACCACCACCATAGTTCTCATGATCAGCAAATCATGATGATGGACACAAGTCAAAACTATACATGACCATGAACGACGACGTTACACCCACGCGCCAGCAGCCCTCCAAGCCGCTGTTTTACCACACAAGCTCACCATATAGAGGTCATGCATCCACATCAGCACAGAGACGCAGCCCTCAAACTGCTCCATGGCGGGAGGTATGTGTACGGCATACAAAACCACAGCCATGTATTCACACAGCCATGTATTCCAACCAACACTATCATGCCTCGATTCACCCCCACGTCAGACTGTCGGTGGCCCATTGGGTGAGCTGCTGCGTGCTGCTGCATCAAGCCCACAGCACGACAATGGCAACATGCAGCCACACACCATGCATGCTGCACATCCTGCATCCCCACGTATCCAACAGCACGACCCCCCACAACCTACATGCAGCGCATCATACACCAAAGAAGGCATGCACCTGCAGCAAATTGCGCAGCTCAAGCATCAATTGCAGGTGGCACTACAGCAACGGTGTGTCATGGGTGGGAGACATGGAGATGGGACCATCTGGAAAACGTGTTGTTTGTATGCTTGTGTGGGTATACATGAGTGGGTATACAGGGTGTGCAGCCATTACCACTTGCGTGCATTCACTAACAATAAACACAGGGATGATGCAGCACGCGCACATGCACAGCAACAGGCTGATTGGGAGGTTGCACAGCACGCACAGCATGAACAGACACGCCAACAGCTTTTACAACTACAACAACAAGCTGATGCAAGTATGTGTATTGCTGTTGCACATATTAATCACCATCAACAACCACCATCTGTGATGCGCACACATCCCTGCACAACAGACCACATCCCAGCACATCCCAACATCCCAACGACAGGCCACCATGCAGCAACCACCACCTTGCAACACCAACTCGACCAATGCATAGCACAGCGTGACGACGCACAACGCCAGGTCAGCACTCTGGAATCCCAACTCCAGGAACAGTCAACGTTTGTAGACCATGTGTTGACCAGGTTCCAGAGTGCCATCGCAGCGGTTCAACACATGGAGCAGCATTGTGCTGCAGCAGATGCACGAATTGCAACACAGCAGCAGGAGATGCAGAGACGGCTGGAGGAGGAGGGGGGGAGGCATGCACAGGTGGTTGAGGCAATGCAGCTACAGTATGAGGGGGAGCTGCAACATGCTGCATTGCGGTATGGTTGTTGTTGTTGTTGTTGTTGTTGTTGTTGTTGTTATTATCATCATTATTATTTTTTTGTGTGTGTGCATGACGCATATTGGTTTTAGCACATTACAAGTTTGTACATGACCACTGCTCTTATGTCATCAACCCAATGGCCCACACAATCACCACACCCACAACCCAACTGCATATCTTCCCCCACTGCCCCCGTTATCACCATATCTCCCCCCCACTGTCTTCTTTCTCTACTCCCAATGTCTTCTTCCTCTCTATCCCCCAACAGGCTGGACACAGCAGTGCAGGAGGCACACAAGGCAGGTCAGCAGGCAGTGCGGCAGGTACAGGACAAGGCTTCACTGGAGGTGCATCGGTTGACTAGGGAACTGGAGGCGCTGAGAAATGCCCAGGCAGGGGTGGTGGTGGAGTATGAGGGACGGGTATGAGGGAGGTTGAGAGGAGTGGTGCTGTGTTTGTTGTGTTTGTTTGTGTGTTTTGCATGTGTGGAATGCTTGTTGCTTGTTTGTGCATGTATCATGTACCATAATTCAAGAAGGTTCAATTAATCATAGACGCACACTATACACACACTACATAACAACCCTGATTCTTTTTCATGACACAGCTTTCCCGCATGGTCAAACATGCGTCTGACAGTCAACGTGCATTAGAACAGCGGTGTGCGGGGTTGGTAGAGGCAGTGGAGGGCAAGACTGCTGCATTAAAGGTGGCACAACAACAGGTATGTAGTGGTAACAACAGGAATGTGTGTTGCACACCTCCCATACACACCCAACATCCCCCCACACCAGGCTGCTGAATATGCCAGTGAGGTGGAACGCCTTCGACGCAAAATGAAAAAATGCGTTGCAGCCATCAAAGCCCTGGAACACGGACGGCAACAGCTGGAAGCAGCAGTGCAGCAATCCACCACCACCCATCACCATCTCGAATCAACCGCTGCTGCCCACAAAGCACAGCATGATGCCAAGGATGCCATGCTGCAAACAGCGGTGCACACAGCAGCAGCACTGCACCAACGCTTGGCTGTGGTCGAGCGGAAGCTTGCACAGCAACGGGGGGTGGTGGCAGCTGCAAAGAAAGCGCAGATAATGGGCCCATGTGTGCCCATTGAAGGGATAGCATCCATGGACGACAGGCAGAGCAGCAGTAGCCCCCGTATTGCTGCAGTGCATGCATCACAGGGTGCCTCCCAGGGTGTCTCCCAGCGTAACGAGGTGCTTGGTGGTGCAGATGTAGTGTGCGAAAACCCCTTGTTTGCATCAACCCGGCCCCCAAGCAGTCTTGTGTCGGTGGGGTGGGGTGGGACGACCGCGAGCCAGGCTATGGAGTGTGCATCACCAGCATCACGTGCAGCAAGTGCAACGCTGTCCAACATTGCACTGAAGCTACAGGAGCTGCAGCGCCACTTGCAATCGACACCACCAGTGTTGTGATTTGTACATATAACTTGTTGTTTTTGCTGTGTATTTTGGGAATTGCTTTGTTGTTCATGATTCTCTGCCGGATGCAGTGGGTTGGATGCTGTCGCCGCCGGTGCCCTGATCTGGCTGCTGGTGACGATGTGCTCTGCGGATGGTTGCATTGCTAGGTCTGGCTGCTGGTGACGATGTGCTCTGCGGATGGTTGCATTGCTAGGCTGAGTTTGGTGAGGCTGTGTACACAAGTGTATTGTGGAGTATATTTGCGCCCCTGCTACAGTTTGACCACAACTCGACATATATGCACAAACAAGCAACAACCGGCACAAAAAAAAATTATTGTCACACAACAACACCATATATAACAACAACTATGGCAATATACAACGGGCCACCTAGGGGTGGCACAAGAGGTGGGAAGGATCAATTCACCTGGGATCAAGTAAAGAGTGACAACGATCGAACGTACTACCTGGGACACAGTGTCAAAGCATTGACTGGGCGATGGCAAAAAGGTTGGTTGGGATTCATTTTCGTAAATAGTTTCACGAGTTTTTCCAACCATTGCACATGAAATGCACATGTTTCACAGGCAAGGACGTCTACTGGTACACCCGTGAAAAAGATGAGAGTGGTGGTGTATCCTCCAACGAATTCAACGCTATCAAAGCCAAAGAAGAAGAGCTCATGTTGCAGGTAGATGCGTTGGAACTGGTGCTCCTCATACGAATACACCTCCCCACCAACACCCTTGTCTTCTCAGGCACTGGGCCTCAAGCCCAAAAGCCAGCCTTCTGGACAGGGGAGACCTCTGGAAAAGCATGAACTTGCTGCGCTGTTGCAAAAGGATGCGGATGATCAACCGTCTGCTGGGGCAGGGGCTGGGCTATTTGAGGAGGACAGAATGAAGGGGCTTGGATATGGGAGGTATATTTGGGGGGTAGGATGGTTGGTTTCATCCTGGGTAAATGGTTACATACATTGTGATGCTGCAACCTGTATTTGACAATTCATGGCATCAACACCATGTTGCACACGACACCACTCACATCACACATCACAGGGGTGCGGTGATGGCAGAAGCCGCACATGAGGTGCTGGGAGCAGAGGGACCCTCTGACGGGGCAGGGCCGGGCAACACAGGGCTCCCCCCACCACCCCCTGGGCCCCCCCCCCGGGTCCAGCTATCTACCAAGGACCTCAAGATGCTCCACAAGGCTATGAAAAAGCAGGAGAAAAAGGAGAAAAAGTCAAAAAAGTCAAAAAAAGAAAAACACAAGAAAAAGGTACCAAGAGAGGAGGGGTGTGCGTACTGGTAGGGGCTCCTGTATGCATGCTGTGATTGCTGTGTATGCTGCGTATGGATTTACAGAATCGTGTATGCTCACAATGCACGCACGCCCTCACACACATCACCTCACACACACCAAAAACACAGTCGAAGAAGAGCACGCGACACAAAAACAGCAGCAGTGATGGGGGGAGTAGCGATGATGACGCACCTCGTGGCACTGCATACACACGACATGGTGGGCGACATGACAGCAGGAGCCCTGTTCGTGGTGGTGATGGTGGTAGTGGCCGACATGACAGCAGGAGCCCTGTTCGTGGTGGTGGTGGTGGTGGTGGGCGACATGACAGCAGGAGCCCTGTTCGTGGTGGTGATGGTGGTGGTGGGCGACGTGACAGCAGGAGCCCTGTTCGTGGTGGTGGTGGTGGTGGGCGACATGACAGCAGGAGCCCTGTTCGTGGTGGTGGTGGTGGTGGGCGACGTGACAGCAGGAGCCCTGTGTATCGAAGGCACAGGAGTCGCTCACCTGTGCGTCAACGCTATCACAGCCGCAGTCCCATGCGTGGTAGTGGTGGTGGTGGGAGGTATGAGGCGCGCAACCGTTCCCCCCCTCGACACCGACATGACAGTCCATAATGGTGGGTGTGATGTTGCATTGCTGTGTGTGTGTGCATCACCGCTCAATGGTGGGGCATGCTTGAGTTGGGGATTCTTGTTGTAAATGCACTGTGTCTGAGCACATTGAATGTAACAATCAATTACACATGGTTACTCTTGATACTGGTCAGTTGAATACACAGTACATACAAAACCAGGTAATGAATACCAAAGTACAAAAAAATACGTAGACAACATGAAATACCAAAGATTCTGCATGGCATCCCCTGCCTTGAACCTGCTACTTAATTGGCTCTGCATATGTATACCCTCTGTTTCACATGTATTTTTCCATCACATGTATGTATCACATGTATGTATCACATGTATGTATCACCTTGCACCCTCCAGCACCCACATCCACCGGCTATCATTCACATATCCCTGCACATCATACACACGCTTGTCCACAAGATTACTGTGTTATGAGAGAGGGGGTGCATGTGAGCATGTGCGTGGCAGGGGTGTGCATGTGTACACAAGCATCACCAAGCATCACCAAGCAACATGCCAAGTGTGAGGCAGAGCATCACCAGACACATCTCTCATACCGGAAATGCGCCACATAAGCACACCCATCAGCATCCAGCACCTCCACCTCCTTTCCAGCACTCTTGAATTTCCCATCATGCACAAAAAACTGAAACACGCTCCCCGGCAGCACCAGGGCCTTGTGTGAGAGCTTTTGTGTGTTGCGTAATGTGTATTTATGAAGTGGTTGCAGTCCTGAGGTGCCCTGCCAGGCATGCTCTTCACCCTGTTGTGGTGGGTTGGATGTGGGGGGGGAGTTGGTAGGGGCAGGGATGTGGGTGGGAGTTTGCACACACGATAGTGCATGTGTATATGTACTGTACATGTGTGTTTTGTCCTGTACATGTGTATTGGTATGCTTTCCACATGACATTTGTGCATAACACCACCACCACCATCAGCACAACATGCACACAACACCCAACCACCCACCACCACCACCACACACACACACACACCTGTCCTCCATCACTCAGGCAATCAACACACAAGGTATCATACTCCTCCAGTGTTATATGATCACCCATTGAAAAACACCCAGTCAACAGTCCCTGCACACTGCTGGGGTATGTCGTCACAAGCAGCTCATCCATATCTGTCATAAAGACGTACGCACCACGACCCCATAGAGCGAGCAGTGCATGATTGAACACAACACCCTGTGTGGGGGTGGTGATGGGGGGGTATTGATTGGTGTGTGCAAGCAACATGCACCAACAAGCATAGCAACACACACACAGCAATACACACAAACAAACCAAAAACAAATAGTGCGACCACCCCCACACCCATCCACCCACCAAATGGCTGTACTCCACCTGGTCAAAGGTGTGCGCCCCCTCAATTAAATTCAAATATGGCCAGGGAACCATGTGCAACACCCGCTGCTGCTGCAAAACATGCAGCCTATGTGCCTGCGCAAACAACCCAAGGTATTCATCATTGAAATAAAACAGGGTCCCTGCTGCACCAAGGTGCCTGTGGTATTCGGTGTGCACTGCAATATACTGTGCTGCCTGGTCCACGGGGATGCGGTAAAACTGACCAATCACAGTGTAGACGTCAGGGGCGGTGGGGGAGACCGATTGCCATGGCTCGGCAGACTGGAGCACATGGGAGAGCGTGACATGCCGCGCCCAATCCTCGATAAACAATGTGTAATCGTTGTGGAGCGCCGTGTTGGGAATTTTGGAAACGTGGTGGGTGGTTTCAATGGTGGTGGGGATGGAGGCTTGAAGCCAGCCAGGACGGTAGGCATCGACGGGTTGGTAGGTTGTGACGGGATGGACGATGCTGCGTGATGCGCTGGCGTCGTCGGTGATGGTCATAAACAAGGGGTGCTGCAAGAGCAGCGATGGGTTTTCCAGCTTGAGGTTGGCCCAGAGACGTGGTTGTCTAGCCTCTTCAAAAAAGTAAAAGCCCTCGAGGTGTGATCGGCGCCATGTGACCGGTTGATGGGATGATAATGATGCTTGTTGTTCGGTGGTTGCATGGGTTTCATAGTGGCGCACAGCCTTGAGCCATAGGTGCAAGCCACCACACAAGGGTTTGCGACGGAGTTGTGGGGTGAGGCAGCCAGGGATGAAGGAATAGTGGACGCCCAGGTGGTGAATGGCGGTGGTGTTGGCATGCTGGGAGGGTGTCAGCAGGGATGGGATGCCATGGGTGTGCTGTTGTGCAGCTGTGTTTGTTGGTGGGGGGGGTATGGTTGGGGGAACAAGCAAGTAGTACGTGTGACAATCACAACATACCACTCTGCAGGCACCGAGTTGTGAATAAAACCAACACAACATATATGAATGTTGCCAATGTATGGTCACACAATGGCATGATGCAGGCGTTATATTGGAATGGCGTTGCTGTTGTGGTGCTGCTCCATCAGACCCGATGCCCACAGTGTGACGCCAACACGGTATATCTATTGCGCTCTATTGCGCTATTAGGGCTACGTGTTTGCTAGTGTATGGTATTGAGGTATTGTTCACTTGGCACCATGGCGGCAACAGTTGTGGTGCTTGCCCGAACAACTGCAAAAACAATATGCAAAAACAATGTGCTCAGACCTTTCCATAGTGCGTGCATAGTGCGTTCTCCATAGTGCGTCCATACGCGCACACACAGAACGAGCAACATACAGCAGCCACACACATCACCATCACACATGTCGTCTTGGGCTGCAATTGCGGGTGCTGCGAGCAAGCCCAAGGCTGCTGCCGTGCCTACCGTTCCAGAAGGCGTCACAGTCGTGGTGGATGCAAACGCCATCATCAGTGGCATGCAACTCGACCGGCTCGGTGACACGGCCGTCACCATCCCCTCTGTACTTGCTGAGATAAAAGACGCTGCGTCACGCCAGCGCCTAGCCACGCTGCCACTGGGCATCAGCACCATGCAGCCCAATGAAGAATCTATCAATGCAGGTGTGTCCGGCAAGGCTTTTGGGAGGGGGGGGGGAACACCTTGTTGTTGTGTATGTCTCCATTTCCTACACTGTGATGCACGACGCCTCTGCACACACTACATGCACACACCACATGCACACACCACAGTAACACGCTTTGCGCGCCTCACGGGTGATATCGGCACACTCTCCACTGTGGACATGCATGTGCTCGCCCTCGCCCACATGCTCACCATTGCCGCCCATGGTGCCGATGCCTTGCGATCCCAACCCGCCCCACCCAAGACATACACCAAGGCTCGTCGCAACACAATGGCGTTGCCAGGGTGGGGGGATGAGGGAGAGGAGTGGGATGTGCTGGATGCACTACCTGATGTTGGGGATGCACCTGGTATGTGGTGTTGTTGGGTGGTTGTGTTTGATGGTGTGATGGGTTGTTGATGGTGGTATGTGTTGTGGGGGGGCAAAAGGTGAAGGGAGGCGTATTTGCTGCTGCACGTGTTTTTTTGGGTTGCAAGCATCACCTGAATACTACCCCATATACACACACATATTGCCCCATATACACACACATATTGCCCCATATACACACACATATTGCCCCATATACACACACATATTGCCCCATATACACACACATATTGCCCCATATACACACACATATTGCCCCATATACACACACATATTGCCCCATATACACACATATCGCCCCATACTACACACATATGTTGCCCCCTACTGCACACACACACACACACACACACACACACACACACACACACACACACACACACACAGGGAGTCGTATTGCCACTTCAATACAACAACTCACACTACACGATGATGATAAGGAGGAGGAGGAGTTGCACCATGATGCGGCTGTGGGCGGTTTTGTTTCCTCTCACACCCAGCATGACCAAGGACATTCCAATGATCAAGCACAAGGGCATGCTCATGATACTAATGATGGAGATACCAATGATGGAGATACCAATGATGGAGATGCCAACAACAACAAAAGCAATCATGATGATAATGAGGCGAACAACAATAGCAATGATGATAATGATGATGATAATGAGGAGGAGGAGGCATGGGAAGTAGCAGCCAGTAGTAGGAATGCATTGCGCAGACGAAAACGAAGGGTGTGTGTGTTGTTTAAGGGTTGTTTGTGTTTTGGGTACAATATACTTGTTGGTGTGCGCAGTATGCAACAACACGTGTTGGCATCATGTCCATATGGTCTATGTGCATCATGTCTAAGTGTATTGATCAACATTATACACTACACCACCCACATGCAGGACCACAAACGAGAAGCATACAATGCAACAGCAGCTGCACAACAGGGCCCCACAGGGGGTCCCACAGGGCCTATCAAGGACGCCCCTGCACCAAGCACCCCACAAGCTGCGGCACCACGAACAGCGCAGCACAGCCCAACAGCAACAGCAGACACGCACACACACAATGATGATGATGGTAAAACAACACCAGCAAATGATGATGATGGGCATGCACAGTATGGTGAGGAGGGTGACAACAATGATGATGTCAATAATGATGATGATGATGATGATGATGATGATGATGATGATGATGATGATGATGATGA
>VFQP010001653.1_pt1 | contig 28538 bp, 21 predicted proteins | sample 3512351 | NCBI WGS metagenome assembly VFQP01 (sample SAMN10412372, study PRJNA504923) | tailings metagenome | isolation source: Relicate 1 Philex TSF1 revegetated site | place: Philippines: Tuba, Benguet | collected 2017-08-29
CAGTAGTCCTAAATAAAGTGAACTTTTCCATTACTCCTGGTGAGAAATTATGCATCATGGGCAACTCCGGTTCTGGTAAGTCTACCGTACTCCGTCTATTAACGGGTACATTCCGCAATTTCAATGGGAACGTACTGGTGAACGATATTCCTATCGGTAATTATAACCTTGGCGCCCTCAGATCCTATACAGGCGTATTACTAAGTCAGCAAGATATTTTCCAGGGAACATTGTGGGAGAATATTTCCATGGGCAACAAAGAGATCAGGATAGCTGATATTACAGAACTCATACAGCTCTGTGGTCTTACACAATTCCTTGAATCACTACCCGAAGGGCTTGATTCACAACTTGACCCCGCCGGTAAACGATTGCCTATGCGTGTTCGGAAAGGTATTCTCCTGGCCAGAGCACTTGCCGGTAATCGCAAACTGGTATTAATGGAAGAACCTTTCCAGGGAATGAATAAGGAGAACAGAAATCTCGTTATTGACTTCCTGCAAAAGGATAAACATGCAACAGTTATGCTTACTTCATCCGATATCGAAGTAGCCAAACAATGCGACAAGGTTCTTTACCTGCAGAACGGCGAGGTAAAGGCTTTCGGAAACTGGAATTCTATTCAGAACATAATTGAAGGAGTATGAAGACGGAATTGAATTACTTGAACTATCAGCCTGAAGAACAAAGCGAAAAGGCGGTCGCCCCTGCTTTTACTTATATCTATCAGATCAGCAAACGCAATAGCGTTGGTAAATGGTTATGGGGGTCTCTTATTTTGTTGATCCTCTGTTTATTTCTCCCATGGACACAAAACATACGTGCCCGCGGTTTGATTACTACACTGCGTCAGGAACAGCGTCCCCAGCAGTTGAATTCAATGATCGCTGGTAAAGTGGAGAAATGGCATGTGAAAGAAGGCGATTTTGTGAAACAAGGGGATACCATCCTGCAACTGGGAGAAGTAAAAGTTGAATACTTTGATCCGCAATTATTGGATAGAACCGGCTTGCAGATCAATGCCAAGGAAACGGCAGTTTCCGGTTATGACAGCAAGGCACGTACCGCCTCACAACAAATACAGGCATTGGATGAGGGCCGTGATTTAAAACTATCACAACTCGATATCAAGATCCGCCAACAGGTTCTGAAGGTAGAAAGTGATAGCATGGACCTGGGTGCTGTACTCAATGAACTCGCTGTTAGTAAACGCCAGATCGATGCTGCCAAATCCATGCTGGATAGTGGTGTGATTTCTCTGGTAGATTTTGAACGCAGAAAAGTTACTTATCAGAATGCAGTTGCAAAGCGCATTGGTGCTGAGAATAAACTGCTGCAGTCAAGACAGGAGTTGGGTGCATTAAGGATTGAAAAGAATAGTACCATACAAGAGTATACCGATAAGATAGCAAAAGCCCGTGGCGAACAATTCAGTGCCTTATCTGATAAAGCCAGTGGCGAGGCAGAAGTAGCCAAACTGCGTAATGCCTATGCCAACTACGATATCAGGAATAAACTCTATTATGTAACTGCCCCGCAAAGCGGTCAGATCACCAAAGCCCGTAAAGCAGGTATTGGTGAAATCCTGAAAGAAGGTGATATGATCGTAGAGATCGTACCCGATAATATACAGTATGCAGTAGAATTATTCGTGGCACCCATGGATATGCCCTTACTTTCTAAAGGGCAGAAAATTCGTTTCGTATTCGACGGATTTCCTGCGATCGTATTTAGCGGATGGCCTGCCAGCTCGTATGGAACTTTTGGCGGTGTGATTACGGCTATTGAAAACTCTGTTAGTGCCAACGGACAGTTCCGTGTATTGGTAACAGAAGATCCGCAGGATAAGCCCTGGCCGCGATTATTACGAATTGGCGGGGGAGCGAATGGAATCGCATTATTGAAGAATGTATCGGTTGGATATGAACTATGGCGGAACATCAATGGCTTCCCTCCTGAATATTATCAGCCAACTGGCACTGCAGATATCAATGCAGAAAAAAAGAAATGATATGATGAGAAGAACGGTTAGTACATTTTTTTTACTGTTGGTATTTAAATTAGGAAGCGCGCAGGTTTTCACTATCGATCAATTCATTGAAATGGTGAGGGCTAATCACCCCATCATGAAACAGGCAGGCCTGCGTATACAACAGGCCGATGCCGACCTGCTCAGTGCCAAAGGTGGATTTGATCCATTGGTAGGCATGGACGCAAAACGTAAAACCTTCGACGGTACCAACTATTACTATTATACCAATCCCGAACTCAAAATTCCTACCTGGATCGGAGCCGATATTAAAGCGGGTATTGAAAATAATGGCGGACAATACATCACTTCAGAAGCAAGCGCAGGCCAAAGCAGTTATCTGGGCATCGAAATGCCATTGGCTAAGGGCTTACTCATGGATAAACGAAGAGCTACCCTGCAACAGGCCAAGATTTATCGGGAGCAAAGTGAACAGGAAAGACTGAATATGCTCAACAACCTGTTGTTCGATGCTTACCAGGCTTACTGGCAATGGACAGGTCGTTTTCAGTTATTTAATATCTATTCCCGTTTCGTGGAAATTGCAAAGGATCGCTATCGACTGGTAAAGATCGCTTTCCGTGAAGGTGATCGCTCTTCTGTTGATACAGTGGAAGCACTTACACAAGTGCAACAATTTCAACTAATGCAAAGCGATGCCTTGCTGCAATTAACAAATGCCCAATTGGATCTGTCGAATTATTTGTGGAGTGAGAATGACAGTTTGTTCATGCTGCCGGCCAGTTTCAAGCCCGATACAGTACAGTTTGTGCGGTACAAGGATTTGCCCCCTGCTGAAGATCTGTTGCAAAGAGCCAATCGGTTCAATCCGCAATTACGTATATATGATTTTAAGTTGAATGCACTGGATGTAGATCGCCGATTAAAACGTCAGCAAATATTACCCAGCATTGATTTGAAAGCGAACCTGCTCAACCAGGGACATAATGTATTCAAAGGCTGGAATGCCGGCTTATTCGAGAATAACTATATTCTTGGCTTGGGAATCAAAATGCCCTTGTTCTTGCGGGAAGGCCGGGGAGACTATAAGAAATCGCTGCTCAAGATCAGGGAAACCCGCTACGAACAACAGTACAAACGCGTTGAAGTAGAGAACAAGGTTCGTTCTTATTTGAATGAAACAACCCAATTGCAACAGCAACTCGGACTCATGCAATCTGCCCTCAACAACTACCAGGTACTTTTGAATGCAGAATATTTCCGGTTTCAGAATGGAGAGAGCTCACTTTTCCTCATTAACACCCGGGAAAACAAACTGATTGAAACAGCTGAGAAACTGATCAGTCTTCGTGTTAAGTACCTGAAGTCAAGGTATGGTATCGATTGGTCGGCTGGTCTGTTGCAATAGATCAAACTTCAAAACACAATGCCTTTGCGACAAATGTAGGCATGCCATAACAGATAGGCACCAATGCCTCTGTATGGCTGCCATTCATTAACGATCTGCTTTAGTTGATCGATGGGTGTTTGATGGGGTAGCTGTTTGATAAATTTCAGGCTATTGAGCTGGGCGATATCTCCAAAGGGAAATACATTGGAGCTGTGCAGGCACATGAGCAGGAATATATCTACTGTCCAATTACCGATGCCTTTAATGGCTGTTAATTGTTGGCGAATCTCATCATCGCTGAGTGTGGGCAGTTGTTCCAGAACCAGTGATTTACTAATGAGGGCATTGGCGAGGTTACGGGCATAGCCTGTTTTCTGACGGCTGAAATAACAATCCCTCAATTCCTGATCAGAGAGAGTTAGCAGGGATTCTGGCGTAATGGTGCCCAGCTTATGGGCCAGTCGCTCATATGCCGCACGCGCCGAAGCCAATGATACCTGTTGTTCCAGAATGATCTGAAGTAAACTGGCAAAGCATACAGGTCTTTCCCAGCAAGGGGGGTAACCATATTGATGAATAATGGCCAGCAGGTCTTTATCCCTGCTGGCCAATTCATCACATAGTGATGGTAAATTTTGTTGGTGAAAGCGTTCGCTGCGAGAAGGCATCACTGCTTCTCCTTAAATTTTGCGATGGCAGTTTTACTGTATTCACTCAAGATGAGTCGGCCACTAATACGTGCCCGTTCTTTTAATAATTCATCCCAATGTTCGGTGCCAGACCAGAATGCCTTTTTCAGTTCACGCAGGGCCTCCGGATTGGAATGGGAGAGGTTGGTAGACAGGCGTACGATAGAATCGTCCATGCCAGCTACATCTGCATGCAATTCAGCAAACAATCCTTTGCGTCTTGCCCAATCTGCCGGACGCCACATATTCGCATCAATTGCCAACTGAGAAAACGCGGAAAGTCCCATTTTTCTCTCAACTGCTGGTCCTACCACAAAAGGCCCAATACCTACAGCCAGTTCACTGAGTTTTACATCGGCACCTTCAACAGCAATGGCATAATCGGCCGCCGCCGCCAAACCCACACCACCGCCCACACATTTACCCTGAATACGGGCAATAATTGGTTTGGGGGCAGTGCGCATGGCATTGATCACATTGGCAAAACCACTGAAGAACTTAGTGCCATCGGCCTCATTGGTAATAGATGCCAACTCATCAAATGAGGCACCGGAACAAAACACCTTTTCCCCGGCTGAACGGAGGATAATCACTTTTGTTTCCTTATTCAATCCTTCGCTGTGAATGTCTTTCGCAAGGGCTTCCAGAATTTTCCCTGGTAATGAATTTCTTTGGGGGTGATAAAATTCGATGGTTACAATACCATGTTCACGTTCTACCTTAACATATCCTTCTTTGATCTCTTCTATCATAACGTACATTTTTTCCTTTACTAATTAAATCTGTCCGGTAATACCAGAACTATCCTTCTTTAAATATAACAAATATTAGCGCGAAAAGTCGATGCAATAACGAATTTTTAACGAATTCGGTCAGGGTATAAAAAGCCCCTGCTTAGATAGACGAATGGCAGGCTTTTTTATTGTTCAATCGCTTTGAGGTACTTGTCGCGGATTACTTTCTGCACTGCTATTCCCTGCACCTTACTTTCCAGCCAGGAAATCACATCCAGGTACATAAAGGCACGATTTTCCAGGCGGTTATGCTCGAGTTGGTACAATTTGCTGAGCAGTTTTTCAAATTGGGGTTTGAGTTGCCGGGGTGTGAGCTTGAAGGATTGTTTCAGGAAAGCAAAGATTTCTTCTTCCACCGTACTCAGGTTTTCCATCTTTGCCATAAAGCGGTATACCGACTTAAGCAGGTACTCCAGCAGGTCAAAATTACCCAGTTCATAATGGGCGATCAGGTGCAATAAACGGGCATAACATTGCAGATCGGTTCTCAGATCCATTTTCCAGTTAATGATCTTATTCAGGTAATCGATGCTCTTTTCATGCTCCCCTGAGCCAAAGTATAAGGAGGCAAACTTGTAATAGAAAACAAGAATACGATGCCTGTCGAGATAGATCTCATACTCCTTCAATTTATCTTCAATTTCCGGTACCAGCGGCAGCCCTGCTGTAAATGTGCCCTCCATAAAATGCCGGTTCAGTTTGGCGGTATAGAGGTAGAGGAATGTTTGAATCAGGTTATTTTGGTTATGCTGTACAATGGGTTGCGTAATGAATACTTCCAGTTGCTGAATGGTTTCATTGAAACGACGGTAATTACGCAAATCGAAATGGGCACTCAGTAAATTGTGCATTCCCTTTATGTAGTGCGCTGTTTCTACCTCAATCATTTTGGGAGAAGTCTGGAACAGGTCTACCCATTTCTGACAATACCGGTAATACAGCAGAAAATCCTGAATGATAAAGCCATACCAGCAGTAACACTGATAACTGTATAGTTTCTCATAAAATCCTTCACATCCCTTAGCCTTATCCAGTACCTCTTTCCTGAATATCTCATCTACCGCATTCCGATCCTTCTCATTACGTGCCAGTCCATGCTGTATATACCAGCTATACAATTGAAGAGAGAGGTCGGATAATTGTCCGATAAGCTGTAATCGCTCATTCACTTCAACAGATTCCTTTCTCAGTTTGTCGGCACGGTCCTGCATGCTTCTCGTAATATGCAGTGCTTCTATCTTCTTTTCCAGAAATACTACTTGCAGTACATAAGTGGTTTGGTGATGGCTTCGGGCCATTTCCTTGATCTTATCCAGGATCTTCAGGCTCTGCAGGTATAGTCCTTTGTTGTAGAGCAGTCTGGCAAAGTCGAGTTGCTCATGCAGTTGCAGATCAATATTTTCCTGTTGTTTCAGTGACCTTAAGCTGGCAAGTACCTCATGATATAGTCTTGCCTTTAGGTTGGATAGCTGCTGTTTTTGTATGGAGGGGTTCTTTTTCAATAATGAATCCTCATCATACTGCTTCATTTTATCCAATGCATCGAATAACTGTACCACTTTTAAATCACTCACATCGGTCGTGTCGCGCTTCATGAATAGCTTGAAATGGCGTTTCTCTGCTTTTTCCAGCGACTGGATCAGTTGAAAAAGGGTATCTGTACTACGGTTAGGCATGGTAAATCTCCGGGGGTAAAGTCCTTATGCAGCAAGGGTTTCAGTATTTTTTGAAGCCCTTATGCAGTGTAAAATAACATCAATTTTGCTCCTGTTTCACTCATTTAACAGTTTACATTCGAAGATAAGCAGGCTATTGATTTGTTAATAAAGGCAATCGTTAACAAAACACGGTAGCCTGCTTTTTCATCCTAAAAAGTACAAAAATCTACCATAATGGCTCAACAGGTCTACATATTTGATACCACTTTACGTGATGGCGAACAAGTTCCGGGTTGTAAGCTGAATACTGCAGAAAAGCTGGAACTGGCCTTAAAACTGGAGGCTTTGGGTGTTGATGTGATTGAAGCAGGTTTTCCCATTTCAAGCCCCGGAGATTTCGGATCGGTAGAGCAGATCGCCAAGGCAGTGAAAAATGCTACTGTATGTGGATTGAGCCGTGCGGTACAAAAAGACATTGAAGTGGCTGCACAGGCACTCAAATATGCCAAACGCCCAAGAATCCATACCGGCATTGGTACTTCTGATTATCATATCAAGGCAAAATTCAATGCCACAAGGGAAGAGATTCTGGCAAGGGCCGTTCAGGCAGTGAAATGGGCACGAAATTTTACCGACGATGTAGAGTTTTATGCCGAAGATGCAGGCCGCACCGATAATGTTTATCTGGCCCAGGTAATTGAAGCCGTGATTGCAGCAGGTGCTACCGTTGTGAACATTCCCGATACTACCGGTTATTGCCTACCCCACCAGTATGGTGAGAAGATCGCTTTCCTGAAAAACAATGTATCAAATATTGATAAGGCAGTGATCTCTTGTCATTGTCATAACGACCTCGGACTAGCCACTGCCAATGCGATTGCTGGTGTGATTAATGGGGCCAGACAAATTGAGTGTACGGTGAATGGCCTGGGTGAAAGAGCAGGTAATACCTCATTGGAGGAAGTGGTGATGATCCTGAAACAACACAAAGACCTGGGTTTCTATACCAACGTTACCTCACAGCAGCTCAATCCAATCAGCCGCGAAGTATCTGATACCATGCGTATGCCCGTTCAGCCTAATAAGGCAATCGTTGGGGCCAACGCCTTCTCGCACTCTTCTGGTATTCACCAGGATGGCTTCCTGAAAGATGCCCAAACCTATGAGATCATTAATCCCGAAGAAGTAGGCGCCGAAGGCAGCAAAATCGTACTCACCGCCAGAAGCGGCAGAAGTGCATTAGCCCACCGCTTACTGAAACTCGGCTATGAATACACCAGGAATGATATTGATGTATTGTATCAGCAATTCCTGCAGGTGGCAGATAAAAAGAAAGAAGTTGAGGAAGAAGATCTGCATGCCATGGCACATGCCTATAAACCTGAAGTATCTGCAGTGTAATGCCAAATAAAATAACAACCATCGCACTAATCAAATAACACGCTACGTTCATATAAGATATGGGAAAGACATTATTCGATAAGATCTGGGATAAACATGTGGTCAAACAAATTGAGGGAGGACCATCGGTACTCTACATCGATAAACATTTTATTCATGAAGTAACCAGTCCGCAGGCATTCAAAGGCATTGAGAAACGTGGTCTTTCGGTGTTAAGACCTCAGCAAGTTGTGGCTACCGCCGATCATAATGTGCCTACATTGAATCAGCACCTCCCCATTAAGGATGAGTTGTCGAGACTACAGGTGCAACAGCTGATCGATAATTGCAAGAAACACCAGATCGAACTCTATGGACTTGGCCATCCTTTTCAGGGTATTGTACACGTAATCGGACCTGAGCTGGGCATTACGCAGCCGGGTATGACCATCGTATGTGGGGATAGCCATACATCAACCCATGGTGCTTTTGGAACAATCGCTTTTGGGATTGGTACCAGTGAGGTAGAAATGGTATTCGCATCACAGTGTTTGATGCAGAGCAGACCTAAGTTAATGCGCATCAATATTGAAGGAGAATTAAATAAGGGTGTGGTATCGAAGGATATTATCCTGTATATCATTGCACAAATTTCTGCCAGTGGCGCAACGGGTTATTTTGTAGAGTATGCAGGATCTGCTATTCGCTCGCTTTCTATGGAAGCCAGGATGACCATCTGTAATATGAGTATTGAAATGGGTGCAAGAGGTGGTATGATAGCTCCCGATGAAACCACTTTCGAGTATATGAAAGGCCGTCAGTTCACACCATCTGGCGAACAATGGGAACAAAAGCTGACAGAATGGAAACAGCTGTTCAGCGATGCAGATGCAGTATTTGATCAGGAGATTCATATCAATGCTGCAGATATTGAGCCCATGATCACTTATGGTACCAATCCGGGATTAGGTATTGCTATTAACGGACAGGTTCCTGTTGCAGAAAGTATTCCGGATGAAGGGGAAAGAAAAAATATTGAAAAGGCATTGAACTATATGGGACTCAAAAGTGGCCAGCCGCTGATTGGGATGCCCGTACAACATGTATTCATTGGTAGCTGCACCAATTCACGTATTGAAGACCTGCGACAGGTTGCTTCTCTGATTAAAGGGAGAAAAAAACATGCGGGAGTGCAGGTAATGATTGTACCAGGTTCACAACAGGTATCAAAACAGGTACAGGAAGAAGGACTTGACAAAATCTTCACTGAAGCCGGATTTGAAATTCGTCAGGCGGGATGCAGCGCTTGTTTGGGTATGAATGAAGATAAGATCCCGGCTGGAGAATACTGTATCAGTACCAGTAACAGAAACTTTGAAGGCCGCCAGGGAGCAGGTGCCAGAACATTATTGGCTAGTCCATTAACGGCAGCAGCCGCAGCTATTACAGGTGTGGTGACCGATGTAAGGGAATTGATGAACTAATCTATTTGAACAAAACAACATGAACCAGCTACAGTCAATACATAGTCGATTTATACCATTAACATTGGAGAATATTGATACAGATCAAATCATTCCGGCAAGATTCCTGAAAGCAACTACGCGGGATGGATTTGGGAAAAATCTGTTTCGTGATTGGCGTTATGCAAATGATGATGAACAACAGCCTCGTGCCGACTTTATCCTCAATCAGCCTGCTTATAGCGGTGAGATACTGGTAGCCGGAAAGAATTTTGGATGTGGCTCTTCACGCGAACACGCAGCCTGGGCTATCAAAGACTATGGCTTCAAAGCTGTGGTCTCAAGTTTCTTTGCAGATATCTTCAAGAATAACGCATTAAACAATGGCTTACTGCCTGTAACAGTATCGGAAGGATTTCTGCAACAAATATTCGCATTGCCAACGGAGGCTACACTCATCATCGACCTGGCTACACAAGTAATCAGGATCGATGCAACAGGTGCGGCAGAGTCATTTGAGATCAATGCCTATAAGAAAACCTGTTTGATGAATGGATATGATGATATTGATTACCTGATCAGTATCAAAGAAGAGATTGAACAATTTGAACAACAATACGCATAAACTAAACCAACCCCGACGTATGAATAAGAAGATTGCCGTAATACCAGGAGATGGGATAGGCCCCGAAGTAACCAACCAAAGCGTTAAGGTACTGGATGCTGTAGCTAAAAGATTTGGCCACACATTCGAATACCGCTATGCAGTAATGGGGGCTATAGCCATTGATCAAACTGGTAATCCATTGCCAGATGCTACTATTGATACCTGTTTGAATAGCGATGCTATTTTATTTGGTGCGATCGGAGATCCTAAATATGATAATGATCCTGCTGCAACGGTAAGGCCAGAGCAGGGATTGCTAAAGCTGAGGAAGGTATTGCAATTATATGCCAATATCAGACCCATTGATACCTACAAGGCATTGCAGCATATGTCGCCACTGAAAGCGAAGCAATTGGAGAATGTAGATTTTGTGATTTTTCGTGAGTTAACTGGTGGTATTTATTTTGGTAAGAAAGAAAAGTCGCCTGATGGGGATAGTGCTTCAGATGAGTGCACCTATTCTAAAGAAGAGATAGAACGTATTGCACACCTGGCTTTTCAGTATGCACAGCAAAGACGCAAAAAGCTTACACTGGTTGATAAGGCTAATGTGCTGGAAACCTCAAGGTTATGGCGTAAAGTAGTACAGGAAGTAGCAACAGGCTATGCAGATGTGGTGGTAGATTATATGTTTGTTGACAACGCAGCCATGCAGATTATTTTAAACCCTGCACAGTTCGATGTGGTACTTACCGAGAATATGTTCGGTGATATCATTAGTGATGAGGCCAGTGTATTAAGTGGGTCACTGGGACTGTTGCCATCTGCATCGGTAGGCAATAGTACCGCATTATTCGAGCCTATCCATGGTTCATATCCGCAAGCAGCAGGTAAGGACATAGCCAATCCATTGGGATCAATCTTGTCTGCCGCCATGTTATTGGATCATTTTTCATTGCATGAAGAAGCTACGGCTGTTCGTAAGGCAGTAGAGTGGACCTTATTGAATGGTTTTGTTTCAAAGGATATTGATCCGGTTAACAATTATTCAACCTCATCGATTGGCGATTTGATTGCAGATCATGTGGAAAGGAATACTGGTACGCCCGATCATAGCGTAAACACGAGCTTGAATAAGTCAACCATCATTTGATGTCCCTGCGGGGGATCAGTGATTGGATCATATGATAGAATAGTAATGGCAAATGCGACGATCATCGTCGCATTTGTTGTATCAGGAGCAGAAATAACAAACGATTGTTCGCAGAAATATTGAATGATCGTAAAAAAAAGTAAAAGAGTTCTTTGTTTTTTGAAGAGGTGGGAGTACATTCGTTGCAACGAGTTTCTCTATGTTCAAAAACAGCACCAATAATGTCAGCATCATCAACACAATTATTATTGTGGTTGTCATTATTATCCCTGCACTGAACGGAGGAGGAGCCCTTATGTAAAACGATCACAAGTACTTAGCATACAGCCCCGCCTCCAAAAGGCGGGGCTTTTTTATTTGACACAAAACAAGACACATGTATTACGGTGAATCAACAGTAGTGTATTTCAATGGTGAATTCCTGAAGGCTACAGAAGCTAAAATAGATCTGTATAGTCAGTCGCTGCATTATGGATATGCAGTGTTTGAAGGCATCCGAGCCTATCCTGTGAATGGGGGAACACGCATTTTTAAAGCAAAGGAGCATTATGACAGGCTTCGGTATTCTGCAGAAGTGATGGGTATTCCTTTTGAGATATCTACAGAGGAAATGATTGCATTAACCTATGAACTGCTGGAAAAGAATGGATTTACCGATGCATATATACGCCCTGTAGTACTCTGTTCACCAAATATGTCTTTGTCAAAAGGGAAGGAAAGCTATTTGGCGATCACTGCCTGGGAGTGGACAAATGGTTATTTGAGTAACCAAATGCGCATCATGACATCTTCCTATAGAAGACCTAACCCCAGTGGTTTCAGGATCAATGCAAAAGTATCTGGTCACTATGTGAATTCTATACTTGCCTGTCAGGAAGCCAAAGACAATGGTTATGACGAAGCACTGCTATTAGATATTGCGGGTAATGTAGCAGAGGGGCCTGGCGCCAATGTATTCTATGAGCAGGATGGTAAATTATATACACCCCCAGCCGGGCATATCCTTCCTGGTATTACCCGGGCAACAGTAATAGCGCTTTGTGAGGAATTGAATATCCCTGTTGAAGAAAAAAGTTTTACGCCAGAAGAAATGCGTGGAGCCGATAGTGCTTTTTACTGCGGCACCGCAGCCGAAGTTGTAGCGCTTGAATCGATGGATGGTATTGCATTCCGTAAGCCCTGGAGTGAAAGCCTGGGTTCGGTTTTACAGCAGGCATATAAAAATCTTGTGCTGGAAAAAACACCCGGACTTGTATTGCAGTAAGACTAACTCAAGATCAAAATAATCATCAGAATAAAGGACAAATGAATCAGGAACTGAATAAATACTCAAAAACCATCACACAGGATGTAACACAGCCTGCGGCGCAAGCCATGTTATATGGCATAGGATTAACAGAAACAGACCTGGCAAAAGCACAGGTTGGTGTGGTGAGTATGGGGTATGATGGGAATACCTGTAACATGCACCTGAATGACCTTGCTAAACTGGTGAAGCAAAGTGTGTGGGAGAATGATCTTGTAGGACTCATCTTTAATACCATTGGGGTAAGTGATGGCATTAGTAATGGTACCGATGGTATGCGTTATTCCTTGGTGAGTCGTGATGTGATTGCAGATTCTATTGAAGCAGTTTGTGGTGCACAATACTATGATGCCTTGATTGCCTTACCAGGATGTGATAAGAATATGCCAGGCTCACTCATTGCTATGGGGAGGCTAAACCGCCCTGCCATCATGGTATATGGTGGTACTATAGCTCCGGGTCATTACCAGGGGCAGGATTTGAATATTGTTTCTGCTTTTGAAGCCCTTGGACAAAAGATTGCTGGCACTTTATCGGAGGCCGATTTTAAAGGAATCGTGCAGCATGCCTGTCCGGGCGCCGGCGCCTGTGGTGGTATGTACACCGCGAATACGATGGCATCGGCTATTGAAGCACTTGGCATGAGCCTTCCTTATTCCTCTTCTAATCCTGCACTGAGTGAGGAAAAGAAACAGGAGTGTGTACAGGCAGGAAAGGCAATCCGTCATTTACTGGAGAAAGATATCAAACCGCGCGATATCATGACAAGAAAGGCATTTGAGAATGCTATGACCGTGATCATGGTACTTGGCGGAAGTACCAATGCGGTATTACATCTTATTGCCATGGCCAAATCGGTAGACGTATCGCTTACCCAGGATGATTTTCAAGTCATCAGTGATCGCATACCTGTATTAGCCGACTTTAAACCCAGCGGAAAATATCTGATGCAGGATTTGCACCAATACGGAGGTGTACCTGCTGTTATGAAGTATTTGTTACAAAAGGGATTGCTGCATGGCGATTGTTTAACTGTAACCGGACAAACTCTGGCGGAGAATCTGGCGCAGGTGCCGGATCTGGATTTTGAACAACAACAAATTATCCTGCCTTTAGAGCGACCAGTAAAAGCAACAGGTCATCTGCAAATATTATATGGCAACCTGGCTGAAAAAGGCAGTGTAGCAAAAATTAGTGGTAAAGAAGGTGAACTGTTTGAAGGTCCTGCCAGGGTATTTGATGGAGAGCATGCACTCATTGAAGGCATCAATACAGGTAAAATCAAGCCGGGTGATGTGGTAGTGATCAGGTATGTAGGTCCGAAGGGTGGGCCGGGCATGCCGGAGATGTTGAAACCAACATCGGCCATCATTGGTGCAGGACTTGGAAAATCTGTGGCACTGATTACTGATGGTAGATTTAGTGGTGGTACACATGGGTTTGTTGTAGGACATATCACACCCGAAGCATATGATGGCGGATTGATTGCGCTGGTACAGGATGATGATCGTATTGAGTTGAATGTGTCAACGCGATCTATGACGCTTAAAGTGACTGATGACGTTATACAGCAGCGCAGGCAGAACTGGAAACGTCCTGCGTTGAAAGCAAGTAAAGGACTTTTATTCAAATATGCCCAAACGGTGAAAGATGCATCGCAGGGCTGTGTAACCGATGAATTCTGATCTCTTAAAACAAGCAATATATGGAAGCTGTTGAACTGGCACAACAAGCCGTAACGGAAAAACAAACGGTAAAACTAAGCGGGTCACAAGCCGTGCTGGAAGCCATGCTGGCAGAAGGGGTAGATACCATTTTCGGTTATCCCGGCGGCGCAATCATGCCTATTTATGATGCGCTGTATGATTATCATGAACAGTTGAAGCACATACTGGTCAGGCATGAGCAGGGTGGTATCCATGCTGCTCAGGGGTATGCCCGCTCTTCTGGTAAAACAGGGGTGGTATTTGCTACCAGTGGTCCTGGTGCCACCAATCTGGTAACTGGTTTGGCCGATGCCCAGATTGATAGTACCCCATTGGTCTGCATCACCGGTCAGGTATTTGCCCATTTGCTCGGTACAGATGCATTTCAGGAAACTGATGTGATTAATATCACAGCACCAGTTACCAAATGGAATTATCAAATAACCGATGCAACTGAAATACCTGCTGTGCTGGCGAAAGCATTTCATATTGCTGGTACTGGTAGGCCTGGTCCGGTATTGATCGATATCACCAAAAATGCGCAGTTGCAGCTCTTCGATTATGAAGGCTATGAACCTTGTACGCATGTGCGCAGCTATCGGCCAAAACCCATCCTGAGAAAGGAGTTCATTGAACAAGCGGCACAACTCATCAATGCAGCTGAAAAACCCTTCGTTGTATTCGGACAGGGTGTGATATTGGGAGGGGCAGAACAGGAGTTCAGACAGTTCATTGAAAAAGCTGGTATTCCATCGGCATGGACCATTCTTGGTTTGAGTGCATTGCCAACAGATCATCCACTAAATATGGGTATGCTGGGCATGCATGGTAACTATGGTCCCAACCTGCTTACAAATGAATGCGATGTGTTGATTGCTATTGGTATGCGATTCGATGACAGGGTAACGGGCCGGCTCGATAAATATGCCAGGCAGGCCAAAGTAATTCACCTTGATATAGACCCTTCAGAGATTGATAAAAATGTGAAAGCAACAGTGGGTGTTTGGGGTGATTGTAAAGAAACCCTGCCACTGCTTACACAATTGGTGGAGCCCAAAGTGTATCCACAATGGGTAGAAAGATTCAGACATTGTCAGCAGGAGGAAGAAGCACAGGTTATATTCGATGAATTACATCCTGCGTCAGATCAAATGACAATGGGAGAAGTATTGCGCGTGCTCAATGAGCTTAGTCATGGCGATGCGATTGTAGTGACAGATGTGGGCCAGCACCAAATGGTTGCCTGCCGCTATGCCAAGTTTAATACTACCAGAAGCAATATCACTTCGGGTGGACTCGGAACAATGGGTTTTGCCCTGCCTGCCGCCATTGGCGCAAAATTTGGCGCACCTGAAAGAACGGTCGTTGCCATCATTGGCGACGGCGGTATACAAATGACTATACAGGAATTAGGTACCATCATGCAAACCGGCATCGATGTTAAAATTATGATCCTGAATAACCAGTTCCTGGGAATGGTACGCCAATGGCAGCAATTATTCCACGATAAACGCTACTCATTTGTTGACATAGCCAGTCCAGATTATGTAACCGTAGCAAAAGGCTATGGCATTGCCGGAAAAAGTATCAGTGATCGTGCTGAATTGGAAGGGGCATTGAAAGAGATGCTTGAACATCCTGGCAGCTATTTGCTGGAAGTGATGGTTGGAAAAGAGAACAACGTATTTCCAATGGTGCCACAAGGGTGTAGTGTTAGTGAAATCAGACTTAAATAATCAAATATAACCGGTCATTAAAAATTCCCCAGGGAAAAGATATGAGCAAGCAGGAATATACTATCACCGTCTACACAGAAAACCATATCGGTTTGCTGAACAGGATTGCGATCATCTTCTCCAGAAGAAAGATCAATGTAGAAAGTTTGAATACCTCGCCTTCCGAAGTAGAGGGTATACACAGATTTACTATTGTGATTGATGAAACGGAAGAAGTGGTTAGCAAACTGGTAAGACAAATTGAAAAGCAGGTAGAAGTGCTGAAAGCCTATTATAATACCAATGATGAAATCGTTTGGCAGGAACTGGCTTTATACAAAGTATCTACCGATGAAATCGCTGAAAAGGTAAAAGTAGAGCGCTTATTACGTGAGTATGGTGCAAGGGCTGTGGTGATTAGAAAAGACTATACCATTTTCGAAACCAGCGGACATCGTGAAGAAACCAATCGCTTGATACAGGTACTCGAGCCGCATGGACTCATTGAATTCGTTCGTAGTGCACGCGTAGCGATTATCAAGGCAAGCAGAGGCTTTCATGAAAAAATCAAGGAATTTGAAGCCAGTTATCCGGGGAATGAACTGGTGGAAAACGAATTCCTCAATAAAAGGGAGAAAGTATTCTCCATGTAATTAAACCAAACTTTCATTAACTATCATCAAATAGAAAACCAATAAAACAAACAATCATGGCAAAATTAACATTCGGCGGTGTAGAGGAAAATGTAGTGACAAGGGAAGAGTTCCCACTGGAAAAAGCAAGAGAAATATTAAAGGATGAAACGGTAGCTGTGATTGGCTATGGCGTACAAGGCCCTGGTCAGTCGCTAAATCAAAAGGATAATGGCATTAATGTAATCGTAGGACAGCGTAAGAATTCAAAAAGTTGGGATAAGGCTGTTCGCGATGGCTTTGTTCCCGGTGAGTCTCTCTTTGAAATTGAAGAGGCATTGGAAAGAGGTACGATTATTTGTTACCTGCTGAGCGATGCAGCACAGATTCAATTATGGCCCACAGTGAAGAAATACCTGACACCAGGAAAAGCATTGTATTTCTCACATGGATTTGCAGTTACCTATAAGGATCAAACAGGCATCATTCCTCCACCAGATGTTGATGTATTCCTGGTAGCGCCAAAAGGTTCTGGTACTTCACTTCGTCGTATGTTCTTGCAGGGACGCGGACTGAACAGCAGCTATGCTATTTATCAGGATGCCACAGGCCGTGCATTTGAAAGGGTGGCAGCTTTGGGTATTGCCATTGGTAGTGGCTACCTGTTTGAAACAGATTTTGAGAAAGAAGTATATAGTGATCTGACTGGTGAAAGAGGAACATTGATGGGCGCTATCCAAGGTATTTTTGCAGCACAATATGAAGTGTTGCGCTCAAAAGGACATTCACCTTCTGAAGCTTTTAATGAAACAGTAGAAGAGTTAACCCAGTCACTCATGCCGCTCGTAGCAGAGAATGGTATGGATTGGATGTATGCCAACTGTTCTACCACAGCACAAAGAGGTGCATTGGATTGGTGGAAGAAGTTCAGGGATGCTACCCTGCCCGTATTTAATGACCTGTATGAAAGTGTAGCAACAGGTAAAGAAGCAGCAAGATCTATTGAGAGCAATAGTAAAGCCGATTATCGTGAAAAGCTGGAAGTAGAATTGAGAGAGCTGAGGGAAAGTGAACTCTGGCAGGCTGGTAAAACAGTAAGGAGTCTTCGCCCGGAAAATCAACCCGTAGAAGATACGGTGAACGCATAATTCATTCATACAATCAACCCTTCTCAACGAACTTAATTTGTTGAGAAGGGCTCTTCCCGCATGGAAACACTTAACGCACATACATTGGATTATGCAGCAGCAAGGGATCGCTTGTTGCCTGTGGTGAACAGAACCCCACTTACCTATAATCATTCTCTTTCCAGGAGGTACGACTGTCATGTGTACCTGAAAAGGGAAGATCTTCAGGTAGTTCGATCCTATAAGTTAAGGGGTGCGTATAATATGATGAGCTCTCTAACAGCCGGGCAAATGGCGAAGGGAGTAGTATGTGCCAGTGCAGGTAACCATGCACAGGGCTTTGCCTATAGTTGTAAGAAGCTGAATATTCGTGGTGTGGTATTCATGCCTATCATTACGCCCAATCAAAAAGTATCTCAAACCAAAATGTTTGGTGATGGCTTTGTGGAAGTGCAGCTCATAGGAGATACATTCGACGACTGTGCCGCAGCAGCGAAAGCCTATACGGAGGCCAATCAAATGACTTTTATCCCGCCATTCGATGACCTTAGAATCATTGAAGGGCAGGCAACGGTGGCCATGGAAATACTCGAAGACTTATCTGCAATCGATTTGCTGTTCATGCCTGTGGGTGGAGGCGGATTAAGTGCTGGTGTTGGCTCTTATTTCAAAATGGCATCACCCGGAACAAAGTTGGTTGGTGTTGAGCCCGAAGGCGCTCCCTCAATGCAGGCCGCTCTTAAAGCAGGTAAGCCAGTTCAGTTAGAAAGTATTGAACGATTTGTTGATGGCGCAGCAGTAAAGCGGGTAGGTGATATCACTTTTGATATATGTAAGCAGGTATTGGATGAAATGAGCCTGGTGGCAGAAGGTGCTGTTTGCTCTACTATTCTTAAGCTATATAATGAAGATGCAATTGTTGTGGAGCCCGCTGGTGCACTTTCTATAGCCGCACTGGCCAATCATGCCAGTGAGATCAAGGGGAAAACAGTAGTATGTATCGTAAGCGGCAGTAATAACGATATTGATCGCATGCAGGAAATCAAAGAACGATCACTGCAACATGAAGGACTCAAACATTATTTTCTCATCCGCTTTGCACAAAGGCCGGGAGCACTGAAAGAATTTGTGAACCATGTGCTTGGTCCAACCGATGATATCACCCGTTTTGAGTACATGCAAAAGCATAACAAGGAAACTGGTCCGGCTTTAGTAGGTATTGAATTAAAAAATCGGGAAGACCATACGCGATTACTGGAAAATATGCATGCTTACCAGATTAATTTTACAGAGCTGAACAAAAATGATAATCTCTTCGGCTATCTGGTGTAGCTGTAAAAAAGATGCTGACAACATGAGATCGGGAGTAAGATATAATTGGAGAATTGATAAAATAATGCTATCTTTATAAGGTAATGGCAAGCAATTGTACATATTGTAATTCTACTGCAGCAGGCTCTCTGTTTGCAACTGCCATTATTATCATTACTACGACTATTACAACCCTGTAAAGGGTTATCATTCATTATATCATCCCCGGGCTTTTTGCCGCTTTGTCTGATAGACAATTAATATCATCATTTCATCAATTCATTCAATCAACCTATATGAAGGTCCTCAAGTTTGGCGGCAGTTCTGTTGCAGATGCTGTCAATATGGAAAAAGTAGTAGCAATCATTCGCAACAAGATCAAAGAAGATCATGTAGTACTCGTGGTATCTGCTATGGGTGGTGTAACAGACCAACTGTTACAGGCCGGCCGGCTTGCTGCGCAAGCAGATGATAGTTACAAAACAATGCTGCAGGAATTAGAGAACAGACACTTTACTGCTATCAGAATCCTGATTCCTATTCAGCAACAAAGTAGTTTGTTGAGTACTGTTAAACAACAGTTTAATGAGCTGGAAGGAATTTGTGATGGGGTATACCTGTTAAAGGAATTATCAGATCGCACACAAGACAGGATCGTGAGCTTTGGTGAGATACTGTCTTCACTTATTATATCTGCCCGATTCAAATCGGAAGATATTGACCAGTATTGGCTTGATGCAAGAGCATTAATCGTTACAGATGCGACACATACCAAGGCTGTGGTAGACTTTACTGCTACTAACGAACGTATTACACAATCCTTCGGGAATAACCCGCATAGATTATATATATCACCAGGTTTTATAGGAGCTACTCCTTCAGGTCATACAACAACACTGGGGCGGGGAGGGTCGGATTATACGGCGGCTATTTATGCGGCAGCACTGAATGTTGATGTAGTGGAAATTTGGACAGATGTGAGTGGTATGATGACGGCCGATCCAAGGTTAGTGCCTGCTGCTAAACCCATTGCCAGGATCTCATACCAGGAGGCGATGGAGTTATCGCATTTTGGAGCGAAGATCATTTATCCGCCAACCATACAGCCAGTGATGAACAAGAAAATCCCTGTATGGATTAAAAATACTTTCCAGCCACAGGATGAAGGTACACTCATTGAAAACCAGGCTGCTCAATCCAATGATTTCATTCGGGGTATTTCCAGTGTGAATAGCATTTCATTGCTTAGTTTGGAGGGCAGTGGCATGGTGGGTATTCCTGGATTCTCCAAACGTTTATTCGAAGCACTGGCACAGGAACAGGTCAATGTAATATTGATTACTCAAAGCTCTTCTGAACATTCCATCTGTGTGGGTATTAATGAATCCGATACCCTCAAAGCTAAACGGGCTGTAGATACAGCGTTTAGCTACGAGATTCAAACCGGAAGGGTAGATCCGCTGATTGTTGAAACACATTTAAGTGTAGTGGCTTTGGTAGGTGATCAAATGAAGAGTCACCCGGGTGTTAGCGGAAGGATGTTTGGTACACTGGGTCGCAATGGTATTAACGTGAGGGCTATTGCCCAGGGCTCATCAGAACGGAACATATCGGCTGTTATTGCTGCAAGGGACGTTAAAAAGGCGATCAATGTTTTACATGAAACTTTCTTTGAAAATTCTTACAAACAACTGAATGTGTTTGTAGCAGGAGTAGGAAATGTGGGTAGTAAACTGTTGGCACAGATCCTGCAACAACAAAGCTATTTACAGGAACAACTGAATATTCAGTTAAGGGTAGTGGGTATTGCCAATAGTAAACAGATGCTGGTGAATGAGCAGGGTATTGATCTAGCTCAATGGTCAACATCATTGAAGGATGCAGTGCCTGCCAGCATTCAGGATTTTGTAGAACTGATCAGAGAGAAAAATTTACGCAATAGTGTTTTTGTAGATGTAACAGCCAGTGATAAAGTGGCCACTGTATACAAACGTTTATTGGAAAAGAGTATATCGGTTGTGGCCTGTAATAAAATTGCCTGTTCTTCAAGTTATAAAGACTACCAGGAGCTGAAATCACTGGCCAGATCATATAATGCACTTTTTCTTTTTGAAACGAATGTTGGTGCAGGTCTTCCCATCATTGGTACACTCAATGATCTTATGCGTAGTGGTGATCGGATCAATAAGATTCAGGCAGTATTATCCGGCACACTCAACTTTGTATTCAACCACTATGATGGAACGATTCCCTTTGCACAGGTTGTGAGAAAGGCGCAGGAAGAAGGATATACAGAGCCCGATCCAAGACTTGATTTGGGTGGCACTGATGTAATGCGGAAAATCATGATACTGGCAAGAGAAGCAGGTGAACAACTGGAAATGGAAGAGGTGAAGAATAATTATTTCCTGCCTGCAAGCTGCTTTGAAGGATCGGTAGATGAATTTTATCAGGAGATGGAGCGACAGGAAGCTCATTTCTATTCACTCTATAAGGCTGCAGCAGCTGAAGGGGCAAAACTAAAATTTGTGGCTACGTATGAGCAAGGTGAAGCAAGGGTAGGATTAGAACACATACAACCGGAATCGGATTTCTATCATTTATATGGAAAGGATAATCTGGTACTTTTCTTTACCAACCGATATCCTGAGCAGCCGCTCGTGATTAAGGGTGCTGGCGCCGGTGCTGATGTAACGGCTTCGGGCATATTTGCAGACATTATAAGAGTGGCCAGCATATGATACAGCAATCTGATGAGCTCATAAAAGTACTGGCTCCTGCTACAGTAGCAAATATGGTATGTGGTTTCGATGTGCTGGGATTTGCTGTAAAAGAACCCTCTGATGAAATCTGGATTCGTTCTGCCAATGAGCCGGGCGTTCATATTCATCACCTGGACAGCTTCTCTTTGCCTACCGATCCTACCCGAAATGTAGCAGGGGTTGCGCTTATGGCGATGTTGGAAGTATTACCCGCCGGTACAGGCTTTGAATTATTCATTCGAAAAAATATAAAACCGGGAAGTGGGGTAGGGTCAAGTGCTGCCAGTGCTGCCGGTGCTGTGGTAGCAGCCAATGCATTATTGGGAAACCCCTTTCATCCGGAACAGCTGGTACAATTTGCGATGCATGGTGAAAAACTGGCATCGGGCGTAAAACATGCTGATAATATTGCACCCTGTATCTATGGAGGTGTTACCCTCATCCGATCCATCTTTCCGCTTGATATTATTTCAATTGACCCACCTCCCTTATATGTCACCATTGTTCATCCGCAAATAGAGGTAAGAACTGCCGATGCAAGAGGTATACTGAAACAGCAGGTATACCTGCGCGATGCGATCAAACAATGGGGTAATATTGCCGGTCTGGTGGCTGGATTGATGAAGGGTGATACAGCATTAATTGGTCGGTCTCTGGAAGATGTACTTATTGAACCAGTACGGAGTATTCTCATACCAGGGTTTTCACAGGTGAAAGAAGCTTGTATGAAAGCAGGCGCACTGGGAGGTGGTATATCAGGATCAGGGCCATCAATCTTTATGCTGAGCGAAACACAGGTAATCGCAGAGCGTGTTAAAACCGCTATGGCACAAGTGTTTGATCATATCGGACTGGAACACCATACCTATTTAACACAAATACAGCAAGGCGGTATGCGCATAGAGCGTGATGCTTTGCTGCCCAATCATTAATACCATGTTATTCTATAGCTTACATCATCAGTCGCCGCCAGTTTCTTTCAGGGAAGCGGCTATCCAGGGACAAGCCCCGGATAAGGGATTGTATTTTCCATCAAATATTCCTTCATTGGATGCTGCGCTTGTTCGTGAACTTAAAACAATGCCCATTCATGAGCTATGTTACCGGGTCATGCAGCCATATGTAGGCGATAGTATCGATGAGTACACTTTGCGGGATATCATTGAAGCAACCATCAATTTCCCTTTTCCGCTGGTGAAGGTGAATGATCGGGCATTTGCCTTGGAATTATTCCATGGCCCAACCCTGGCTTTTAAAGATGTTGGTGCCAGGTTTATGAGTCGTTGTTTGGGATATTTCTCAAAAAACAATCATCGTAAACTAACCGTGCTGGTAGCTACTTCCGGCGATACAGGTGGTGCTGTAGCGAATGGTTTTTTGGGTGTGGAGGGTGTAGAAGTGGTGATCCTTTATCCGTCTGGAAAAGTGAGTCCTGTGCAAGAGCTGCAGTTGACCACCTGCGGACAAAATATTACAGCCCTTGAAGTAGCAGGAACGTTTGATGATTGTCAGGCAATGGTAAAGGAAGCATTTATGGATCCTGAATTACAATTGCAGTATCAGTTAACTTCTGCAAACTCTATTAATGTTGCCCGATGGTTACCACAACAATTTTATTATTTCATGGCCTACCAGGCATGGCCATATGAAGGGGGGATACCCGTAGTATCGGTTCCGAGTGGCAATTTTGGCAATATTGGTGCGGGGCTTTTGGCACGTAGTGCAGGTTTACCTATTGATCGGCTAATAGCTGCTTGTAATATCAATGATACGGTAACTGAATATTTGCAAACCGGGATCTATCAGCCAAAATCTGCAGTTAATACAGTTTCAAATGCAATGGATGTTGGAAATCCCAGTAATCTTGTTCGTATACAAGAGCTATTTGGTGGCAGTATTGGTGCATTGAATACAGGTATGCAAAGTGCAATGATCTCAGATGCAGAAACTATAGCAGTCATGAAGGAAGTGTATGAAACTTATGGTTATCAGCTCGATCCGCATGGTGCTGTGGCGTATACAGCACTCATGCAACATGTGGAGCATGCTTCCTCTGGTGTTTTTCTGGCAACAGCACATCCGGTTAAGTTTCCAGATATTGTAGAACAAGCCGTAGGCAGTCAGCCTGATATTCCAGCATCAATCAAATTTTTATTCGATAGAAAGAAGGAGTCGATACAAATTAAAGCAGGGTTCAGTTATTTGAAGGAGTGGATGCTGTCAAGAGATCACCATTAAGCTTTTTTATGGAAAGAGATGATAATGGTAGTGCCCTTATTTACCTCACTGGTAGCGCTAATGTTTCCACCCATGGCTTCCACCTGTGTTTTGGTAATAAATAATCCAACGCCCTTAGCTTCTTCGTGTTTATGAAAGGTTTTATTCAATCCAAATAGTTTATCGCTATGGCGATTCATATCTATACCAAGACCATTGTCTTTGAAATGAAGAATAATATTTCCATTATCTAGAAAGGTCTCAGCATGAATAACAGGGGTGCGTAAAGGCGATCTGTATTTGAGGGAGTTTGATAAGAGATTTTGTAAAATACTTTCAAGGTATAAGCGTGGATAATCGATAAGTGGGGCTTTAGTAAAGTTATAGCTTACCACGGCCTCGGTTTCCATAATCTTACCAATCATGCTGTCTTTTACTTTCTTGAATACTTCCTCAAAGTTCAGTTGTTCCCTTTTCTTACCTGTATCTTCCTGTATTTTCAAGGCATCTACCAGTTCATTCAGTGTTTGTGACAGGTTATGAATAACTGTTTCAAATTTTTCAAATAATAATGCCCTTTCCTCATTGGTTTCACTTTCCTTATATAGCCATAGCAAGGAGTTCAGGTTGCTTACAGGCGATCTCAAATTGTGGGAAGTGATATGTGCGAAATTGAGTAGCTGCTGGTTTTTTCTTTGTAACTGTGTAGAAAGGATCTCCTGCTCTATTCTCGCTCTTTTCTCATCTGTATAATCGTTTGAAACACCACATAGTGCAAATACAGCTCCCTGTTCATCTAACAGGGGAAACTTATTGGTGATCAGGGTTCTTATAATACCATCCAGCTCTATGGTAAATTCCTTGGTCTCACTTTTTTTGGAATTAATGATATAGGGTTCATTCTCAGTGAGCATTTGCGCTATGGCTTCTGGGAATAATTCGAAGGCTGTTTTGCCAATCATTTCATAGGGCTCCGAATGCATATCTGCAGCGAACTTGGCATTAACCAGTAAGTATCTTCCCTGTAAATCTTTAATGAATATGGCGGAAGATATGTTTCCGATAACTGCTTTGAGTAAAGCCTCGTTTTTCCAGAGTTCAACCCTGCTGGTTTCAAGGGCTTCTACAGAAGCTTTTAACTGACTGGTTCTTTCGTCAATCTTATTTTCCAGGTTTCGGTTGAGATCAACCAACATATCTTCTGCAGCACTTTTCTTCCTGTTGATCTTATTTAGTTGTTTGGCAGTGAAGTAGGTAAGTAAAAGACCAAGTAGGAGGAATGCGATGGAAAATAGTGCAATCCCAAATTCAGCATCAATAAAACTATTACGATACAGAACAATGTGTATAATTGTAAGCAGTGTAACTAACACTGCAAACATGGGGACTAAGCGTCTGGCCATGAGATTACCAACACCATTACCGGTAAGCAGTCCGGTAATACCCAGATCGCGATGATAAAAAGATGTGCAAACTGAGATGAGTAAAAATACTGATGCTGTATGTAAGGCCATGGATCCCCAGGATGATAAGGTATAAAAGGCGGGAACACTCAATAAATAACCCAAAATGGCAATTATACTTATCAAACTAATCAGGTGCAGCAGGTATTGTGATATATTACGAACCCTCACCGATGGCGCATCAATGCATAAAAGGGCAAGGCCGAAACTGGCAAATGAAAATGCACTGCCCCCAGACATGGAATGAGAAATCCCACTTAAACCATGGTCTGGTAGCTTGAATAGTTCGTCGATCCCCACCGAATAGCCCAGCGGCACTTGGAAAAAGAAGAGTAAACCAAGGATTAAGATCAATGCAGCCAGTATTCGCCCGGCCATCTTGTAATGCGAACTGGCTAAGATAAATAGTGTGATACCTGAGAGTATAAATAGACTGGCGCTACTACATTTCATGGAACTGTAGCCCGGAATGAGGGTTGTTAAGGCCGGAATCTGAGCGAGCCAGCCCAAAAGCACAAGCAAGCCAATGCCTATTGTAGTAAATGCAGCGAAATATATAATCTTATGCGGGCTTCTCACGATTTTGGTATCAGTGCTTGTATAGGTTGAATCAAACTCAATCAACTAAATTAACAAAATCCACTGGCTGTTCACTTTAATTCAGCTTAAAATCGAATTTTCAGGCTTCCCGACTACATATCTCACTAATTATTATATCCAATTAATCCAATTTAGGCTAGTTCTGAGTTGCTGGAATGCAACTTAATCCCTATTTTTCGTTCGCGTCTGGCTTCAAAATCCCTCTGTTTGGTGCCAGTCGGTGATTGGTTCAATTGTATCGGTGAAACGGGTATAATTGTACCTGAATGTTATGAAAACATAGATAAATCACTCAAAATCAGTTTAATTTCAGGCCTTTATACTTTGACCGGTTCAAGACATGAATGGTCAAATGGGTAAAGGGAAAGATTATCCGGAATGAATAATCCTTCGGGAAGATTTTACGTATATCCTGAAAGGATTGAAATAGATTGTACGTCTAGCAACACATTAAAAGAAGAATGAACTTCTACTATGCAAATCATTCAAGTAATTAAACAGGTTTTCGCGCAACTTCACGAAACCCTGCATCAGTTAAGCCCCGATCATTATACTGCTCCCAGCAAGTCCTTATTCAATGCCAGCATTGGTCAGCATGTACGTCATATAGTGGAACTTTTTCAATGCCTCGAACATGGTTATACCAGTGGTAAAGTGAATTATGAGCTTCGCAAGAGGGATAGGCAACTAGAAACTAATAAGGACCTTGCAATAGCTGAATTAGAGCGTATTGCCCGGGAACTGCATCGCGCAGATAGGCAAATGGACCTGGAGATGAATTGTGGAGAGCATCCTACCGACTCTTTCGTTGTAAGTAGTAATTATTATCGGGAAGTTGTTTTTAACCTGGAACATACGATTCATCATATGGCACTCATTCGGGTGGGTGTGTCGGAGCTTTCTGATATCAACTTACCCACGGGTTTTGGCGTGGCATCAAGTACCATCAAGCATAATAATCAGGTATGTGCACAGTAACATTCATTCCGCAGGGTAACAGGGTGCTGATTACTTCCAATAGAGATGAAAAAGCAACCAGAAAACTGGCGTTGAAACCACAAATCTCCCAGCAGGATGACATATATATCTTATACCCAAAAGACGGTCAGGCCGGCGGTAGTTGGATTGGAGCCTCTTCTACTGGCTCGGTGATGGTATTGCTGAATGGAGGTTTCATCAAACATGAGCCTGCCGCCGCATACAGGCGAAGCCGCGGATTGATCTTTACTGATATTCTGGCTTCAGGTCATGCATTAAACACTTATCGTACCATTAACCTGATTGGTATTGAACCCTTTACCCTGATCATCTGGGAACAACAACGATTGCATGAGTGCAGGTGGAGTGGTGAGGAAAAATATATCCGGGAAATGGATGCTGCTCAACCGCATATCTGGTCTTCTGTAACCTTATATGCATCGGAGATTATACAACAACGCGAGCAATGGTTTCGGGAGTGGATGTTTAAACATCCCAAACCAGCACCCGAAGAGGTGCTTGAGTTTCATTTGTTTGGTGGTAAGGGCGATCAGCAAAACGATATCAGGATGAATAGGGATAACGATATGCTCACGGTAAGTGTTACCCGCCTTGTATGTTTGAACCAGTCGATCACCATGCATTATCACGACCTGCTTCAACAAAAAATTTATCAGGAGGCTATGCCTTATTCTCAACAGCCTGTAATCTAAACGTTCATGTCCCTAATCAAGCGATTTTTACACCGCCCTTTCATGATCCGTTTACTTCATTGGGAATACTGGTCTTTCAGTGTGGTATATACGCCTATCTATCCCTACTGGTTTTGGTTATGCTTTCGTGCCAGGGCTTTTTTCTTCTTCAATGCAGCTAATCCTTTTATCCGGAATGGTGGATTTTTGATGGAGAGCAAAAAGGAAATTTATGATCTCCTACCTGCGCATACCTATCCCCCAACCTTATTCTTTCCTGGTGGTACAAACATAGCTATGGTAGCCGCAGAAGTGGAGAAAAAAGGCTTTTCATTTCCTCTGATCTGCAAGCCAGATATTGGTATGCGGGGTATGAGTGTACAAAAAGTACTTACAACAGAGGATCTGATTCAATATGCCAGCGCATGTTCTACTGATTTTCTTGTACAGGAATATATTCCGTATGAACTGGAAGCAGGGATCTTTTACTATAGGATACCTGGTGAGCCAACAGGGCATATAACAGGCATTGTTTCAAAAGAATTTCTTACAGTTACAGGCGACGGGCAACGTACTATTGAAGCCTTGATGCAAGAGGATAAACGTTATATTCTTCAATTACCCGCAATCAGAAAACAAGATCCCGCTTTGCTTGAAAAAGTATTGTCTGCCGGAGAAAAGTATGTGGTAGTACCTTATGGCAATCATTCCCGTGGGGCGAAATTCCTGGATTATTCATTCCAGATCGATGCTGCTTTATTAAAGGTCATGGATACGATCGCAGATCAAACCCGAGGATTCCATTATGGAAGAATGGATATACGTTTTAATAGCTGGGAAGAGCTGAAAGCCGGTAAAAATTTTTCCATCATTGAGCTCAATGGTGCAGGAAGTGAACCTACACA